>CENJ01070561.1_pt1 | contig 60421 bp, 42 predicted proteins | sample 356161 | NCBI WGS metagenome assembly CENJ01 (sample SAMEA2619531, study PRJEB7988) | marine metagenome | biome: marine biome (ENVO:00000447); feature: surface water layer (ENVO:00002042); material: "saline water (ENVO:00002010), including plankton (ENVO:xxxxxxxx)" | depth 5 m
CCCTTCGGCCGTCACGCCGCCGCTCTCCACCACCATGCTGGCCGATCCGAGGTGGCGCTCGAGGTGCGCGCGCTTGGCGGCGATGTCACCGGTGTCGAGATCGACGACCACCGTCTGCATCTGCAGAATATCGGTGGCCTTGGCCTGGCCGGGCGCCGCGACAGTGCCGGGGATCACATAGACTGCCGCGCCCTCGCGCGAGGCCCATGTCGCGAAGGTCGCCATCTTTTCCGGGGCGGAATGATCCGCTTCCAGCCAGATGTTGTGCGGGCGACCATCGATGCCCTGACCCTTGTCGATGAAGCTGCGGACAGGGATCAGACCGTTCCGTTCGATCAGCTTCATCACCCGCGCCTCATGCTGGGTGCGGCGGAACTGCACGACGCCCGGGGGCCGCAGCTTGACCGTGACCTGCGGCTGGCGCTTGACGTCACCCTTGAACAGGATCCGGAACACGAGCTCGCCCAGCCGCCAAGCGCCGCCGAACGAGACCGGCGTGCTGCCGAAATGCTGGAGCGCATCACCGCCGAGGTCCCGCGAGCGCAGCGTGCGCACCACGCGGGGATACCCCTTCTTGCCGGGCGCCATCAGGTCGGCCGCCGCCTCGATGATCAGCACCTTGTCGATCAGCGGATCGTAGGCGGCATCGAAGGCGAAGCTTGGTTCGGCCAGTTCGACCGGGCGCAGGGTATAGAGGTCCTGCGCATCGTCGCCGTCGAAGAAGCCGGGCCTGTCGAGGATGATCGAGGCGAAGAGTTCCGCGATCTCGGGCTGATGCGCCTTCCGGATGCGGGCCAATCGCAGCATGCCGGTGTTCTCGGAGTATCGCAGCACGGCGTGGGAAATCTGTCGCACGCTGATGACCCGTTCGACCTGGCCCTCGACGACCGGCATGGTCGAAACCATGGAGCCGTGGCTGACCACGAGGTTGATCTCGTCATCGTCGTCGTAGTCGCCCACCCGGCAGTAGTCCCCGAGAAAGGCGTCACGGAAGAGCGCGGCGACGGCCGTCCGGAACGCCTCGACCTTCTCCTCCGTCAGGTCGATCGCGACGCCCCGTTCCCGTCCGGCATATTCATGCAGGCGGTCGGCAGTGAGCATCGCCATGTGGTCGGCGGCCGCGTCAAACAGATCGGGATGCTCCAGAAACACCCGGACGGCGATGTGCTTGGGATCATGCGCCTTGTTCGGCGAGTCCTCGTCGCCGGTCTTCATGTCGGGGAACAGATCGACGCCCTGACGGGCGGCCTGCGCCTGGATGATCTCGAGGCCGCGGGCATCGCCAAGTTCCGCGATGCGGTGCAGATCGCCGCGCAGCCCCTCGGGATAGCTGTCCTCGGCGCCGGTCAGCAGTTTCTCCAGCGCCTCGCGGGCGGCATCCTCCTCCTGGTCCAGCTGGTCGACCGAGAAGCCCTTGTACTTGCCCTCGTGCCGCGCCAGCAGCGGCTTCATCAGGGCGAGATCAATGGTCTTGATGAACCGGGGGTTCACGAACTTCTTCAAATTGCCGGCCACGACGAATCCCCTTTCCTGCAAGACAAGTGTTCCTGTTACGTTCTTTTGATCGATTCTTCAACCTGTGCGGGATCGGCTGGGACGCTTTCCGACATCGACGAGTAGAGGCCAGAGGAGACGACTGCTCCGAGGCCCGCATGAAACGCCCCAATCCCCTCCCGCCCGACCAGATGACGCCGGCAGAGCGCCGCACCGAGCTGTGCGGCCTGCTGGCGCTCGGGCTGGTTCGGTTGCGGATGCGGGATAGGGGCGAAGTATCTGACGATACTGGAGAACGTTGCCTACACTATCCGCCCGACCAATGCCGTCATGCAACTCCAACGCACCGGAGAAATGCATGAACAAGCCCGATCCCATCCCCGCGCGCCTGGCGGCGCTCAAGACCACGCCGACGCCTGACCTGAAAGAGCAGTGGCGCGACCTGTTCGACAGCGAGCCGCCTCCGTTCAACAGGCGCTACCTCGAATCCCGCCTGGCCTACCGCATCCAGGAACTTGCGTATGGCGGGCTGAAGCCGGAGACGATCCGGCGCCTTGAGCGGCTGGGCGAGGAACTTGACGGCGGCGACCGGGCGAAGCGGAGCATCCGCGCCGATCGCGACCGCCCGATCACCGGCACGCGGCTGCTGCGCGAGTGGCAGGGCGTCGAGCAGATAGTCACCGTAACTGCCGACGGCTTCGAATGGCAGGGGCGGCCGTACAAGTCGCTGTCCGCGATCGCCCGCGCGATCACCGGCACGCGCTGGAACGGCTGGGTCTTCTTCGGGCTCAAGAACCACAGGGGGCGGACATGACGAAGCCGCCGGAAAAATCGAAGGTCGTCCGCAAGCTGCGGTGCGCCATCTACACCCGGAAATCTTCCGAGGAAGGGCTGGAGCAGGAATTCAACAGCCTGCACGCCCAACGCGAAGCCTGTGAGGCGTACATCGCCAGCCAGCGGTCCGAGGGTTGGGTGCTCGTCCGCGATCAGTATGACGACGGCGGCATCTCGGGCGGCACGCTGGAACGACCCGGATTGCAGCGACTGATGGAGGACATCGAGGACGGACTGGTCGACGTGGTCGTCGTCTACAAGATCGACCGCCTCAGCCGCTCGCTGGCGGATTTCGCCAAGCTGGTCGAGGTGTTCGACCGGAACGGGGTGACCTTCGTCTCGGTCACGCAGTCGTTCAACACGACCACCTCCATGGGGCGGCTGACGCTGAACATCCTGCTGTCCTTCGCCCAGTTCGAGCGCGAGGTGACGGCCGAGCGCATCCGCGACAAGGTCGCCGCCAGCCGGAAGAAGGGGATGTGGATGGGCGGGGTGCCGCCCTACGGCTACCGCGTCGAGAACCGGAAGCTCGTCATTGACGATGAACACGCGGAGCATGTCCGCTGGATTTTCGCCCGCTTCCTCGAAATCGGCTCGGGGACGGAACTGGCGCGCGAGGTCGGCATGCGCGGCATCCGCACCCCGCGCGGCAACCGGATCGACAAGAAATACATCTACAGGATGCTCAGTAACCGCGCCTACATCGGCGAGGCGGTCCACAAGGGCGACAGCTATCCCGGCGAGCACGACGCCATCATCGACCGCGAGGTTTGGGACAAGGTTCATACGATCCTGCAGGAGAGCCCGCGCAAGCGCGCCGCCCGCACACGCGCCGACACGCCCGCGCTGCTGAAGGGGCTGCTGTTCGGTCCCGATGGTGCGGCCTTCTCGCCGACGCATACCCGCAAGGGCGGGCGGTTGTACCGCTACTATGTCAGCCAGACGGTCTTGAAGCACGGTGCAGGATCATGCCCGGTGGGCCGCTTGCCAGCGGGGGAGATAGAGGCGGCCGTCATCGAGCAGCTGCGCGCCGTGTTCCGGCAACCTGAGATCGTAGCGGGGACATGGAAGGCGACGCGGGCGCAGGATGCCGAAATTACCGAGGCGGATGTCCGCGCAGCCCTGATGCAACTCGACCCGATGTGGGATGAACTGTTCCCCGCCGAGCAGGCGCGCATCGTTGCGCTGCTGGTCGAGCGCGTGGACATCGGCACCGACGGCCTGAACGTCCGGCTTCGCGTGGACGGCCTCGGAGGGTTCGCGCGGGAGATGCTGACCGGTGACATAGGTGCGGCGGCATGACCCGCGCGACGCCGATCCCCGAGACGGTTACGCTCCATGTTCCGTTTCGTATCGTGAAGCGTGGCGGGCGCAAGGAGATGCAGGTGCCCGAGGGCTTCCGACCAGACCAGAGGACGGACAACGCGCTGGTCAAGGCGCTGGCCCGCGCCTTCCGCTGGAAGCGGATGCTGGAGTCCGGCGAGTTCTCGTCGATTTCGGAGTTGGCCGAGCGCGAGGGCATCGCCTTCACCTACATGGCGCGGGTGATGCGGCTGTCATTGCTGTCCCCGAAAATCGTCGACGCCATCATGGACGGTCGCCAGCCCGCAAAAATCACGCTTGCCGACCTGATGGGTTCGTTCCCACCCAACTGGCAAGAACAGCACGCCCTCTTGGGCGAGCCAAGGCTTCCAACGGGCTGAATCAGGCGTGCAAACAAACAATTCCCGCGATAGGGTAATGGAAAACAAGCCCTTTTCGTGAGTTCGCGCCCCGCATGTCTGATAGCCTGACCGACCTGATCCTTTCGCTCGCCCCCGAAGATGGCTCCTCCATCGGCAATGGCGCGATGATGGCGCTGCTGCGCGAGCGTGTGCCGGGCCTGACCGATGACGACTATGCCGCCGCGCGCGATGCGCTGGTCGATGACGGGCTTCTTGCCCGCGGCCGTGGGCGGGGCGGGTCGATCATGCGGGTGGTCGATGCCGAAGAGGATGAGGACGACGGCGAGGATTCCTCGGACGAGGATGCCGACGACGACGGGTTCGAGCTGACGCCGACCGACGAGCCTGCGCCGCGGCAGCGCGTCGCCTCTCGCGGGAAGAAGGCCGCGCGCAAACCGAACGGCCCCACGCAGGTGCTCAGCTACCGCCACGGCGAGACGCGGGTGAACAACCCCGACGTCGGGATGGTCCATGCCGGCACCGATCCGGATGGCGAGAAGACGGTCTGGGCCTACGACCCGCATCTCGACCCGGTGCTGAACTTCGACAGCGCACGGGCGGGGATCGAGAAGCTGATCGACGATGCGCTGGCCAGTGACGATCCAGAGCGGATGAAGGACGCACTGCAGGAGCTGAAGCGGCTGCAGGCGCCCTATCTCAACTGGACAGGCAAGGCGGAGCGGACGAGCGTCGAGGTCGATACCGTCTCGCTCCATGTCCACGAACGGGTGGACCCGGCGACGATCCTGGCCAACGCAGCGAAGCGGCTGAAAGGGAAGGATGCGGCAACGCAGTGGCGGCAGCCGGACCTGTTCGCCGCGCCGTTCGAGAACCTGCCGCTGCGCCAGGCGCTGGATTTCTACCACCACGAAAAGGGCTGGTCGAACCGGCTGGTGGCGGGCGACAGCCTGCTGGTGATGAACTCGCTCCTGACCAAGGAGAGCATGGGCGGCAAGGTTCAGATGATCTACATCGACCCGCCCTATGGCATCAAATACGGGTCGAACTTCCAGCCCTTCACGAACAAGCGCAAGCTAGCGGACTCGGATAAGGACGAGGACCTCAACCAAGAACCGGAGATGATCAAAGCGTTCCGGGATACCTGGGAACTTGGCATCCACTCCTACCTTACCTATCTGCGCGATCGACTGTTGCTCGCTCGAGAGTTGTTGAGCGATAGCGGCTCGGTGTTCGTGCAGATCTCAGATGAAAATGTGCACTTGGTACGCGGAATCCTTGACGAAATCTTCGGCGTAACGAACTTCGTGTCGCAAATATCATTCTCCAAAACCGGCTCGGTCACAGGAACTCACCTTGGAAAAATTTGTGACATCCTGCTGTTCTACGCAAAGGACAAAGATCGCCTAAAGTACCGTACTCTGTACGAGAAAAAGCCTGAGATTGGCGGCGAATATTCTGAGGACCCACTTAAGTCAGACGGATTTAGGACCACCACGACCCGTCCCTATGATTTCATGGGTAAAAGCTGGCCGTGCGGTGCCAATGAGCACTGGAAGGTGCCTGTTGAAGGTTTGGATAGAGCAGCCAAAGCAGGAAGGATTATTCCCAAGAAAACCTCACTTCGCCTCAAAAAATTCGCGACCGACTTTGAATACAAGGTATTCCACTCTGTGTGGCTCGGATTCGGTGGCGCATCCAACATGCAGTACGTCGTTGAGACAAATACGCGCATAGTCGAGCGATGCATTCTTATGACAACTGACCCAAGTGACCTAGTCCTCGACATTACCTGTGGGTCAGGGACAACAGCATTTGTCGCTGAGAAGTGGGGGAGACGTTGGATCACCTGCGACACCTCGCGCATTGCTACCACACTCGCCAAGCAACGGCTGATGACTGCAACTTTCGACTATTACGCGCTCAAGTACCCGCACGAGGGGCTCGCTGGCGGGTTTGACTACGAAACCGCAAAACGAATTTCGCTTGGATCGATCGGTAGCAATACCGACATCGACAAAATTTACGATGAGGATCACCCCAAGATCGAAGCGGCACTCGAAAGCCTCAATGCCGCGCTAATAGCCACACCACCGAGGCATCAAAAGCCCGTGCAGGGCGTGCGCAAGGGGAAGCCAGTGGACTTCGCCAAGGGCGACACACTGCACGAATGGGAGGTGCCCTTCGACTGGCCCGACGACTGGCCCGAAGCCGCTCGCGGGCCCTTCGACGCTTTCCACGCCGCGCGACAGGCAATGCAGCGCCGCATGGACCAGTCTATTGTCGACCATGCCGAGCAGGAGACGCTCTACGACAAGCCGCGCAAAGACCCGAACAAGCTGCGCATCTGCGGGCCCTTCTCGGTCGAGGCGGTGCCGGCGCCGACCGTCCTGTCGCTGGACGAGAGCATGCCGCCGCAGGAGGCCGATGAGACCGTCGCCCGCTCCGGCGAGACCTCTCGACAGGCGCTATGGCGCGACGAACTGCTCAAGACTGGCGTGCGCGGCAAGGGCGGCGCCATGCTCCGCTTCGCCGAGTTCGAGACTTTGCCGGGCCTCAAATACATCCACGCCAGCGGCTCGCTGGCCGAAACGGGCGAACGCGTCGTCGTCAGCTTCGGCCCCGAGCACGCGGCGCTGGAGCAGAGGCAGGTGGAACTGGCGCTGACCGAGGCCGAGACCCTGCGCCCGTCGCCGAAATTCATCCTGTTCTGCGCCTTCACCTTCGACCCCGAGGCCGCGAAGGACATCGACGAGGTGAACTGGCTGGGCGTGACGCTGCTCAAGGCGCAGATGAACACCGACCTGCTGACCGAGGATCTGAAGAAGAAGCGCGCCTCGAACCAGTCCTTCTGGCTGATGGGCCAGCCCGATGTGGAGCTGCGCAAGCGAGAGGACGGGATGTGGGAGGTCGAGGTGAACGGCTTCGATTATTTCGACCCAAAGGCGGGCGATCTGGTGTCCGGCGGCAAGACGCAGATCGCGATGTGGTCGCTGGACGTGGACTACGACAACCGCTCGCTGATGCCGCACCAGGTGTTCTTCCCGATGGCGGATGCGAAGGGCGGCTGGAACCGCCTGCGCAAGACCGTCCGCGCGGAGCTGGACGAGGATCTGTTGGAACAGTTCCACGGCACCGTCTCGCTGCCCTTCGAGGCGGGCGAGAACCGGCGGATCGCGGTCAAGATCGTGGACGACCGCGGGATCGAGTCGCTCAAGATCATGCCGCTCGAGGGATAGACCCATGTCCCTCATCATCAACACGCCATTCGGGTGCCCCGCGCAGCATTGGGTCGAGGGCAAGGGCGGGAAGCTGGAGATCAAGCCCGAGCGGCGGCCGGCAAGCTACGAGGTCTTCGACGCGCGCAACAACACCAAGCGCACCGAGGTGCTGGACCTGGTGAACACGATCCGGGCGCGCGTGGATCAGTGGCGCGAGGATGGCTGGCCGGGCGTCACCATCGTCACCCGCAAGCTGCTGGAGCATTGGTACGACCGCGATGCGCGCCAGTACCCGTTCTACTTCTGCCAGCTCGAGGCGATCGAGACGCTGATCTGGTGGGTCGAGGGCGCCGAGGCCCACAAGCAGGGGATCGCGATCCCCGGCGACGGAGGTGCGTGGGAGCGGCTCTGCAACAAGATGGCCACGGGCGCGGGCAAAACTACGGTGATGGCGATGATCATTACCTGGCAGGTGCTGAACGCGCTGACCTATCCGAAGCGGAACAAAGACTTCAGTCGCGCCGTGTTCATCGTGGCGCCCGGCCTGACCGTGAAGGAGCGGCTGCAGGTGCTGCTGCCCAGCGAGGGCAGCTACTACGACGAGTTCAACCTGTGCCCGTCCGAGGCCCTGCGCCAGAAGCTGAACCAGGCCGAGGTACTGATCGAGAACTGGCACACGCTGATGCCGCTGAAGGAAGCCGACCGCTCGGTGGTCAAGAAGGGGCGCGAGTCCGACGAGGCCTTTACGCGGCGGGTGCTGGGCAAGCTGGCGTCGCACAAGGACATCATCGTCATCAACGACGAGGCGCACCACGCCTACCGCAAACCGCCCGAGGTGAAGATCAGCAAGAAGGCGGCAGCCGAACAGGGCATCGACCTGGACGAAGCCACACGCTGGATCGAGGGGCTCGACCGCATCCACAAGACCCGACGCATCCAGCGCTGTTTCGACCTCTCGGCCACGCCCTTCGCCCCGACAGGGAAGAAGAGCACCGACACGGCGCTGTTCGACTGGATCATCTCGGATTTCGGTTTGAACGACGCGATCGAGGCCGGGCTCGTGAAGACGCCCCGGGTCGTCGTGCGCGACGACGCTGTTCCGGACGCAAAGACGCTGCGCTCGAAGCTCTACCACATCTACCGCGACCCATCCGTCTCCGAGGACCTGAACCGGGCAAAGGCCGAGCCGCACGAGGCGCTGCCGAAGCTGGTGCAGGACGCCTATACGCTGCTCGGCGCAGACTGGCGGGAAACGCGTCGGCAGTGGCGAGAAGCCGGGCATCATTCGCCTCCGGTCATGCTCACCGTCTGCAACCGCACGGAGACCGCGGCCCGCATCGAGAATTATTTCAATAAGGGCGATGCGCATTGGCCGGAGATGCACGCGCCAACCAAGACGCTCCGGGTCGACTCCAGGGTGCTGGAGAAGGCCGAGATCGGAGAAACCGCCTCATCCGACAAGGATTACGAGGCGCGCCTGAAGGAGATCATCGACGCGGCAGACCTTCCCGAAACCCGCCGTCAGCAGTTCCTTGCCCTCAAGAAAGAAGAACTGCTGCGCGAGATCGTGGACAATGTCGGCAAGAGGGGTGCCGCCGGTCAGGACCTGCAGAACGTCATATCGGTGGCAATGCTGTCGGAGGGCTGGGACGCCAAGAATGTGACGCACATCATGGGGCTCCGGGCCTTCACATCCCAACTGCTCTGCGAGCAAGTCGTCGGGCGAGGGTTGCGCCGCGTATCCTACGACACCGACGAGAACGGCCTGTTCCTGCCCGAATACGTCAACGTCTTCGGCGTGCCGCTCTCGATCTCAGAAACCGGTGAAGGCGGTGAGGCGCCGCCACCGCCGAAGCCTACCACGCAGATCGAAGTGGTGCCCGACCGGGCGCATTTGGAACTTCGCTGGCCCAACGTGCTGCGGGTGGAAACGGTCGTAAAACCGGAGCTCGCCATCGACTGGAGCAAGGTACAGCCCCTCGTGCTCGATCCCGCCAGCACACCGATCAGCGCCGAACTCGCCCCGGCGCTCGGCGGTGCGACGGACATGGGCAAGGTCACCGCGATCGATCTCGAGAAGCTGCCAGATGGGTTCCGCCTTCAGCGCCTCGTGTTCCAGGCCGCACGGAAAGCCTTCGCCGAGTTGAGCCACGGGTTTACCGGCACGCCCGAATACTTGGCGGCGCAACTGGTCAGAATCGTCGAAGCGTTCCTGAAGTCTGATCGCCTCGACATCCCGTCGCTGTTTCACTCCGACCCGGTCCGGCGGCGGATCCTCATCGCGCTCAACATCGACCTCGTGGTCCAGAATGTGCTGAGCAACGTGACTGAGCAGAATACGGAACGCCTGACGCCGGTCTTCGACGAGGAAAACCCGATCGGTGCAACCGGCCAGATGCGCACTTGGTACACCACCAAGCCATGCTTCCCAACGACCAAGTCACACATCAGCCATCTGGTTGGGGACTCGGCGTGGGAGGGTCACGCGGCCAACGTCTTCGAGAAGCGCGATGAGGTTCTTGCCTACGCCAAGAACGATCACCTCGGTTTCCAGATCTACTACATGTGGGCGGGGTCCCGGCGGCGCTACGTCCCGGATTTCCTCGTGCGCCTTGCGGGCGGCACGATCCTCGCGCTCGAGATCAAGGGCACCGACAGTCCTCAGAACAAGGCCAAGCGGGACGCACTGAACGAATGGGTGAAGGCGATCAACGCTGCAGGCGGTTTCGGACGTTGGGCATGGGATGTCGCATTCAAGCCGGGTGAGGTGCAGGACATCGTCTCAAAACATGCAGCCGTTGCCGAACCGGTTGCGTAGTTATGGCCGACGAGCATCCGTTGAAGCCTCAGCGGACTGCCAACGACTATCTCGGCAGTTTGGCTGCTTTGTCGCCGATGATTGTTGAAAGGAATACCTCGTCCAGTTTCGGCTCGTCCCATCGGTCTGCGACGGCAAGCCAACGGTCGAGGTGGTCACGAAACCCCGGGTCGTCAGCCTTGAGGTGAAAGGTGTAGAGCCGGTCGACGATCTGCCGCATCAGGTTTCGCATCTGATCGTCGTCGAGGTGGGAAGCGTCAGTCCAAGGAATTTGGCGGCCGTCGGCGTCGGTGATGAATACGTCCGAGTAGTCGCCCGTGTGGGTGACCGGGACTGCGCCGGCGTGCAGTTCCTCGATCCTACTGTTGCGCACGCAGATCATCGCCATCAGCTTCGCCAGCCGGGCAGCGATGCGCGCCTCGTCGGCCGGCTTCATCGGTCGAACCTTCGTAGATCATCTGACCTCTGCTTCATGAATAGCTCGCGGAGAGCTGCTTCGGCTCGGGTTAATCCGGCCTCCGTCAGGGCGAGCGATTTGGCCTTACCGACGGGATCGTGGATCAGACCCTTTGCGTACAGCCTGTCGGCGATCGACCAGTCGATCCCTTTCCAGACGCGGTCGCCGTCATGCAGCGTCAGGCTGAGGATCGCCAGCGCCGCGTCGTCGAGCTTGTCGGTGTCGAGCTCCGGCTCCGCCATATTCCGTCTCCTTCCCGTTCAGGATGCCGTCGTCGCCGGAAATTCTCAATGGCGGAAGGGATTTGCGAGGCCCGGCAAAGAAAAGAACGGGTTGGATTTCAGTTCCTTTTAACGAACGCCCCCGGCGTCGAAGTGTTCAGGTGGCGCAGAAAAATATGTTCATCTTTTCAAAATGTTACAGGCCATACACCGGAGTCGTGCAGTTGAGAGGTCCGGAGAATATCGGGCTCCAGAGAACGATTCCGGCTGCTGCGTCGAAGTCGCCAGTGCAAAGCCACCTGCGCATAACCCTCGAAAACAACGAGAAAATCCGGCCGGAGCCGGATCGGGAGAACGCTTTCGCGAGGGAAAGTGGCGGAGCGAGTGCAACCGGGATCGAACTATTCTCCAAGTTCAAGTCTACGCAATTCAAACACCGATTGCTGATCGGTTTTATTTTTGTTAATCGCAGTAAATTAGTTTGTCCGGCAAAATCAGATTGAGAATATGCGTATGGAGAAACGCCTTGCAGGTAGGCGCTTAGCATTTTGCGCCATGGTGATGCTTGTACTGTCGGGATGTTCGACGGTTTCCGACACATTTGCGCCTCTGAGTGACGAACAGGCTCTGGCCATACGAGAGAATTGTGGCTTGATACCCGTCTCACTGATCAGAAGTTCAGAAAGCCCAATGAAGCGCAGATATTTTCGGTGCAAACGTGAAACAATGGATGAGCTTGAACAGAGCAATGACAATGCCACGTCCTGATGTCACATCAGACGATGCATAAATTGAAAGGCGCGTGCCTGTGAAAGAGACTGAACTGAAACTGGGAGACCTAGAAGTCGCAACGCTTGAGGCCGTGTGGTCGGTGGGCGCGCTCGATGCACGTCAACTTCACGCTCGTATCGGCGAACAGCGGGGTATTTCACTTCAGACGGTTCAGTCTACCTTGGAACGCCTCTTCAAGAAATCTGTCCTTGAGCGCGAGAAAGTCTCACATGCCTATGTCTATTCGCCACGTCTGAGCCGTGAAGACGTGATGGCGAAACTCGTAAGTGACACGCTGAGCCGGTTTGGTGACAATCGAAATGATGGTCTTCTCGCGGCATTTTCAGGTCTTACCGAAACTGCCGATGACGATGTTTTGGCTACGCTTGAGGCACTGATTGCCGAACGCAAGACCAAGCGCGAAGACGGAGGCGCAGCATGAACATACTTTCCGACCTCTGGATTGGTGCTATTGCAGGGACACTGACCGTCCTGGCTCTTTCTCTGGTTATAAGACTTATCCTTGCGCCCACGCTTGCTGGCGTCAGCTGTCTGAGTGCCAATGCACGCAAGATCGTTATTCCGGCCTTGCTGGTTCTTCCAGCTGTATTGGGCATCTCACTCGCCATTATCATGGCCGTTTCAGACCATCATCTGCCCTTTGATCTGATGGCGCATCACTGTCATTCTGATGCTGTCGGGTGCGCAGCGCATGGCCGCGTTTCAGACTATTTGCCGCTCACCGCGATTGGGGCCGGACTTCTGACGATTTTCTTGTCGTGGACAATGTTTGGGATGGCTGAAAAGCTCCACGCCATTGTCGAAACAAATCTGCGTTTACAGAGAACTGTTTCCAAAGAGCAGGATACAGCTTTCATTCTGGATGTTGAGACACCGCTGGCGTTCTGTGCGGGCCTTTTCACGCCGAAGATTTATGTCTCCAAAGGTCTGACAGAGCGCCTGTCAGCTGAAGAACTCGAAATGGTTCGTCTCCACGAGGCCAGTCATATCTGGGGACGAGATTTGCTGGTTCGCTTCATCGTATCGCTTCTTTCCTTTGGTCAGTTCGGCAGAGTCCGTTCTTCGCTCATGGCGGCACTTGTTCGCGCTCAGGAAGAAGTCTGCGATCAGAAAGTGGCACGCCAGTATGGTCGTGTTGAAACCGCCGAAATGCTGATCAAGGTTCAGCGCCTCAGGCGGTCTTGTTCAGGACTGTCTCCTCAAATCTCGGCCGCCGTTGACCATGGCGATATCAGTGCTCGAACTCTGGCACTGATATCGCCAGAACAGACGCGCTCAAAAACCACCAAGACCTTCATTGCTGTCGCGGCACCAGGGCTTGCCTTCGCACTGGTGCTGGCATCCGAGCCACTGCATCACCTCATTGAAACTCTCTTTCTTTCGTTGAAAGGCTGAAACGCATGACAAAGACCGAAGCCATTCGCGCGAAAAAAATACCGACCTTTAATCGGCTTTTCGTGGCATTGCTTCTCAGCAGCGCAGCAATGCCATTTGCCAGCGCCGAAACCTATACACTGGCCGACGCGGTGGAGGCGGCGCTCTCGCGATCTGATGTTGAGACGGTTCTGACGTCAGATGTCGATGCGGCGCAAGGACGAAGGATGACGGCAGGAACGCGCCCAAACCCTGTGCTCGGCCTGGATCGGGAAGGTGTGGACGGTTTCGCTGGCGATGGATCGGAAACTATTCTCAGCATAGAGCAAAGCTTTGACTTTTTTGGTCGGCGCAAACTGGCCGTAACTGGGGCAGATGCGGACATACGTGCAGCCCAGACAGGTGCTCAGGTCGAACGTGCACGTATCGCGTCGGACGTCACGCAAGCCTATTATACCGTAGTCTATACTCAGGCCCGGCTGAGCGCCGAAACCAATTATCGTGATCAGCTCGATGCTTTGCTGGATAATACCAGAATGCGTCTCCAAGCCGGTGACGCTGCACAATACGATGTCGAGCGCATTCGGCAGGCGGCGTGGAGTGCGGACCTGTCCGCCAGTCGGGCTGCTGCAAATCTTCTGACTGCGGAAGCAGATTTTGAGGCGGCAACGGGGCTGAATTTTAAGTCTACCGAAGATCGACTGGTCGGAGACCTTCTGCCTGAAACGACGGTTCAGGATATTCTTCTCAGTGGCAACACGCCGTATCTTGAGCGCCTGCGCGCTGAAGCAGATGCCGCTTCAGCCAGAGAGCAGATGGCGGGCATTGTCGCGCCTGATGTCACCATTGGCGCGGGAGTGCGCCGTATTGATGGACCGTTTGATGAAACCGGGCTGATGCTTGGCGTTCGCGTGCCACTACCCTTGTTTGATCGAAATCAGGGTGCCTTTGAGACAGCTTCCGCTGAGCGTCGCTCTGCTGAAGCGCGCCTTCGTCTGGAAGAGCAACGTATTCGTGCACAGGCGCAAGGACAGTTGCAGCGCTTTGGTGCACTGATGGATGCGGCTGAAGCCTATGACGCGACCGCACTGAGTTCATCTGAAGAGCTTCGCCGCATTGCCCTGGCATCCTATTCGGGCGGCGAGATTGCCGTCTTTGAAGTGATTGATGCCCTTCAGTCAGCCCGAGATGCGCAGCTTCAGAATTTAGACCTTCAGCATGACGCGCGCGCCGCGCTCATCGCTCTGTCCGCACTCTTCCCGGAGATCAGCCAATGAACACCCGTCTGAAATACATCGTTTCTACGCTTGCTTTGAGCCTGCTTGTCAGCGCTTGCGGAAACTCTGACCACGAACATGCTGAAGGCGATGATCACGCACATACAGCAGATGGCGGCCATGTTGAAGATGATCACGGCCATGGCCATGGCGGCGGGGTTGTTGTTACAGACTTTTCTGACACAGCCGAACTCTTCGTGGAATTTCCGCCTCTTGCAGTGGGTCGGGAGTCCGGGTTTGCCGCCCACTTCACCCGGCTTGACACCTTCGCCGCTATTGATGAAGGCGAAGCGATTGTGCGCCTGACAGGTGGCGGGCTTGCTGATGAAGTCTTCCGTGCCGGTCCATCCGATACGGCAGGGATATTCCGCCCGGTGGCAACACCGCTCAATGCTGTGCGCAGGCGCGTTGTCTTAGAACTGGTCACAGATGAGTTCACCTCCACGCACGACCTTGGCGAGTATCAGGTGTTCCGGACCGAAGCAGAAGCCGACGCATCGTTGCCTGAAGAAGAGGAAGACGGCTCTCTCATTCCATTTCTGAAGGAACAGCAATGGAAGGTCGATTTCGCAACAGCGCAGGTATCTGAACAGACGCTGTCACGATCCATTCGCGCTCCAGGTCTGATTTCTGTTCCACCAAACTCAGAAGCCAGGATTTCTGCGAGTGCTGACGGCCAGATTGCACCTGTCGGCGCAGGCTTTCCTGATCTCGGAGACACAGTTTCGCGCGGTGACGCTCTGATACGCATCACGCCGCGGCTTGGCGGCGATCTTGATATCGCGTCACTTGTGGCTGAACAGAGAAGCGCGCAGGTCGCATTAGACGCAGCCCGCACAGAGCGGGAACGGCTTGAAGGCTTGTTGGCTGCTGGTGCCGTTCCACAGCGTCGCGTCGATGAAGCACTCAGCGCTGAAAGACAGGCTGAAGCTCGCCTCAACGCCGCCCAGAGCCGTGCGAACTCAGCCGGTGGCGCGTCTGGCGTTGTTATCCGATCACCGATCAATGGCCGCATTACTGAGGTCAGCGTCTCTCCGGGCGGATTTACGTCGTCAGGCGAAACCCTTTTTCGGGTGACGGACGATACGCGCCTGCGTTTGACGGCACGTGTCGCTGAAGCTGACATCTCAGAACTGGGTTCACCCACCGGCGCATGGTTTCGGTTCGCCGGTAGTGAGCAGGTCTACGACCTTTCTGACTTGAATGGCCGTCTCGTCTCGGCTCAATCCAGTATTGATCAGATGACGCGAACGGCTCCGGTCATTTTTGAGTTCGATAATCCTGAAGGTGCCATACGCCCTGGCAGCGCCGTTACGGCAGGTGTTCAGACCAGTCAGGTGTTCACGCTGCCGGTTATTCCCGCCTCCGCCATCGTTGATGATGCGGGGCAAGAGGTCGTCTTCGTAATGGCAGATGGTGAGAACTGGGAACGACGTGTAATCCGCGTTGCGCTTCGTGAGGGCGATCAGGTCGCCGTCACGTCAGGTGTCGAACCCGGTGAATATGTCGTCTCGCGCGGCGCCTATCTCGTTTTCCTGGCAGCGTCCGGACCGGCTGAAGCTGGTCACGGCCACGCACACTAGGAGCGAGGCAGATGATAACACAAACCGTCAAACTCTCGCTGACACACCGCTTATTCGTGCTTCTCGCCGCGCTTGCCCTTCTGGGTTGGGGCGTCTGGGAAACATTGAAAATGCCAGTGGATGTTTTTCCTGATCTCACTGCGCCTACGGTCTCAGTCGTAACAGAAGCTCACGGCATGGCACCCGAAGAGGTGGAAACGCTGATCACCTTCCCGATTGAGACGGCGCTTAATGGAGCGTCCGGCGTGAGACGGGTTCGGTCTTCGACCTCAGTTGGCAGTTCGGTGGTCTGGGTCGATTTTGAGTGGGGCACAGACATTTACAAGGCTCGCCAGATCGTCTCAGAAAAGCTCCAGCTGGTGCGCAGTACATTGCCGCCAGACCTGCCGCCCCCTGTGCTCGCGCCGATCTCCTCAATTATGGGTGAGGTCATGTTTATCGCGCTGCGGTCTGACCAGCATGACGCGATGGATATCCGGACTGCAGCCGACTGGACACTGCGCCGACGCCTTCTGGCGACGCCAGGCGTGGCTCAGGTTATCCCGATTGGCGGAGATGTTCGTCAGTATCAGGTACAAGTCGAACCCGATCGGCTCGCTGCTTACGGCATGACACTCACAGAGGTGACTGAAGCCGTCGCGGAATCGAATGAAAACTCCTCTGCAGGATTTGTTGCGCAGGGTGGTCAGGAATATCTGATCACCGGCGTCGGTCGTGCTCAGTCCGTGGCCGACATTGCAGGCACGCCTGTTGGTGTACGCGACGGTGTGCCAATCCTTGTCAGCGACGTTGCGACTGTTGAAATTGGTCCGGCAATTGTCCGCGGCACAGGCGCCTATAACGGCGAAGCGGCGGTCATTATCGGCATTCAGAAACAACCAGACGCCAATACTCTGGAACTGACTTCCGCGCTCGATCAGGTGTTTGAAGAAGTTCAGGCTACATTGCCTGAAGGCATGACCATCCAGACCGAGCTTTTCCGTCAGGCCGACTTCATCACGGTTGCGCTTGAGAATGTCAGCCATGCGTTACGCGATGGCGCGATATTGGTAATCCTGATTGTGTTCGCCTTCCTCTTGAGCTGGCGCGCAACGCTGATCTCTCTGCTGGCCATCCCACTCTCTCTCATCACCACGGTTCTTGTGATGAAAGTTATGGGCGCAACCATCAACACGATGACGCTCGGTGGTATGGCCATTGCGCTGGGCGCACTTGTCGATGACGCCATCATTGTCGTCGAGAATGTCACACGCAGACTGAGAGAAAACTCCTCCAGTTCTAACCCGAAACCAACGCTGTCAGTCGTAGGACATGCGACAAGAGAAATTCAGGGGTCAATCGTCTTTGCGACCCTGATAATTATGCTGGTCTTCCTGCCACTCTTCTTCCTGTCGGGTGTTGAGGGCAGACTGCTTTATCCGCTGGGCCTTGCCTATGTAGTGGCACTCGCCGCATCCCTCTTCGTTGCGGTTACGGTGACACCGGCATTGGCATCGCTTCTCATGCCGGGTGACTGGGCAGTAAAAACCTCCAAAGAACCTTGGCTCTCTCGCATGACGCAGAGCATCTACAAGCCGGTTCTGAACTTCTCACTCGGCAAATGGCATGTGCTCTCTGCACTGTCGCTTGGCGGGCTTGTGGTATCTGGTATTTTCCTGTCCATGGCGGGCCGGTCTTTCCTGCCAGAATTCAACGAAGGTAGCCTGACCGTCAGCGCTGTGACCTTACCGGGTACGTCTCTGGAACAATCCGACCAGCTTGGCGCACGTGTCGAAGCCCTGCTTCTGGAACAGCCTGAAGTCGTCGCCACAGCGCGACGGACAGGCCGTGCAGAACTCGATGAGCATGCTCAGGTGGTCAGCGCTTCTGAGATCGAAGTTGTGCTTCAGATGGGTGACCGGTCTATGGAGGCATTCCTTGCAGACCTTCGATCATCCTTCACGTCTTTGCCGGGAATGAATGTGACTATTGGCCAGCCAATCTCTCACCGGATTGACCACATGCTGTCAGGTACACGTGCCAACATCGCAATCAAACTGTTCGGTCCTGACCTTTATGATCTGCGTCGTCATGCCGAAACCATACGCGGAGCGATTGAAGGCACCGAAGGCCTCGTTGACCTGTCGGTTGAACAACAGGCAGAGTTGCCCACGCTGACCGTCGATATCCGACGCGATGTGATTGGCCGCTATGGCCTCAATACAGGCGAAGTCGCTGAAATGATTGAGGCTGCCTTTGCTGGTGCTGAAGTCACACGCATTCTTGAGGGCAGTGCAGCCTTTGATCTGATCGTTCGTTATTCAGATGAAAACCGGGCGTCACTCGATGCAGTGCGTGACACGCGCTTTGTGACACCAACAGGCGCAGAAGTGCCACTGCGGGCGCTGGCGGACATCCGTCGGGACCGTGGCCCGAACATGATCGCGCGTGAAAATGCAGCGCGTAAGATCGTCATCATGGGCAATGTGTCGGGCCGTGACCTTCTGAGCGTCGTTGAAGACATTCAGGCGACCATTGGAAGCGATGTGAGCTTGCCTGAGGGTTATTACGTAGAGTTCGGTGGTCAGTTTGAAAGCGCTACGGAAGCCACAAATCGTCTGACCATACTGTCTGTGATCGTCGTGCTTGGCGTGTTTATCCTTCTCTATATGGCGTTCGACTCAGCACGCGACGCCATGCTGGTTATGATCAATCTGCCGCTTGCCCTCATTGGCGGTGTGGCAGGTGTTTATCTCTCCGGAGGTATTCTGTCTGTTGCATCTATCATTGGCTTTATCACTCTGTTTGGCATTGCCACGCGAAACGGTGTGATGATGGTGTCTCACATTCGCCAGCTTCAACTGGATGGAGACGAAACCGAGATGCTGGAAGCCGTCAGACGCGGGGCGATGGAACGTGTCGTGCCAATTCTGATGACGGCTCTGGCCACGGCTCTCGCGCTCATTCCGCTTGCCCTGCGCGCTGGTGAACCCGGAAGTGAAATTCAGTCGCCTATGGCCATGGTCATTCTGTGTGGCCTGACAAGCTCCACGCTTCTGAATATGATTGTGCTTCCCGCTCTTTATGCGAAGTTCGGTGCTGCACCGACGATCAAAACCAATTCTGAAACAGCGCTATCAAACGCCTGAGTTCAAGACTGACGAAAACTGAAAGAGAGACTGATGAAAACATCCGCCCTGTTCGCCAGCCTGAGTGCCCTTGCGCTCATTACAGCCTGTTCTCAGGATCACGATGCGACCCATGAAGACCATGATAGGGTGGCGGATGATCATCACGAGACGGATGATCATCATGACGACGCTGACGATCATCACGGCAATGACCATGGGCATGATGAAGATCATCTTGAGGCGGGCGACCACCATGATGGCGGCAATCATCACGCTCACGACGACCAGCAATCAGCAACGCTAGGCTTCGCAATCGACGCATCTCCAGCCGTTGGCGCACCGTTCAGTGTTGGCCTTATCCTCACAGATGCTGCCGGAAATGAACTCACAGCGGCAGACCTCGACGACATGCATGGTTACAAGCTTCATGTCATGCTGGTGGATACTGGCCTTGAACAACTGGTCACGCTTCATCCCGAAGCCGATGATCATGGCGAGTTCACCATCGAGTTCACGCCAGAATATGGTCGCGAATACAAGGTGTTCGCGAACTACATTGTGACACACGGAGAAATCTCACACGCTGACGATCATGGCCACGCCCATGACGATGACCACGGGCATGCTCACGAAGAGGATGAGCATAGTCACGGTGGAGATGATCACGCCCATGATGATGTCGACGACCATGCGCACGATGATGATCACGCTCACGCCGCCGATGAGAAAGTGGCTGGCTATACTCAAGCCACATCCGCACTGATCATCGGCACGGATAGTGCGGATGCTCTGCCAACTGAAAACGTTCTGAGCATCACTGAAGGAGATCTGACCTTCTCGATCACACCATCTGGTCCTTTGGAATCTGGTACGGCTACAGGATTTACGCTCACTGCATCTCAGGCAGACGGTACAGCATTCACAGACTTCGAGACTGTCATGGGTACACAGGCACACTTCGCGGCATTCGATGCATCAGCAGAGCACATGTCTCACGGACACGCTACAGATAGCGGCGACGGCCCCTCAACCGAGCTGACATTCTCCGAAGCCGGACCCCACCGCGTTTTCGTGATGGTTGGTGTGGCTGGCGAAACGCTCACTCTGCCTTTCACTGTTCAGGTGGAATAGCGAAGCGATGATCTACCTCGCCATCAAAACGCCGCTCTCCGCGCTGATCATTCTGGCGATTTCCGAAATCGGCAAGCGCAGCCAAACCTTTGCTGCGCTTGTGGCTTCCCTGCCATCGCCAGACTAGAGCTTAACGCCCCTCAGGCGCAGGGCATTTGCAATCACTGACACTGAGGACAGGGACATGGCCGCGGCAGCGATCATGGGCGACAGAAGAAGCCCGACGACCGGATAAAGCAGACCTGCCGCAATCGGAATGCCCGCCGCGTTGTAGATAAACGCAAAGAAGAGGTTCTCCCGAATGTTCCGCACTGTGGCCCGGGCGAGCTTACGCGCGCGGACGATGCCTTCGAGATCACCGCCGAGCAGGGTCATGCCTGCGCTCTCGACGGCAACATCGGCGCCTGTTCCCATCGCAATGCCCACGTCCGCCGCTGCGAGCGCCGGGGCATCATTCACACCATCACCTGCCATGGCGACCCGTTTTCCTTCAGCGCGCAATCTCTCGATCAGGTTCTTTTTGTCTTCGGGCAGGCAATCGGCTTCGACGTCATCAATTCCGAGCTTTTCGGCGACAGCTTTTGCCGTTTTCTCATTGTCGCCCGTGGCCATGATGATTTTCAGGCCTTGCGCATGGAGTGCGCGAATAGCTGCTTCCGTCGTCGGTTTGACCGGGTCCGCGACGGCAATACACCCTACAAGCTTACCGTCCGTGCTGAGAAGCATGACCGTGTTGCCATTCTCGCGGAGCTCATCGACCTGAGCCGCAAGTGCAGAGACATCGATCCCCAGATCGTGCATCAGAGCTGCATTGCCGAGCGCCACGTTAGCGTCTTCCAGCGTGCCCTTCACGCCCTTTCCTGTGATGGCTTCAAAATCCGAGACCTTGTCCGGCCGGATGTCTTTCTCCCTGGCACCCTCGAGAATGGCTTCGGCCAGCGGGTGTTCCGAACCGGTTTCCAGTGCGGCCGCCGCATGTAAGACATCGTCTACTTTGTACCCGTTTGCGGCGATGACCCCGGTGAGACGCGGAAGTCCCTCTGTCAGCGTGCCGGTTTTGTCTACGATCAGAGTATCCACGCTTGCCATACGCTCGAGCGCCTCGGCATTGCGGATGAGAACACCCGCCTGAGCGCCGCGACCTGCTGCTGTTGTCACGGAGATGGGTGTGGCCAGACCCAGCGCACATGGACAGGCGATGATCAGAACGGATACCGCCGCGACCATGGCATGGACATAGGCGGGCTCAGGGCCAAGGAAGATCCAAAAGGCAAAGGCGAGAACGGCGACAACCAGAACGGCCGGCACAAAGATTTCTGCCACCCGATCTGCCAGCCCCTGAATTGGCGCTCTCGACATGCGGGCACCCGCCACCATGGTCACGATCTGAGATAAGACCGTTTCCGAACCGACCGCGGTGGCCCTGATGGCGAGTGTGCCATTTTTGTTGATTGTCCCTCCGGTGACCGTGTCACCTTCCGACTTTTCGACCGGCACTGGCTCACCTGTGATCATGCTCTCGTCAATGGACGACCGGCCTTCAATGACCTCGCCATCGACCGGCACGCTCTCGCCCGGCCTGACTCGCAACAGGTCGCCCGTCAGAATATTCTCGAGCGGCGCATCATATTCCTCGCCGTCTTCGAGAATGCGCCGCGCTGTTTTGGGTGATAGGTCCATCAACGCACGGATGGCATCGCCGGTTCGTTCGCGTGCGCGGAGCTCCAGTACCTGGCCAACAAAAACCAGCGCAATGATGACGACGGCGGATTCAAAATAAGCGCCGACACTGCCCATGGACCGATATGCTTCCGGGAAAATGCCCGGAACAAAGCTGGCGATGACAGAGTAAATATACGCCGCGCCCACCCCGAGCGAAATGAGCGTCCACATGTTCGGCGAACGATTTCGGACAGAATCGACGCCTCGTTTGAAAAAGGGAAGCGCTGCCCAGAGCACAACCGGCGTCGCGATCAGAAATTCCAGCCAGATGGATGTCTGATGGCCAATCCAGTCGCGGACCGGCAGGCCCACCATGCCCCCCATGCTAAGCAGCATGATGGGAGGCACCGCTATGGCACTCACCCAGAGGCGACGGGTGAAATCTGCGAGTTCCTCGTTTTCTTCATCACCGGGCACCATCGGCTCGAGCGCCATACCGCATATAGGGCAGGAGCCCGGCTCATCCCGGATGATTTCCGGGTGCATAGGGCAGGTCCATTGCGTGGCCGCGGCAGTTTTCTCCTGGGCATCATGCTTACGCCCGGATGCGTAATACCAGGGATCAGCATCGAACTTTGTCTGACATGTTTCAGAACAGAAGAAATACTGGTCACCGTCATAGTTCAGCGAGCGAACGTTCTCGCGATCTTTATTGACGGACATGCCGCAGACCGGGTCGGTCGCACTGTTTCCGGATGGATAATGGTCATGATCATGCCCGCAAGACCCGTGAGAATGGTGGTTATTGTGACTTGTCATTTCAGACTCCTGTCGTCTATGACCCTTCAATTAATCCTTCCAGTGACCGGAAGGTCAAGCGACGAAATTACAGATTCTGCTTCAACGATCATTCAGGGAGATGACTATGAATATCGGCGATATGGCAGAAGCGAGCGGACTGCCGGCGAAAACGATCCGATACTATGAAGATATCGGGCTTATCCGACCGCATCGGGGCGACAATGGCTACCGTGTCTTTACCGAAGCCGATCGGCAGAAGCTTATTTTTCTGTCCCGCTCACGATCACTTGGGTTTTCCATAGAGGATTGTCGGTCCCTGCTTTCCCTTTATGATAATCGTGACAGGTCCAGTGCAGATGTCAAAAATCTGGCCGAGGAACACCTGGAACGTATCAGAGTGAAGATTGCAGAGCTGGAATCTCTGCACCGAACACTTAAGCACCTCATTCACAAGTGTCATGGGGATGACCGCCCCGAATGCCCGATACTGGACGATCTTGCGGGGGCATGAGCGTGCGCCGCGAATTCCAGCGCGAGCGCACAACGGTCATCAATCAATAGACTGGCCAACCTCTGTGGAAAGACTAGATGATCGTTTAACTGTCTTGTGGTAAACTCAACACCTAATGCTGAAACTGACACGCCTTCTGACGCTGATTGCTATCACCTCGCTGGTGATAGGACCGGCTATGGCGTGCTGTATGGAAGATCACGCGGAACCGATTGTTTCACGAACCCTGGTGGAAATGCCACCGTGCCATGACGATCAGACGTCGTCCCACCAGGGCGATACGACGTCCGCGCAACACTCACCATCACCGTCAGAATGTCCCGGCTGTCTCGACTGTGACCCGGCATTACTTAATGGACAGCTAGCGACCGAGGGCGCGCTGCTCGCGCAGCTAATGTCTGAAATCCCGCTTGCGGCTGCGCGGTCGTACTTTGCAGGATCTAAACAACACTCCATCGTTTTCAAAACCGGACCGCCGGGCGACCCGGTGACCGTCCCCAACACCCCTATTACACTCAAACAGCGCCTGTTGATCTGATCGGGCAGCACCTGCGCTTACGCGCGGTTTTCGCTGATCCTTTTTACTCAATCTGGTGCTTTTCATGCCTTGCACGTTTAAATTCTGGTTTGCTTGCGCGCTTTTGGCCTGCGTCTTGCCAAGTAATTCGGCTTTCGCGCAATCCTTCGAGGAATTGGAAGCCCGACTTGCAGATCATCCGTCCCTTGTTGCGCTGACCTATCAGGCGGAGGCTTCACGCGAGCGCCGTTCCGCAGCAACCGCCTTGCCCGATCCTGTGATTTCGGTCGGGATCAACAATTTTCCCATTTTCGATCCGTCCTTCTCCGAATTTCTCCCTACCAATAAGGCGATCAGTATTCGGCAGGAGTTTCCCAATCTCGCTGGCCGCGAAGCGCGTGCTGGCGAGGAAGGCGCGATGGCGGAACAGACAGACCGCATCCGAACAGCCCGGCACGCCGCCTTGCGCGGCGAATTGATCGCCTTACTCCATGACAAGCGACGCATTGAACGGCAGAGGGATCTCGCCCGTCTTCGAAATGAAAATTATGACCGACTGACGGACGTCGCAGAAACCGAGATCGCTGCAGGTCGCCCAGCTGTGTTCCGTCTTGCAGAAATCGAAGCCGAGCGCACCGGTGTGGCGCGCGAACTCGTAGATCTGGATCGTGAAGAAGCAGAGATCAATGCGCGACTTATCGATCTGGTTGGTCTTGTCCCGGCAACTCCTGCGCCACCTGTGGCACCGGTCGACTGGTCAGGTGACGCCATGGCGTTTCAAGCTGTTCGGGTTGCTGATGCAGGCGTACTGGTAGCGGACTATTCTGTGGAAGGCGCACAAGCAGCCTGGCGGTCGAATTGGGGCGCCCAGCTCACCTATCAGCAGCGCGAGTCCGGGGCTAATTTCGCAGGCGATGACTGGGTATCCGGCATGGTGACCTTCACCATGCCGCTTTGGGCGGAGCGCAGCCAGGCACCTCAGCTGCGCGCAGCGAAAGCTGACCGGGCAAGCGCCGAAATGCGCTATCAGGCCGCCGCAAGAAGCGCTGCAGCTCGTTATGCTTCCGAAGCCGCCGCCTGGCACAGCGCTGAAGACAATATTGCCGTGCTCGAGCGGAATATTGCCGCCGTCGAAAATGAAATCGCCGCACAGCTCACAATCTACGAGTCGGGCGTGGGTGATTATGCACCCATTATCGACGGTGAGCTCGCGATCCTCAAACTGCGCTCAGATGTTGCCGTCGAGGAAGCCCGCAGGGCCTCTGCCATCGCCCGCATGAACGCGCTGCTGGTGACACCATGAGACACGCGGTTCTACTCCTCTCCACAGCAGCGGCACTTCTGGCAGCCTGCGGCGACAATTCAGTCATCCGTACAAACGCTCCTTCGGCTGACGGCCAGACCGCTGCAGCGTCGTCTGAGTCGTCCCGATACACCTGCCCGATGCATCCTCACTACATCTCGACAGATCCAGACGGGACCTGCCCGATCTGCGGCATGGACCTGGTGCCCGTCACCGACGACGCAAACGCCGCTCAAGGTGATGGGTCCATTGCCGTTGCACCGGAAATGATCCAGACGATGGGTATCCGAATTGTCCCCACTGAGGTCACAGACTTCGGCAAAACCTTGCGCGCATTCGGCGTGGTTGAAACGAATGAGCGACTTGAGAATGTTGCGGCCTCACGTCTTGAGGGCTGGATCGAAAATCTGACCGTGCGTGCCAAAGGTGACACCGTGCGTCCGGGCACATTACTCTACAGAGTCTACAGCCCGGATCTGATTGCTGCACAGCAGGATTATCTGAACTCGCTAACAATCGGAAATGAGACCCGTATCTCCGCCGTGCGTCAGCGCTTGCGCTCGCTCGGCATGCAAAACACTGCGATTGATCAGCTGACGCAAAATCGCGAAGTGATTGAGCGCATTCCCGTTTTTGCCGAGGCTGGCGGCACGGTCGCTGAGCTTCAGGTGCGCGAGGGAGACTATGTCAAACCCGGTACGCCAATCCTGCGATTGCAATCCTATAGCGGCGTCTGGGTCATGGCCTCGATACCGGAGACCGATTTGCCCCTGATCGACACGGGACTGCCCGTTCGCCTTGACTTCCCGAGTGCACCGGATGCTCCGGCCGAAGGCAATATCGATTACATCTATCCAACCATTGATCCCCTGACCCGAACCGCAAACGTGCGCATTGAAGTCGATAATGCGGCGGGGTATCTGCGACCTGGGGCATATGCCGATGTTTCGATGGACCTTGGCGGGGAGCCTCGTCTTTCAGTGCCGACCGAAGCAGTTTTACGCGACAGCCGTGGCTCTCACGTCATAATCGCGCTTGGCGATGGCCGGTTTGCCGGGCGTGGCGTGCAAACCGGGGTCAGCGCGAACGGACAAACGGAAATTATTGCCGGACTTCAGCCAGGCGAGCGGGTTGTCGCCAGCGGACAGTTCATGCTCGACAGTGAAGTCAACCTGCGCGAAGGCTTCTCCAAGCTTCAGCCGCCTCCAGGCGTGGTGGCGGGTCCGGAAACGCACCTCTCTCAATTACCAGTGGACGCACGCTCGCACAGATCGACCATTTCACGGACATGGCGCTCTATTTCCACGAAGCGCTGACAGACCAATACCGCATCGATCCATATTTCGTGGACCCTGCACTTAGCCTCGTTGAACCGCTCCGTAACCGGTTCGCTAACACCAGACTGGCTTCCATAGTTGAGGATGCCGAGGCCGCGCTGGATGCTGCCAAAGAGGCTGGCCAGGGTGAAGCGCTCGCTGCAGAACTCGCCCGGTTGATGACTGCGCTTGAGCCCTGGCTGCTAGAAGGTGTGCCAATACACTATCGAGACGCAGGGCTGACCCTCTATCGGGACACAGCCAGTGGCCGCCTCTGGCTTCAGGAAGGTGGGCCGTCACGCAATCCATATGGTGAAACCGAAGCCGAAATGATCGCCTGGCCAGATCCCATGGCGGGCATGCAGATGGAAACCGGCGATCGCCAAGCTGTCGATCCCCATGCAGGCCATAGGCGCTAGGGGGGCAAACGGATGAAGACATCAAACGACCTTTCGGGCCTTGACCCCTCAAAATCCTGGGTCGCGCGGCTCATTGGCTGGTCGATCTCCAATCAACTCATTGTGCTTGTTCTCTCTGCGACGCTGGCTGTGGCAGGCTGGCTGGCGCTGGACCGGACGCCATTCGATGCCGTGCCTGACCTCACCGACACACAGGTCATTATACGCACAGACTTTCCCGGACAGAGCCCACAGATCGTCGAGGACCTGGTCACCTATCCTCTCTCGACAAATCTGCTGGGCCTGCCGCGTACCAAAGATGTGCGCGGCTCCTCCATGTTCGGGACAAGTTTCGTCTACGTGATCTTTGAAGACGATGTGGACCTCTATTGGGCTCGCTCACGTGTGCTGGAAGCCCTCTCACGACTTGGGACGGCCCTTCCAGAAGGTGCGACGCCCCAGATTGGTCCAGACGCGACAGGCGTGGGCTGGGTCTATCAGTACGCGCTTGTCGACAAGACCGGAAGGACCGACCTCGCGGAACTCCGATCGCTGCAGGACTGGTTCCTGTCCCTAGAGCTTGCAGGCGTGGACGGCGTTGCCGAAGTTGCCTCAGTCGGCGGCTTTGTTCGCGAGTATCAGATCTTTATCGACCCCAACCGCCTGCGCAGTTTCGATGTATCCATCGCTCGCATCCGGGATGCTGTGCGCGCCGCCTCCAGCGAGGTTGGTGGGCGCGTCATCGAACAAGCCGAAAGCGAATTTGTCATCCGCTCGACCGGATATGTCGATGAGCTCTCCGATCTTGAGGAGGTTGTGATCTATGCCGCCGACGGGACGCCGGTGCTGTTGCGCGACATCGCCCGTATAGTTGAAGGTCCGGCGCTTCGGCGTGGCATTGTCGAGCTGAATGGAGACGGCGAAACCGTCGCCGGCATTGTCATCATGCGTGACGGCGAAAATGCGCTGCAGGTCATTGAGCGCGTGAAATCCAAACTTGTCGAACTGCAACGCGGTTTGCCGGACGGTGTTGAGATCGTCACTGTCTATGACCGTGCTCCGCTGATCGAGGGGTCGGTCGAATATCTCAAGCACAAGCTGATCGAAGAAGGCATTGCCGTCGCACTCGTCATTCTGATTTTCCTTCTGCATGTGCGTTCATCACTTGTCGCGATCATCACGCTCCCCCTGGGTGTCCTTGGCGCCTTCGTGATCATGTCCTTCCAGGGTGTGACCGCGAACATCATGTCGCTGGGCGGTATTGCAATCGCCATCGGAGCCATGGTCGACGCGTCCATCGTTCTTGTCGAAAATGCGAGCCGAAAGCTCTCAGAGATTGAGGGCAAGCCCAGCCCTCAGGAGCGCAGAACGGCCTTGCTGGAGGCCACTCAAGAAGTCGGCCCAGGCATCTTTTTCTCTCTTCTGATCATCACGGTCTCTTTCCTGCCTGTGTTTGCGCTGACAGGTGAAAGCTACCGGCTGTTTTCACCACTCGCATTTACGAAAACCTACGCCATGGCCTTTGCTGCCATCTTGTCTGTCACGCTTGTGCCGGTACTGATGCTTTACCTCATGCGCGGCAAATTTCGCCGCGAAGAGGCCAATCCCATCAATGCTTTTTTTGTGTGGGTCTACAAACCGGTTCTGCATGCAGCGCTGCGGTTCAAATGGCTGACAATCTTTCTGGCCCTTGTGTTCACAGCCAGCGCAATTATTCCTGCGCAGCGTATCGGTTCTGAATTCATGCCGGCGCTCTATGAAGGCGAACTTCTCTATATGCCGACGACCTTGCCGGGCGTTTCCTCCACAAAGATGCGCGAAATCCTCGGCCAGACGAACCGGGTCATCAAAACCGTGCCAGAAGTAAAGAATGTATTCGGCAAGGCAGGCCGGGCAGACACGGCTACAGACCCGGCACCACTCACCATGATCGAAACCTGGATCAGGCTCAAACCGAAAGAGGAATGGCGTGAAGGCATCACCGTTGATGACATCATCGCTGAGCTCGATCAGCGCCTTCAGATGCCAGGACTCGTCAATTCCTGGGGCAATCCGATCAAGATCCGAATGGACATGGTTTCAACCGGTGTACGGACACCGATCGGGGTGAAGGTCACCGGTGATGATCTCGGCGAAATCGAAGCGATTGCGCGCAGCATAGAAGCCGTCATAACTGACATTTCAGGTACACGGTCGGCTTTCGCAGACCGGGTGCTGGGCGGAAAATATCTGGAGATCACACCAGACCGCACAGAACTCGCCCGGCATCATATCGACATGGGCGACTTTCAGGCGGTGGTTCAGACGACCCTCGGCGGCATGCAGCTGTCCCAGTCTGTCGAAGGACGCGAGCGCTATGACATCATCCTGCGGTATGACAGGCCATTCCGGGAAAGTCCGAATGATCTCGAAGACATTCTCGTGCCAACACCAGCGGGGGCACACATTCCGCTCGGTGAGCTCGCGACCATTCACTATGCCGAAGGTCCGCCCATGATCCGTTCGGAGAATGCGCGACTGACCGGCTGGGTATTTGTGGACATCGAAGGACGCGACATGGGCGGCTATGTGACCGAGGCGCGGGCCGTTGTCGCAGATGTTGTGGACCTTCCGCCCGGCTATGCCGTGGAGTTTGCTGGCCAATATGAGCAACTCGAAGAAGCCAATGAACGGCTCAGCATCGCAATTCCTGCGGCTGTGGCACTGATCTTCCTGTTGCTCATGTTGCACTTCGGGCGGCTGGACCGCACGCTGATCATCATGGCGAGCCTGCCATTCGGGCTTGTCGGCGGCCTGTGGGTTGTCTGGTTGGCGGGCTATAATCTCTCCGTTGCCGTCGCGGTTGGCTTCATCGCTCTTGGCGGAATTGCTGTCGAGACGGCCGTGATCATGTTGCTCTATACTGACAGTGAAGTGCGTAAGGCACAGCCGCAATCCCGCGAGGAATTGCTCGCAGCGGTCAGCAAAGGCGCAGCCATGCGGGTGCGTCCAAAGCTGATGACCGTGACGACAATCTTCGCTGGCCTCGCCCCAATATTTCTTACAGACGGCCTCGGCTCTGATGTTATGCGACGCATTGCCTTGCCAATGATTGGCGGCATGGCGTCGACGCTCATTCTTACCCTGATCGTTATTCCTGCCATCTATTATGTCCGGACAGGGTCTCAACTTTCCGCGCGCGCCGGAGCCAAACGAAAAGACGCGCACCCTTCATTATCTGAAACTTAAAGAGATGTGATATGAAACGACTTACTCTGATCCTGACCAGTCTTGGCGCATTCGGGCTTGCTGCCTGCGGAAGCCCGGAGCAATCACCGGTGTCGGCGACTGAAACTGCAGAGCCAGCTGTGGCCATGGAAGATCATGGCGGCATGGATCACGGCGATGGCAGTATGGACCGCACGATGGAAGGCGTCGCTCACTCGACCGGCACAGTCCGTTCCGTAGGAAACCAGGGGGATTTCCTGACGATCGAGCATGGGCCATTCACCGGCGGGTTTGAAATGGGCGCCATGACGATGGGCTTCGAGACCCTGGGTGGTGTCGATCTGTCAGGCATTTCAGAAGGCGACGAAGTCGCATTCATGGTCAAACAGGGGCGCGACAATTCTTTCCGAATCACCGCTGTTTGCAATACGGCGACGAACGGTGCCGACTGCCTTGACGGCATGATGGACCACTAGGGTAGAGGCATCAGACCGGGACACGAGGTCCGTGCACTGCGCTTTTTGCGGAAATTCTTCGATCGTCGGCGTCCAGAATACGCTCTGAGTCGCCGACTTTCAGCAACTTTTATGGATAACAGTAAAGCCGCGACGAAGACATCTGGCGGAGAGAGTGCTTGTGGGATCGCCCCAGTCCCAGCTCTTCTCTTTCATCCATAATTGGTCGCGGCACTCCCTCTGTGACTGCATGCAACTCGCAATTTCAATGGCGTGCCTTCCATGCACTCGCTCGCTTTTTCATAGCGATCAAATGCATCTGCCTGCCATATTCGCGGCGCCAGCAGTAATAGGTCTGCTCCGCCACCTCGATTGCGCGGCCGGCCTGAGCCGCGGTCTTGCCCCGGGTCAGCCGAACCTCCAATTCACACAAAATGGGCAATGATCTCTTCGAACTTGAATCTCTTGCGTGCCGTGTTCCAGCTCCTTCGTTGGAGCCAGACCTAACTCAAGTTCCGGACCACTTTTTCCGAGGTAGGCCAGGTCATCAATGACCACTTTAACTTCTGAAGCAATTGCGCGTCGTCGGTGTCTTCGCGAGGCCTGATCTCGGCCCCGTTTATGTAGTCGGGGTCCAAGGACGTCGCATGGCGGCAACCGGTGAATTTCATAAGACCGGATACGGAGAACAGAAGTGTGCCGTTGAATGTCCTCACTGCCGCCCCCTCGCAGCACAAAAACGCAATTTAATTATAATACTAGCCCCTTTGAGATTTCTAGACGGCATCCCAAGATTGAACTGAAGACAATTTCGTTATTCAATCTTCATACTGAGATGCGTGAGTCACGTGAAAGTCTTTAGGGGGAAAAATTGTCGGGCGAAGCTACCAGCGAGCATCAAATTCAGGCGCGGATCATTCAAGTCGATATCGACAGCGTTTCGAAGATCAATTTCGCCTCAGCTCAGAACGGCGTTTCTATTCTCAAACAATTGTCTGTCAGCAATGGTACGCCAGATACAGTAGCTGGTCTTTCGATTACCCTTAACGCCAAACCCGCCTTTTGCCGCAGCAAGACCTGGACAATTGATCGGCTCAATCCTGGCGACGAGATTGTGCTTTCAGATTTAAAACTGGAGCTAGACCATTCCTTTCTTTCAGGCCTCAACGAAGCGGAAATCGGACACATAGAGGTTTCCTGCGAGGCCGATGGCGACGTCGTTTGTGATCAAGTTATGGAGATCGAGTTACTGGCTCGAGACGAATGGGGCGGACTCGGTGATATGTCTCAGTTGCTGGCGGCATATGTCAGCCCGAATCATTCTGTCGTAGCCGCTATACTAAAGGAAGCGTCTCGGCTTCTCGAGAGTGCGGGACATAACGGCGCCATTGACGGCTACCAATCCAAAGACCCTCAAAGGGCCTGGATGTTATCTGGCGCAATCTGGTCGGCTATTACGGGGATGGGGTTGAGCTATGCCAATCCGCCGGCTTCATTTGAGAGCCGGGGGCAAAAAGTCAGAGACCCTCAGCGGATCAAAAGCGAAGGGTTGACAACTTGTCTCGATAGTTCTTTGTTACTGGCTGCCTGCTTTGAAGCGTCAGGTATGCATCCTGTCGTGCTGTTCTCCTCCGGTCATGCCTGGGTCGGGGTATGGCTTCAGCCTCTTGATTTCGGCACAGTCACAGAATTCGAAATCCTCAATGTTCGCAAGGCGGTAGATGCGCAAGAGTTGATTCTTTTGGAGAGCACGCTGCTTACGCACCGTCCAACCGTGGGCTTGAAAGAAGCAGCGGATACAGGCCGCCGGCTGGTCAACGAAGAACACGAGACTGAATACGCCGCTGCAATCGACATTGCTAGAGCGCGTGCTGCCAGGATCAGACCGCTCGCCAGTTATTTTGCCTCCAACACATCGGACGCAGCGGAGCAAATCGAAGCCGCCCCCGCATCGCTGCCGGCAGAGCTAAGTTTCAACTCACTGCCTGGCGACACAATCGAAGTGGAGCCAACGGATGCGCAGGGCCGCATCGAACGCTGGCAACGGAAACTGCTCGATCTGTCTTTGCGCAACCGGCTTTTGAATTACAAAGACAGCAAGCAGACCTTGCCTTTCATTTGTCCAGATGTCGGCGCCCTGGAAGATCAGCTAGCCGACGGAAAATCTTTTAAGGGCTTCCCTTTAAAAGAAGAGGACCCGCTCGGGACACGCGATCAACTGTTGTCAGAGGAACGTGACCTTTTGAAAGACGTTGCTCGTGACGCATTTAACCGCAGTCAGCTAAGCGTTCCTCTCACGTCAGGCGAAATGAACAAGCGCTTCCTTGAGCTGTATCGCCGCGCAAAGAGCGACATGCAGGAGGGCGGTACAAACACGTTGTTTCTCGCTGCAGGTTTTCTCCGGTGGAAGAAATCGGAGGGAGATCCTAGAACCTATAAAGCCCCGCTATTGCTCATCCCGGTCAAGCTGGAGCGGCGCTCAGCGCAGTCGGACTTTGTTCTGAGCCATCACGAAGACGATGTCCGCATCAATTCAACATTGCTCGAATTTCTGAAACGCGATTTTGATCTCAAGTTCCCGGACCTCGAAGGCGAACTTCCTCGCGACGACAGCGGTATAGATTTGCCGCTCATCTTCGAGAGAATGCGCCGCGGCGTAAGAGATGTGGCCGGTTTCGAGGTTGTTCAGGACCTAGCGCTTTCCACTTTTTCCTTTGCAAAATTTCTGATGTGGAAGGATCTGGTCGACCGAACTGATGACCTGAAACACAGCGAACTCGTCAAATATCTTATCGAGAATCCGGAAAAAACTTTCCAGGAAATCGTCGAGGGCAACATTCCAGATGCCAGAGATGTCGATCGCAGGGTTGCTCCGAAAGACTTGATGACGCCTTTGCCCGCCGATAGCTCGCAACTATCAGCCGTTCTCGCCGCACAAGACGGTCTCAATTTTGTGCTGATCGGCCCTCCGGGAACCGGTAAGAGCCAGACCATCGCAAATATTATCTCTCAATGCCTTGGATCCGGAAAAACCGTTCTGTTTGTCGCCGAAAAATCGGCAGCACTTGATGTCGTTCACCGCCGCCTCGCGGCGAACGGTTTGGGCGATGCTGTAGTGGAGCTTCATTCCAGTAAGGCAGACCGAAAATCTGTTCTCCAACAACTGGATCGCAGCTGGGACCGTATGTCGAGAACCTCAGAGCAGGAATGGACGGACGTAACCGAACGGCTCAAAGTCCGCCGGGATCAATTGAATGATTATGTCGGTGCGCTTCATGCCCTAGGTTCCCAGGGTTTTAGCGTTTACCAGGCGATTGGTCGCGTCGTATCTTATGATGCTGAAATCGCGCCCCTGTCTTTTCCGACGAAAGATGCTCACGATCAGGAAAGTTATCGTCGGCTTAAAGAGCTTTCTTCTGAGCTCGGACGTCACTACGAGATCGTGAGCCAGATGCCGCCCCTGGACCTGGTCAAGGCGACTGACTGGTCCCACGCATTTCAGACTGACTTGTTGGCGCGAGCCAAACAGTTGGTGTCCAGCGCAGAGAAGCTTTTATCGGCATATCACCACTGCAGGGCATCGCTGGGACTGGCAGCAGACGACCAAGGACATGAAGATCAGCTTCAATTGCTCCGTGAATTGGCCCATTTGCCCGCAGACAGACCAGACATTGAATGGGTGATGGATAAAGATTTCCGACAACTCAGGTCAGAGTTGGAGCGACTTGCCAGCTTTCAGAAACAGCACACTGCTCTGGAAAGCCAGCTACAGGCGCAGTATCCGCTGAGTGAACTCGAAAAAATTCCTCTGGAACAGCTCGATACTGACTGGCGGATAGCACAAACAAAAATGTGGCCGCTTTCAGCGTTTGCAAAATCCCGCACGAGGAAGCTTTTGCAGACTTATGCGTCTGGGGGAAAGGCCTCACCAGAGACGGATCTTGATGCACTTACCAAATTGCAAGCGACACAGAATGAAATCAGAACGCTCAGCATTTCTCATTGCCCGGCGTATGATGGCCCTCTCACCGACATAGAACGCCTTACAAACTGGCTCAAACTTAGCTCAAGAGTCCGAAAGCTGATTGGATTGCTTTCCGAACAAAGTCGGGATTGCCCAGACTGGGAACGCGCTAGACGCGCAATAATTGGGGGCGATGGTGAAAGCTACGAAGATGCTCTTCTGCCTCTCATCGTTGCGCAGGAAGAATGGGGCGCAATGGCGACCCAGTTCACCGAGCTCAGCAAAGGAGAGCTATCCGGTTCGACACTCTCCGAGCTTTCCCGAAAACTCAGAACTGTGTTGGATAACCGAGATGGATTGCTGAATTGGGTTCAGTGGCAAACGGTTCGGGAAAGAGCGGAAAATTCGGGGCTAGGCGAATTTGTTGAGCTGGTTGAAGGCGGTGATATTGAGGATAGCGTTCGCGCGTTCGAGGCTTCTTATGCCAGCTGGTGGCTCCCTCTCGCTCTCGATGCATCACCAGTCCTGCGTCAGTTTGTTGACTGGTCTCATGAAGATGAAATTCAGCAGTTCAGAGCACTGGACGATCAAGCTACAAAACTCGCCTCCCAACAGGTCTTACGGCGAATTCAACACGGCCTGCCGGAAAAATCGAGCGTACCTCGCAGATCAGAACTGGGGACCCTTCGGCATCAGATCGGGCTCCAACGCCCCAGTATGCCGATCCGAACGCTCATTTCCGAAATGCCTGAGCATTTCACTAAACTTGCTCCCTGTGTTCTGATGTCACCACTTTCGATCGCCCAATACCTACCGGCTAATCAATCGACGTTCGACGTCGTCATCTTCGATGAAGCATCACAAATTACAACTTGGGACGCTGTTGGAGCTATCGCCCGGGGCAAGCAAGCCATTATTGTCGGAGATCCAAAACAACTTCCACCAACAAACTTCTTCGGTCGAACAGATGGTGGTGAGGAAGAAATTCCGGAATTTGAGAAGGACCTTCCTTCAATTCTCGATGAGGTCGTAGCTGCCGGTATCCCAACCCTTCAGCTGGACTGGCATTATCGTAGTCGCGACGAAGCGCTGATCGCGTTCTCCAACTGGCACTATTATGGTGGCAGACTGGTCACGTTTCCGGGGCCAGTGACCCAATCCAGCGCGGTGCAGCTTCATCAGGTCGATGGCGTGTATGCACGCGGTCGCGGACGCACAAATGAGGATGAAGCACGCGCTATTGTGCGGATGATCGTATCGAAGCTGAATGAATGGTTGAAACTGCCAGAACAAGACCGGCTTACACTCGGCGTAATCACTTTTAATGGAGAGCAACAGAAACTAATACTGGATTTGTTGGACGAAGAGCGAAGAAAGAATCCGGAACTTGAGTGGTTCTTTGAGGACACCCGAGAGGAACCTCTCATCGTCAAGAACCTTGAAAATATCCAGGGTGACGAACGCGATGTCATGCTGTTTTCAATCACTTTCGGACACGACCATGCAGGCAAATTGTCCATGGCGTTTGGTGCGCTGAATGGCGAAGGAGGAGAAAAACGGTTGAACGTCGCGGTGACGAGAGCGAGACGAGAACTCCATGTCTTTGCATCGGTCCGGTCAGACGAGATCGACCTGACGCGAACCAAGGCAGTCGGTGTCAAACACCTCAAAACATTCTTGGATTTTGCATCGCGCGGCGTAGATGCGCTTCCGGCCAACGACGACGGGTCCGTTGGACCTGTCGAGAACGAGTTCGAAGCTTCGGTTTTGGCGGCGCTAGAAATGTATGGCTGGCAGGTTCGTCCGCAGATTGGCGTTTCGGGCTTCAAGATTGATCTCGGCGTCGTTCACCCCGACTTCGCCGGTGTATATTTAGCAGGCGTTGAGTGTGATGGCGCAACCTACCATAGCTCGGCAACTGCTCGAGATCGAGACAAAGTCAGGCAATCGGTCCTTGAGGGACTAGGCTGGAAAATACTTCGCGTGTGGTCCACCGAATGGTTCAGAAGCAGCAAGAGCGTAGCCGGACGCTTGAACGAAAAACTACAAACACTCCTTGAAGAAGACAGGGAGCGCAGACGCGAAGAAAGCGAGTCAACGGTTCAGGGTTTTGATGAACCAGCAATTGAGCAACCTTTTGTTGAGCCCTCAACACCCAACGCGGAAGATGTCCATAACTTCCCACCGCCTTCAACCTATTCGCCTTCATCAGTCACGGAAGTACCGTCTGACGAAGCAACACTGTCCGCCAGAAGTGCAAATTTGTTTGCTGCTTCAACAAACTCAGCTTTCTCAGATGTGCCGAACCAGTTGAATTTGAATAGTGATCTGGATCCCGAACGGTTTTTCGATGCAGACTATGCTCCGGTCCTGATCTCTTTAATTGAGAAAATCATTCAGGATGACGGGCCGATGCCAATATCTAGCTTAGGAAGGAAGATCTCCGCGGCGCATGGATGGCAACGGACTGGGCGACGCATTTCGGAGCGCGTCTCTAACTGTCTGGCTGGCATGGAGATACACGTCGAGGATGGAGTCGAATTCGTGTGGACGCCCGGGACTTATTCGACAAGGATACCCTTCAAACCGAATACATCTCGCTCGCTTCGAGATATTTCGAGGTCGGAAATCGCCAGCGTGATTACCACCAACCTCAGGGGACTAAGCGTCTCAGAAGACCCCATATTGGATCTTGCTAGGCTGCTTGGAGTTGCACGTCTGTCGTCTGACGCACGGGATTATCTGAAAACCGTTTTCGTGTGGTTTGAACGCGCGAGCCGGGATTTATGATCGATTTGCGCGTAAGGCCATAGGCCCAAACTGAGTCTCAGCTTGTTTCAAAACTTGAAGGGTAAATATTCTTACCCCCGAGAGACTCAAAGGTCTTCTGACGGCACGAAAAGGCGATAATTTGAACATCGGCAGCAACGACATTGATCGCGTCGAACAGCCTTTGAATTCGATCGTCGTCAGAATACACGAGCGCATCGTCGATGACGATTGGAACATGCCGCCCTTTGCTGGCCATCACTTGCGCAAAGCCAAGACGCGTGAGAACGGCAATCTGCTCGCGCGTGCCGCCAGAAAGACGGGTCAGCTTTTCGCGCATGCCATTGCGTTCCAGCTCATCCGGCCCAAGACGGTCGTCGTAGGCGAGCGAAGCATTGCCAAGGACCATGGATAGCAATGGATCGACTGCTTGTCGCACGGGCGCAAAGAATTTTGTTCGGCGACTCGCGCGCGCCCTGGAGAGTTCGTCGACCAGAAGGATGAGTGCGTCCCGTTCTTCTTCAAAAGCCGAAATTCGCTCCTGCCATCTGGTGATTTCCGCACCCACGGCAGCGAGCTTGTCCCCAGCCCCTTCTTGACCGGCCTGCGCCAGCCGACCACGCAGTTCGCCTTCCGCCTTCGATAAGCGCAGGCGATCATCCGATCTATTTTGTGCGGCAGCTTCGAGTCGTTTTACTCGCGCTTGCGCACCGTGAAGCGATGGGCGATCGCGCTCAGCAGTTTCAACGCGATCTTCCGCCTCTCGCCATCGCCGTCTCGCCTCTACGACAGCGTCGCTCAACTCAGTCTTGCGCTCCTCGCGTTTGACATCAGCGCCCAATACGACGTCTAAGTCGCTCAGTTGGCGCTCGAGACCTTCGATCTCAGTTTCTAGGATTGTCACCTGATGTCGAAGCTTTCGAATTCCTTCAGCTGCCGTATCGCGTTCAGCGACGACGCGCGCCAATTCTTCTTCCTCAAGTTCCCTCGCACGGGAGAGCGCATCAAGATCGTCAGGCTCGTCATCATCCTCTTTGTCGTCCGGCAGCGCAGCGAGTTCATTTTCGAGCGTTGCGATGCCATTCGGCGCAACCGTACTCAGTTCTATCTTCAGCCGCTCAACGGATTGTTGCGCTGAATTTCGCTCTTCATGCCGACGCCTTGCTTCAGAAATGTCTTTCGCACCGCAAGACTCCAACAAACTCGTGAGTCGTTCCGTCGCCTTAGCGAGTTTTTCTTCGGCACCTTGAACGTCTGGGGTATCGATCAAAAGCTCAAGGTCCTGATAGCTGAACTTCGTTTTCCCTGAGAGTCTAACAGAGTCCGTATCGCCAATCGTTTCACCGTTTAGCAGAACGGGTGCGTTCGATCTTTCCACTGTCAACAGAGGCCTCGCCACACGCGCTTGCGCTTCAAATGTGAGAATGTCCTGGTTGGCGTCATCAAGGTCGGACAAATCGGGTAACGAAACGCCAGCCTCTTTTTCAGAAGCCTGTAATTGCGAAGCGAAGTCTGTTGCGCGCTCTAGTGCTTTCGTTAGCGAGCGTCGCTGCGCAATCTCACGGCGACGCTTGTCCCGTGACAGAGCATCCTGATGGTCTTTTCTGGCTTGCTTGACGGCTGCCTCAGCTAAGGCAGCTTGTTGCCGAAGATCGTCCAGGGGCGCTTCCCCCTCCGTGATCATCTTTGCGATGTTTTTGATCGCGGATTGTTTGTCCAGAATCAAAGCCCGCAGTTTCTCTGCTGACGCCAAATCCGAGCTAAAGCGTGCGAGTGCATTTTCCGCCGCTTTCAACGTCGTTTCGCAGGCGCCGGCTTCAGACCGAAGACCGCGAATTTTCTCTGAAGCACCTTCTGCCGCTTCCAGCTCTTTTCGCGCCTCGACCAGATCTTTAGCGTACTTTTTATCGTCTTCACTTGAGAGGGCGTCGCGTTCTTTCAAAACACTGAGCAATTTCTCTCGATCCGCCTCGGATTGTTGGACAGCGACCGCAAGATTTGCCCTTTCCCCTTCTAAATCATCCAGACGGCCAATAGCTTCCTTGAAAGCGCCCTTTGGACTCATCTGTTTTGTGCTGACGATTTCGGCGAGACGTTTTTCAGCACGCTCCAAAACCCTCGCGGCGCGCTGACCGCCCATAACCGTATCGACTTGGCCTTCGAGCACAGAAAACAGGGCTTCACCTGCGCTGCCTTCCGGGTTTGGTTGCAAGTAAGGATCGCCTTGCCGTATCCAGAGCATTCCTGAGGGGCCATCGTCTGGCTTGTCGCCTCCGATCAGCTGAGCGATCCAGTCTTCAGCATCCCGTTTTTCCGACAAGCGTTCGTTTGTCAGGGCGTCAGTCACCACAGCTGACGCTGCAGAAAGGTACTGCTTCGAGATTCGACAGGTTCTGCCGTCGACTTCGAGGTCAATTTCTATGACCGGAGCGCCGCCGCCCCGGTCATGTCTAAATTCTTTGAGCGCTGATTTTGTGCTTGAGTGCTTTTCGAACAGAACAGTCTGCAACGCGGTGAAGAGCGTGGATTTGCCCGCTTCATTTCGCTCACGAATGACGTTCAGGCCGTCTGAGAGGTCTTCCAGCGCGCAGCCTTGCTCTCCGAAGGGGCCTACATTACGAACACGAAGCGCGCGAAGTTTCATGATTCACGCTGACCCGACTGCGAACGCTGCGAGATAATCCAGCGCTCGGCGCGCAGTTGCTCGTTCGTCTTCGGGCCGATCGTCGTCATTCATCTTGGCAACGATGTTGGTTGCTGCATCTCTCAATGTCCCTTCTCTATCGATTTCATCGAGAGCATCGTGATCCGCCAAACTAAGTAGCGCCGAACTCTTCAGACGGAGATGGGCAAGGCTCTGCCGCTCTTGTTCCAAAAAGTTAAGGAAGCGCATTCTAGTATCGAGGCGCAGCGCACCGTGCAGCTCAAGACGGCTCAGGCGCCGATGTCGAGGTCCATGCGCATCAAAGAGCTCTGTAGCTTCCGCGCATGGATTAACGCCGTCTTGGCAATCCAGACGATCCCTCGTCCAAGTGTAAAGCGCCGTTCTAATTGGCTTTACCAAAGGTGGCGCACCGATTTGCAGTTCAACCACAAGCACTGAGCCCGGCTCATTCGTTGGAAAGCGATCGGGTTCAGGAGTCCCAGCATACCATGTCCGCTCATCGACCTCCTGAAAACCGTGCCAGTCCCCAAGGGCGAGAAAGTCCAGCCCTGCAGTGTGCACCCGGTTTTCCGCTATCGCCGCCGATTGTGGGGACTGATCGAAAAAGCTACTCGTCCCGCCATGAGCAAGTCCGATCCGCAACGTGCTGGGTGCTGTGGTGACAGTCTCAAACGGCGCTGTCAAATCGCGTCCAGGCGCTTTAGATGTCCATGGCGCCGGCAAAAGGTTCACCCCATCCGCCATCAAAACTGGGGCCGTTTCGGTGAGCAGTCGCACGTTAGCAGGAACGTCCATCATCCGAAGCCGGTCCCACAATCCATGAGGTACTGCGGGATCATGATTTCCAGGCAGCAGCCACCAAGTCACGTGCCCAGCTGCACGCATAAGGTCGAGCGGTTGGCGGAGCAGCCGGTCAGACGGAGACGCAATGTCCCACACATCACCTGCTACAAGAACGTGACTGATCTGTTCATCGGCTGCGAGCCGCGCAATCCGCTCAATTACACCCAATCTGGCATCGGCCAACTGAGCGGCCAGTTCTGGCTCGAAGTGATTGAAAGGCTTACCCAATTGCCAGTCGGCAGTGTGAATGAAACGGAACGGCATGGCCCACCGTAGCACGCGCCCCTGAGTTGAGAAAGGCGGAATGGCGCCACTTAAATACTTAATGAGAAGAAAGCGGCATCAAGCAAAACCCTGTCGATCGACAGCATGATAATTTTACTAAGCAATCAAGGGGAAGGGGGATAAAAAGTCGGGAGGCGGTGGTCTCGATACCGGTGCCGGGGCCACATTTTCAGAGAGCTCAAAAAAACAGGGGGGGTCGAATTTACCCAATTCGAGTTCCTTCGAGTCGTGTCCACATTCTGGCCTTCGCGCGCGTCATTCAAAAAAGGGACTCGGACGAACACTCACCTGCACCGAGTCGAAAAACTTACTCTGATGGCATGGTGATCAAATTTGGACACGGGCGCTGCCCACCCAATTCTGCGAGTCCTTGTTTGATTTGGGACACGGACCGCTATTCCCTAAAAGGGCTTATTCAGGTGACTGCCAGTTCGCAAAAAGTGCTGAAGGTTTGACCTTCAACGTAATCGCAAGCTGTTCGATGACTGTTGCGGTCGGGTTACGAACGCCCCGTTCAATACCGGATACATAGGTTCTGTGAAGACCTGCCTCAAAGGCCAATTGCTCTTGGGACCAGCCGCGTTCTTCGCGGAAGGCCCTGACATTCTGACCGATGAGTTTCTGGATTTCCATGATCCAGACGAAAGGCTTGTGTATCCTATCAATCTACAGACTATGAGTCACACATTACTAAGAACTGTTAGGTATTCAGGAGTCTCCACACTTGCTACATGGATGAAGACGCGATGAGCCGGTCAGAAACTAACAAAAGGCATGTCAAACCAACTCTTGGTCTCATGTTGCTTTCATTTGTGATTTTGGTCGTCGTGTCATTTGCCTATGGATGGTTTTCAGGCCCTGCAGTTCCACCAACACCAAAAGTTTGCACGGTCGAGAATTTTGGGACTGACGCTTACATCATGGCGCAGTTCGAGGTGAAGGACCGGCTAAACGATCCGGGTAGCGCTCGCTTCAGTCATCGCCCAGACCAGATAAACGTGGACACAGAAACTTGCGTGTTTTCGATACGAACTGAATTCTTTGCGAAGAATGGATTTGGCGGACGGATCCGATCCGTGTTTGTCGCGCGCATGATGCGCCATGAGGATGACAGCTGGTCGACACTCTATCTAGATGTTCAGTGAACTCAGTCTCTAGCTGTTCTGGTTCGACAAAAGCTCAATCGCCTTGCCAGATTTCATGTGAACCGCGTCTCGAACTGAAAGACTCAAGCAGGCATCGTGCGTGCCGAAAGGTTCGATTTGCTAGCGAGGGAAAGTACTTTTTGCTCGACTGCCCTCACACGCATTCACCGAACTGTCTGAGAGGTTTTCTTGATCGGTTAAGGCAAGTCGCCCGACCTGAACCTCCGAGTCCTAAAATGTTGACTTAGTCCCCCACAGGCGCCGCCTAGTTGATGGGCGCGCCTATGGGGGACCTGTGTCCATTTTCAGACTCGGGGTTCGTCGCGCTCAGTTATCGGATCAACCTGTCTGTCTGAAGTTCAACTCTGCTTGACCGTAGTAACGCTCGAGCGGTTTGTAAGTCGGTTGATAGAGTTGGAACCGTTCCCGCGCCCGGTCTGTGCCAAATTTCTTGTCCGATGCCTTATGAAAGTATCGGACTTCAGTTCTGCAAGCTTTAAACTGGCTCAGGAAGCGATCAATAAGCTCGTATGGGATTGGAATCTCCTGAATGATTTCGACCCGCTTGCCCGCACGCTTTTCGATGATGATCGCGACTTCAATATCACCCAGCCACTCTGTTGCGTGAATGGCGAGGTGAAGGTTTTTAGAAATCATCCCTACCGGTAACTCGAGCTGGCTTTCAGATTTGACCGCTGAAGTTCTCTTGGATTTTTTTCTCAATTTTCGCGCTCCTGTTATTGACTTGAGTTCAGAAGTAATCGGTTTTTTGGAGGGTCCCTCGGGGGCCGGGCCTGCAGGAACTTCCCCGCCAAAATCGACGGAGAGCTCCTGCAGAGCCCGCCCCTCATGTAACGGTTTTGTTGGAGCCGCCACGAGAACCGAGCGCGGACGAACCGCTCTGCCGGCCCGCCGCTTGAACGCTTCTTTACGACGCTAATCAGAGCGCGCCGTCCTGCCAGGGCATCGTTCTTCCGCAGTGCCCTCCCGGCGTCGACAGGATCCCCATGGTGCCGGTTCTGACATCAGTGCCACCGTCTACGGACCAAGCCGCTTACCGACCGCTGATGCGAGCCTCCGAGATCGAGATTTCGAAGACACGACAACGCTACCCGGCGATGAGCACACCTGCCGGGCCTATGAAAATCAAAAAATTGGAGGTAGGGGCCCTCGCCCTATTTCAGGGGGATTCCGCGATCGAGAGCGGATTTGGCGATGAGATATTTGTCCCTTTGCTTTTCGACCATCGCTTCTAGGCGAGCGATCTCATCAGGGCGTTTGACGCGGGTGCGTGTCTTGATGATCGATCTTTTTGGCTGGTAATTGTTTTGGTGTGAGAGCAGAACATCGTGGGCTTTGATGAATTCTGCCTCGCCACGATAATTGGCCGCCTCAAAAACTGGGATGAGTTGGCGAAATGCGATTTCATACTCCATGCGATCCTTTCGATATTTTCGGATCACCTTTCGGAGCGACGCGCCATTTCCCGTAGCAGCCAGACGGACCGTTTGAACGAAGTTATCAAAAGAGCCGACCTCGGTGGTGGCTGGGCGCTTTCCTTGAGCAATGAAGGCCTGGTAGCAGTCATGAACCAGTCGACGATTTGGATCCATTTGGAACATGCGCAAGAGAGAGCTCGATCCGCCGGGTTCAGAACTTTTCCGACAAAACCCGCCATTCCTGCAGGGCTTTAGCCCACATTCAGAAACCACAGAAAGGTCAGTCAGAACATCTGGCGGGCCGTGCGGGATGAAGGTGGGCACTATTGCTACGCGATAGCACTATGATGACATTAACATTTTCGGTTGTTGGCTGGAATGGAAGCCATTTGATACGGAGGTCGCAGGGTGTCCACACATGATCCAGGAGGAGCCGCGCAGAGGCGGGAAAAATTCTTCGGAAGGACGGTTTCAAGGTCCGGCAGGTGTCGTCCAAGTCACCCGGCGTTAGCCGGGAACAAGGGGCGAGGCACTTCATTTGGAAATGGAAAGAACTTCTACTGGCCGGCTGCGGCTTCATCGCGTATCACCATTACTGATGAATTGACCTGATGCAGGACGCTTGACGGGGGTGCCCAATGGAATCGAGGCTGGCCACAAGCTTTGAGGACTTAAAAAGGTGTATTGCAGGGGAAAGGTGACACCCGACGTCTGGTCACCTCTCGGCGCCAAAAGCGTCTCGACGATGAAAAGTGCTGGTGCGCCGATCGGTTTTTAGTCAAGAAAGCGGGACGTGCTTGCGTACTCCTCGCTCGGGCCGGAGCAGTTTGAGGTTGCCTGGAAAGCTGGCATCGATTTTTGGACGACAGTTCCGAAAGAATCCGCGTGGGTGTTCGTTGTAAAGACCGGATTAAAGTCAGATGAACTCGACCTTGTGTGCGGCAAGATTGACTATCCGAAGACGATCCGGGTCGACCAAGGCTCTGAGTTCATCTCCCGTGAACTTCGACCTATAGGCACATCCAAACAATGTGACGCTGGACGCCTCACGGCCCGGAAAACCGACAGACAGTAAGCGCCTCGCCGATCGCCTACGGATTTAGGCATGACATTTTCCGGAATCGTCAGGGCATGAGTTCCTCGATCTGGCTCTGCGGATGGCCGTTGATGATGGCGTCGAAGGTATCTGCGCGGTAGGCAATGGGATTAACGTCGTTGAGCTTGCAGGTGGCCACGACGGATGAGAGCAGCGCTCAGTTTTCGGCCGCGATCTCGTGTCCAGAAAACAGGGCATTTTTTCTGATTAGGCATATCGGCCGGATGGCGTTTTCGACCGGGTTGGTATCGAACTCGAGCCGGCCATCGCCAGGAAGCGGGTGAGCCCTTCCCAATGGGCAAGACCTTAGAGAATGTCTTCGGCCAGCTTAGAGCCGGAGGAGACCCTTGACAATTGCTTTTCAAACCAGGGCTTCAAGGCGGCTATGATCGGGGAGGAGTGCCGTTGTCGCGCGGCGATCCGAGTTTGTGGCGTCATTCCTCGCACCGTCGCCTCAATGGCGTATAGCTTAGTGAACTGGCGCACGGCGGCCTCGGCGATCGGGGACTTGGTGTTGCGCGCCAGCTTCACGAACCTTCGGCGCAGATGGACCCAGCATTGGACGAGCTTCCACGGTCCTTGCGGTCATTCCAGGCGCGTCAGCCGTTCGCTGACGTCCTGGCCAATCCTGGCCATCTCGCCGCAGCCGCACGGGCACAACGCGCGCTCGGGCTAGATGACCTGCTGCACCCGCGGCCTCACGCCGACAGGCGCGCGCCGAGCGCCTGAGCTTTGGGATGGCTCCGGGCTCGGCGCGCTCGCCAACCAACACGCTTTGAGCTATTCAACCAACGGACTCTCCCAATAATCTCGGAACCCATTGGGGGCGCCTCAGGACGTCCATTTTGCCGTCTGCTCCCAATTGGACCGTCCGACTCTAACGATCGGCGGACTCTTGCCACATTCACCTCATGCGCCGCACGAGGGGAGCAGTGTGGCGCTTACGACAGACAATGACTTTTCATCGAGTCATTCAATGGCCGGCTCAGGGCAAAATGCCTGAACCAGCACTGATGGATCGCCTCGTTAGAGCCAGCCCGTAGAGGTAAGGAAGCGCCAAATACTCCAGCCCTGAATGAGGGCACTTTTAGGGGCGGCCAAAAAATAAGGTGAGACTCCCAGAATAAACTCTGCCGCGTGGAGCTCAGGTCAGTCACGCAATACGTGTCCGCTTCGTTCTGAGGTCGGGCCCGTTTCCTCACATCTCCAAGAGCTTGCTTTTCGAGTTTTTGTTACTCACTTTCCTTGCCAGCTCTTCTAGCAATAATAGCTTAAAACCGGTAGGCAATACCGATATTGAGAATTGTTGGGTCCACCGAAATCTTGCCTCTGACTGGCGCCCCGCCGAGTGTCCCAGAGATATCTGTTTCGAATGGCGTGTAACGTATATCGGCATTGGCAAACCAATTATCGCTCATTTGATAGCGCATTCCAACTTGGACAGCGGGCGCCCAGGCGTCTTTCAAGTCGAAGTCCGCGAGTGCATCCCCTTGTTCTTCCAGAAACAAGATTCGAGCGATACCGGCACCAACATAAGGGCTAACGGATGAATTAGTCGAAAAGTGATATTGAAGCGACAAAACAGCAGGGCCATATTCCGTCTCTCCAACAGGCAGTCCTGCCAAACTGCCGCTCCCTGCAAGATTAGCGCTGGCAGGCAAACCACCAAAGAAGTTCAACGCTACAGATGAATTCAAAAAATAGGAAACGTCGAAACTCAGCGTGGTGTCATCGGTGATATTGACACCAGCCCCGGGTATTGGCGCACCGCCCGCGCTGATTGAATCCAACGTTTCGTTCGTGAATACTTTCGCCGCATTCAGGCCAAAAAGCCAGTCGCCCTTGGAGTAAAGCGGTTCCGCATTTGCGACGCTGAACGACGAAAAGCCACCGATCATCGTGATTAACACAAACTTCGAGGCAAAAGGCCCCTTGGATTTTACATTAGATTGTTTCATTTATTCCTCCCTTTTGGTCGTTTTTTTCGCGCCCTATGCGCGGTCGCAAACAGGCGGAACATGCGATCCGCAAACCCGCTTGCCTGATTTCAGGCTATGCCAGAAGCACGTCCCCATAGGCTTCCCGCAGCTTGTTCTTCAGCACCTTACCGGTTGCGTTTCGTGGAAGTTCATCCACAAAAACGACCGTATCCGGGATCTGCCATTTGGCGACTTTGTCAGAAAAGAAGGCAATCAAATCCTTCTCTGACACTTTTGCTCCTGGTGCCTTGACCGCGACAAGGACCGGCCGTTCGTCCCATTTTTCATGTTTTGCCGCGATTGCGGCGGCATACACGATACCGGGATGACCGACCGCGATGCCCTCAAGTTCGACGGTGGAAATCCATTCGCCGCCAGATTTTATGATGTCCTTGGAGCGATCCCGGATCGTCATGAACCCATCGGCATCAATCGAGGCCACATCGCCGGTTTCAAACCATCCATCGGATGCCAAAGTCGTGCCTGGCTCCGCACCAAAATAGCTGTCTACGACCCAATGGCCGCGAATGCGAAGATTGCCTTGCGCCGCCCCATCCTCGGGAAGTGTGCTGCCTTCATCGTCAACGATCTTGAGTTCCACGCCATAGGGCGGGCGGCCCTGGCTTTCTCGCACTTTCGCCTGCTCTTCCTCGGTCATGCCTGCATGGCGTTCCAGCAAGGCATTCGCGGTCCCGAGAGGCGAGGTTTCGGTCATGCCCCAGGCGTGCACGACTTCGGTGCCATATTTGTCGCGGAATTCGGCGATCATCGACGGGGGACAAGCCGACCCACCGACCACTGTCCGTGTGAGGGTTTCGGCTTTGGAGCCGAGTTTGTCGAGCGATGCGAGAAGCCCCTGCCAGATTGTAGGAACACCAAGCGCGACCGTCACGCCTTCGTCGTCGATGAGCCGTGTAAGGCTGTCACCATCAAGTCCCGGACCAGGCAGGACCAGCTTTGCGCCGACCATCGCAGCAGCATATGGGATGCCCCAGGCATTGACGTGGAACATCGGAACCACGGGCATCATCACTTCGCGTGCTGAAATGTTCAGCGTATCGGGAAGGGCCGCGCCCAACGAATGTAACACCGTAGAGCGGTGCGAATACAGAACGCCCTTGGGGTTTCCTGTAGTCCCGGAAGTATAGCAAAGGCTGGATGCATCATTCTCATCGACATCCACCCAATCGGCGTTTTCGTCGCCCGAGGCCAGGAAGTCCTCGTAGAACACAAGTCCGGGGATTTTTCTTGCTGCTTTTTCATCACGCACGGACATAAGAACGAAGGTATCGACAGTCGTCAGCTTCTCCTTGATCCCCTCAATGATCGGCAGGAACGTCTTGTCAAAAAAGATGACCCGATCTTTCGCGTGGTTGATGATATAGACAAGCTGTTCCGGGAAAAGGCGCGGATTGATCGTGTGACATACCATTCCACAGCAGGAAATGCCAAAGTAGCATTCTAGATGCCGCGCATTGTTCCACGCGATCGTCGCCACGCGATCCCCTTTGAAGAGCCCCATCTTTGTCAGCGCCGAGCCGAGCTGCCGGGATCTGTCAGAAATACCTTTCCAGTTCGTCTTAGTCTTTGTGCCATCTGTTTCCACCGACACAATCTCGGTGTCGCCGTGGTAGCGAGCTCCGTGGTCGATCAGTGAATGAATGGTCAGTGGCATAGCCATCATCTGTCCGCGCATTTGGCTTCCTCTTCAGAACTTGAATTTTGGGTTGGAATCGTGCCGTTCTGAAACTGCTCGAAGCTTCTTACAATAAACCCCATCGCCCCCTGACACCGGACTGTTTTTCGCTTTTCATCATAAAGTTCAGGCAACTGAACGACTCCTGTCAAAAATACGCACCTGCCCCAGAATGATCTCGGCCGCATTCTCAGCGATGACCATGGTCGGGGCGTTTGTGTTGCCGGCGACAAGGCTTGGCATGATGGATGCGTCCACCACTCGCAGCCCAGATACACCGCGAACTTTTAGTTCCGGATCTACAACTGAAGCCTCGTCCGCACCCATTCGGCATGTGCCAACCGGGTGATAGATTGTTTCTGCGCTTTCCCGAATGAATGCCGCAATCTCATCGTCGGTCTGTACGGATTTGCCGGGGTGCACTTCGTATTTGCTGTGCGCAGACATTGCCGGAGCTTCGAGGATCCTGCGCCCGGCTTTAAAGGCCGCAATCATCGTTTTCATATCTTCCGGATCCCCAAGATAATTCGGCTGAATCAGAGGATCGTCCATCGGATCCGGGCTTTTGAGGCCAATATAGCCGCGGCTCTTTGGCAAAAGATCGCAGATGTGAAGCGTATAGCCATAACCAAAAGCGATCTTGCGGCCATGATCTTTCAGATATGTGGGCAGGAAGTGAAACTGAACATTCGGCCTATCGCGGTCAGGGGACGACTTAATGAACCCACCGCTTTCCGCAACATTTGACGTGAGAAACCCTTTACGTCTGAAGATGTAGGAAAACAAACCACCAATGCCACGCGGCAGAAAGCTGGGCGCGACACCGATCGGGCGCCGTGAGCTAGCAGCATGCATAATCGTTACATCGAGGTGGTCGGCCATGTTCTTGCCCACCTCGGGAAGGTCGTGAACGACGGCTAGACCATGCCGTTTAATTTCTTGGGCATCCCCGATACCTGACAGAAGGAGAAGTTGAGGCGAATTCACGGCCCCGCCAGACAGGATCACCTCGCCGCCGGCATTGAGACGCAGTTGGCGATATTCGCCGCCCTGCCGCAAGGTGACACCCGTTGCGGACTTTTCTTCCATGACGACGCGGGTCACACGGGCGTCGGTGATGACTTCAAGATTGGAACGGGACTCAGCCCCCCGCAGAAAGGCTTGCGCCGAACTCCAGCGCCTTCCGTCCTTTTGCGTGACCTGGTACATGCCCAGCCCCTCTTGCGAACCGCTATTAAAATCGCCGTTGTGAGGAATCTGCAATTCACGCCCAGCCTGTACGAAATCGCGGCTCAAAGGGTTCACGGTTTTCAGCTCGCTCACGGAAAGCTCGCCGCCCTTACCATGACTATCGGATGCTCCGAACCGATGGTTGTCTTCGATCCGCTTGAACAGGTCTGTCATGCGGTCCCAGCCCCAGACATCCGTGCCTGCCTCGGACGCCCAGTAGTCGTAATCGGCCTTGTGCCCGCGGATATAGACCATGGCGTTGATGGACGACGACCCGCCCAGTGTTTTGCCACGAGGCCAGAACAGTCTACGGCCATTCAAATGTTCTTGTGGTTCGGTATCGAATGCCCAGTTCAGCTTTTTGCTATTGGCCAACAATGCGATCCCCACTGGCATGTGAATCAGGGGGTTCTTATCCTTTGGGCCCGCTTCGATAAGCGCGACGCGTTTTGCCGGGTTTGCAGACAACCGGTTGGCCAGAACGCAACCGGCGGATCCGGCGCCGACGATGATATAGTCGTACATTTCTTATCTCCCTATTGGTTCCGGGCGGCTGTTATCCAAGCACCCGGACCACGATGTTTATGAGGCGGCGTACAAAGCCCGTGTAAGGCGGGAAAAGCATGTGCGTAATCGAATGCTTTTCCTCCAGCACAGCTTTTTCATGCGAAAATGCCTTGAAGCCATATTCCCCATGGGCCGCCCCGATGCCGGAGTTGTTGACGCCGCCAAATGGCAGGTTCGGGTGCAGGAAATGCACAACAGTAAGGTTTACGCCCACCGCGCCCGAAGAGGTGCGCGTGATAATCTGGTCAGCGAAGTCCTTGCTTTTGTCGAAGATATAAAGAGCAAGGGGCTTGGGGTTTGCGTTGATCTTGTCGATAACTTTGTCCAGATCAACATATTCGATGATCGGCAAAATTGGCCCGAACAGCTCTTCCTGAGTGATTTCCATATCATCCGAAACCTCGGAAATCAGCGTCGGGGCAACGAAGTTCTGGCCCGCATCGGTCTGACCGCCCTGAAGGATACTTGCGCCTTTGGCACGGGCATCCTCGATCAGGTTGCGCAGCCGGTCAAAATGCCTATCGTTCACGATCCGGCAATAGTCGGGCGTTGCTTTTTGTGCCTCGGGCGTTTTCCCATAGACCCGACCGATCTCGGCCTGAAGCGCGGTCTTGAACGCGGCCGATACATCGCGGTGCACATACACATGATCGGGGGCGATACAGGTCTGACCGTTGTTTGAGAACTTGCCCCAGACGATGTTTCGCGCGGCCTTTTTGATATTGGCGTTGGGCCCGACGATAGTGGGCGACTTGCCACCAAGTTCCAGAGTGACCGATGTCAGGCTTTTTGCCGCCGCCTCCATCACGACCTTGCCGATCGCCGGGCTGCCCGTGAAGAATATGTGGTCGAAGGGCAGTGACAGAAGCTCCTGGGAAACCAAGGCATCGCCTTCGATGACCTTGACCAGATCCGGTGTGAACGCCTCTTCCACGATGTCGGTGATGACCTGGGCCGCATTCGGTGTCATTTCGGACGGCTTGATAATGGCGCTGTTGCCGGCCGCGATTGCCGAAACCAGCGGCCCGAGCGAAAGATTCACCGGATAATTCCAGGGCGCGATGATCAGGCATACACCCTTGGCCTCGGGGCGAACCCGTGCCTTGGTGCCAAACACCCCCAAAGTGGCGCGCGCCCGTTTGGGGCGCATCCACGACTTCAGATGGTGTTTGGTGTGCCGGATTTCCTGAAGCACAGGAAAGATCTCGGTCAGTTTCACTTCTTCGGCGGGTTTGCGAAAATCAGCCGCGCAAGCCGCGATGATTTTGTCCTCGTTCCGTTTGACGGCCTCTGCCAGGCGGTCCAGCTGTGCGATACGTGCCTTGCGGTCAAAGACCGCCCGCCGGGCAAGTTGTGCTCGAATCTGGGTGTCAAACGCCGCTCGGATGTCATCGGCACCGGCTGTTTTGGCGGGAAATGAGGCAACCTGATTCATGTTCACGCTCTTATTTTTCTTCGTAGAGGACATAGTCCTCTTTCGTGGCACCACAGTCCGGGCAGCACCAATCATCGGGGATCTGGCTGAACAAAGTTCCCGGCGGAAAACCTTCGTGTTCGTCGCCAAGGGCTTCGTCGTAGATATGACCGCATGTGATGCAAAGCCATTTCCGGTAGGCGGTTCCGGCGGCGGGGGCCGCCTGTGCCACCGGAGCAGGCGGCGGTGCGGCGGCAGGAGCGGCAACCGCCACGGGTGCGGGTGCCGGGGCCGGAGCGGATGTCGGTGCCGGTGCCGGGGTTGGTGTAGGCGCTGCGGCTTCTCCGATCAGCAAAAAGTCCTCTTTGTCGCGGACCGCGCAATCGGGGCACGCAAAGTCTTCGGGCACTTGCGACCACGGCGTTCCCGGCGGGAAACCTTCATGCGGGTGGCCCTGGATTTCATCGTAGGTGTATCCGCAATCCGGGCATTGATATTTGGCCATTGTTCATTCCTCCCTTACACACATGAGTTGACAGGCAAGCACATGCGTCGTCCCAGATTTTCTGTCGGTTGTGTCTGCGGCCCCGTCTTCGAGTGCGAGCAAGGGGCTGTTTGTCAGGTCAGGGTTGGCCCCATCGGGGCCAACGCCTTTGTCTGAGATGCCAAGCCTTGGGTTTTATTCGGCGGGCATTGCGGCAGGCTGCGCAGGTGCGACCGACCCGAATTTGCGGTCATAGTAGTCGCGCATACCGGGTTCGATCTGGATCTTGTTCAGATCGCCTTTGGCCCAGTCCAGGACACGATGATCCATGATCGACCGGAACCAGGAGGGGATCAGCGCGGCAAAGAACATCCCGGGATAGCCCGAAGGAAGCGCAGGCAGATCCTTGAAGTCCCGCAGGGATTGATAGGACCGCGTCGGGTGCGCGTGGTGGTCCGAGTGCCGCTGCAGGTGGAACAGGATCAGGTTGGACATGATATGGTTCGAGTTCCACGAATGGTGCGGCTTCTGATGCTCATACTTGCCGTTGGGCAGTTTTTCGCGCAGCAAGCCATAATGCTCGATATAGTTGGCCGAAGTCAGCTGCCACCATCCGTACGCCATCTGAATGGGCAGGAACACAAGCATGATGGGCCCGAAGAATGCCAGCAGCCCGGCGTAAAGAACGACGGTAATGATCAGCGGCTGAAGAATTTCGTTATCCAGGCTCCAGACGCTCTTACCACTCCGCTCAAGGCGCACCTCTTCTAGCTCCCAAGCGCGTTTGAAAGCCCCGGGGATTTCGCGGGTTGCGAAAGAATAGATGTTTTCGCCCATACGCGAGGTTGCCGGGTCTTTCGGGGTGGCCACGTCACGGTGGTGCCCTTTGTTATGTTCGATGAAGAAGTGGCCATAGCCCACCACTGCCAGCACCAGTTTTGCCATCCAGCGATCAAAAGCTTCCTTCTTGTGACCGAGTTCATGGCCGGTGTTCAGCGCCAAACCGTTGACGACCCCCAGCGACAGTGCCAGCGCGACGAATTCGAGCGCATTCAGAGAATGGGTTGCGACCCACCAGCAAGACCCGATCAAAGCCGCATAATGCATGGGCACCGTCAGATAAGTAAGCACGCGATAATATCGGTCTCTTTCAAGATCAGGTACGGCCGATTCGGGGGGATTGGAAAAATCCTCGCCAAACATAGCGTCCAGCATCGGAACCGCCAGATACCATAAAATCAGCACAGTCCCGTACCAGATGCTCCAGCCGGTTACCGAGACCAGATACAGTCCGATTAGCGGCGTTGCCGGCCAGAATACGGACAAAATCCAAAAATACCGTTTCTTATCAACGTATACTTCATCGGCGCCAGCTTGCGCCGTGGACGCTTGGCTTAGATCGCTCATAGTCTACTCCTCCCAAGGAAAAGGCTGTTGTAAGTTTCTGTATTGGCCAGAAGAGCATCTCCTTTTCGTACTTGCTGCTTCTTGCCGCTTGGAATTAAGCTGCCTCTCAATCAGGTCACCCCACAACTACACGTTCGTGTAGTTTAGAGTTTTTGTGCGCTAGGTAAGATGTCGGCACGCCTACGATACATCACTTTCAGGGAGGGAGGGATGATTAAGACCTCCAGCGCAATCCCGAACGACATCTACGATTTTCTGGAACGCATGAATGTCCGTCAAAAGAAATTGACTCAGGGCTGCCTGAGACGTGACAGACTGGATATTGCGGGACACCCCGGCGCGAAATGCCTCCTTTATCAGGCACCTCGCGGCTTCGGCAAATCAGTGCAGATCGCCTTGTGCGCCCAATCGGCTGCCGACCGAGGAGACGATTGTATCTATCTGGACCTGTCGTCGTTCTGGCCAGAGAGCGTCTCTGAAGCGGACCTTATTGCAACCGCGATTGTCGCAATGCTTTCGCCACCGGACCTTCCCGTCACGTCCGGTGATCGCGGCCCAGAGATCATCGCACTGCGCCTTCTTTTCGATTGGAAAAGACCCGTCATGATTTGCTTGGACGGCGTTTCTGACTCTGCCGCCACACAGAGATTTCTGAAAACGATCACCCTGGAAACGCCAGAAGCCGTTCGACTGGTAGTAAGCGGGCACCAACCGGGCACGTTGGTCACCCTGTCGGTAGTTTCGCATGTGGTTACGATCGGTCCAAGAGAGTTAAGCTTCACTCTTGACGAGACATGTTCAATTCTACCGTTGGAAGCCGACCGGGCGACGAAGATATACAACAAGACGGCTGGTTGGCCGCTTCTATGCGCACTGGCTGGCAAATCGAAAGCATCAGGCGACGCGATCGCTGACCTTTCAGAGGTTCAGGCATACTTCGAAACCGACGTACTGGCACAGATTACGCGGCCGCTCCTCGATCACCTGATTAACGCCAGTTGGCTGGAGGAAATCACGGCAGACTGCAGCGATTATGTGTTCAAGATTAACGATTCCAGTTGCAAATTGGCAGAACTAGCATCGCGCCACGGGCTTTTGATATCCAGCGTTGAAAAACCAAAATGCTATGAAATGAACCGGGCCCTGAAAGAGTACCTGCGCAATCGTTTCATCGAAGCAAATGGATCGCGTCGGTCGTATTTCCTAAAACGTATCGCATTCTGGCATTGGCGAAAAAAAGAGTACCGTTTGGTCGTGGATGTTGCTCTTCGCGCACACGATCACAACTGGGCCAAACGGCTAACTGATCAAGCTCTGTTCGATCTAGCCCTGAGACAAGGAGAGATTGAGGCCTTGACGATCTGGTTCACGGGCATTCCCAGAGCCAAACTGCTTCAGATGCCATCCTTGGCTATCGGATATGCTTGGGTGCTGTACTTCAGTCAACGCGCACAGGAAGCACAGGATGTGCTTTCCAGGCTGAACGACCAGAGGGTTTCCGCACCTTCGGAGGAGGAAGATTCGAATGGCTGGGGGAAACTGGTGCATGCCATCGGTCTTGCCACCCACGATGAATTGAAAGAAAGCGATGAAAGATGCGCGGCCTGGGTTGATACCTATGGGTCGGCCAATCCTGTCGGCCATGCCGCGGCACAGACGTGCAGAGCATTCATCGCCGCTTCCGGCAGGCAGTTTGCTGCCCTTTCAGATCAAATAGCCTCCGCCACGGTCGTGAGCGGCGCGGTCCGTCACCGTTATGCGTTTGGCTGGCTTGCTGCTGCTGGGATTCTGGCTAAGCTGCTCAATGGCGACATCTATGGCGCGCGCAGCGAGATTCGTCGCGCACAGAAAAACGAAAACGTCGCCCATGAGCGCACACCCTTTATCAAAGGAATGCTCGCGGCCTTCGAGCTTCAGGTCCAAACAGAAGAAGAGTCGATCACACCCGATGAGCGTCTTGTGCAAGAGGCTCTGGATTTTGCGCTGGAATTCGGGGTGACGGATGTGGTGTGGAACACCGTCCGAAGCGCGGCCGAGATCTATATTCGCCAGGGTGACACATTGCAGGCGTTCTTGTTGCTTGAACGTTGCCGCCTGATGGCAAAGGATCGCGGTCTGAAGCGGCTGGGCATTCTGGTGCGATTGGGCTCCGAAGTCTTTGCTATGGGAACCCGAACCAGCACTCCGCTCTCGACCGAGCCGCTTCCGTCCGACGAAGACCTGCTGTTTCTGCCAAACCAGAATCGCGCCATCCAGGCGGAAATCGCCTTGCTAGAAGCCTCAAGATTTCTGCGAGACGGCAAACTGGGCCTGGCCGAGATGCACGCTCGAAAAGCCCTTTCCAACTTTTCCGCCGTCCGAGACCAACGCGGAGAAATCAGGGCGCAATATACGCTTGCGACTGCAATTTATCTGATGGGCGAAAAAAAGCAGGCGCTGAAAAGAATCGCCGATGCCGATCTGAAGGCACAACAACTGGGCGCTTTCAGGTCCTTGATAAACAGGCGGCATTTTCTGCGTGTCATCAGTCCAGCGGCGAAAGCGTTCTTGGATCAACGGACAACTCAGGTCGCCAGGACCAAAGTACCTGCGCATGATGTGCAGATTACTGAACGCCCCTTTGCATATAGATCGGCCCCCATAAGTCAGAAGCAGGTAATCGTCCTGCAACATGCCGCACTTGGGCTGAGCAACAAGGAAATTGCAGTGCGCATGCATGTCACGGAAGACACCGTGAAGTGGCATTTCAGAAAAATTTTGCGTGGTCTAAACGTCGCCAATCGCACCGAGGCAGTAATGGCTGCGCGCTCGCTTAGCCTCATCTAAACAATCGGTAAACCCGGGGAGGAAAGAAACATGAACACAACTGTGATTATCGGCAATGGAGCGGCCGGAACAAATGCTGCCGCAACCTTGCGCATGAATGGCTACGAAGGTGCGATAAAACTTATTGGCGATGAGGTGTCGCTGCCTTATCAGCGCCCGCCTCTGTCCAAGGCGTGGCTGCAGGGACCGGATAGACCGCAGCCAACTCTGATACGTCCTCTTTCATTCTACGAAGACAATCGCATCGACCTGATGCGGGCGCGCAAGGTCGTCAAGATTGATAGGAATAAGCGTAGAATCCACTTTGCGGACGGGAAGACGATGAAATTCAATACCTTGATCCTTGCCACAGGGGCATCGCCGCGTCGTCTTAATGCGAAGGGCGCGAACCTGAAAGGGATCCACTATCTGAGAGACCTGGGCGATTCGGCAAGGCTTCGCCAAGCCTTGAGCGATCCTGGCTGTCGCGACGTTGCAATCATTGGCGCCGGTGTTATCGGGCTCGAAGTGGCCTCTGCCGCGGTCAATCTTGGGAGAACCGTCACTGTTGTCGAGGCCGCCGCTCGCGCCATGGCCCGCGTTGCCTCACCCGCAACAACCAATTTCGTTACTCAGAAGCTGAAAGATGCCGGTGTTCAGTTTCTCTTCAATCAGAAGATTGAGAGGTTCGGCGCCGCTGATCGCCGCGTTTCCTCGATCCATCTTGGCGATGGATCCCAAATAAAGACCGATCTCGTGTTGGCGGGGATTGGTGCAACACCCAATATTGCGCTTGCCGAAGCCGCGGGCCTGGAATGTGACAATGGTATCTGCGTCGATCAGGACATGCGGACATCTGACTCCGAAATATTTGCAATCGGAGATTGTGCCCGCGGTGAAAACGAATTCGCATCCGGAAAACTGCGTATCGAAACCATTCACAATGCAACCACGCAGGCCCAGATTGCGGCAGCGGCCATTTGCAACAAAGAACGTCCTACCCCAGTTCCCCCACGGTTCTGGTCCGATCTCAAAGACATGAAGGTTCAGGCGGTCGGAATATCGTCCGGTTACGATCTGGTTCGCAGCGATGCTTCTCAGCATCCACCAACTTTGGAAACGCATCTGAAATGCGGCGAACGTCTTATCGCAGCCGAGATCGTAAACCTTCCCAATCGTCAGAGCGCCCTTGCGAGAGCGATTTCTCCGCGCATTCCAGTTGACACTCAATAATCCACAATCAGGTCTGATTTTGGGGCGAGTTCGGCCACTTTTTCTGCTTCGAAGCCGCATCCAGAGTATTGGACAGATTCCACACCTCGTTCTTTGCGCCTGGATTTGAATTTTCAATAGGTTGTCCATTGGGCGATGCCGAAGGAGACTGATGTTCCGACACGTCAACTTCGCCGGAGGAACACCACATGGACATGCATCAGAATGCGCGCACTGACCCGATCCTTTTGGACGCGGCCACGAACAAAGAATCACCTGGCTGCATTCATGGAGGTAAAGCGATTTCGGCCTGAAGAAATCATATCGAAATTGCGCAAGGCGGAGGCAACTGTGCGCATCGCGACGACTGCCACCCTGCTTTCTTCCCACAAAGACAGCTATACTCAACAGGACATTGACAGCTGGCGATCCAGCCCTCCCGCCAGGTTCCTCACAGGCGGTAGCCACCGGAAGGCGAAGCTTTTTTGGTGATTGAACGCTCGATGCCTGGATGGCCGTGATGATGAAGCTTCGGACATCAGGTGATTTGTGGTTCCGACGTTGACCGGGGGGAGTAAGGCGACCGGCCACTTTTTCGAGATTTCGAGAAACCACGATCTGTCGCCATGAACCGCGCCAACATAGGTGCGATAAGCTTTGCGGCTTCGTTCTTCTGTCCGGTCTCACGGGCCAGCACGTCAGCATAGGCAACAAGATCGCGATGCACATCGGCGGGAAGTTCAATACTCAATTTGACAGGTTTATCGTCTGGGATGGCGCCGAGTTTCAATTTGGTCATGGGTCAATTCCGATAGGGTTCGAGGATGAGGTCGCGCGTGACCATCACGCGCACTGGGAATCCGGGGCGAATGGTCAAGGTCGGCGGGATGGAAAGCTGACGACGAACAACCTCCTCACCGGCGCGGCCGATCGTGTCCTGCGTTCCTTCGCGAATGGCGCGGGCGATGTCGTCGTCATCATCGGCGCCAAGCTCCACACCGATATTCAGGACAGTGGCGAGCCCGGCCGCCATGAACAGCCGTCCCCAGTGGTTGTTGACGCCGTCTTCGAGGCCGGCATAGCCGGCCTCGTCGGCGCCGGGCTGGCGTTCGAGAACGATAGAGCGCCCATTGGGCAGAATCAGCCGTGTCCAGGCCAGCAGCACGCGGCTTTGGCCGAAAGCGACGCGGCTATCGTATTCACCGATGAGGCGCGCGCCTTGCGGGATCAGCAGGAAGCGACCGGTCGGGCTGTCATAGACATTGGATGTCACCTGCGCGGTGATCTGACCGGGAAGGTCCGAGCGCAGACCCGTGACCAGCGCCGCCGGAATGACCGCACCGGCCTGGACCACATAGGGGCTTGGCGGATCGGTGAGCCGGTCGTTGCTTGTCGTGCGTCGATCAATGGGTTCGTCAAGGAAGGCTTCCCGTCTGTCCGTGGCATCTGGTGCTGCGCTTGTTACGCTCGCGGGAAAGAAGGATCCGGCGCCGGATTGTAAAGGACCGACCGCCGACGAAGTTTGAGGCTGGTCATCGATGGTGGTCGTGGCTTCAGCGAAAAGTCGGCTGAGCCGGGCTGCCTCCAACTCCTGCGACCGGCGCTGTTCGTCAGGATCGACGGCAGGCGCAGCGACGACCGCCGGCACGGGCTGACCGCGTTGTTGAGCTGACAGGATCGGCCGCCCGAGCTCCCCGGGCAGTGGCGGCCCAAGTTGGGGTATGTTTGTGTAGTCGGTCGGAAGGCGCGACAGACCTTCGGCTGCCTGGATTCGCTCGGTCGAATAGAGTTCCGGCGGTCCATCGGCCGGTTTGCGATCTTGCAGAGCCACAATCAGGATGGCACCGAGACCGAGGCCTCCGACCGCGCCAAGCACCGTCAGCGTGCGGCGCGAGAGACGCATGACCGTTGGCGGATCGGCGCGCAGCCGCAAAGAGGCGGCAATCTCTTTGTCCTCACGGGATTCTCTATCGTCGCTCATTTGCGTGGCCCCACGGCGCCGGGGCGTGACGCGGTAGGGGCGTTGCGGCTCACCCCGTCGGTGCGGACGATCCGCACGCGTTTCTGCCTGTCGCCGAGACGCAGTTCGGCGGCGGCGAAGAGCCGATCGACGATCATGTAGTTGCGGGCGATGCGATAGTTGACGAGCTGGCCTTCGCCTTCCGGACCGATAACGAAGAGCGGCGGCATTTCCCCCTGTCCGATCCCGCGCGGGAACTCGATGAAGACCTGCCGCCCATCATCGAAAGCGCGAAGCGGCCGCCAGGGCGCGCGGTCGCCCTCGATCCGATAGCGGAAGCGCAAGGAGTCGAGGACCACGTCACGTCCGATCGGCAAGGCTGCTTCCGCCTCGGCGTTGCGCCGCCTGAGCGCGATCAAGGCATCCTCGGCATAGGTCCACGAGACGGACGCCATGTAGGCGGACGGGTTCGCTCTCAGTTCGAGATGATAAGTCCGCCGATCCGTATTGATGACGAGGTTGGTCTGAAGATCAGGCCGCGTCGGTTTGACCAGAATATGGATGCGCTGATCATCCCCTGAACCGCTCTGGGTGTTGCCGATGATCCAGCGCGCCGTGTCGCCGGCCGCGATCGGTCCGGAGCCAACAAGGCTCTCTCCGGGCTGCAGGGCGATATCGGTGATCTGCCCCGGCGATGCGTAGACCTGATAGAGCGCGCCCTCGGTGTAGGGATAGAGTTGTACGGCGTTGATGAAGCCGTCTCGTACCGGCTCCATCCGGGCGGCGGCGTTCGCCTCGTTCACCCGCTCAGCGGGATCGGCAGATTCCGGCGCTCGGTCTCCCCCATTGATCGGCTTGAGTTGACCAGGCAGCGGCAGTGGGCTGGTGCGCTCGACGATCCGCACCGGACTCTCCGGTTCCGGAAGAAGCTTCGCTTCGATCGGAGGGGTGTCGTAAGCGATCTCCGGCGGTTTGAAGGTCGCGCATCCCGAGAGAGTGGTCGCGGCGAGGAGGACCGTCATGGAGGCTTTGTTCAGGCGAAGTGTCTTTATCATTGGGCGGACTCCCGGGACCAGTTGATGGCGTTGACAAAGATGCCGAGCGGGTTTTTGCGCAGGCGCTCGGCATCGCGCGGCTGTTGCAGAACGATGGTGAGAATGGCGGTCCAACGTTCCGTTGCGGCGAGTTGTCCGTTGGCGTAGCGGCGCTCGATCCAGGCGATGCGGAAGCTGCTCTCGGAGGCGCGGATAACGCTGGAGACTTCGACCGAGATCTGCGTGTCGCCGACCTTGGCGAA
>CENJ01021205.1_pt1 | contig 60311 bp, 60 predicted proteins | sample 356161 | NCBI WGS metagenome assembly CENJ01 (sample SAMEA2619531, study PRJEB7988) | marine metagenome | biome: marine biome (ENVO:00000447); feature: surface water layer (ENVO:00002042); material: "saline water (ENVO:00002010), including plankton (ENVO:xxxxxxxx)" | depth 5 m
CCGCCAAAGCAGAGCGCAGAGCCAAGCGCCAGAATGGAACCTATCTCCATATCCGCGGTCGGCCGCACCATTATGAGAACGCCGACAAAGCCGATCGCCGTCGCCATCCAGCGACGCGGGCCGACCTGCTCTTTCAGAAGAAAATAGGCAAGAATTACAATGAATAGCGATCGGGAGAACGAGATCGCATTGAACTGGGACAGCGGGATGCCGAACTCCTGCGAGTAGGCGTAGAACGCCAGCAGAAAACCCGCCGTCCCAAACAGGCTCCTGATAACAATGAGCCCTGCATGCTTTGTCTTAAATTTTGAGAGCGGCATGCGCATTAAAAGCGGCGCGACCCATACCAGAGCGATCACTGACCGGTAAAAGGCCAGAAGGCCCGGCTCATAACTTCCACTCAATAATTTCCCGAGCGCGACATGGGCAGTAAAGAGAATGCCCGAGAGAAACATCCAGAGCGCAGCTTCATACTGGCTTGATGTACGTCGCAGGAAAGTGAATGGTGATGAGAACATGATCGTCTTTACCCCATCTGAACTAGAGCAGATAGATGCTCTGTGGCGCGCCTGCCCGATAGACCATGTCTGGACCGGCTGGGCGTTTCCGGGCAACTGCGATGATGAGGTCTGGATTTTCCGAAACAAAGCGAACTGGCGGCGCTTTACGCTCTGCAAATCCCGCACGGCTTATTACATTTATGATGAAAAGCGCCGGATCGTTGCCAAAGCCCCGTCTCTTGAAGACCTGCTTCTCAATGTAGATGCCGTGCCGGGCATCAACGATCCGCTTCCACTCGACTAATCGCACATCGAATATTTGCCGGTGACGCTGTTTTGCGCCCTGAAACGCAAAAAACACCAAAAGGCGTCTCGGTATGAGACGCCTCCAGGTGGAATAGAAAAGTCTGTTTGGACCTGTCTTAGTAGCCGGTTGAGCAGACGCAGCCACCACCAACATTCAGGACAACCTGATTAGCACGGATTGTTTCGTACTGAGTTGGTGCAGTTACTGTTTCTGTTACCGGGTTGTAGCGGACAACTTCGATTGGCTGGACGCGTGTTGTGACGATCGGCTGAACGATCTCACGGCGTGTTACAGCGTTGAAGTAGGTTTCGCGGTAATCTTCGCGGCGGATCTCGTTAACCTGCGGGATGTAGTTCACGCGGGTTTGTGGGATCTGAGCTTCGATCACACGGCCTGGCAGGTACTCAGTTTCGTACACTGTTGGTGCAGTTACTGTTTCTGAACGGCCACGGATAACCTGACGCTCTACCGGCTGAACAACTGTAACTTCAACTGGTTGAACGATGTTACGTGTTACGCGGTCAACATAAACGTCGCTGACTTCGAGAACTGTGCGGTCCTGGTACTGAGGAATAACGTTTTCCTGAACCTCTGGACGTGGGCCATATTCTGTACGGCCTTGCAGGTACTGTTCACGGTACTCAACTGGCGCTGTGACAGTTTCAGTTTGTGGGCGAAGGATACGACGCTCTACCGGCTGAACGATTGTGCGCTCAACTGGCTGGATGATGTCACGCTGAGTGACAACGTCGATCACTTCGTCAGAATATTCTTCAACAACAGTCTCAGTCACATCAACAGTCGTGAACTCGTCTACTGTTGGGTTTGGTGCCGGAATGACACGAACTGGCGCTGTGCGGGTCTGGTACTGAGTTGGTGCAGTTTCTTCAACAACAACCGGACGGTCGATGCGGCGCTGAACTGGAACAACTGTTGTACGAACGACAGGCTGGATGACGTCGCGGCGTGCGACTGCATCTTCGTAACGCTCAGTGATTTCTTCGCGTGTTTCGAATGTTTCCTGCGGGATCACCTGCTCTGTGATTGCTGGAACAGTGTCTTCGTCGACGATCACCGGAAGAACTTCTTCTTCATACTGGACCGGCGCAGTTTCGGTGACCGTACGGCCATCGATAACCTGACGGGTAACAGGCTGGATGAGTGTGCGCTCAACCGGCTGGATGATTTCGCGTGATGTTACGGCGTCGATGAAGGTCTCAGTTTCCTGAACCTGTGTACGCTCTGTCACGACTTCGTTGACATTCTCACAGCAGAGCTCGCTGGAAACAGCGATTTCGCTTTCAGCGCCCATATACTGGATGTCTACGTCGTTCGGGTTGATCTGAGCGCTGGCCTGACCGGACCGTGCGAGAAGATCAAGAATTTCTTGTTCGGTAAGAACGCGGGCTTCGCCACTCAGTGCGTCATAATCTACGCCGCCAACGCCACCATCGTTTCCGGCCCAAGCCGGGATAGCGGTCATAGCAAGCATGCCTGCGATCATCAGACCATTTGCTAGTTTCATTTCTATTCCCCTTTGACCCTCGTCAGGCCATGCCATCACTAAATTTGCTCAACTGTGCCAAACTGGCCCAGACGAAACCCCCGTTGCAGGTCTCGTGCCCCTTTACGTTTTTATTTTTAGAACAGCCCTCGCCCTCATCCAAAAGCTTTCCCCCAATTGGAGAGTTTTGACTGGAGTATTATACCTCAGCTTTCCTTCAGATTAACGAAATTTTAGCCAAGAATGAAAGCATAGAGAGAAAAAAACTCTAGTTTTTTGAGTCATCTGCATGGAATTCAAGCCGTTCCTGCAGCCTGGCGCGCACAGATGGCCACTCATCCTTCAGAATCGAAAAACACGCGATATCACGGCGTGTTCCGTCCAACATCCGCACATAAGACCGGAAAATCCCCTCTTCCCGCGCCCCCAATTTACGGATTGCGGCGCGTGATGCGGTGTTCGCAATGTCGGTTTTGAACTCAACGCGCAGTGCACCCCAGTCAAACGCACGTCCCAGAAGGAGAAGTTTCGCCGATGGGTTGATCGCTGTTCCGCGTGAAGATGGTAAATACCAGGTGTGTCCGATCTCCAATCGGCGGTGATGGCGCGATATCGACAGAAAAGCCGTCACGCCCACAAGTTCATTTGTGGCACGGCCAATGACCGCAAATGGCACAAAATGGTCTTCGTGCGCCTCTGCCAGATATGTATCGAAATAGGTTTCCAGACGGGTTCCGGACGGCCGATAGGGCATCCAGCTCCACAGTGCGTCTTCGGTCGCCGGGCGTAGAAGACCGTCCTTATGGTCTGCGGTCAGCCGTTCGAGGCGGACCACATCATTTTCCATACTGTTGGAAAGTTTTGTCATTGCCCGCCCCCCATTTGGGAGGAAAAACACGAGAGGACGGGCAATGTCCAGAAATGATTAAGCCGCGTTAACGTCTGCTTCCACGCTGTTGCGGATCAGGAAGTCAAAGGCAGAGAGGGAAGCTTTAGAGCCTTCGCCCATCGCAATGACGATCTGTTTATAAGGTGTCGTGGTGCAGTCACCGGCCGCCATGACACCCGGGATATTCGTTTCGCCGCGTGCATTCACCTCGATCTCACCGCGAGGAGAGAGCTCAACGACGCCTTTCAGCCATTCGGTGTTTGGCACAAGGCCAATCTGAACGAAGATGCCTTCCAGATCGATCTGGTGATCGGTGTTTTTGACCCGGTCTTTATAAGTAAGAGCCGTAACCTTTGTACCGTCGCCCAGAACTTCTGTTGTCTGCGCATTCGTAATGACTTTCACATTCGGCAGAGAGAAGAGCTTACGCTGCAGAACCGCATCGGCGCGAAGTTCGCTCATGAATTCGATCAGAGTGACTTCAGCAACGACGCCAGCGAGGTCGATTGCGGCCTCAACGCCGGAGTTACCGCCGCCAATGACTGCCACGCGCTTACCCTTGAAGAGTGGGCCATCACAGTGCGGGCAGTAGGCCACACCTTTATTCTTGTACTCGTCCTCGCCTGGAACGCCCATCTGGCGCCAGCGCGCACCTGTTGAAAGCACGATGGTGCGGGATTTCACCGACGCGCCGTTCTCAAGCTTCACCTCGATCAGGCCGCCCGGTTCGGACGCCGGCACAAGCTCTGTCGCTTTCTGAAGGTTCATGATGTCGACATCATAATCCTTCACGTGCTGCTCAAGAGCCGCTGCGAGTTTCGGGCCTTCTGTGTGTGGTACGGAGATGAAGTTCTCAATACCCATAGTATCAAGCACCTGACCGCCGAAACGTTCAGCAACGACACCCGTGCGGATACCTTTACGGGCCGCATAGACCGCAGATGCTGCACCAGCCGGGCCACCGCCAACAACCAGAACATCGAAGGCAGACTTTTCGGCAATCTTCTCAGCTTCGCGAGCCGCAGCGCCGGTATCGATTTTGCCGAGAATTTCTTCAAGGCTCATACGGCCCTGCGCAAATTCCTCGCCATTCAGAAGAACGGTCGGCACCGCCATAACTTTGCGGGCTTCAACTTCTTCTTTGAACAGCGCACCATCGATAGATGTGTGCGTAATATCCGGGTTCAGAACGCTCATCAGGTTCAGAGCCTGAACGACGTCCGGGCAGTTCTGACATGACAGAGAAAAATACGTCTCAAAATGCAGTGGCTGCGCAGGCTTGAGCGCTTTCACCTGATCAATCACGTCCTGTTCGACGCGCGGCGGGTGACCGCCAACCTGAAGAAGCGCGAGAACGAGAGATGTAAACTCGTGGCCCATTGGCAGGCCAGCGAAAGTCACAGCGACGCTCGGATCATCCTTGCGGACGATCTCGAAAGACGGCGTGCGCTTGTCACCGGACGGCGTGCCATCGGTAAGCGTCACTTTATCTGAAGCGTCTGCAATGTCTGCGAGCAGACCCTTCATCTCGGAAGATTTTGGCTGCGCATCTGTATAGGCGATCAGTTCAATCGGGGTACGCAGGTTTTCCAGATAGGTTTTCAGCTGCGTCTTCATTCCAGCATCAAGCATGATGGGTCTCCATGTGATGGGTCGGGGACGACCGGACAGGCCATCCAAAAGAAAATCTCAGGCCATTGGCCGAAGATCAGGTCCCTGCAATGAGGGGCCTGATGTCAGGCCAATGGCGACTGGCACACCGGGAAGGGGTGGGGGGACGCTGTGCCAGTGCCATTGGTATCGACGGCTTAGATTTTGCCGACGAGGTCCAGTGAAGGAGCAAGCGTTGTTTCGCCTTCTTCCCACTTAGCTGGGCAAACTTCGCCCGGGTTGTTGCGAACGTACTGAGCAGCTTTTGTCTTACGCAGAAGCTCAGTTGCGTTACGGCCAACGCCTTCAGACGTGATTTCCATGAACTGGATGATGCCATCCGGGTCGACGAGGAATGTCGCACGGTCAGCAAGGCCAACGCCTGGGCGCATTACGTCGAAGTTGTTTGTGATTGTGCCGGACTGGTCACCAACCATGTAATAGTTGATTTTGCCGATCGCTGGCGATGTGTCGTGCCATGCTTTGTGCGAGAAGTGTGTGTCTGTAGAAACAGAGAAGATCTCGACACCGAGGTTCTGGAACTCGCCGTAAAGGTTTGCGAGGTCTTCGAGCTCGGTCGGGCATACGAATGTGAAGTCAGCTGGGTAGAAGAAGAAGATCGCCCATTTGCCACGCACGTCAGCGTCTGAAATGTCGACGAACTGACCTTCTTTGAATGCGGTCGCGTTGAATGGTTTAATCTCTGTATTGATGAGAGCCATGAAGTGATCCTTTCTCGGTTGGCTGGATACAGGTTGCTATATGGTCGAGCTTGCTGCATCACACAAATTTATAATATTTATACTTGCGATAGGTTGTCTTTATCGCAGATGCCGTGGGGACAGTGCCCGAGTAACGAACTCGGGATAGTCTGGAATTATTCTCGGTATATCGCGGCGCAGCGAAAGGATATTCTGCATATCGCCAAATATTGGAAATATCCGACCATTCAAAATATTTTGAAATACATTCGACTTCGCGGCGCTGCAGCATTCTTGATTATTTCTACAGATGCCATAAATTTTTTCTATGATTCTTCCATCGCTCAGACAGCTCCAGTTTCTCGATGCGCTCGCAAGAGAGCGCTCCTTCTCGCGTGCCGCCGAAAGCATGCATGTCACCCAACCGACGCTCTCAACCGCTATCCGCGAACTTGAGGGTATTCTGGGGGTACAGCTTGTGGAGCGCGAAGCACGTGGCGCGACACTGACCGCCACCGGAGCCGAAGTCGTTGACCGGGCACGCAGTCTGCTCTCAGACGCAGAAGACCTTGTGATTGCGGCCAAAGGGGCAGGGGAGCCGCTTTACGGTACGTTCCGTCTAGGCGCGATCCCGACAATCGCGCCCTTCATGCTGCCACGCGTGATGAAACACTTAAAATCCAAGTTTGATCATCTGACGCTCTATCTGCGCGAAGAACAGACTGCGCGTCTGCTGGATGATCTGCGCGCACGACGTCTCGATGCCGCGCTGATCGCTCTGCCGTATGATGCAACAGGCATCGATTCAATTCCTGTTTTCGATGACGAATTCCTGCTGGCTGCACCAAAGGGCCATCCCCTTGGAAAGGACGGCGCACTGCAGCCGGAAGACCTGGCACCGCATGATGTGCTGCTTCTGGAAGATGGCCACTGCCTGCGGGGCCATGCGCTTTCTGTCTGTCAGATGCCCACTGTACGCGATGGCGGGGAAGTGAGCGCAACCAGCCTGCATACTCTCATCCAGATGGTAGATGGCGGGCTCGGCGTCTCACTTATTCCGAAGATTGCCGCCGATGCCGGCATTGGAAACGGGCTTGATGTGAATATCCGTCCATTCTCACCGCCAGCAATCGGCCGGTCCATCGGTGTGGCATGGCGGGCAGGTTCTTCGCGAGAGTCCGATGCGCGCATTGTTGCTGAGGAAATCCGCTCGCTGTTTACGCCGGCCTATCCTGCGTCAGCAGCCTGACAAGCTTAGGCAGACGCCAGGCAAGCCAGAGCGCGCCGACAATATTTCCTAATAAGAACAGGGCAATAATGATTGGCGCTGACAGTTTTACGTTTTCTGTCAACGCGATAGGCACAGCAAGGAGCGCAAAGCCGATATAGAGATCTGCAAGGCTGACCTTGCCCCATGCAAGGCCACCGACAATGCCAAACTCATTCAGGAAATGGCCATTCATACCCGCCCATACACACATCAGGGTGAGGGCAATACCAAGCCCGGCAATCGCGATTCTCAGCAGTGTCATTCGAGGTATCCTTAAACCGTTACGACTGTGTACGCTTCAACGCGCTGATCGGTTCAGGCCTTGAAGCGCTCATCAAAGAAAGCTAGCGGTTTTAGCCTGTTTGAACCGAAAGACTGGCCGTGGCGGACGCATTCCAACTTCCCATCGATGATGTGCTGGATGAGATTTCCACCGCCCTGAAAACCGGCAACCGGCTCGTGCTCGCTGCGCCGCCCGGCGCCGGTAAAACGACAAAAGTTCCGCTACATCTTCTTGGCTCTGACTGGCTCGGCGACAAGAAAATCATCATGCTTGAGCCACGCAGGATCGCCGCGCGGCGCGCCGCTGAACGTATGGCCAGCATGCTGGGTGAAAGGGTGGGCGATACTGTGGGTGTGCGATCCCGACTTGATACGAGAATTGGCCCGAAGACAAAGATTGAAGTCGTCACCGAGGGTGTGTTCACCAATCTCGTGACGCGCGATGCTGAACTGGGTGACTATGGCGCGGTTCTGTTCGACGAATTTCACGAACGCTCTCTGGACGCAGATCTGGGGCTCGCACTCACCTGTGAAACACAAGACTATTTGAATGACGCGCTGAGAATGGTCGTCATGTCGGCAACGCTGGATACCAAAGGTATTGCTGATTTTCTGCGCGCACCCGTAATTGAATCAGACGGCAAAGCGTTCCCGGTCGACACGCGATATATTGGCCGTACGCAGGACCGGATTGAAGATCAGATGGAGAAGGCCATTCGCAAGGCATTGGCCGCGGAAACAGGGTCCATTCTGGCTTTCCTGCCCGGAGCAGGCGAAATCAACCGCGTTGCAGAACGCCTGAACGACCTTTCAGACACGATCCATGTCTGCCGACTCTACGGCGCGCTTTCCCCGAAAGAGCAGGATGAGGCGATCCGACCATCGCCATCGGGTACTCGCAAAGTGGTGCTGTCTACTGATATCGCGGAAAGCTCTCTTACGATTGAAGGCGTGAGGGTGGTTGTAGACTGTGGGCTCGCGCGCGTTCCGGTCTATTCTCCCAACAGTCTCGGTGCGACGCTAAGCACAGTGAAAGCCTCACTTGCCAATGTGGACCAGAGACGGGGTCGGGCAGGACGGACAGAGCCGGGCGTCTGTTACCGGCTATGGCATGAGGAAGAGAACCGGGGCCTTCCCAAAGCACCAACGCCAGAAATCATCAACTCGGATCTGTCCAGCGCATTGCTCCGACTAATCGAGTGGGGTGATCATGACATGCTTGATCTGAACCTGCCTGACTTACCGCCTTCAGGGCATTTCTCGGCGGCGCTCGATATGCTGGTCTCTCTTGGATACATCGAAGCGGATAATCCGAACCAGTTCACAGAAAAGGGCGCAAAAGCTGCGCGAATGCCGCTGCACCCGCGCCTGTCTGCGTTGATTATCGCTGCGGAGACGGATGGCGAAAAGGCGCTCGCAGCGCAAATCGCGGCCCTATTGTCAGAACAGGGTGTCGGCGGCAATTCGGACGATCTTTCGACCCGATTATCATCCTTTCAAAGAGACGGATCAAAGCGCGCCACATCCCTGAAAAACCAGGCTAAGCGCTGGGCAGGAACAAAGGCAGCTCCATCTGGAGATGCGGCGGCTTTAGTCGCGCGAGCATGGCCAGATCGGATCGCGCGACATCGTAAATCCGATGCAAAGCGCTATCAGCTGGCATCCGGAGGCGGAGCAAGACTTCCAGAAAACTGCACACATGAAGGAAGTGGCTGGCTGGTCATTTGCGAAACTGGGGGGCAGGCCAGCAATGAAGCGATTATCCGGCTGGCCGGGCGATTGGATGAGCGCCTGGTTCGCAACATTCTGACCGAGACAGAGCGTGACTTTGCAGACTACGACCCGAGGTCTGGCAAGGTAAAAGCACGGCGACAGAAAACGCTCGGCGAGATAGTTCTGTCCGAAACGCCTCTCGCAAAACCAGACAGTAAAGTAATTGCCGAAGCCGTAGTTCGCGCCGTGAAAGACAATGGTCTGGAGATTCTACCGGGCTATGAGGCTCTGAAAGAACAATTGTCGCGACTGGCATTTTTCTACTCTGCATTTCCGGAAAAAGCCCCACATTCCGGGCGCACGGTTGCTGAGCTGGAATCCGGAAAACGGGAGACTGCGGCGGGATGGCTGAGCCCCCATATCTGGGAGAAAGGACTTGCCGGCATAGAGGCCGGACCGCTGCGCCGTCTGCTTGAAGACAACATGGACTGGGAATTGCGCCAGCAATTACAAGCCGCGCTTCCGGCAAGATGGCAGGCTCCGTCAGGGCGAAACGTTGCTATTGATTATGCGGACGAAAAAGCACCGCTCGTCTCGGTCCGGGTTCAGGAGCTGTATGGGCTAACTACGCATCCGACGATTTGTGACGGGCGCGTGCCGATGACTTTGAGCCTTCTGTCTCCTGCACAGCGGCCTGTCGCCATCACAAAGGATTTACCGGGGTTCTGGGCGGGCAGCTATTCCGACATGCGCAAGGATATGAAAGGCAGATATCCGAAGCATAACTGGCCGGAAGATCCGGCGAATGCCACGCCACCGCCGCCGCGCAACCGAAAATAACGGCTTGAGTCTGCGCACGGACCGCGTCAGCCTATCGGGATTGGGAGACAAAAATGGAAAAACGGAAACTTGGTCGTACAGACCTGATGGTCAGCGCGTGCTGCCTTGGCACTATGACATACGGCGAACAGAATACTGAAGCCGAAGGTCACGAACAAATGGACTACGCGGTCGAACGCGGCGTGAATTTCTTCGACACCGCCGAGCTTTATGCCATTCCGCCAAAGCCGGAAACGCAGGGTTCGACAGAGCGCATTGTCGGCAGCTGGATGAAGGCGCGTGGCAATCGCGACAAAGTCATTCTCGCTACCAAAATTGTCGGCCGGTCTGACAACACCTGGTATCGCGATGACGTCGACATGTGCCGCATCAACAAGGCGCAAATTGACGAAGCGGTTGAGAAAAGCCTGAAGCGTTTACAAACCGACTATATAGATCTCTACCAGCTGCACTGGCCCGACCGCGTCGCGCCGATTTTCGGCGGCAAACTGAAAGCCAAGCACTACGACATCTCATACGAGCCGTTTGAAGACATTCTCGAAGCGCTCGATGCCCATGTGAAGAAGGGCAATATCCGCCATATTGGTCTATCCAACGAAACGCCATTCGGCGTGATGCGCTTTATTGCCGAAAGCGAAAAGCGCGGCCTGCCGCGCGTTCAGTCTATCCAGAACGCCTATAATCTGGTGAACCGCACCTTTGAAGAAGGTCTGGAAGAGGTCTGCATGCATGAGGATGTCGGGCTTCTGTCATACTCGCCATTGGGGCAGGGCTATCTGACCGGCAAGTACAGGGACGGCGCACTCCCGGAAGGATCACGCAAAGCCTTGTTCCAGCGCCTTAGCCGTTATGAGAAGCCACATGCCGAAGAGGCGATCAACTCCTACGTCGATCTGGCGGCGGAGAAAGGCATTGATCCGGGCCAGCTTGCGATAAGGTTCTGTGACACAAGGCCTTTCATGGCCTCAACGATTATCGGCGCCACGACGATGGAACAATTGAAGACGTGTATCGATGCGTTTGATCTTGATTGGACCGACGATCTGGAAACCAGCGTGAACGAACTGCACGCACGCCAGCCGAACCCGTGTCCATAAATCGCAGCCTGCCTACTTGCCGACTTTCCAATGCTGGATAAGGTGGTGATTGGGCAATCGCTCAACTTGGTACGGGCTAGACGGGGAGTGATCCAAATGGCCGATATTGCACCTTACGTGGACAACGTAAAAAAGTATGCGAAAGCATATAACGAAACTGCACTGCAGAAGATTGTGAACCATCTTGGTATCGCACTTCGCAACCGCGACTCGTCTCTGGTTTCCTGCTCTGATCCTTCCGAGCTGGAACGTGTGCGCGAAAAGTGGCTGAAGAAGAAGTTTGAACTGACTGATTCCGACGCTGATCTGGACGCTGCAATTCAGGAAGTCTGCACAGCGATGAAAGACGAGAAGGGCAATAAGTCCCGCGTCACATTCTACTACATTCTCGCAGAGAAATACGGCAAGATCGACATGCTCGCAGGCTAATCCTGCATCGCATGATCAAAGAAAACCCCCGCAAGCGCGGGGGTTTTTTTATTGTTCAGATTTGTGCTTTCGCCAGATCGCAAAGATACGCGGCCCGTCAACAAGATACCGCTTCCACATGCGCTTCGGCTCGCTCAGCAGGCGATGAAGCCATTCAAGACGCGCATTACGCATCCAGAGCGGTGCGCGCTCGACCCGGCCCGCCAGAAACTCAAGGCTGGCACCGCAACACAGGGCCACACCTTTACCGCGACCAAGACGCAGCGCCTCACGGGCGACCATCTCCTGTTGCGGGGACCCGACGCACAGAAAGGCGAAACGTTCGTTTTCGCTGACAAGAAACTCTGCGGCCTTACGGACTTCATCAGGCTTATTGCGAAGACCCATAGGTGGATTGTGCCAGGCGACATTCGCAATGCCATAGTCACGCGCTAAAGAATCAATAATCCCTTCATCGCCGCCAATCACAACGATCTTTTCATCGGACTTTACGTGATCACGGATGAGAGCTTCAACAATATCCGCGCCCGGCGCAGCAGGAAGCTCCTTACTTTCAAACTTCGCGAACAGCTCAAGGATGCGGCTATCACAGACCAGCATGCCTGCGTCTGTATAAAGTGGACGAAGATCAGGCTCCGCATCGAGGCGAACCATATGATCGACATTTGGTGTGACCAGATAGGTGAAGTCGCAACCGCGATCCGCGCGGCGCACAAGCTCAATGACCGTGCTTTCGGTATCCAAAGGATCAAAGGTAAGACCCATAAACTCTATCCGTTCAGGGTCGACAGCAAAATCAGCGGCAGATGCAGAAGTCAGTTCCATACTGACGTCATGGCAGAAAACAAGGAAATTAGCGTTTCGGGTAGTCAGAGAATTTACATAAAATTCCGAGAGTTTTCCTCCGCGTCACATGCCGCGAATAGGCTGGCGGTCCAGCGGTTCATCTACCTCGCCGCGCTTCTTTTTGTTGTCCATGCCGTGCTTACGAAGAAGGCCGCGGAACTGGTGATAGGTGAGGCCAAGATAATCGGCGGCTTTGCCTTGATGACCTTCGCTCGATTTGAGCGCTGCCTCGACCAGACGCACCTCGTACAGCCGTATTTCTGTTTCAAAATCGAGGCCGTCCTCTACGGGCGGCACATCCAGGCGAAGGTCGTGAACCGGGCCTGATTGAACCGGTTTGGCAGCCGCCTGCCTGGCTTGCGGGCGAAAGGGCGATGAAAACGGATCAATGGCGTCTTCTGAAAACTCTATATAGCTTTCCGGATCCATATGAAGCGAACGGTGCGTGATGCGCTCGGCGACGTTTTTAAGCTCCCTGACATTGCCTGGCCAGTCATGCGCTTCCAGCTGCAGAATCGCCGACGGAGAGAAGCCGGTGAAAGGAAGCCCCATCTCGCGAGCCATCTGGCTACCGAAATGGTCAGCGAGAAGCGAGATGTCCTCGATCCGAACCCGTAAAGGGGGAAGAGTGATCACGTCGAAGGCCAGTCGGTCCAGAAGGTCGGCGCGAAACTTACCGGTCTCCACCGCCGCTGGAAGGTCGATATTCGTCGCTGCCGTCACCCTGACATCGCACTTGAGCACATGCTCGCCGCCAAGGCGTTGAAACTCGCCATACTCCACGACGCGCAACAGCTTTTCCTGCACACGATCGGATGCCGTGGCGATCTCATCCAGAAAGATCGTGCCGCCATCTGCCTGTTCGAACCGCCCAATCCGTCTTGAACTGGCCCCTGTAAACGCGCCCTGCTCATGCCCGAACAGTTCTGAATCCAGCAACTCATCGGAAAGCGCCGCGCAATTCACTTTAATAAAGGGCCCGTTCCAGCGCTTCGACAGGAAGTGAACGCGCTCGCCAATCAGCTCCTTACCCGTACCTCGCTCCCCAATGATGAGGATCGATCGGTCCAGCGGGGCAATGAAAGACGCTTTCTCCAGCGCCTCCAGCCATTCAGGGCTTTCGCCAATTGGTGAAACAGGCTCAATCATTCGTCAATAATACCATAATTATCGGCAAGATTGCTAATTAATTATCGTCTATATCACTAAATTTATGCGGTGAAACGTGCTGGAGAATTTTTTAGTTCAATAAATTCAGCGCATTATAACATTAATTCAAAACTGGCACGCCCTTTGCAGGTTGTAGGGCAGCTCAGCGGCTAAGGGGGCCGCAAGAAAAGGAAGAGAGACATGAGAGACTATGAAGCAAACAGCCAATCCCGACGGGATGACACGCTGCAAGATCGCTTCAGCCGTTTCACAGGCTGGTTGTCACGTCGTCCGATGGAAAGCTGGGGCTTCTTCATCGCCGGTGTGATCGTCGCACGCATTCTCTTCTAAACGTAATTTATCAAGGAGACCGACTATGGGACTGTTTTCCCGCTTCGGAGACATCGTAAACTCAAACATCAACGCCATGCTCGACAAGGCGGAAGATCCTGAAAAAATCGCGCGTCTGATGATCCAGGAAATGGAAGACACGCTGATCGAGGTTCGCACTGGTGCTGCCCGCGCAATGGCAGACAAGAAAGAAATGGAACGCGAAATCGCGCATTTCGAAACGGTTGCCGCTGAATGGGACGCCAAAGCAGAACTCGCTATTGATAAAGGTCGTGAAGATCTGGCTCGCGGCGCGCTGCAGGCAAAACAGAAAGCAACTTCAGAGATTGCCGCACGCAAGGAAGGTCTTGCTGCTGCAGAGGAAGCTTTCGCAAAGCGCTCTTCCGATCTCGAAAAGCTTCAGGCCAAGCTTGATGAAGCGAAAGCCAAGCATCGCGCACTTATGATGCGTCGTGAAGCTGCCGAGCATCGCATCCGCGCCCGTTCGCGCACATATGACTCCCGCGTTGATGACGCCCTGGCACGTTACTCTGCCGTAGAGCGTAAAGTCGACGAGATGGAAGCCTATGCTGACACGATCAAAGGCTATGAGCCTTCGCTCGAGCAGGAATTCGCCGACCTCGCACAATCTGACGAAGTCGAAAAAGAGCTCGCTGAACTAAAGCGCCGCAAAGGTGTTCAGACAACTGCGACGCCTGAGACAACTAAAAAAGACTCTGAGGAGTAATCATTATGGCAATGCCGTTTCTTGTCCTCACCGGGATCATGACAGTGCTGACAGCACCTGGTCTCATCGCAAACTATCTGAAGGACCGCCGTGAGCGGACTGCAGTAACCACCGAAAAGGGCGAACTCAATGCCTGAGGAATTTATCGCAATCGCCATCGTCGGCATGCTCTTCATAGGTTTCCCGGCCGTGCTGTTTCATTACATCACGATCTGGCGGAAGCAGAAGACGCTCCAGCCGGACGATGAGCGGATGCTGGAAGACCTTTGGCGATCAGCACGCGCTATGGAGCGCCGCATTGAGAGCCTTGAAGCCATCATCGAGGGTGAAGTTGAGCGGACTAGCAGCCGCTCTGACAATCTCCGCGATGACATTTACAGGAAGAACTAATGCCACATCGCAGACAACATGATGACGACTACGGAAAGTGGAGAAACACTTTCCACCGTGGTCCTGAACGTGATGAGCCATACGACTATAACGGGTCACCTAACCCGAAACGCCTCTACCGGTCTGTTCGCGACAAGGTCATTGGCGGTGTGTGCGGCGGCATTGCTGACCGGTTCGGCTGGGAACCATCCCTGGTCCGTATCGCCGCTGTGCTTTCCTTTTTCCTGTTTGCAGGGCCGCTGATCATCATCGCCTACATGGTGATGTGGGTCATCCTGCCTACACCACCAAGGAATGCACCATCACTCAGCCCGGATGAGGAAACATTCTGGCGCGGAGTTTCGGATCGACCAACGATCACATTCTCCAATCTACGCTACAAATTCATGGATCTCGAAGATCGCCTTCAATCTATGGAACGCGCAGTTACTTCGGACGAGTGGCGTCTTCGCCGCCAGTTCCGTGACCTCGAAAAAGGTCAGTAACCTAAATCACCACCGTTTGTATCGAAGGGGCAAACAATGTTTACGGGAAGATCATCAAACGGAACAATGACGGGCATGTTCATAATGGGCGCCGCCATCGTTCTCACCGCCGCAGCCGTACTCTCAGGACGTTTCCATGTTCAGGCTGCCGGACTGGACGTGACAATGGGCACACATATAGACCGCGGCTTCGTGGTCCAGATTGACGGGCTCGATTGCCCGGGTGCTGATTGCCCAGCGTTCGCGTTCGACTGGTCGCTCGCAACACGCGGCTAGTCAGTTATCTGCCCCTTCCGGATCGCCCGGACCAGGAAACGAACAGGAGAAACCATCTCCTGCTCTGACCGGGCGAGAGGAAGCGGCCGCCCCAGCGCCTGAGACACTATCAGGTCAGCTAGAAGGGGCGCAAATGTGAAACCGCGGGCACCAAGCCCCGCCATCACATAAACCTTACCGTCAGAAACAGCTCCCCCCTTAACGGGTGCGCCATGCTGAAACGGCGCGAGATTTAAGAGCGTTTCAGACCGGTCAAACCAACATCCCGCAATTGGAAAGCGATCCGGCGTCGTCGCTCGGACTGACGCGCGCGAGACGAGCTGTGTCTCGACCAGATTGTCCGCCCAGTCAGGCTCAAGCGACCCAAGCGCTTCGATGTTATGAGCGCGGGCCTCATCCGTTACCGCAGGCGCAGCACCCTCAAAGGCCTCAAACGTCGCGCCAAACAGCAGGTCACCATCTTTCCTGAGCGCATAGCTGCCTGATGCAATTGCCTGTGCCTCATTGTCATCGGATAGAGATTCAGCGAGCTCCACCTGCCCGGCTTTTCCGGCAATCCATTCAGCCATTTCCGGCAGCAGGCTTGAAATCAGGTGTCCTGCCGAAATGACAGTCAGCGTTTTTTCGTCAGATTTGCCAGAGATCGCCTCAAGCGTTTCAACAGACTGATACCAGCGACAATCAATACCGGGGTGATCGAGCAATGCTGCCACTAGCTTTGCCGGCTCCACCAAAGCGGCGCCATGGTGGATCAGAGATACTCGCTCTTCATCACTGAATGACAGGCGTCCGTCATTAAGCGGGGGATCTTCGGCGAGCTTTGAAAAGCGTTTAACTTCCGCGTCGCTCTGAGGAACCTGCGTTACACTGACCTCATGCGCAAATTCTGGCGCATATCGCGCATAAAAGGATAGCGCGTAGACATAGCTCTGAATGAGAAAACGGGCCTGAGGCGTGTCCGCCGCATCAAGTCTCGGCATGACGAGACCATATGGATTACCGCTGGCACCAGAGGCAGGCCCTTCAGCCCTATCGATCACTGATACAGGTAAACCGGCCTCAGCAAACTGGCGCGCAACCGACGCGCCGCCAATTCCCGCACCCACGACAATGACGCGCTCAAACTCCCGCCTCGGCACATCACGCAAGAATATATCCGGCTGGGGATCGCTCGGAGGGTCATCCGGATAAATTGCCTCAAGGCGTTCGCGTTTCCGGCCAAATCCCGGCTGTTTAGACACCTCAAAGCCGGCAGCGGCCAATCCGCGTCGCACATGGCCCGCCACCGTATACGTGCCAACGAGGCATCCGGGTTTTGCGTGGTCGCCGAGACCCTTGAGAATATCTTCAGACCACATGGCTTCATTCTTGGCCGGAGCAAACCCGTCCAGAAACCAGGCGTCCGCTTTGAAATCGACTGAGGTGAACCAGTCAGCGGCATCACCGATATAGATGCTGAGGCTAATCCGCCATTGCGGAAATACGATGCGCTGCAGGCCCATAGTCTGTTCAGGCCAGCTCGCAAGCAATTGATCAGCGTAGGTCTTAAGTTCCGGCCAGCGCGCCAGCGATCTACGCGCATCGTCGGCTGCCATCGGATGCTTCTCAACCGTCAGAAAGTCGAGCCAGCCATCGCTGCGCCGCTCCGAACCAAGCCAGAGATCGACCAGCGCGAGGAAGTTCAGCCCGGTTCCAAATCCCAATTCTGCAATAGTGAAGCTTTTATGGTCGCGCCAACGCTCGGGAAGCCCACAAGCGCGAAAGAAAACCGCGCGGGTCTCCTCCAACCCATCGCTACGCGAGAAATATACATCATCAAACGCGGTCGCGACGGGGGTTCCGTCGTCTTTCCAGTCAAGGTTCGGGCGTGAAGGCAGGCGTGTCATGCCGCCCCTTTATCAGAGAAATCTGAAAACCGGGAGATGAGGTTTAAGGACGAAGCGACGCAAGAACAGCCTGAGCCGATTTCATAGCCAGAACATGTGGAAGCGGCCCGCGCATAAGGATCAACCGATGCCACACGGCGCCAAACAATGTCTCACACACCGCATCGGGGTCATAATCCCTTCGGATATGGCCCTTGGATGCCGCCTGAGCCAGCACGCTCTTCATCGGCTTACGAATAGTGTTGTTGAACCAGGTGCGGAAAATCTCACCGGCAGCAGGATCGTCGGAGGCAGCCAGCAGCGCGCTACGCAGCAGGTGAGCGCCATCGCCAACACGTGCAAGTTCTGAGAAGGGCTCGATAAAGGCCGCAAGCTGCACGTCGACCGGCTGGTCCGGTTTAATCAGCGGCTCTTCAATCATGCTGATTGCAGCATCGATTGCGATAGCCGCCACGGAAGGCCACCAGCGATACACTGTTTGTTTGGATGCTTTGGCGCGGCGAGACAGCCGGTCGGGACTGAAAGCGCGCCAGCCATGCTCAATCAGCTCTTCACGCGCAGCAGACAAAATGGCCTGACGAGAGGCTTCGCTACGCTTCGGCCCTTCGCGCCGAACGGAAGTCGTTTCAGTAGGTCCGTCAGATTTCATATTGCGCCCTGCCCCGTATGGCCTGCCCCAAGCCAACCTGCACAATATATCATACAAACAGCTGCTTAACTGAGTCTGTTCAGCAGCAGATTCTCGTTTCAGGGGATTAGCGTGGCAAAATTGCACTCATTCAAGGCAGCTATAGATACGGACTGACCAGAGCCCAGACGACCGAACCTGCCATAAGGGTGGCGGCGCACACATAGAAGACGCGCGCAAATTTCGGTTCAGAGAACTTATGTGACAACAGACGTGCGCCGCTGCCGTAAATGCTTAGGCCAAACAGCTCAGTCGCCGTAACTGTCAAAACCATAATGATCACTTGCGGAATGATCGGGGCATCAACATTGAAGAAAGCTGGCAGAAGACCGCCGAAAAAGACCAGCGCATTTGGATTGGCCAGCTGTAGCCCGAAGCCACGCAGGAACAGGCCGGTAATACGGCCCGTCTTGATGAAGTTCTGGCCTTTCGGCTTAAACACATCAGTTACTTCATCTTCGAAGTTTGTATCGACGGGCTGTGTTGCCGTCGACCAGGCAAGCCAAAGTACAAAGCCCAGCCCGACAAGCTTGAGAACGAAAAATCCGGTTGGAAATTGTTCGGCCAGCGCACCAGCGCCAGAGGCTGCGAGCGTAATCCATACGACATTCGCAGCGCAAATACCCAGCCCGCTCACCAGAGACAGCCAGAAGCCGTAACGAAGCGAAGCTGCGATAACAAGCATTACGGCCGGACCAGGTGTTAACCCGCCGGCCGCAAACAATACAATCATGGATGCCCAGAGGCCGAATTCCATGTCAGCCCCTCAGGTATCAGAGCTTATTTGGTTTCCGCGTAACGCGCGATGGATTGTGCGATCAGCTCTTCGGCTTTCTCACGGCCGTCCCAGCAATCAACCTTCACCCATTTGTTTGGCTCAAGGTCTTTATAGTGCTCGAAGAAGTGCGTGATGCGCTCGAGAATGACGTCTGGCAGGTCTTCTTTTTCGTGAACTTTTTCGTAGAGACGCGTCAGTTTCGTGTGCGGAACTGCGAGAATTTTCTCGTCCGGACCGCCATCGTCTTCCATCAGAAGAACGCCGATCGGGCGCACGCGCAGAACGGAACCTGGAACCAGAGCGCGGCTGCCATAGCACATGACATCGATCGGATCGCCATCAAGGCTCAGCGTGTGCGGTACGAAACCGTAGTTACACGGGTAACGCATAGACGTGTAGAGATAGCGGTCGACGAACATCGCACCGGAATCCTTGTCGATCTCGTATTTGATCGGCTCACCACCCAGCGGAACCTCAATCACCACGTTTACGTCTTTTGGTGGGTTTTCCCCGCTGGAAATCTTGGAAAGATCCATAATGCGTCCCTCTTTTACGCGTCTGTCTATATGGCTTCCCTCTAGCCGCGCAGCAGGTCGTGTGCAAGCGCAACAAAAGGCGTAGAGGGAAGTTTATTCAGGCTTTGTCTAAATTCTGCGCCAGTAAATGCACCCTAGCTCGTTAACGCGCCCGATACACCGGACTTAAAGCCGCGCCTTTGGCAAAGATAATTTGAAGATGATAGCGAGCGCGCGCAGTGTAAATGCCGCCGCGAAACCTGCGGCAAACGCAATGCTCTCATTCACATTGAAGTAGATCAGAGCAGCAAACACCGCCGCTCCGAGAAGCCCCGCCGTCGCGTAGATGTCTTCCTTCAGCAGCAGCGGATCACGGTTCGCAACGACATCGCGGATGAGGCCGCCAGCCGACGCCGTCATCACACCCATAATCAGAATGATCAGATAATCATGGCCGAGGTCAGCGGCTTTAGCCGCGCCCGTCACCGCAAACAGCGCCAGACCTACAGCATCCGCCCATCGGAGCGGTTTGAAGCCTTCCAGCGCATTGGCGAAGAAAAACGCTGCCAGTCCGCCCGCCATAGCAAGCCAGAGCGATAGCGTATCTTCAAGCCAGAATACCGGCGCGTCGAGGATGAGATCACGCAGGGTTCCACCCCCGACAGCGGGCAAAAATGCCAGCGTGATCACACCGAAAAGGTCCATATCCTTACGGACCGCGGCTATGCCTCCTGATACAGCGAATACAAATACGCCGATCCGGTCCGCAAAGGTGAGGATCAGATCCGGAGACATATCCATAGCGCCGTCTAGCGACGGTTACGCGCTGCAAGTGTACGCAGACGAAGTGCGTTCAGGCGGATAAAGCCCTCAGCGTCTTTCTGATCGTACGCACCGCCATCGTCTTCGAATGTAACGAGCAGATCGTCGTACAGAGAGTATGGTGAGCGACGACCGGACACGATGACATTGCCCTTGTAGAGAACGAGGCGAACTTCACCGGCCACTTTCTCCTGGCTTTTATCGATCAGCGCCTGAAGCATTTCACGCTCTGGCGCGAACCAGAAACCATTATAGATGAGCTCTGCATAGCGCGGCATCAGCTCGTCTTTCAAATGGCCTGCATTGCGGTCGAGCGTGATGGATTCCATTGCGCGGTGTGCCTGCAGCAGGATTGTGCCGCCCGGTGTCTCGTAAATGCCGCGAGATTTCATGCCCACGAAACGGTTCTCAACCAGATCGATGCGACCAATACCATTGTCATGGCCAAGCTTGTTCAGCGCAGTCAGCATTTCAGCTGGGGATAGCTCTTTGCCGTTAAGCGTAATTGCGTCGCCTTTTTCAAACCCGATGACAATTTCAGTCGGTTCGTCAGGCGCATCCATTGGCGACAGAGATCGCTGGTGGACGTATTCCGGCGCTGCTTCCCACGGGTCTTCCAGAACTTTACCTTCAGACGACGAGTGAAGCAGGTTCGCATCAACTGAGAACGGCGCTTCGCCGCGCTTGTCTTTAGCGATCGGGATCTGGTGCTGTTCAGCAAATTCCAGAAGCGCTTCACGGCTTTTGAAAGCCCATTCACGCCAAGGTGCTACAACACGGATATCCGGGTTAAGTGCATAAGCTGAAAGCTCGAAACGAACCTGGTCATTACCTTTACCGGTCGCGCCGTGTGCAATTGCGTCGGCGCCCGTTTCTTCTGCGATCTCAACGAGACGCTTTGTGATCAGCGGACGCGCAATAGATGTACCCAGCAGATATGTGCCTTCATAGACAGCGTTCGCGCGGAACATCGGGAAGACGAAATCGCGAACAAACTCTTCGCGTACATCTTCGATATAAATGTTCTGGTCTTTAATGCCGAGAAGCTGGGCTTTGTCTCGTGCCGGACCGAGCTCTTCACCCTGACCAAGGTCTGCTGTGAAGGTTACGACCTCACAACCGAACTCTGTCTGAAGCCATTTCAGAATGATCGACGTATCGAGACCACCGGAATAGGCGAGGACGACTTTTTTCGGGACGGTGCGGTTAGACATTATTTCCTACTTCTAAGTTGGATTATGGCAATCACGCCAAAATTTTGCGCGCACAATATCCATCGGCCACAATCACGCAAGTAAATTGCCCCTTTAGCGGCCATTTAGCGCCATATTTTTCGCTGAACGTGTTCGCCACCGCAGTCTACGCGGAATGGAGGGCCGAATGAACATCCTGAAATACCTTTTTGGCGCGACTTTAGCCGTCAGTACAGCGGCGCAGGCGCACGCCACACCCGCTTCAGATGAGAGTGTTCAGCTAAACTCCTACATTCTGCTCGACCGAACGGGCTCGATGAACTCCATCTGGGACGAGGCGCTCGGCTCGGTGAATGCCTATGTTGATAGCGTCGTTACGCCGGATGACGGCCCGGATGTCGCCAATGACATCACCTTCTCCGTATTCGATGCGCAGGACGGCCTCCAATTCGATACGCTCCGGCGTAATGTGACCGGTGAAGACTGGCAGGTGATTACATCTGACGAAGTGCAACCGCGCGGCATGACACCTCTGTTTGATGCCATCGGCCGGATGGTCGCCCTCGCCGAAGAGGATAACCCCGACAAAGCAGTCATCGTCATCATGACGGACGGGCACGAGAATGCCAGCCGCGAATTCAGCCGAGATAATATTCGCGAAGTGCTGGACCGCGTTGAGAAGCGCGGCTGGGCCGTTGTGTTTCTCGGGGCCGAGTTCGCAAGCTTTGGAGACGCCGATGCGGCAGGTGTGGCCCGTACCAACCAGATGGCCGTTTCAAGTGAACGGCTGGGCGCGACTATGGAAAATCTCGCGCAACATAATCGCGCTTACGCGCAAGGGCGCTCTGACAGCGTGGAATTCGATGAAGAAGACCGCGCGCTGGCGCAGGAGGACGACGTCATTCAGCGTCGGGGGACGCAGTGACGGGCTGAAAGTGGTCCGGCCCGAACTGGGACGCGACGTCGGGAAACGGGCGGAGCCTTACGGGCTTCGCCCGTTTCTGTTTCAGCAAGGATGAAACCCTCTCCACCTGACCAGTTTGCAGATGACAAATGACAAGGTGCACCGCATGTTCAGGCGGGGACACGGAATTTGAACATGCTGGATCGTCTGAAAGAGGTATATCACGGCTCGTTTGCCGAAGATGTCATGGTCGCTTTTGGTGAAAATGACATTCCAACGCGCGCGGCAGCTCTGTCATTCTATTCAATCCTGTCGGTCTTCCCGTTCGTCGCCCTGCTCGTCTGGATGAGCACGTTCGCGGGTAGCACCTATTCTGCAAAAGACATGGTTCTGCAGTTTTCGACCTTCCTGCCGCATGACTTTGTCGAGCTGATTTATGATGAGGTGAACCACCGGCTTGAACTGTCAGGCGCTGAGTCCGCATGGCTCGCGGCGTTTCATCTGTTTCTGGTGATGCTGAGCGCGGGCGCAGCCCTTCGCTCCATGATGTTCAGCTTTCGTGAAATTTCGCGCGCGGATGCCGTGATTGGCGTATTCGCAATCGCCTGGCGGTCGATTGCGTTTGTGATACCCGTCCTGTTCTTCGTCTTTATTGCATCCTTCCTCGTCGCAGTGATCAGCTATGTCGTGATCATGCTGACAGGGATTATCCAGTCCGGCTGGCTGGTCACGCCCCTGCTCTGGCTATTGGTGACGGTGGTGCTTATCGGGTTTTTGAACGGTGTTTACGCGTCCGGTCTCATCGGGCGTCAGAATTTACCAATTCACGGGTGGCTGGGCGCAAGCGTCGCGGCAGCCATGATCTCTGTGGTGACCATTGGCCTGTCGCTTTACTTCCAGATCAACCCGGTAAACCGCGAATGGTACGGATCTCCGGGCTTTCTGATCAATGTGCTTTTATGGTTCTATGCCTGCGCGGCGTGTCTGTTACTCGGCGCGCAAATCAATGCGGTTTTGCACTGCAGACAGGCTGGACCTACCTGCGTCGACCACCAAGAATCCCTCGAACCAGATAACGCGTAACTTCATTCGCAAGCGTTCGAAGCCCTGATTTCAATGCAGCCTCGCCCGGCGACTGGCGTGTAGAACGGCGACGACGCGAAGAGGATCGTTCTTTCTCTTTCCGCTCGCGCTCTTTTTCTTTTTCCAGGCGTTTGGCTTCACGTTCAGCGGCCTCTGCTGCCTCTTCCTCACGCTCGAGCAGAACTTCATAAGCAGACTCGCGGTCGATGGCCTCGTCATACTGGGCGCCGACAGGGCTGGCCGATCTTACGACCTCACGCTCAACATCAGTCGCTGGTCCAAGGCGCGAAGATGGTGGACGAATAAGCGTCCGCGCCACCACAGTAGGAACACCTTTTCGATCCAGCGTGGATACAAGCGCCTCACCCACTCCAAGGTCTGTAATGACCTCTTCGGTATCGAATTGATCATTCTCGCGGAAACTCTCAGCGGCAGCTTTCACAGCCTTGCGTTCAGCAGGCGTATAGGCGCGCAAGGCATGCTGCACGCGGTTACCCAGCTGGGCCAGAACGCTGTCAGGGATATCGCGCGGATTCTGGGTGACGAAAAACACGCCAACGCCTTTAGAGCGGATCAGCTTTACCACCTGCTCGATCTTGCTCAGCAGCGCTTTCGGTGCGCTATCGAACAGCAAATGCGCTTCATCAAAGAAGAAAACGAGCTTTGGTTTATCAGGATCGCCAACTTCCGGAAGCTCTTCAAACAGCTCTGACAGCAGCCAGAGTAGGAATGTGCAGTAAAGACGCGGGCTGTTGATCAGCTTTGTGGAGTCCAGAAGGTTCACATAGCCTTTGCCATTCAGATCGGTACGTAGAAGATCAGACAGTTTCAACGCCGGCTCACCAAAGAACTTATCAGCGCCTTCCCGCTCCAGAACCAGAAGACGTCGCTGAATTGCACCAATACTGGCTGGCGAGACATTTCCATATTCGCGGCCAATCTCAGCACGTATTTCAGAGAGGTGGATCAACAGCTTGCGTAGGTCTTTCAGATCAAGCAGCAGAAGGTTGTTGTCGTCCGCGTATTCAAACGCGATCGTCAGAACGCCTTCCTGGGTCTCGTTCAGCTCCATCAGGCGGGACAGCAGAACAGGTCCCATCTCTGAGATCGTCGTGCGAACCGGGTGGCCCTGCTCGCCATACACGTCCCAGAACACAGTCGGCGCGCTGTAATAGTCATAAGGCTCAAGGCCGATCGTGCCCGCTCGCTTATGCAGCGCTTCATGCAGCTTGTGTGTCTCGCTGCCTGCTTGGGAGATGCCGGAAAGATCGCCCTTAACATCGGCGCAGAAGACAGGAACCCCCGCATCGGAGAAGCCTTGTGCCAGAATTTGCAGGGTTACCGTTTTGCCCGTGCCGGTCGCGCCCGCAATCAGTCCATGTCGATTTGCGCGGTTGAGGAGAAGCGTCTGCGCTTCGTTCTGCGTTTCACCGCCACCACCAATGAAGATTGAATCGCTCATACCTGCCCTCCTCCGGATTGCGAAGTGTTAGCCTGAGCTGCGTCGATTGCAAATCGGCTTATACGTCACACACCTTTGATTGCCTTAATATAAACAAGTTTAGGCGCTGACATCTATCGTCACACCGGTTTCGCCTGCGCTGAATATTTCAGTTTTGAGCGAAATTAACTGTAAATGCTCGCTTAGAGAGGGAAGCAGACAGCAAAATCCAAATAGTTGGCTCAAACTAAAGTTGTTTTCCCCAGTAAAATCACATGCTTACTCAAATTGATCGTGAGAGCCTGCTAAATTCACTTGGCAAACCTTAATTTGAATTCCATATAGGGCTTTGCGTCTGTGACAGTCATGTTACAGAATACAGAATGGGCCTCCGCGTGCGTCCCCCACCCAGCCTGCGGATTGAGGTCCTAAGGGCCCGTCAGACACGTCCCCGTCTGACGGGTCCGCACCTCACAAAGTCTTCACAAAAATTTCCAAGAAATTAAGCAGACTCTGCCTACATAATGGGTCTGTTTTGAAATTCTTTTTCGTAGAAGCACGTAATAATGATTGCGCAATCCAAATCGACAAACATTTCCCTTGCTGAGCTGGTGGATCAAGCAAATGGCCTGGACTGGGGAGGTCCGACGCCAACATCAGAACCGCTGATCACTCAGTTTCTGACACAGAGCCATTCCGCTCTGGACGGCGACCTGCTCGCACGCATTTCTCCCGACCTTCTCGCTACCCTTCTGAAAGACTTCTGGCTGTGGGGTGAAACCCGCGAAGACAAAACCAGCCTCGTCCGTACGCGCCTGATCGATCCGACCGACAATCGCGATGACTGTTTCACAGTTCTCGAAGTAATTGGTGAGGATATGCCTTTCCTCGTCGGCTCCATTCTGGGCGCCTGCCGCGACGCCAACCTGCACGCTGATATGGTGATCCACCCTATTCTGGAGCATGGCCGCGATAGCAATGGCAAACGCGTATTGTCGCCGGGTGAAACGCGCGATTCCTACATCCAGATTTATATGGAAGAGATTGACGCAGACTCTGCGGATAAGCTCGTCAACGAAATCCAGAAAACACTCGGCGAAGTGCGAAGCTGCGTAGCTGATTTTGCAACCATGCAGACCCGCATGAGAGATGCTGCAGGTACAGTGGGCATGAACGCCCATATGGACAGCCAGCGCACCAAAGAAGCCGAAGACTTCCTTCGCTGGCTCGCCAATGACCATTTCACTTTCCTTGGGAGCCGTCGCTATACATTTGCCCGAAATGAAGACGGTGCCCTGGCGGCAGAAGAGCCGGAAATCATTCCAGGCTCCAGCCTCGGCATTCTGCGCGATGAGACACGCTATATCCTCAAGCGTGGTAGCGAACCGACCATTGTCACCGACCAGATTTCAGACTTCCTGAATGAAGCCGACCCGCTGATCATCGCTAAAGCAACGCTGAAGTCACGGGTGCACCGCCGTGTTCGCGCCGACTATATCGGCGTAAAACAGTATGACGATAAAGGTCAGGTTGTTGGCGAAATCCGATTTGTCGGCCTGTTCACGGCTGATGCCTACAATTCCATGACCAAGGACGTGCCGCTGATCCGTGAAAAGGTCCGCCGGGTCCTGATCGCAGCGGGTAAACGACCAAACAGCCATGACTCAAATGCGCTGCGGCACATCCTCGAGACTTATCCTCGCGACGAGTTGTTTCAGATTTCTGATGAAGAACTACTGGAGCACGCCAATTCCATTCTGCAGCTGCAGAACCGTATGGAAACACGCATCTTCATCCGGAAAGACCGCTTTGACCGCTATATGTCAGCGCTGGTCTATATTCCGAAAGAAGCGTTCCATTCAGAGCTTCGCCGCAAGATCGGCCGTGCAATCGAGCGCGCATTCGACGCAAAACAAACGGCATTCTATCCGCAATATGGTGAAGCCCCGCTCGCGCGCATTCACTTCCTGATGGATCTCAATCAGGGCCATAAAGAGCCTGATCTCGACAAGCTCCACGCTGAAATTACTCGCCTTGCGCAAAGCTGGAATGACGAATTGCGCACACTTGCGCGTTCTCAACGCCACCGCATTCCAAAAAAGCTCGACTTCCAATCCATCGCGGGTGCCTTTCCTGCTGGCTACAAAGAAGCCTTCACGCCTTCAGAGGCGATGGATGACATGGAATACATTGCCTCCCTGAACGAAGATTATGTGGTCACCAGCCGCGTATCCCGCGATCTCGATGACGCGGAAAATGTTCTGCGGACCAAGATTTATACACGCACCAATCCGGTGCAGCTCTCAGCCTGCGTGCCCGTCTTCGAGAATATGGGCCTCTATGTGATCACCGAGATCGGCTATCCGGTCGAGCTAGGCTCCGAAGATGATGACGTCTTCTGGGTTCATGATTTTAAAATGCGCGCGGCTGATGGCTGCCCTATCGCGCTTGATGATGTGAAAGATCATTTCGAGGCTGCGTTTGAAGCGGTCTGGACCAGCCAGACGGAAAATGACGGCTTTAACCGTCTTGTTCTGGCGATTGGCGCAAGCTGGCGTGAAGCAGCGCTCTTCCGTACGCTTTGCCGCTATCGCAAACAGACCGGTATGGATCTGGCACAGTCCACTCAGATCAATGCGCTGGCTAACAATCCGCAAATTGCGTCGCTTCTGCTAGAAGCTTTCAAAGTGAAGTTTTCGCCGTCCTTAGAGCTTTCCATGGACGAACGGAGCGAAAAACTCTCTGAAATCATTCAACAAATTGGTACTGAACTGGAAGAGGTTCAAAGCCTTGATGAAGACCGCGTCCTTCAGCGCCTGACTGAACTTGTCAGTGCCGTGAAGCGCACATCCTTCTATCAGCTTGGTGAGAACAATCAGCCGCACAGCTATATCGCGATCAAAATTGCCAGCCGCGAACTGGAGCATATTCCAGAGCCAAAGCCATTCCGAGAGATTTTCATGTGCGCGCCGCATGTTGAAGGTGTCCATTTGCGCTTTGGCGCCGTCGCGCGCGGCGGCCTTCGCTGGTCGGATAGACGCGATGACTTCAGAACTGAAGTATTGGGCCTTGTGAAGGCCCAGCAGGTTAAAAACTCGGTCATTGTACCTGTCGGTTCAAAAGGTGGTTTCTACCCGAAACAGCTCCCGAAAGACGGTGGACGCGAAGCCTTCATAAATGAAGGAATTCGCTCTTATAAGACCTTCATCCGCTCGCTTCTCTCGCTCACAGACAATCTTGTAGACGGTGATGTGCAGCAGCCGAAGAACACCGTGATCTGGGATGAACCTGATCCGTACCTTGTTGTGGCCGCAGACAAAGGCACGGCGACATTCTCTGATATTGCGAATGAAATCAGTGAGTCATACGGCTTCTGGCTCGGCGATGCCTTCGCGTCGGGTGGCTCCGCTGGCTACGACCATAAGAAAATGGGCATCACCGCGCGTGGTGCCTGGGTTGCTGTACAACGTCACTTCCGCGAACTGGATATGGATATTCAGTCCGAAGAATTTTCAGTCATCGGCGTCGGCGATATGTCGGGCGACGTATTCGGCAATGGCATGCTGCTGTCGAAAACGATCCAGCTGAAAGCCGCGTTCAACCATATGCATATCTTCGTGGACCCAAACCCGGAAGACGCAGAACGGAACTGGGAAGAGCGCAAACGTATCTTCGAACTGCCGCGGTCCAGCTGGGAGGATTATGACACCTCCATCATTTCCGAAGGCGGTGGCGTATTCTCACGGTCTGCCAAACGCATCGAGCTGACACCGCAGATCAAAGAGTTCATTGGGTCTGATAAAGACGTCATGACGCCGAATGAGCTGATCACCGCTATTTTAAAGGCGGAGGCTGAGCTTCTCTGGTTCGGCGGTATCGGAACTTATGTCAAAAGCCATTCGGAAACGGATTTACAGGTTGGCGACCGCGCCAATGATGCCATCCGCGTCAGCGCTGACGAACTCAACGTCCGCGTTGTGGGTGAAGGCGCGAACCTTGGCGTCACACAGGCCGGCCGTATTGAGTTTGCCCGTAATGGTGGCCGTATCAATACAGACGCGGTAGACAACTCCGCGGGCGTCGACAGTTCAGACCATGAAGTGAACATCAAAATCCTTCTACGTAACGCCATCGATTCCGGCGCACTCAAGTCTGAGGATCGCAACGATCTTCTTGCATCGATGACAGACGAAGTGGCCCAGAAAGTTCTCGTTCATAACTATGATCAGACAGGCGCCCTAAGTGTGGCGCTGGCTTCGGCAGCGGACGATCTTGATTCCCATGAACGCATGATGGAACGCCTAGAGTCGGCTGGCCTTTTGAACCGCTCTGTTGAAGGCCTTCCAAAGCCTGAGGATGTGCGTGCACTTCATGAAACACATCAGGGTCTCACACGGCCTGAACTCTCGGTTCTTCTGGCCTACGCTAAAATCACGCTCTTCGACGAGCTCGTGGCAAGCAATGTTCCTGATGATCCTTATCTAACCGAACAATTCCGCAATTACTTCCCGGATCCACTCCGTGAGTTTGATGACGCCATGCAGGATCACAGGCTGAAACGCGAGATCATCGCGACCCAGCTTGCCAATGACGTCATAAATCTGGGGGGCATTACATTCGTTCACCGGGTGAAAGAACGTGCAGGCGTCGAGACCGAAGAGATTGTTCGCGCCTTTACCGCGGCTCTGGCAATCTTCTCGCTGAAACCTCTGCTGAAGCGTATCGACCAGCTCGATAACCTCGTGCCGACCGATGTTCAGATCCGTCTGCGCGTCGATCTGATCAACGCGATGCGCCGTCTTGTATTCTGGCTTGCACGAACCCGATCGCTGGATGGCAAGATCGAAACGCTCGTAAGCACCTATAAAGACGGCGTCACAGAGCTCATTACCGCAGGCAAAGACACACTTTCGCCTTACGAATGTGATCTTTTGAATAGCAGAGACGCAGAGTATCGCGATCTCGGCGCGCCAAGTGAGGTCTCGGATAAGGTAGCTACGGTGCTATCGATGACGACGGCTACAGACATTGTTGACCTGGCGCACCGAACAAACCGCGATGTGAAGCAAATGGCTACACTGTTCAACGCGATCGGCACGGCCTTCGGTTACGATAGATTAAGGCATACCGCTTTAAATCTTGATCTGGATCAACACTGGGATCGACTGGCGGTTCGCGGCCTTGTTGAATCTCTCTTGAGCCAACAAATAGTACTCGCTGAGCGTATTTCAGCAAATTCAGAGCTTTCGGAATGGAGCAATTTTGACTCCGCAAAAAGCAGAGTTGATGAATTTGTTTCTATCCATGCAGATATTCATGATAGACTTCAGATTAACCTTGCTGAACTCGATCAGTCTGGTGCATGGACATTCGCGAAACTTGTTCTCTATCAGAACGCAATGCGTAGCTTTATAGAAGAAACAGAAGTGAAGGCTTAGTAGTGGTTCAGGCGCTTAACATAAATCTTCGGTTTCGAGATGGCACGGTCGATGATGCGGAACGCATCGCAGACCTTGGCCGCCAGACGTTTGCCGAACATTTTGGAAGCCAGTTCAAGCGCTCTGATCTCGATCTTTATATGGATCGCTATTTCTCCGTCGAGAAAGTTCGCAAAGATCTTCAGGTTCCGGATTTCGATTATCGTATAGCGGCTGCAGGAAACACACTTGTCGGTTATGCGAAGATTGGTCCGGCAACCCTGCCACTGGCTGAACCTGATCCAACCCGCCTACAACTGCACCGCCTTTATGTTCGTGGCGCACGTCAGGGCGTTGGTGTGGGCGGTATTCTTCTCAGCTGGGCAATTGAGCGCGCAAAAGAACGCGGGGCAGATGAAATATGTCTCGGCGTATCCTCAAATAATAAGCGCGCGATCAAAGTTTATGAGAGCCGAGGCTTCAGCGCGTGCGGCACTCATGAAATTGATGTCGGCTCGGCCCGTGATGAAGAGCTCATGATGACGCTCCCTCTACAGGCCGAGGCTAAATCCAAGCTAAGTGCTTGATTTTGTAAAAATTAATTACGGCTGAGACGGCGACAAATATCGTCGAGCTGTTCCAGATCGCGGTATTTGATCTTGATCTCTCCGCCATTCGCTTTGGCTTTGATATCGACCATCAGTCCCAGGGCGCGTGAGAGATCAGCTTCGAGCGCTTCGGTATCGACATCTTTTTCATCGATAGCTTTCGAGCCACCCTTACCGTTCATATCGCCAGCAGCCATCTTACGAACGAGCGCTTCTGTCTCACGCACGGACAGTTTTCGGGCCATAACCTGTTCGACAACAGCATCTGGGTCATCAGACGCAAGCGCAGCGCGCGCATGGCCCGCGGTGATATCCCCTGCCCGCAAATGATCGCGGACTGATTCAGGCAGATTTAGGAGACGAAGCATGTTCGCGACGTGCGCACGGCTCTTACCCACCGATTCTGCGACAGTTTCTTGGGTTTTACCGAAGCGAGACATCAAAGCCTGATAGCCTTCGGCTTCCTCCATCGCATTGAGGTCTTCACGTTGAACGTTCTCGATCAGACCGATCTCCAGCAGCTGGAGATCATTCGTTTTCAGAATGCGCGCAGGAATCTCTTCAAGTTCAGCGGCTTTGGACGCCCGAAAACGACGCTCACCGGCGATGATCTGAAACTTGTAATCCTGATGATCGACTTCGCGCACGAGAATTGGTGTCAGCACACCATGCGCTTTAACCGAAGCGGTCAGTTCTGCGAGCTTCTTTTCGTCAAATTTCTTACGTGGCTGCTGCGGGTTTGCGCGAACCTGCGCCATGCGCAACATTTGAATTTCTTTTACGGAATCGGACGCACCCTCAGGTGCTTCAAAGGTGTCGTATTCACCGATGAGAGCCGATAACCCCTTGCCAAGTCTACTGTTTTTGCGCTCTTCGCTCATTTCAGGCTGCCACTAATGCTCGTTCACGGTGAAGCAATTCAGACGCAAGGCGGATATAGGCCTCACTGCCCGAACACTTGTAATCATACAGGAGTGCCGGCTTACCATAGCCCGGCGCTTCGGAGAGTTTCACGTTACGCGGAATAACTGTGTCGTAGATATAGACCTTACCGCCGAGCTTTTCACGTGCTTCCTGTTCCACTTCGCCAGAAAGTTTGTTTCGCTTGTCGAACATGGTCAGGATAATGCCCTGAATGTCGAGATCGGGATTGAGGCCACTTTTAACGATCTGAACGGTGCGCAGCAATTGCGACAGGCCTTCCATCGCATAGAACTCGCACTGAAGCGGCACTAGCAAAGAGTCGCTTGCCGTCATAGCGTTGATCGTCAGGGATGAGAGAGATGGCGGGCAATCGATCAAGATGATGTCATAGCCGTCAGCCCCTGCCCGCTCACGATAGCTACGAAGCGCGTCACGGAGGCGGAAAGACCGCTTCGGATCATGTGCCAGCGCTGTCTCTACGCCAGCTAGGTTTTCGTCACCTGGTACCAGCTCAAGACCCGGCACAAGCGTTTTAACCGCAGCATCTTCCAGAGGAACCTTGTCAACCACCACGTCATACGACGTGATTTTACGGTCGCGCACGCCGACACCAAGGCCGGTGGATGCGTTACCCTGAGCATCAAAATCGACGATCAGAACCTTGCGGCCAACAGCCGCCAGAGCGGTGCCAAGGTTGATCGAAGTCGTTGTCTTACCAACTCCACCCTTCTGGTTAACAACAGCCAAGATGCGGGATTTAGACACGGCGGACCTCCGATACAGAAAGAATGACGCCGTCGGAATCGCTCACGCTCGGCGTAACGTCAGATTTAAAAGTCCAATAAGACTGGGCTTCGGTCAATTCGGTTTTCCAGTTTTTCCCCTTGAGAAACACCCCTGTTGCCGAGTTTTTGAGCCATTTCTCGGAATATTGGATCAATCCGGTCAGATCGGTCACAGCGCGTGCTGTCACAAAATCCACTGTTTCACGTGAAACATCTTCAACGCGCGAGTTCTCGATGGTGGCGGACAAATCCAGTTCACGGATTACGGTTCTCAAAAAGGCGCATCGCTTAGAGAGAGACTCCACCAGGACGATCTCGTGCGCCGCTGGATCGGCGCAACATGCCATGACAATGCCAGGCAATCCTGCCCCGGTTCCAATATCAAGAATAACCCGCCCCTCACGAACTAACGGCCAAACCTGTATGCAGTCGACAAAGTGGCGATCCCATAATTCGCCGCGCTCTCTCGGCCCAATCAGGTTGTGCGTCTTGCTCCAGAGCAGCAGGAGATCGTGATATCGGCAGAGCTTTTCATATGTTTCACGTGAAACATCGAAGCCAATGCTGTCGAGAAATTTTTCGTAGGTCATCAGCTTCCCGACGCCTGCTGAGCGACGTCAGCCGCTTTGTCCCGCTTTCGCATATGACTGAGAATGGCCAGAATGGCGCTCGGCGTCATGCCTTCAATGCGCTGAGCCTGAGCGATCGTTTCCGGCCGAATATGGTTAAGCTTCTCACGAATTTCATTAGAGAGAGAGCCAACCTCTTCGTAGACGATATTCGCCGGAATGCTTCGCTTCTCATCCTTGCGGAGAGACGCGATATCAGACGCCTGCCGTTCAAGGTAGCTCGCATAGCGGGCTTCGATCCCTGCTTGCTCGAGTATCTTGGGCTCAATCGATTCAAGCTCGGGCCATTTCGCTGAGAGCATATACAGCGTCACGCCTTGGTAGGTCAGGAGCTCGAAGGCCGTGCGGCGGCGCCCGTCCAGCTTGATCTCAATGCCTATGGCCTGCGCCTCATTTGGCGTCAGTGCGAGAGACGACAGCATGTCCTGCGCAGCATCCAGCTTCGCCCGTTTATCACTGAAGGCATTCCAGCGCGCGTCCTTCACACAGCCGATTCCACGGCCGCGTTCAGTCAATCTTTGATCGGCGTTGTCTGCACGAAGGTGGAGACGATATTCCGCACGCGATGTGAACATACGATAGGGCTCAGTAACGCCCCGCGTGGTCAAATCATCGATCATCACACCGATATAAGCCTCAGCTCTATCGAATACGATTGGCTCCGCCCCCGGCTCGGCAGATTGGCGTGCAGCGTTAAGGCCAGCCATTAGCCCCTGTGCCGCTGCTTCTTCATAGCCTGTCGTGCCGTTTATCTGACCCGCCAGATAAAGCCCCGGAAGCGCTTTCACCTCGAGAGTACGTGTGAGTGCGCGCGGGTCGACATAATCATATTCGATGGCATAGCCCGGCTGGATGATGCGAACATTCTCTAGGCCTGGAATGGTTCGGATAAAGGCATCCTGCACATCAGCTGGTAGAGATGAAGAAATTCCGTTCGGATAAACCGTATCATCGTCTAGTCCTTCTGGTTCAAGAAAGACCTGGTGGCGATCACGGTCTGCAAACTTATGGACTTTGTCTTCAATGCTCGGGCAATAACGCGGTCCCCGCCCCTCGATCGCGCCGGAATACACGGCCGATTTAGAAAGGTTCTCTTGAATGACTTTATGGGTCTCTGCGTTGGTCCAGGTGATACCGCACGCGATCTGAGGTACATCGACCTTCTCAGTCAGGAAGGAAAATGCGACCGGCTCTTCGTCGGCGCTCTGCATTTCCAACTTATCCCACTCAATGGTTTTCCCATCGAGACGCGCTGGTGTTCCAGTTTTCAGGCGGCCCAGTGGAAGCTCCAGCGCCATAAGCCGTTTAGAGAGCTCCATGCTCGGGGCTTCACCGACACGACCCGCAGGAATCCGTTCTTCGCCGCGGTGGATCAAACCACGCAGGAATGTGCCTGTCGTCAGAACAACCGCTTTGGAATGTAGCTTTTGGCCTGATTCACAGACTACACCGCCGACGCGTCCATTATCTACGATCAGATCATCTACACCGTCTTCAATGACGGTGAGGTTCTCAGTGCCCTCGATCTCGCGCTGCATGGCTTCGCGATAGAGCTTCCGGTCCGCCTGTGACCGAGGGCCCTGCACCGCTGGTCCTTTAGATCGATTAAGGAGACGATACTGAATACCCGCCTGATCCGCCACGCGCGCCATGATGCCGTCAAGCGCATCAACCTCACGAACAAGGTGACCTTTGCCCAGTCCACCAATAGCAGGATTACAGGACATCTCACCGATCTTATCGGCCTTATAGGTTACCAGAGCCGTGCGTGCGCCCATACGCGCAGACGCCGCTGCGGCCTCCGTTCCGGCATGTCCGCCACCAACAATAATGACATCAAACTCGGTCACGAGCCTGTCTCCCATTAATATGTTTCACGTGAAACACTATTTCCCGACGCAAAATCCGGAGAACACTTCGCCAAGAATGTCTTCAACATCTACATGGCCCAGGATCTGATCGAGTGAAGTTCTCGCGATTGATAACTCAAAAGCAGCGAGATCAACATCCCCAATTTCCATAAGAAGTCCTTTTGCCCGCTTTAAAGCGGCGAGACTTTCATTGAGGCTATCAATATGCCTCAGCCGGACAACCGTTGGCGTTTCATCAAAGCTTGTAAGACCGACAACCTTCTGGATCAATATTGACTCTAAAGTGTCCATGCCCTGCCCCGTCGCCACAGCAAGAGACAGATCAACGTCGTTCGGGACAAGCTCACCGTCCGCGCGATCAGACTGGCTGATAACCCAGATATCGTTTGGTCCGAGTTCCGCCGGACGATCACCGACGTCATCATCAGCGCGCGATAGATAAACTCGGATATCAGCATCTTCAGCCCATCGGCGGGCCCGCTTTACGCCTTCAGCCTCAATCGGATCTTCGGTCAGGCGAAGACCAGCCGTATCAGCAACCGTCACCGGCACACCGTTCAGAACGATGTGCGTCTCCAAAACATCACGCGTTGTACCCGGTATATCAGAAACGATTGCCGCATCTCGTTTAGCGAGCGCATTTATCAGTGTAGATTTTCCGGCGTTCGGCTTCCCAAGAATTGCTATGCGGAGTCCATCGCGAATGCGGGATGCAGACTTTGCATCTGTCAGCGCCGCGTTAAATTCCGAAACCAGCTCATCAATCAAGCCAACGACTGGCGCATGCGCGTCTTCACCTACATCGCCTTCGTCTGAAAAATCGATAGATGCTGCTAGGAATGCCGAGGCCTCAAGAATGATTTTTCGCCAGGTCTCAATACGCTCGGACGCATCTCCTCCAACAAAACGCGCAGCCTGTTTCATTTGCGCAATGCTATTGGCCTCGATCAGATCAGCAATGCCCTCAGCCTGGAGGAGATCGAGCTTACCATTTTCAACTGCCCGGCGGGAAAACTCTCCCGGCTCTGCAAGGCGAACCTTCTTCAGACGGGTCGCTTCAATGAGAATAGCTTCGATGATTGCCGGACTGCCATGACAGTGAATCTCTGCGCAATCTTCGCCGGTAAAACTGTTCGGCGCTGAAAATCGTAGAATGAGCGCTTCATCAAAGCGAACGCCATCACGATCATGAAGCCAGCGCGTCGCAGCTTTGCGCGGCGCTGGCAATCTGAAGTGCGTAAGCTGTTTAAGGATTTTGTCGGATTTCGGCCCGGATATCCGAACGACCGCAATTCCGGATCGGCCCTGGCCGGAAGATAGAGCGATGATGGTGTCAGTTTCCTGATGTGTCATCGCTCTAACCTGATCATTGTTTCACGTGAAACAATCCCTGACGGGCGTTTAGTTATTCATGCTTGAGAAGAACTCGTCATTATCTTTTGTCTGACGAAGTTTATCGAGCAGGAAGTCGATCGCGTCTGCGGTACCCATTGGGTTAAGAATACGGCGCAGAACATAAACCTTTGTAAGGTGTTCTTTCGGCGTAATGAGTTCCTCTTTACGCGTACCGGATTTGAGAATGTCGATCGCAGGGAAGACACGCTTATCAGCAACCTTACGGTCGAGAACGACCTCAGAGTTACCCGTACCTTTGAATTCCTCGAAGATGACCTCGTCCATACGAGAACCTGTTTCGATCAGAGCTGTCGCGATAATAGTCAGAGATCCACCCTGCTCCAGATTACGCGCGGCACCGAAGAAACGTTTCGGACGCTGAAGCGCGTTAGCATCAACACCACCCGTCAAAACCTTACCAGAGGAAGGAACAGTCGTGTTGTACGCACGACCGAGACGCGTGATCGAGTCGAGCAAAATAACAACGTCGCGGCCATGTTCTGCCAGACGCTTTGCTTTCTCGATTACCATTTCAGCGACCTGAACGTGGCGCTGCGCCGGCTCGTCGAAGGTAGAAGATACAACCTCACCTTTTACAGAGCGCCTCATGTCTGTCACTTCTTCCGGACGTTCGTCGATCAGAAGTACGATGAGATAACATTCCGGATGGTTCGCTTCGATGCTCGCCGCAATGTTCTGAAGCAGAACTGTTTTACCGGTACGCGGCGGCGCAACGATAAGCGCACGCTGGCCTTTACCGATTGGCGCAACAATATCGATCACACGACCAGAACGATCCTTTTTTGTCGGATCTTTCGGCGACATAACCAGACGCTCTTCTGGATAGAGCGGCGTCAGGTTGTCGAAGTGGATCTTATGCTTGGCTTTTTCAAAGTCTTCGAAGTTGATTGTCGTCGCTTTGACCAGCGCAAAATAACGTTCGCCGTCACGCGGTGAGCGAATTTCACCTTCAACCGTGTCACCCGTACGCAGACCAAATTTCTTGATCAGCTGCGGGCTAACATAAATATCGTCCGGCCCTGGAAGATAGTTGGATTCCGGTGACCGGAGAAAACCGAAGCCATCGGAAAGAACTTCCATAACGCCGGCGCCGACAATCTCGGTACCGTTATCGGCATATTCTTTCAGGATAGCGAAGAGGAGCTCCTGCGTACGCAGGGACGACGCGTTCTCGATCTCGAGCTTTTCAGCGACTTCGAGAAGTTCTGTCGGATTTTTGAGTTTTAGATCGCGAAGAGCGACCCGTTGCTGTTCAGCAATTTGTTCTGTCATGGACTCACACCAAAGGTTGCAGCGCAAATGCGCCAGCAATGTCGGGGATACAAGGTGAAGATTATCACACGCCTACGAATGAGGCTTGTGACTAAAAGACATCAAACCGACTAAACGTCAAGGTCAGAATGGCTGAACGACAACCGCAATGACCGCAACAATCATTAGAACAAACGGTACTTCATTGATCATTCGAAGTGTTTTTGGCTTAGGCGCTTTTTCCGTGCCAATTTTTTTGTTCATACCAACGAACACACCATGCATGGCCGAGATGCCAACAACCATAAGAAGCTTCAGATGAAACCAGCCGAATGTCAGAATAATCTGGCCCTGCATGAACGCCATGGTCAGGCCAAGCACCCATACGACAATCATAGACGGGGTCAGAATGATGGCTTTCAGGCGGGAAATCGCCTTCTGCATCGTCAGATCGGTTTCACCGCCCGGCGTCGCTTCCAGACGATACACCATCAGGCGCGGCAGCATTAAAAGCCCCGCCATCCAGGCGATCGCAAAAATAATGTGAAACGCTCTGACCCAATCGTACATCATTGATCTGTCTTATCCCATCGCCTGAATATGCTTCATGAGCATTTCCACGTGTTCCGGTTTTGCATCTGGCGTAATGCCATGCCCGAGATTGAACACATGAGGACGTCCATCAGCGCGATAAGCTTCTATGATCTGATCAGCCCGATCAAGCATTTGTTTTCCACCGGCAATCACAGACAGTGGATCAAGGTGTCCCTGCACCGGGAAACCCTTCGGTAGTGAAGTATTCACGAAACTTGGAACCTGTCCGGTATCAAGCCCGACGGAATTTACACCGGTTTGAGCGACATAATCAGCGAGTTTAGCGCCGGCGCCGCGAGGGAAGCCGATAATTGGTACGGTCACACCGGCACTACGCAGGTTTTCCACGAGCTTGCGGGTTGGTTCAATGACTAGCCAGTCAAAAACGTGATCTGGAAGATTTTCAGCCCAGCTATCGAACAGCATAAGCGCATCAGCGCCCGCATCGACCTGAGTTTTCAGATATTCTGTTGTAACAACAACGAGGTAGTCCAGAACCGCCTTCAGATCATCCGGCCGTGTGTATGCCCAGAGCTTGGGATTTTTCTTGTCTGTGCCGCCCCGGCCTTCGATTGCATAGACCGCCACTGTCCAGGGTGAGCCGGCAAACCCGATAAGCGGGAATCCTTTCGGTAGTGCCGCTTTCAGACGCTCTACTGTCTCCATAACCGGAGAAACGCGCTGCATGACCTTGGAGAGCGAAACGGCTTCCAGATCACTCGCCCTATCAAGAGGGTTCAGAATCGGCCCCTCACCCGCCTCAAAACGCAAACCACGGTCCATTGCATCGAGGACGAGCAAAATATCTGCGAAAAGAATGGCTGCATCGAACGGATAGCGTCTCAAAGGTTGCAGAGTCGCTTCCACTGACAGAGATGGTGTGTAGCAAAAATCCAGAAAGTCTTTCGCAGTTGCACGTATCTCCCGGTACTCAGGTAGATATCGGCCCGCCTGTCTCATCAACCATACCGGAGGCCTATGCGATCTTTCGCCCTTCAAGGTTTTAATGAAAAGGGAGTTTTCCGCACCAGCCATGACCCAATCCTTATATAAGATTCAATTATTTACTATTTCTTAACCAGTGTGGTTGGTTAACAATCTATTAACTTTCCACATGTCCGGCGGTTTTCATCCGGCTAATCACAGTTCATCCACAGACTGCAATCCTTTTAGAAAATGAAATTTGCCGTTTGTAACAGGCTTCAAGACGTCGCATCGACAAATTCATCCACAGAAGTCGGATAAAAAGCGAACAAAATCGAGGAAAAAGCCAGCCTGTGAATTGTGCTGTGGACTAAATATGGGAAAAGATTCGTTCCACATATTTTCCACAGGGGCTGTGGAGTTTCAGGGGTAAATTGTGTCGCAGAGTGATCTGAAATCGAAACTACATATCTATTTCAACGTTCACCTGGTCTCGGACTCGACCGGTGAAACTCTGAATGCGGTAATGCGTGCGGCATGCGCACAGTTTGAAAACGTCATGCCACTCGAGCACAATTATTATCTCGTCCGGTCTGAAAAGCAGCTCGATCGCGTCTTGAAAGAAATTGACGGTGCACCGGGCGTTGTGTGGTTCACGATTACGGATGAATCGCTTCGTACAAAACTCGAAAATCATTGCCGCTCTCAGGGACATCCGACTTTACCAGTTCTCGATGCGTCCGTGAATATGCTGAGCCGCCACCTTGGACTCAGAACGTCTGATAAAACGGCAGCTCAATATGCGCTGAATGACGAGTATTTCGAGCGTATGGAAGCGATCAATTATACGCTTGCGCATGATGATGGCGCTGGTCCTGACGGTTTGAAAAATGCTGATGTAATTCTGGTGGGTATTAGCCGGACGTCGAAAACGCCGACCTGTGTGTATCTGGCAAACCGCGGGATTAAGGCGGCGAACGTTCCGCTCGTTCCTGGTATTCCTCCGCCCCGTCAGCTTTTAGAGCTCGACGGTAAAATGCCAATGGTAATCGGGCTCAAGATTTCGCCAGAGCGACTGGTTCAGATCCGCCAGCAGCGTCTTCTCTCGCTCAACGAGGAATCGACGACCAGTTATGCTGACGACGACGCGGTAAAACACGAAGCGACCGAAGCGAACCGTCTCTTCCTGCGTCAGAAATGGAAAACCATTGACGTGTCGCGCCGCTCTGTTGAAGAAACGGCTGCAGCGATCCTCAATCTTCTGCGCCGCGAAAGCTAAATCATGTCCGATGAGATCATTCTTGCCTCCGGAAGTAAAATCCGGGCGACTATTCTTAAAAATGCAGGTGTAAAATTCCGCGTGCAAACGTCACGCGTTGATGAAGATGCATTCAAGGATTCTATGCGCGCTGAAGGCATGTCGCCAATGGATCAGGCCGACTATCTCGCGCAGATGAAATCTGAAAAAGTGTCCTCACAAACTGGCGGTCTCGTTCTGGGCGCCGATCAGATGCTGTCACTCGAAGGACGCGGCTTTGATAAGCCTAAATCCCGCGAAGAAGCATTTGAGCGTCTGAAAGAGTTTTCCGGCAAAACCCATCACTTGGAGTGTGCAGCGGTCATTTCAGAGAATGGCGAGGCCGTCTGGCGCTATATTGCGCGTCCGAAACTCACCATGCGCAGGCTCTCAGACGAGTTCATCAATTCATATCTCGATCAAATCGGTGATGCCGCGTTTGAAAGCGTGGGCGCTTATCAGCTTGAAGGGCTTGGCGTTCAGCTGTTTTCGTCGATTGAGGGCGATTATTTTTCGATCCTGGGCCTGCCGCTTCTGCAGATCCTCGACTATCTGCGCGAACGTAGCGTGATTGCACGATGAAACTTTTTGGCGTTGTCGGAAATCCGGTAAAGCACTCCATCTCTCCGAAGCTTCACCAGTTCTGGTATGATAAGTTGGAGCTAGATGCGCGCTACGTGGCGCTCGAAATGGCGGCTGATTCCCCTGTCGATGATTTGCGTGGGCTCGCGCGATCCGGCTTTTCCGGTCTGAACATCACCCTGCCCTATAAAACCGAAGCACTGGCTTGCGCCGCTGAAGTCTCCTCTAATGCGCGGAAAATCGGTGCCGCTAACACACTGACGCGAAATGATAGCGTGTCAGGTAAAGCGCTTTGGAAGGCACATAATACTGATATTACGGGGTTTTTGTGGTCGCTTGATCAATTTGGCCCGACTGAAACCGAAGAAGCCGTGCTGATTGGCGCTGGCGGTGCAGCGCGCGCTGTCGCAGCTGGCCTCAACGAACGTGGATATCGGCTGATCATTCTGAACCGCACTGTCGAGCGAGCCGAAGAAATGGTCGAAGACCTCAAACTGACCCGCGCACGCGTCTTCCCGCTTGAGGCTCTTTCCGATTTTGCCGCTGAAAGCCAGCTTGTTGTAAACACAATCAGCCTTGGGCATACAGGCGGGTCATTGGACCTGCCGAAAAATGAAGGCGCGGCGTTTGTCGATATCAGCTATGGTGCGGCGGTCGAAGCGACGCTCGAAAATGCCAGACAAGCCGGATGGCGCGTTCTCGACGGGTTGCCGATGCTGGTCGGTCAGGCCGCTGACGCGTTCAAACTCTGGTTTGATATTGATCCGGACCGGCTCGCAGCGCTGAAAGCCTGCCGCGAATGGACTGGTACACAGGAAACTCTTCAGCTGGATTAGTCACCGGCTGGACGCATTTGCGAAAATTGTCTCATAGTCAGCTCAGAAAGGGTGTGAGGTATGATCTATCTCGGACTAACCGGGTCAATTGGCATGGGGAAAAGCGCGACCGCGCAGCTTTTCCGTGATGAAGGCGTGCCGGTCTATGATGCGGATGCCGCGGTTCACCGGATTTACGAGCCAGGTGGCAGCGCCGTTGAAGCAATTGCCGTGGAATTTCCTCACGCTATTGAAGATGGCCGCGTCAATCGGGCGGCTCTCCGCGAGATCGTCATTGATGACGCAGACCTTCTGAAAAAACTGGAATCCATCGTTCATCCGCTCGTTGGCGAAACCCAGCAGGAATTTCGCAAACACGCTGAAGACAGCGGTGCAGACATCGCCGTGCTAGATATTCCGCTGCTGTTTGAGACCGGCGGTAATGAGCGTGTCGATTACGTGGTGGTTGTTACCGCTCCGGCCGACATTCAGCGCGAACGCGTTATGGCCAGAGAGGGTATGACCGAGGCCATACTTGAAGCCATACTTGCCAAACAAACACCAGATGCTGAAAAGCGCGCACGGGCGGATTTCATCATCAATACGGTGATTGATATCGATTATGCGCGTGAGCAGGTACGGTCCTTACTATCTGCAATCCGCCGCAAACATGGGAGTAAATGATCATGCGTGAAATCATGTTCGACGTTGAAACCACGGGCCTTTTTCATGATAAGGGTGATCGGATCATCGAGATTGGTGCGGTCGAGGTCGTAAACTTCATGCCGACTGGCGAGACATTTCAGGCTTATGTCGATCCGGGCCGTTCGGTATCCAAGGAAACGATCGAGATCACAGGTATTACCGACGATATGCTGGAAGGTAAGCCGAAATTCGAAGATCCTGAGATTGTCGATAAGCTCCTCGCCTTTTTCGGGGACGCTCGCATCGTCGCGCACAACGCAAAGTTCGACCATGGCTTCCTGAATATGGAACTGAAACGCTGCGGGTATGATCCGATCCCATATGATCGCTGGCTCGACTCCGCAGCAATGGCACGAACCAAATTTCCCGGATCGCCTGTGTCGCTTGATGCGCTGTGCAAAAAGTTCAACATCAATTCAGACGCACGAACCTTTCACGGCGCTTTGCTCGACTCCCAACTTCTCGCCGAAGTGTATCTGGAGCTGAATGGTGGTCGACACCGGACCTTTTCATTCGATGCTAGTGATGGTGACGATGAATTTGGCGGGCGTAGAAAACCGGCAAAGCAACGACCTCAACCGCTTTCTTCTCTTATCACCGAGGAAGAACGGGCAGCCCATTTTGCTTTTATTTCCGAATTTGGCGCCAAATCGCGTTGGTTGCAGTCGACCTGGGATGAGGCCGAAGCCGATCAGGGCTGATATCCGGCCCGATAATGCTGCAAGAACGCCCCGGTTCGCATTGTAAGCGGCGGCGACATTGCTACATTGATTGGGGAAAACGACAAACCACCATATATGGTTTGAACGAATAGATATCGGGACTGGATATATAACACGATGAGTATGGAAATTCTGATCCTTGCAGCTGTTGCAGTGTTCGTGCTTGCGCGGCTGTTCTCCGTCATGGGGAAACAAAAGGGTGCGCCTCCGCCAGAATTCCGCCGTCAGGAAAATGGCGAACGCCCGCAGCCTGTGCTCGTGCACTCTGACTCAAACGATGAGGACGAGGACGACTTTGAAGAGGCATCCGGTCTTGAGAAAATCGCCCGTGTTGATCCGTCCTTCAACCAGCGTGAATTCCTGGCCGGTGCAAAATCTGCTTATGAGATGATTGTTAAGGCCTTTGAGGCGGGTGATCGGGCAACGCTCCGCACGCTTCTGACTGACGATGTCTATGGTGATTACGAAGCGGCGATTGATGCGCGTGAGACATCCGGCGAAGCAGCCCCTGATTTCGAGCGTATTCGTGATGCCCAGATTGAAGGCGGTGAGCTGAATGGCTCTGTTGCTGAGGTCAGCGTTCTGTTCTCTGCAGAGCTCGCAACTGAAGAACGCATCATGTCGACTCGCGAAATCTGGACATTTGAACGCGACACGAAAAGCAGGGATCCGAATTGGCGACTCGCAGACGTCTCGGCGGCCTGATCTGCGTTGCGGCCCTGCTTGCTTCGTGCGAGCAGCCCGCACCGGAATGCCCCGTTTGTGAAACCGTTGAGGTAACTTCGCCGCCTGAGGATGTGTCTCCTCAGGCGTTTGATTTGTCGCAGATCGCCTTTTCTGATGTACCAGACTGGCGAACGACTCCTGTAGAGCCATCTGTTTCTGCCCTGACCGCGCATTGCGAACGGCTAGCTTCCCGTGATCCTGAAGAGGCTTTGTCCGAGCGGGCTAGCTATGGCGGCACGGTGGGTGACTGGCTTCCAGCCTGCGAAATCCTGCCGCGATATATCGAGGTTGGTGAACTCCATCGCTTCTTTGAGGACTATTTTGATCTCTATGCGATTGAGACCGAGGAAGAGACGAATCGCCTGACCGGCTATTACGAGCCTGAAATCGACGTGAGCACGCGTCCGCGCGGAGAGCTGACTCAGCCTATTCCCGGCAGGCCAGATGATCTTATTCAGGTCGATCTTGGCCAATTCGATCCGTCGCTTCAGGGGCGCCGTGTCTGGGGCCGTGTCGATGGTCAGACGCTTGACCTCTATTATGCGCGCGAAGATATTCAGCGCCGCAATGAAAACGCCCTCGCCTATGCGCATCCAACCGATGTGTTCTTCCTACAAATTCAGGGGTCCGGGCGCCTACGCTTTCCCGATGGCACGTTAAAACGCGCAGGCTTTTCCGCGCACAATCACCGTCCGTTCGGCTCGCTTGCCAACCATCTCATTCGAACCGGCGAGATCGCACGCTCCGAAGCAGGTATGGAAGGCATTCGCGACTGGATGGAGCGCGTCGGTGTCGAACGTGCACAAGACGCGATGAACGTTAACCCGCGCTATGTCTGGTTTGGGCTGTTTGACATCACGAACCCGAATGAGGGCCCGCCAGGTGCCGCAGCTATTCCGTTGACGCCGATGGGTAGTATGGCAGTTGATCTCAATCATCATCCGATGGGTGTGCCCTTTTTCATTCGTGTGCCTATTCCCACTGAGCCGGGCCGTGCGGGCGATGTACAAAACCTTGTGCTGATTGCGCAGGATACGGGCGGCGCCATTCAGGGTGTACGCCGCGGCGATATTTTCTTCGGTTCCGGTGATGAGGCTGGCGCGCTTGCAGGTTCTATGAACCAGCCGGGTGAGTTCTTCATCATGCTGCCGCAACCGGTTGAGCGAGACGCGGAATGAGCCGGAAACGTCCTCTGAGCCCACGCGAAGAGCGGATGTGGCAAAGAGTGACGAAGTCTATCCGTCGCCTGGATGATCGCCATCCGGAACCGGACGTCAAACCGGATGAAGACGCAGAGCCGCCGCCGGCGGCTGTTTCACGTGAAACCCATCACGCGCCGAAATCTTATGAACGCCCTAAAGCCTCACGCGAGGATCTGGAAAAGCTTCTGTCCGAGCATACCGGGCCGCGCATTCATGAGCGCCTGACAAAACAATTGCGGCCTACTCCGGCCTCCCCGCGTGCGAGCGTCGCGGATCGCGGCGGAGAAAAACGTATTCAGCGCGGCAAGTTTGATATTGGTTCAAGCCTTGATTTGCATGGTGAAACACAGGCAAGCGCGCGCTCTAACCTGCTTCGCTTTATCGTCTCTCACCGTAATGCGGGCGAGCGGTCTGTGCTGGTGATTACAGGTAAGGGCCGCGGTGGTCGCGGTATCTTACGCTCGCGCTTCCTCGAGTGGATCGGCGAACCTGATTTTCGCATGCATATCGGCGGATATGCGCGCGCCAACCAGAAACATGGCGGCGACGGTGCGTTCTACGTGTTTCTGAGACGGCTTTAAATGCCGTCACCTTCACGGCTGGCTTTTTCGACTAGCCCTGAAATGCCCTGACGTTCGGCGAGAACATTTGCAACTTCTTCCAGGCTGATACCGCGAGAGCGGAGCGCGACGAGGAAGTGATAAAGAAGATCGGCAGACTCGCCCGCAACTTCTTCTTTTTCCTGAGACGTGAGCGCAATGACAAGCTCTACAGCCTCTTCGCCCAGCTTCTTTGCCGTACGCTCAGGACCCTTAGAGAGCAGTTTGGCTGTATAGCTTGTGCCTTCGTCTGCAGATTTGGCGCGCTCATCGATGGTCGCAGCCACTTCCTGAAGAACTTTTCCGAAAAAGCCGGCATAGCCGAGAGGTGTATCACTCATGATCAGTTCTCCTCGATCCGCATAGGAATGCCGGCGGCCTGCATCTCACGTTTTGCATCTTCAATAGCAATTTCGCCAAAGTGGAAGATGGATGCAGCAAGTACGGCCGTCGCGCCGGTTTCCTGAATGCCTTCAATCAGGTGAGGAATAGTCCCTGCCCCGCCTGACGCAATGACGGGAATTGTCACACGGGATGCGACCGATCTGGTGAGTTCGATGTCATAGCCAGATTTGGTGCCGTCTTTATCCATTGAGGTGAGGAGGATTTCCCCTGCCCCTTTGGCGCAGGCGAGCTCGGCATATTCGATTGCATCAATGCCTGTGCCGCGTTTGCCGCCATGGGTGAAGACTTCCCATTTGCCATCGCCTGTGCGGCGCGCATCAATCGCGACGACCACACACTGGCGGCCAACTCGGGCCGCGCAACGGGCAATCAGGTCCGGATCGGCAACAGCCGCCGAGTTGATACCAACTTTATCGGCGCCCGCGCGAAGAAGTGCGATCACATTATCAGGTGAACGCACACCGCCGCCGACGGTCAGCGGTGTAAAACAATTGCGGGCCGTTTTGTTGACGACATCCAGCATCGTGCCGCGACCTTCTTCGGATGCGGAGATGTCCAGAAAGCAAATCTCGTCAGCGCCCTGCTCTGAATAGGCTTTGGCCAGAGCAACCGGATCACCTGCATCGCGCAGATCGACAAAGTTGACGCCTTTAACAGTGCGTCCGTCTTTCACATCGAGGCAGGGAATAATCCGGGTTTTTAGCACCGTGCAGCCTCCAGAGCTTTGACAGGATCAATATCGCCGTCATAAAGCGCGCGGCCCAGAATAGAGCCGGAGATTGGCGCGCTGGACGCACGCAAATTCGTAATGTCTTCAACGGCTTTCACGCCGCCTGACGCAATGACAGGAATCGAAACAGCGTCAGCAAGACTTGCTGTCAGATCAACATTTACGCCTGTTTTCAGTCCATCGCGGCCAATATCTGTCACGATGATCGCAGCAACGCCGGAATCTGCAAAGGCTTTAGCGAGCTCAACAGCCTTCAGAGTTGAGACCTCTGCCCAGCCTTCAACAGCAACAAAGCCATCGCGCGCATCAATACCGACCGCAATCTTGCCCGGGTAAGCTGCGGCGCATTCTTTGACGAAATCAGGGTCGCGCGCAGCAATCGTGCCAAGGATCAGGCGCGAAATGCCGGCATCAAGCCAGCTTTCGACATGCTCGCGCGTTCGAATGCCACCGCCAAGCTGGACCGGCATGTTTACCGTTGAGAGAATCTCCTGAACCGATTGACGGTTTTTGCTCTCACCCGCAAAGGCGCCATTCAGATCGACGACGTGGAGATATTCAAAACCCATATCTTCAAAGCGTTTGGCCTGATCAGCGGGCGTGTTGTTGAACACAGTCGCCTGTTTCATGTCGCCTTGAATGAGGCGCACGCACTGGCCGTCTTTCAGATCAATCGCCGGATAGAGAGTAAAAGCGGTCATGGGTTCCATTTGATCCAGTTGGTGAGCAGGCGAAGGCCGGTCTCCTGACTAAGTTCCGGGTGGAACTGAGTGCCGAAAACATTGTCGCGCCCAATGGCTGCTGTGATGTGACCGCCATAATCGACTTCGACTTGAAGGTCTGACGGATTTGCGCAGTGCATGTGATAGGAGTGAACGAAATAGGCGTGGTTGCCCGTCTCGATACCAGCCAGAACCGGATGCTCTGTTCGAACGACCAGCTCGTTCCAGCCCATGTGAGGAATTGGCAGGCCCGCATCAGTCGGGATGTGTTCAACCTTGCCCGGAATCCAGCCAAAACCGGATGTTTCACCGTCTTCAAGGCCAAGATCAGCCATAAGCTGCATGCCAACACAGATTCCAAGAACCGGGCGGCCCTTTTTGTGGATGCTGTCTTCGAGCGCGTCGACCAGACCTGAAACACCGAACATGGCTTCGCGGCAGTCTTTAAAGTGGCCAACGCCTGGAATAACGACGCGGTCAGCGGCGGCGATCTTTTCGGGACTGTCGGTGACAATCAGTTCGCAGGACAGGCCCGAGCGCTCGACGGCAACTTCGAGCGCGCGTTGCGCAGATGGAATATTCCCTGCGCCATAGTCAATCAGAGCTACGGTTTGCATAGAGCCTTACTGGGTCTGTCTCGTTTCTAGAGAGACCCTTTAGTAGAGACAGCTTCACCTGCAAATACCGGATCGTAGGAAATTGCCTGACGAAGCGAGCGAGCAAGCGCTTTAAAGCAAGATTCGGCAATATGGTGACAGTTCTCGCCGTAGAGATTCTCGATGTGGACACAACCACCGGAATTCATGGCGAAGGCCTGAAACCATTCCTTGAACAGCTCAGTGTCGAAATCGCCAATCCTGTCGCGGGTGAAATTCACATTCCAGATCAGATACGGGCGGTTGCACATATCAATCGCCGCGCGGCTGAGCGTCTCGTCCATTGGCACATAAGCATGGCCAAACCGGTTGATCCCTTTGAAATCGCCGAGTGCTTTTGTGATGGCCTGACCCATTACAATGCCGGTGTCTTCAACAGTGTGGTGCATGTCGATGTGAAGATCGCCCTTGGCTTCGACTTTCAGGTCGATAGCGCTGTGCTTGGAAAACGCTTCCAGCATATGGTCGAAAAAGCCGATTCCGGTCTGAATTTCAGACTTTCCTTTACCGTCCAGCGTTACGCTGACGCGGATCTGGGTCTCTTTCGTTTCGCGATAAACTTCTGCAGTGCGCATGATCACATTCCCTGCCGACTTTTTTGTCGGTTTCTACAAAGATTTAGGGGCTTATTCACCGATTTCTAAACAAATTCTCTTAACAGAGGTCTGATGGGAGCCTGATTTCAGGTCTGCCAATAATCCTTTGGGGAGCATATGGCTAGGCAGGAAACGCCAAAAGGACGCTTAAAGTACAGCCTGAGAGCGAGCCTGATCGGTTTCGTGATCGGGCTTATTGTGCTTGCGTCTCTGGGCTTCGCCTTGTCCAATCTGGCGCTGGATCACTTCACGCGCGCCGCTAAAGCCACATCAAATATCGAAGCGAGCGCAAATACGTGGAACCCGGTCATGCCGACCATGTTGCCGCGTCCGAGCATCACAAATGAAGAGCGCGTCACCGAACTGGTTCGTGTGTCTGAAACCGTATCTGCGCTGCGTGTTATCGATATTGACGGTGAGATCGCCTTCGATGTGACCGAAGAGCAAAGTTCCCACCGGGTGATCATGGAAGCGCTGGCGCTTTCAAAGCTCGGGGATGAGCGCAAGGTTCTTCGAAGCGAAAACGGTATTGTGCTCGCTCAGCCTATTTACTCAAATGGCGAGCTGACCGGTCATTTTGCGATCGAGTATCCGTTCTCAGCCCTGCCGAATACGTGGTTGCGTACTTTGATGTGGAGCCTCGCAACAGGCGCGTTGATCTGTGCGCTTTGCATTCCTCTGGTACTGCTTCTTGTCCATAAATTTACAGACCCGCTTTATCGCCTGATAGACTTCACATCCGGCTTGAATGCAGGGCATTTGTCTGCCCGTGTTGAGCTGAATTCCGGAAACGAGTTCGATCTGCTTGGCGAGTCCTTCAATAAGATGATGCAGCGTATGGAAAACACCATGCGCCATATTCAGAAGCTCGCTTTTGTGGATTCTGTCACCGACCTGCCTAACCGCGAACGCTTTCTGCGCGTTCTGAACAAATCTCTTCAGGAACGTACAGATGATTGTTTCACGGCCGTCATTATTCTGAACGTCGATCGCTTCCGCTGGGTGAATGAAACGCTTGGCCCGCAAAAGGGCGATGAAGCGCTGTCACTTATCGGCATGCGCATCCGCAAAGCGCTTACCGCGGCTGATAAAGCAGTACGGCTTGCTGATGCTCAGGCCCAGCCATCAATGGTGGCGCGTCTCAGTGGTGACGAATTTGCTGTTGTCGTACCGAACATTGATGCAAAATCTGACATTACCCGTCTCATGCAGATGGTGATTTCCAGCATGCGCCAGCCCCTTGAGATAGGCGGTCAGGCGATCACGCTCGGCCTTACCGGTGGCGTTGCGCTTGCACCGATTCACGGGATGAAAGGGGAAGACCTGGTCAAGAATGCTGACCTCGCCCTCAAAGAAGCACGCCGTGCAGGCCGCTCTAAAGCCCGCTTCTACTCTACCAAGCTCAATAAAATTGCGATGGACCGTCTTCACCTCGAAGCTGATCTACGCCGCGGTATCGAGCGCGACGAGTTCATTCCGTACTTCCAGGCGAAGGTGGACTTCAAAACCGGCCAGATTGCCGGTGCCGAGGCGCTGGTGCGCTGGCAGCGTGAAGATGGCGATATTATTTCGCCGGGCATCTTTATTCCAATGGCAGAGCAGCTTGGTCTGATCTCTCGCATTGGCGAGTCCGTCCTGAAACAGGCCTGTGTGCAGGCGACCCGCTGGATGAAAGCCGGTCATGACTGCAAAGTCGCGGTGAACGTCTCCCCACTTCAGTTTGAAGAAGCCAATTTCTCTGAGAAAGTTCTCTCTTCTATTCGTGATGCAGGTTTGCCGCCAGGTCGTCTCGAGCTTGAGATCACCGAGACCATGGCTGTTGCAGATACCGATCGCGTATCAGAGATCATGCGTCCACTGCGGGCTATGGGCGTTCGCCTCGCGATTGACGATTTCGGTGCGGGCCACTCAAACCTCGTGACGCTTACAAAGCTGCCATTCGACGTGTTCAAGATCGACCAGCAGTTCGTCAGCGCGCTTCATTCTGATTCTCAGGCGCCTGCTGTCGTTGAGATGATTCTGGCGATGGCCGAGACTATGGGTCTTGAGACAGTGGCTGAAGGTGTTGAGACACCATCTCAGAGCGACTTCCTGCGTCGCCGCGGCTGCACACTGGCGCAAGGCTATCTCTATGCGAAGCCGATTCCGCCGGACGAATTCATGAAGTTCCTTGAAAACTGGCGTCCTTTTGGCGAGACGCTGACTGAGGATTTCCTCGCCACTCTGGATGGTGCAGCTTAGGCTCGAAATACCAGATTTATCGATAAACGGAAATTTTGCTTGCGTTTTGGCGATAGCTTCGCCACATTGCCAGCATGATGAATGATACCCACCAGGACAATAAATGGCGTGCAACCACAATTCTGGCTGTGCGCAAGAACGGTAAAATCGCCCTTATCGGTGATGGTCAGGTTTCCCTTGGCCAGACAGTTATGAAGGGCAATGCGAAGAAGGTGCGCCAGCTTATCGAAGGCAAGGTGCTGACCGGATTTGCAGGCGCGACGGCGGATGCCTTCACGTTGTTCGAACGCCTTCAGGGCAAGCTCGAACGCTATCCGGATCAGCTTCAACGCGCAGCTGTCGAGCTCGCCAAGGAATGGCGTACCGAGAAATATCTTCAAAAACTCGAAGCCATGCTGATCGTGGCTGACAAGGATGTCACTCTCCTCATTTCCGGACAGGGCGACGTCATCGAACCGGAGCATAACGTGCTGGCGATTGGCTCTGGCGGCAATTACGCCGTCTCCGCAGCGCGCGCACTCTATGAATATGAACCAGACGCGGAAGTGATTGCCCGTAAAGCGATGGAGATCGCGGCAGATATCTGTGTCTACACAAATTCCAGCTTCACACTGGAATCTCTGCCATCGGAGACATGATATGGATCGCGACAAGCTGAAGGCGGCAATTGAAGCCGATGTAATTTCTGCCGATCAGGCCGCCCGGCTTGAAGCGATGTTTACAAGAAAAGAAGGCGAAGAGGCCGAAGCCGAGCCATTACGCTTTCTCTCCAATCTGAATGACGTGTTCCTCTCTATTGGCCTCGTCATTCTGTTTGTCGGCCTTGGTGCCGGCCTTTCCATCTCAATTTTTACATCCGGCACGGTGCGGTTCGAGCATTTCGCACCGGTAATTTTCGGTCTTCTGGCGGCGATTGCCTGGGGGCTTTCTGAATATTTCTGCGCACGTCGCAAGCTTCTCCTACCGAGTATTATACTCGCGATTATCTGGTCTGTCTGTGTCGGTGTCGCCGCTTATTTCCTGCTGGTCTGGAACGTGTTTCAAGAGCATGGCGGAGAAATTGCGTCATCTGTGTTTACGGGAAGCGAGCCGAGTGACAGTTTCTTTGAAGATCTGGCAACGCAGTCGCGTACATCAGCCATTCTCGGCATTCTGGTCGCGACAGGTGCAGCGCTTGCATATTATATCCGCTTCCGCCTGCCCTTCTCTCAATTTCTGATGATGATCACGCTGTCGCTCATCGCGTTCATTCTGATGCCGGGCTATGAAACATTGGTGGCTATGGGCGTCGTCTCGCTCTTGCTGGCTATCTTTTTCGATGCGCGCGACCCTCACCGCTCTTCCCGCCTGTCTGATAATGCTTTCTGGCTGCACGTGGCTGCGGCTCCGCAGCTTGTCTATGGCATTCGGGGTATTGTTGAAGGCTCCGTGCCAGAAGGAAGCGCCATGGTCCATGTTGCGCTCGTCTCTGTGCTTGCTGTGTTGACCATTCTTTCGCTGGCTCTGAACCGCCGCGCGCTCATTATCTCGGGCCTCGTAACTTTCGGATGGGCGATCTGGAATCTCTTCCAGGCATTCGGCGACTCCATTCTGATGAAGTTTGCTGCGCCTTTCCTTCTCATCGGCGCGATTGTTGTTCTGCTTGGCGCAGGCTGGAAGACAGCACGGAAGATTCTTCTGGCTTGGGTGCCATCGACGGGGCTGCTCGGGCGTGTCTTCCCGAAAGAAGTCTGAGGCTTTCGGAAAATAGAAATCGAAGACGGGCTGGGATTTTTTCTTGGAGATTCCAGCTCTCTTCCTAACTCCTAGTGAGACCAGTGGCGCGTTTTGCCAGAACTATCCGGAGCCTTTGCATTTATGACCGAGTTTTCTCCCTGCGAAATCGTATCTGAACTCGACCGGTATATTGTCGGTCAGGCTGACGCGAAACGGGCAGTCGCGATTGCGCTGCGTAACCGGTGGAGACGTAAACAGGTCGGTCCACCATTGGCCGAAGAAATTACGCCGAAGAATATTCTGATGATCGGGCCCACCGGTGTCGGCAAAACAGAAATCTCTCGCCGGCTTGCGAAGCTGGCCAATGCACCGTTCCTGAAAGTCGAAGCGACGAAGTTCACCGAGGTTGGCTATGTTGGCCGCGATGTTGAACAGATCATTCGTGATCTTGTGGAAGCTGCAATCGGTATAACCCGTGAGCGCAAACGTCAGGATGTGCGCGTGCGCGCCGAGATTGCTGCCGAAGAACGTGTGCTGAGCGCGCTTGTCGGTGAAAACGCGGGCCAGTCTACCCGCGAAACCTTCCGCAAGAAGCTGAAAGACGGCGACCTTGATGATCGTGAAGTCGATATCGATATTGCCGACACCTCTTCGCCTATGGATATGATGGACGTCCCCGGCGGCGGTGGCTCAATGGGTATGATCAATCTTGGCGACATATTCGGCAAGGCGATGGGCGGACGCACCAAACAGGTCCGCATGAAAGTCAAAGATGCCTATGAGCCGCTCCTGAATGAGGAAAGCGATAAGCTTCTCGACGAGGAAAGCATTATCCGTGAGGCCGTTCGCTCGGTTGAGCAGGATGGCATCGTCTTTCTTGATGAGATCGATAAGGTTGCTTCCGGTGGTGATCGTCGCGGCGCCGATGTCTCCCGCGAAGGCGTGCAGCGTGACCTACTCCCGCTTATTGAAGGTACAACGGTTACAACCAAACGCGGCGCGGTGAAAACCGACCATATTCTCTTCATCGCATCGGGCGCGTTCCACGTGGCCAAGCCGAGCGACCTTCTGCCGGAGCTCCAGGGCCGTCTTCCAATTCGTGTTGAACTGAAAGCCCTCACCCGAGATGATTTCCGCCGCATCCTGACAGAACCGGAAGCGAGCCTCATCAAGCAGTATACTGCGCTGATGGGAGCTGAGGGCGTCACGCTCGAGTTTTCTGAAGATGCTATTGATGAGCTTGCAGATCTCGCCGTGCGCGTGAATGAGAGCGTAGAGAATATCGGTGCGCGTCGTCTGCAAACGGTGATGGAACGCCTGCTGGACGAGATCTCCTTCACGGCGCCAGACCGCTCAGGCGAAACAATTGTTCTGACGGCGCATGACGTAAAAACAAAAGTCGGCGACCTTGCTCAGGACGCCGACCTTTCAAAATACATTCTCTGATCCGGTCAGGCCTTTTTGGCCTTACGGCGTCGCCATGCAGGAAGCACCAGGCGGCGCCAGGACAGGGCCATGCCCGTCCAGACAAGGAAGCAGGCGGCCAGGGATGCGATGCCAGCAATGGTGGACCCGATCACGCCATAACGCTCGCCTGTATGAATAAAACGCAGGAACATACGGGTCTTCAGGGCTGGTGAGTTTTCCGCATATTCGCGAACTTGTGTGATCTCGCCGGCGCTGCGGTCAAAGGTGAGGTTTGTCCGTTGTTGAGGCGTGATGCGGTTTCCAAAATCGCGCGTCAGGCTGACTGTCTCTGCATCCGGCTCTGACGGCAGAGAAATAGACATACGCTTCCAGTCTCCGTCATATTCCGCGATCGCGGCGTCTACTGCAGCCTGAAGGCTCATCAGTTCGATTACCGATTCCTCTGTTACTGCAGCCTCTGGACCGTTTCCGCCTGACGGAGGTGGCCCGCCGCGTTGAGGCATGTCTTCACCCCATGCTGCGTAGATCAACTGGGATGCCCACGGGTATGAAATCATGACACCCGAGATGACGATAAAGAAGAGCGGGATCAGCGCCCAGAAGCCGAATACATGGTGCCAGTTATAGTCGCGGGCTTTCGCATTCGGATAAGATCCGCGGAAGAACAGGTTCAGTTTGAAGAAGGTCCAGCGCATCGCCTTTGGAAACCAGAGGTACAAGCCCGAAATCACCAGAAACAGAAAGGCGAGGTTAGCTGCGCCGGTGACGGCGCGAGCCGTAGACCGGGCTTCCCCTTCTGCACCAAGCCAGCGGTGGATGCCCATCATTGTGTGCATGAAGTCTTCTGTCGAAAGCGCCGGGTTTTCGATTGGTGTGCCCGTAAACGGATTTAACAGAACGGCATCTGAGCGCCCTGCCTGAAGAATGACGGGCGCGTTTTCGCGGTTATCAAACGCCAGAGACACGCGATTAGTGCCAGCTTCCTGAACCGCTTCTGTCTGTACCAGCTCGTCTACAGTCATGCGGGCCGCACCCTCTGGAGCTTCGACTTCGACGCTGTCCAGAATCGCGAGCGGCAGATGGTGTTCATACATCAGAAGAATGCCGGTGACCGACATGAGGAGTACGAACAGGCCTGCAACGCAGCCGGTTGCAAGATGGCTCCAGAAAATGATCCGACGAAATGACATGGGGGTTTCACCCTTTTACAGATTAAACGGCGCGAATGGCGTCTATTGGTTGGCTGGGGCCTCAGTCCGCCTGAAATGCGCTATAGATCTGACTAAACTATATGACATAACATGCGTATCGGGCCGACTGTGATTTGTTGAGATAGCTGCAGGCTGATCTTTATAACCATATAAACGTTATGGCTTTAGCGTTCCGTCGTATATGATCTGCGACCAAATGACCGCAGTGCGGATGGACGGACTGACTGCGCGCGTTCGGGATACGCGAAGAAGAGCGGCACATAACACTTCCAATGCAACTGATAATGATTCTCAATAAAGGCCTTGCATTTGTTGAGAATGATTGTCAACAGGCGGAGCGCTATTGTTTGTCTGTATAGCGGTTTTCGAGACTTCTTGCCTCTGGAGTACCCTTCATCAGACGCTCGAGCGTCTGAATGGTCGTGTTGACGTCATCAGCATTGAGGCGCTGCTCGATCCACTCATTAAAGCCCGCTTCGATGCCCGCAACCTTGTCGGCTGCGCCTTCGCCAGATTCTGTCAGGGCCAGTTTGACCGCCCGTCTATCGGTTGGGTCAGGGGTGCGGGTGATGAGCCCTTTATCTTCTATTCGCTTTATAAGGCGGGAGGGATGATCCGCTTCACAAATCAGAAAGCGGCTGAGCTCCCTGATGGATAAAGGTCCATTCTCTTGGAGCGTCGTGAGAACTTCCGCCCAGGCGGGCGTCAGGCCCAATGGTCTCAACATGTCAGCAAAGACGCGATGACCGCTGCGTTGTGCAGCGAGAATCGTATCGCGGAACCTCTTGGGAAGCGTCATGATGACTCCATAATATGCTATGTCATGTAAATGGAGTCGCATTTCACGGCAAGTTGAGCGCTATTTGGGGTGGTTATCTGAATTTCAGTTTATATATTGTATATACAATTATGGAGATTCATATGGCTGGCCAGGTAGAGTTCTATTTCGATTATGTAAGTCCGATGTCTTATTTCGGGTTTCATCGGGTTCTGGATCTACAGGCGCGTACCGGATGTGAAATCATCTGGCGACCAATGTTTCTGGGCGCCGTGATGAAGGCCACAGGAAACCGTCCGCCGGGTGTCGTCGAGGCTAAACGGAACTATTTTTTCGTCGACACAGTTCGTCACGCTAAACGGTTTGATCTGCCGTTCACGTTCAATCCGCATTTTCCATACGATTCACGCAAAGCGCTGAACATAACGGCCAGTTTGCTAGAGGATGACGCGTTGATCCCGTTCATGAAGGCAATGTTTCATTATAGCTGGGGTGAGCCGAAGAATCTGGCGGATGAAGCGGTGCTCCGCGACGTGCTGACGGGCGAAGACTTCTGCACCGATCAGTTTATCGCGCGCGCAGATGCTACAGAAAACACGGAGATCATCTCCGAATTTACCAAAATGGCTCTGGAGCACGGCATTTTCGGGGCGCCATCATTTGTCGTTGGAAATGAAATGTATTTCGGTCAGGACAGGATCGATTTCGTGGAAGATGCCCTGACCGAAAAAAGCTGGATCCGCTAAAGAAGACCGGCTTTTGCGGCCAGCTGACGGTAGCTGGTTTCCGGACGCGGGCCGTAATGTGAAATCACTTCTGCCGCCGCGATATGACCAAGCTTGGCACAGTCACGGATACGACGATTTCGCGCATAGCCGAAAAGGAAGCCGGCGGCGTATTGATCGCCGGCGCCCGTGGCATCGACGACCTTTTTTACAGGCTCGGCTGGCATGGTGATAATCTCGTCAGGTGTTACCACGACAGAGCCTTTGGAAGACCGCGTGATTGCACCAGCATAAGCGTCTTCGCGCAGCATCTGAACGGCGGCGTCAAAGTCAGTCGTTTCGTAGAGTGAGAGCAGCTCTGCTTCATTTGCGAAGACGAGATCGACATGGCCCTTGATCAAATGGCGGAAGCTTGAGCGGTGGCGGTCCACGCAGAAACTGTCAGATAGTGTGAGCGCAACACGGCGCTTTGCAGCTTTGGCGATTTCAGCGGCATGGACGAATGCGGCTTTGGCCTCTTCCTTGTCGAAGAGATAGCCTTCCAGATAGAGAATTTTCCCACGTTTGATGAGGTCGGCATCGACGTCTTCAGGTGTGAATTCGGTCGACGCGCCGAGGAAGGTGCTCATGGAGCGTTCGCCGTCTGGCGTTACCGCGATCATGCAGCGGGCTGTTGCGGGTCCGTTTACCAGAGATTCTGTCGGAAATTCGATCTGAACGCGGCCCATTTCCTTGCGGAAGAATTTGCCAAGCGCATCTTCTGCGACCTTGCCGATATAGCCCGTATGACCGCTCAGGCTGGCAATGCCCGCAATTGTGTTCGCGCCCGATCCACCCGGAACAAAGCGGCCTTTATCGCCGAAAGCTCGCGCCAGTTCAGTCGCGCGCATCTGGTCGATAAGCGTCATTCCGCCTTTGCGGATGTCGTGTTCTGTGAGAAATCCGTCTGGAACTGATGCAATAACGTCGACGATGGCATTGCCAACGCCAACAACATCCAAATCACCACTCATACTGAGAGCCTGCCCTAAAAATCGTAAATTATTAACGTTAACGGGCAGCTTAGGCTGGAATGACTCAAGAAACCATGAAAATCGCATATCTTTCTGCGTATTCGGTACTTCCGGAGAACCCGAACCGTCGCAGTGATGCTTTCGAACATGATTTGCAGTTTGCCTGCCTGTCGGAGCCATTGGTGGCGGCAGGCCATGAGCTGGCTGTTGTACAATGGGACAGAGACGATGTGGACTGGGCGCAGTTTGATGCTGCGCTCATCGGTGCGACATGGGATTACACCGATAAACCTGATGTTTTTCTGGCGCGGCTGGAGGAGATTGAGGCGCTTGGCGTGCCGGTTTTCAATCCATCATCTCTGGTGCGTTGGAATAGCCGGAAAACCTATTTGAGAGAGCTTGAGGATAAGGGAATCGCCTGCATTCCGACCATGTGGGCTGATGGCCTGACCGCAGACGAGCTGAAGACCGCATTCGATGCTCTTAAGACTGAACAAGTTGTCGTTAAGAGGCAGATCGGCGCGGGAGCGGGCGGACAAATTCTGATTAACCGTGATGACTCGCTCTCAGACTATGCGCATCCGGCCATGATACAGCCTTTCATGCCGTCCATTCAGGAGGAAGGCGAGTATAGTTTCATCATGATTGATGGTGAACTTTCTCACGCTTTGATCAAACGGGCTAAATCCGGCGACTATCGCATCCAGTCGGCTTATGGTGGATACGAAGAACCCATTGTGCCATCTGCTGACGATCTTGCTGCCGCAAAATCGGTTCTGGCAGCGCTGGATGAGATGCCGCTCTATGCCCGGGTGGATATGATCCGTGGAAACAACGGGCATCTTCTGCTTATGGAGCTCGAATTGATTGAACCTTATCTTTATCCGGAACAATCAGACGAGTTAGGCGTTTCAATGTTCCGCGCCCTGTGCAAAAGGGTGCGTTGAGTGTGTGCGGACAGAATATTTGACGACAAGTAAGACTATATCGCTGCGCGACGCGCTGCGATCTGAACTAAATGGCCATCATGCCAATACTGAAGCTGCTTTTGAGCTTTTCGATCTGACAACACGCGCAGGTTACACCGGATTCCTCCGGTCTCATTTGCTTTCACTCTCGACAATGAAATCTGTCCACGCCGAGCCGAACGTTTACGGGCTCGATTTTCAGCATCTGGAAAATGAAATTTTGAAAGACCTTGAAGCGCTAAACGCACAGCCGCTTCACGTTTCCATGGAAACCCATATCCCGACAGACGCTCTCGGGGTGACATATGTGGTGTCAGGGTCTCATTTCGGATCTCAGTTCATCCGGAAAAAAATGCTTAGTTCTCGCGATCTGCCTGAAGGTGGATGCTACCGCTATCTTGAGTCTTCGCATCTTAAAAACGTTTGGAAAAATATTTTGCCAAGTTTAACCGCGGGCTATTTGAGGCAGGAAAATCTTGCGTCTATAAAGGCTGCCGCAGAAGCGTTTTTGCTGTTTGGATTGGCGGCCGAACAGATCGTGGGGACTACGGGAAAGAATGACTAAAGATACCCAGATTCCTGGCTATAATGACGGTAACCTGGACCTGACAAACTGTGATCGCGAGCCGATCCATTTACTTGGGCATGTTCAGAGCTTTGCCTGTCTGATCGCCGTCACATCCGACTGGCTGATTACGCGGGCGTCTCAGAACACCAGAGATTTTCTGAGCCTTGAGCCCGCCAGTATTTTCGGTCGCTCGCTAACAGAATTCTTCAGTGAACAAGCTATTCACGACCTGAGATCGCGCATGCAGCTCATGTGGGATGAAGATGCAGTCGAACGTGTATTTGATGTCGCGCTATTACCGGACAGCGACGAAAATTTTGACGTCGCAATCCACCGGTCGGGCGCGGAAATCGTGCTGGAATGTCAAAAGTCTGACCTGAACAGGAATACCGATCAGGGCAGTGTCATTCGTCCAATCATTGGGCGGTTGAAAAATGAAAGCTCTGTCGACGCGGTATGTCAGCAGGCATCGCGCTTTGTCAGGTCACTGACCGGCTTTGATCGTGTGATGGTCTACAAGTTCAGGCCGGATGAGTCAGGTGAAGTGATTGCCGAGACTGCACGTGCCGGTCTCGATCCGTTTCTGGGGCTGCGTTATCCGGCGAGTGATATCCCGAAACAGGCGCGCGCCCTCTATAAGAGGAACCTGCTGCGCATCATTTCGGATGTAGACGATAAAGTTTCTCCGATCCTCCAGCAGTCCAACAATGCCGGACCTCTGGATCTGTCTTTGTCCACGTCGCGGGCTGTGTCCCCGATCCACCTCGAATA
>CENJ01025337.1_pt1 | contig 59215 bp, 51 predicted proteins | sample 356161 | NCBI WGS metagenome assembly CENJ01 (sample SAMEA2619531, study PRJEB7988) | marine metagenome | biome: marine biome (ENVO:00000447); feature: surface water layer (ENVO:00002042); material: "saline water (ENVO:00002010), including plankton (ENVO:xxxxxxxx)" | depth 5 m
GGTAGTTGGTCGTAGCCCCATTCTGGGCAAGCCGATGTCTATGATGATATTAAATGAAGACGCTACTGTCACGGTTTGCCACTCTAAGACTAAAAACCTTCCAGAGATTATTCAATCAGCAGATTTAATTGTAGGGGCGTTGGGTCGACCCGAATATATCAAAGCAAGCTGGATTCCTGATGGAGCCGTTGTCATCGATGCTGGGTTTCATCCTAATGGCTGCGGTGATATTGAGCTGGGTCCACTCTACGATAGAGTAGCTGCTATTACACCTGTACCTGGGGGAGTGGGTCCTATGACTATCAACACCTTGCTACTTCAATCGGTTATTGCTGCAGAGCAAAAGTTGTAAAATCTCTTACAAGGATCGGGAACAAGTGTCTTTTTGATAAAAATACTGAATAAGATAGGTCTTAAGAACTGTTGCTGTTGTTGATTGTTTTAGAGACCATCGCAATAGCCTTTTTGGAAAATGGTTGTTGCAATGCCCACAGCTGCTCCTGAATCTCGATCTCTAGAATATCATCGAGATGACAACTTGTATCAGCGGCAAGAAGGGTTCTCTTTGTGTGTATGAGAAGTTCTTTCGGTAAGTGTCGAATTGCATCGGTATACGCCATCGCGGCTTTCATTAAGTCTTCTTTTTTAACACTTTTCCATGCCAAGCCCTGTTCAACCGCTTTATGTGCTGAGAGGGGTTGTGAAAACAAAAGTAGACTAGCAGCAGTGTTCCAGCCACACAGTCGCCTCAGCAGCCAGGAACATCCTCCACCCGGGTGTAATCCCAATCTAAAAAATTTTGGATCCAAAATAGCGTCTTCTGACATGATACGTGCGTCGCAGGCCAAAGCCATGTTCAATCCAGCACCTATAGCAGGACCGTTCAATGCGGCAATGGTTGGTACGCTACAACGTGCAACACTAAAAAAACCGCTGTATATTGTTCTAAGTTTGTCCCTGTCGGGCTTGATTTCATAAAGAGGAGCCCCAGCACAGAAGATACTTCCGGTCCCAGTGATAATCACTGATACGACATTACGATCAGATTCTGCTTCCTTTATTGCATTAACCAAAAGACGGCAGACAATCATATCAAGCATATTTCGTTTCTTTGGGTTATTGAGAGTGATTATCGCAATGTTATTTACTACTTCGTAAAGTACCGTTGACATAAAATTTCCTGCTTTTAACATCTTACTAAACTACTAATTCCGCCAGATGTGGAAAATAGTACGAATATATTAATACCACTATAACGCAATTGAATCCCCCACAAGGTAAAATCATACAGCCTTTCAGAGTTTGATTTGACAATAATTAGCTATTTGGTGCAGCATTTACTGGGGAGGATTAGTTTCAGAGCATAGCTCATTCCCAGAAATTATTATTGTTTCGCGGTGTGTGAAAGTTTTTAAAGCTTTTTATATACTTAATCTTTAGTTACATCGCTTGGCGGTTAAATGATTACTTCGAACATTATATGTTTTGACATCAAAAGAATAGAACTCTCAGGTCGACACTTAGCAATGCTCAAAGATATCTCACCGGATTTTATCCATGTCAACTCATTTTGATCTCTGTATTATTGGTGGTGGCATTATTGGCGCCGGTATTGCGCAGGCTGCTGCGCTTAATGGACTTTCTACGATTATTGTTGAAAAAAGAGGATGGGGTGCCGGCAATTCTTCCAAATCAAGCAAGATAATAGATGGTGACTTCGAGGGGATTCCTCGCCTCCGTTTCGCTAACGTTCGTGAACGTTTGAGGGAACGTCGAATAATCAGAGATATCGCACCAGATCTTCGAAAGGTCGATTGGTTTTATCTCCCGATTTACAAACAAAATATCCAAAAATCATGGCAAGTAGCGTTACAACTCCGAATTTATGATGCTCTAGCAGGTAGTAATAAGTTGGCTTCCTTCCAACATCTGCCAGAAAAGCAATGGCGTAATCTTCATGGACTAAATCGACATGATCTTTCGGCAGTTTATGCGTTCCAAGAAATTCATATTGATGACACTCAGCTGGCTCAAAATGTTTTAAGATCGGCAAAACAACACGGCGCCATGGCGCTTTGTCCTGTTAATTTCGAAGGGGCACGGCAGTCGGACGATGGTTTCGTTGTGAGCGTAGCCAAAGGTTCCCGGAACCGAGACTTCGATTGTCGATTTTTGGTAAACGCCACTGGCGCATGGGGTGACCGTGTTTCCCGATCCATTGAAGGAGTAAAAAATCCTTTGGCTGCTCGATCAATAAAGTCTACTCATATTGAATTTAGAGAGCATCTTAGTGATAACAGTTTTTATGTTGAGGGAAGAAAAGGAGCTAACCGTATTGCAATCCTACCATGGCGAGGTGGGACACTAGTCGGCTCAGTTGACAGCATATTCTCAGGCAATCCTGAGCGAGTTATTCCAAGCAATGAGGAGGTTGACTACTTGATAGAGATAACTCGCCATCATTTTCCACATTTCCAGCATGAGCCTTTCGACGCTTGGTCTGGCCTGCGTCTAAGTTCCGCCCAACATAGAGGAGTACTTTCGTATAAAGACAAAAATCTTGGTCATACAGATGAACGATATCTCTGTGTCCGAGAAAGTCAATTTGCTAGCTATAGAGCTGTAGCTGAAAGAGTTGTAATTTCTGTTATGAGAAGTCTCAATGAAAAGACGGCACCACCACCAGAGGCTCACTACATATGTTCTTCTTCGATACAGCTATAGCAGAAAAAGTGGCAAAAACCGAGAATGGTTAACAAATAATTTTTTGGCTTAGCAGCGACGCCAAGTTGTGTTCGATCGCGAATCCTCAAGCACCACTCCGTTATCCTCAAGTCTTTTTCGAATAATATCCGCAGTGGCATAGTCTCCGGCGAGCTTTGCCTGCTTACGTTCATCAATTGCATTCTCTATTTGACGATCGGTTAGTACTCGATTCCCGCTGTTATTATGAAACCAGTCCTCTGGTTGTTGTTGTAACAAACCCATCAATCCAGATAAATTCATCACTTGCGCCTTTAGTATTTGCTGGTCTGTACCACTAGATGAATGCATTTGTTTTGCAATGCGATGTAACTCCGACAATGCTAAAGGAGTATTTAAATCGTCTAGTAGCGCATCCACTCCTCGGCAACTGGCAACCTCATTTGAGACGGGAATTTCGATATTTTCAGCGGCTCGTAAATATCTATAAAGGCTATTCAGTGAGTTCTCAGCAGCATCTAAAATAGTATAGTCAAAATTCTGTTCAGATCGATATTGCGCTGTCAGTATCGCGTAACGAAGAACTTCGCCGGGGTATATCTCTAAAAGATCTCCAACCAAGCGAAAATTCCCTAGGGATTTTGACATTTTTTCTCCATCCAAGTTTACAAAGCCATTGTGCATCCAGTAGTTGGACAGTGGTCTGCCCTTATGCGTGCATCTGCTTTGCGCATTCTCATTTTCATGGTGAGGAAAAAGTAAATCCTGACCGCCACCGTGTATGTCTATAGTTTCGCCGAGATGTTTTTTTACCATAGCAGAGCATTCAATATGCCAGCCAGGGCGCCCTCGACCATACCTACTGGGCCAACCTGGATCCTCCGGTGCAGACGGTTTCCAGAGCACAAAATCTTCCGGACTTCGTTTATAGGATGCTACGTGTACTCTGGCACCAGCTATTAATTCAGAGGATTGTCGTCGCGACAATTGACCATAATCCGAGTCCGAAGCAACGGAAAATAAAACATGTCCATCTGCTAAATATGCATAACCAGAGTCAACAAGATCCGTAATAATATCCAGCATCTCGGATATATGATCGGTGGCGCGAGGAGAAAAAGTGGGTGTAAGATTATTTAGACTGTCCATGTCTTGAATATATAATTGAGAGTATCGCTCGGTTATTACAGATATATCTTGATTAAGTTCTCGCGATGTCGTAATTATTTTGTCATCAATATCGGTAATATTGCGGGCATAATCAACTCTTGGGTAAAGTGTTTGCAAAATGCGAAATAGCACATCAAAGACAACGGCCGGGCGAGCATTTCCAATATGCACGCGGTTGTAGACGGTTGGTCCGCAAACATACATTGTGATTCTAGACGGAGTTATCGGCGAAAAGTTTTCCTTCTTTCGCGTCAAAGTGTTGTAAATCTTAAGGGGCATTTAAATTCGTCATTATAGTTTTTTATCTGAAATACACTTAATCGGGCTCACTATTGCGTTTTACTCCAAGTGTCTCTCAGCCCTATCGTACAGTTGAACACAAGGTCATCATCATTTTTTAGGCGATCGTCCAGACAAAAGTATCCTATTCTCTCAAATTGGTAATTTTCGCCCATTCGTGCTTTGGCTAACGCAGGCTCTGCTTTACATCCATTAATTACTTTTAGTGAGTTTAAATTAATAAACTTAGTAAAGCTTTCATCTCCTGACTCGGGTAATGGGTGAGAAAAAAGCCGATCATATTGATGCACGCAACAGTCGACCGAATACTGCTCCGATACCCAGTGGATGACACCCCTAGGCTTAATGTCTTCTGGGGCACTCTTACCAACAGTGCCCGGCACTAGAGACGCTCGGACTTCAGTAACAATGCCATTCATATCTTTGGTAACACTATCAGCTCTCACTATGTAAGCACCCCGAAGCCGCACATAATCTCCTAGGACTAATCGTTTGAATTTTTTTCGGGAAAGAGCTCGATTCTCACTGAAATCGTTGCGATCGATCCATATTGCGGCGGTGAAAGGCACTGTTCTATATCCCAGATCACTTCTATTTGGATGATATGGAATGGAAAGGTCTTCAACACAGTCTCCCGAATAATTCGTGATCAATAATTTCAGCGGTTCAAGTACGCACATTCCTCGCTTCGCATGCTTATTTAAATCATCTCTAATAAAATGCTCAAACTGGGCGATATCGACAACGCCGTCAGTTTTCGCAACGGCTAAACTTTTACAAAAATTTTTGATAGCCCGAGCAGTTATACCTCGCCGCCGCATACCCGACAGAGTGGGCATCCTCGGATCGTCCCATCCATCAACTATATTCTCATCTACAAGCTGCTTTAACTTTCTCTTACTCGTTACCATGTAATTAATATTCAATCGGCCAAACTCAAACTGCTTAGGCGTAGCAGGCACAGGAAGATTTTCGATAAACCAATCATAGAGCGCTCTGTTATCTGCAAATTCAAGCGTGCAAATAGAATGGGTGATTCCCTCCAAAGCATCCTCTTGGCCATGAGCGAAATCATAGGAGGGATAGATGCTCCAAACTCTACCTGTGCGATGGTGTGGATATTTTTTAATTCTGTAAAGCACAGGGTCTCGGAGATTTATATTCGGAGACTGCATATCAATCCTGGCGCGTAATGTCATTTTACCTTCTTCTACTTGGCCGTGACGCATTTGCTCAAGCAATTCAAGGCTTTCAGAAACAGGGCGATATCTAAATGGACTATCTCTTCCTCCCAACGTGAGTGTTCCTCGATATTCGCGGGTTTGAGATGATGTTAATTCACACACATAAGCCTTATCTTGCTTTATTAGGAATTGAGCCCACTCAAATAGTTGGTCAAAGTAATCGGATGCATAGCGAACATTACCAGACCAATCATATCCTAACCACCTCACATCCTCGATAATAGCATCAACATACTCTGGACTCTCCGTCTCTGGATTAGTATCGTCAAACCGTAGGTTACATCGCCCCCCATTGGCCACGGCAAGATCAAAATTTAGACAAATTGATTTTGCATGTCCGATGTGAAGATAGCCATTTGGCTCTGGAGGAAAGCGGGTTACGACTTCAACTACACGACCAGACGCCAGATCGGAGTCGATTATATTTTGAATAAAATTTACCGGTTTGTTGAGGTCAATCATATGGGCGTTTTCGTTAAAATAGGTATAACATCATTATACCGCCAGGACCGTCATCATTACACTAAAACAAAACTTGCTTTCAGAAACCGTACGTTTATCCTCCGAGTTATTTATGTCTTAGATTTATTCGCAGAAAATGTTCGGACAGAATATCCAAAAGGGTGTTAATTCTCCTCCTCAGCGCATAGAATGAGCCACCCTTAAAACGACAACGCATAAACGTAAGCGAAGGAACAAATATGATAGTGTTAACTACCACGATGGGTAAAATAGGTATAAAGCTGGATTTTGAAAATGCACCAATTTCGTCTCAAAATTTTTTACAATATGCTCGAGAGGAATTCTATGTAGGTACAGTTTTTCACAGAGTGATCGATGACTTTATGATCCAAGGCGGCGGGTTAAATACCGATCTGATTGAGAAACCATCTAGAGACCCGATTATTAATGAGGCTGACAATGGGAGGTCGAACGCCATTGGAACCATCGCGATGGCAAGAACTTCAGATCCTAACTCCGCCTCATCACAATTCTTCATCAACGTCGCAGACAATGATTTTTTGAATCATACTGATAAAACCCAACAGGGTTGGGGGTATGCTGTCTTCGCTGATGTAGTTGAGGGAATGGAAGTTGTAAACCATATTAAATCAGTGGCAACTGGCTCCGAAAGATATCATCGAGACGTTCCCTCTGAGTTAATCGAAATCACTGAAATACATATAAGCAATGCGTATGATCAATATTAAGGAATTGTAAGGCTGAGATTTTTATGAGTATTCTATGCATCTCAGACATTCATTTATCTGAATCGAGACCTGCAGTAACTGAACTTTTTTTCACATTTCTAAAGCGTGAAGCCAGGAGAGCTGACGCACTTTATATCTTAGGCGACCTTTTTGATGCATGGATAGGTGACGATGATTGCTCACAGCTAGCTAACGATGTGAGAAGCAATCTATCCGCGCTTACAGATGCGGGCACAAAATTATTTTTGCAGCACGGCAACCGTGATTTTTTAATTGGACAAAAATTTCTGTCATACATCAAAGCCTCTTTATTAGAAGATTATCATATATTAGAATATGGCAAGCTTAGGTTACTTTTAACACATGGTGATTTACTTTGCACAGACGACGTGCATTACCAGAGGTTTCGTAAAAAAGTACGAAAGCCTTTTAATCGTTGGTGTCTTCTAAGACTGCCTTTATTTTTACGGCAGCGCCTAGCTGATTCTTGGCGGAGCCAAAGTATGTATGCGAATGCAAAAAAGTCTGTAGATACCATGGATGTAAACTTAGGAGCTGTTGTATCCGTAATGGAAAACAATGATGCTTCTATTCTTGTGCACGGACACACGCATATTCCAGGACGCCACAGGGTTGACGATTCTGGTAAAGAGCGTATTGTACTTGGGGAGTGGAATTCTTACGGATCGGTGCTATCTTTATGCGAGGCCTCATGGACGCTCTCTGAGATAACACTATAAAAAGTTTGTTGAGACTATCAGGGATGTTCTCAACATTTTCAAATTAATTGCTTTTTGCGAGGTGTAACAAGTGGATATGGATGATCTTTCGAACAATGTAATTGCGGGTAGCGAGCTGGATGTCAGCGTACAAAAGGTACTGCGGAACACCTACATGTTGTTGGGAGCTACAATTGGGTTTAGCGCTGTTATGGCGGGCGCTTCAATCTTGCTCAGAGTTCCATACATGGGTTTATGGATGCTTCTTCCCTATTTCGGACTCTTGTGGATGGTTGAGAAAAACAAAAACAACAGTAGCGGGATAGCGTGGTGCTTTGCTCTTACAGGCTTTCTGGGCGTCACACTGGGACCATTTCTATCTGCAGTTCTTGCTCTCAGAGGCGCTGAACCGATCATGCTTGCTCTTGGATCAACAGCACTCACCTTCTTCGCTGCGTCTGCTTACGTGCTCCAAACCAGAAAAAACCTGAGTGCCATGGGAGGGTTTCTCTTCATAGGCTTAATGGTCGCTTTTGTTGGCGGGATAGCCAATATTTTTCTTCAGATCCCTGCGCTGGCCCTGACTGTGAGCTGTATGTTTGCTATCCTTTGCACCGGCTTAATTATGTGGCAGACGAGTATGATCATTCACGGTGGTGAGCGGAATTACATCTCTGCTACGGTCACGCTTTTTGTAATGTTGTATAATCTCTTCACAGTCTTTTTAACGTTTTTTGGGATGGGAAATGATGATTAGGCGGGTCCGACGTAGGGGCTGACTCAATCAGACAGCCAACTTTCAGTTTAATGAACAGGCGTGGATTGGCGGTGAGGGTATGGACGTAGATTTTGTACCCTCCCCGGCTTTTGACATTTCTTTGCCTCACTGGGACGTAAAAGTCGCCGTAAACTTAGCGAAGAAATATGGTATTACTCTTACAATGTCGCACTTTGAAATATTAGACTTAGCGAGAAGCTTTTTCTTCGAATATGGATTTTCGCCCTCCTCGAGACCGCTAGCAAAATATATCTCATGTAAAAAGGGGCTTGAGAAAAGCCGGAGTATATACCTTCTGAGTCTTTTCCCTCAGAAACCAGCCCTACTTATTGCTGAGATTGCTGGATTGCCAAAACCAAAAAATTGTTTGTAGCAGCACAATATGGATGAAAACGACCCAACCTTGTTACACTTGCAGAAGTGTAGCACAAAATACAACATGGCAGAGCGACTTAAAGTCAAAACCATTTATAGTCTTCTATCGAATTTGAGGGGTTGGGAAGTTATTGATGAGGATAATTTAACCAAGCTCCGATGCACCTTTTTATGTCGCACTTTTTCTGGGAGTATGTCGTTTGCCAACGACATCGCTAAAATATCAGAAGAGCAGAACCATCACCCAAAAATGATAGTCGAATATAAAAAAGTCACTGTAATATGGTGGACCCATGAGCTCGCCGGCCTTCACCACAACGATTTCATTATGGCGGCAAAATGCTCCCGCATCGCATCAAGACTCTAGTGCACGATAATAGTTATCGGCTCAGAAATTAAAGGTGGAATGTGGGGCAGATGATACTGGTTGCCCAGTAAAAGCTGTAGCGTGTGTTTTCCGGGAGGGAGCGTAAGCTGGGCTTCTGTTTGTCCTCCACCGAAGTGAAGTATCTCCGCACTGGCAGGAATTGGTTTTAAAAGATCTGGCAAGTTTCTTTGATTTATCAATAAGTGATGATGTCCCGTCTCGGCTATCGCAACCCCGGCAGGGGCCACACCCATTCCGCGCAAACCAAATTGGACAATGATTGGTTCATCATTTTTAAATACTTCACCATCCTTTGGTTGTATAAAATATAGCTTTGCATCTTCTGGCGAGATACGGTTGATGATCAGCAAATCGTCATCACCCATGGCCCCTTCCCACAATGAGCCACATGTTATTGCAGCCAAAAGCAAAATGATGTAGTGAGCTTTCAAATTTATACCTTTTTTCCTAATAATCGATGTCAAGGGTACCAAAAATACCAATTAAACCCCACATTAAATACAAAAAAATTAAACATTAACACCGTTGAAACTTGAAAAAGAATCCTGTGTAAAGTGATAATAAAAGGGTGAATGAGAATTACTATAATATTGATGATTACAAAGACCAATTTGCGTGCAAGTCTGGCGACTTCAAAAACTCTCTCAAACATTACTACACCAGGCCCATTGAGGAATTCCCTTCCTCTGTAAAACATTACCGAATGCGCGCAGAGTTCAGAATCTGTCATAATAAAGATTCGGCTTATTACGCAATGACAGAGGAAAAAACCCGTCGTCTTTACCGCGTAGACCAATTTTTGATCGGCAGCAAGAAGATCAACCAATTGATGCCCGAGCTGTTGCACTATATAAATGAATGCTTGGTCCTAAGACAGAAACTATTTTCTGTAGAGTTTCTTACCTCTACTCATGGAGAAGCTCTGATCACGCTAATCTATCACAAACATCTTGACCCGATCTGGTCGGCCAAGGCGACTAGCATGCAAAATCATTTGAGAGCCTATATTATCGGACGAAGCCGAGGCCAAAAACTAGTTTTAACGCAAGATTATGTATCTGAGAGCTTTTTTGTTAATGATCGTGTTTTGACTTACCGACACACAGAATCCTGTTTTACTCAACCAAATGCCGAGATCAATCAGAAATTATTACATTGGGTGGACAAATCCTGTGCTGAAGCCCCTTGGGACTTGGTTGAGCTCTATTGCGGAAACTGTAATTTCACGGTGGCGCTGGCTCCAAAATTTCAAAAAGTCTTTGCAACAGAGGTTTCCAAACTAGCCGTAAAAAGCGCAAAAACAAATTTGGTAGCAAATAACATCAAGAATGTCACGATAGTTAGAATGTCGAGCGAGGAGTTTTCACAGGCTTTTAATAGGAAGCGAAATTTTAGGAGATTATCAGGGATAGAGCTAGAAAGGTTTATGTTTAATACCATTCTTGTAGACCCCCCACGAAGTGGTCTTGACGAACCTACCTTGAGACTTACTTCGCAGTTTGACCGAGTAATATATATATCATGTAATACGGTCACGTTAATTAGTAACATAGAAATTCTCCACCAAACCCACGAAGTGGAGTGTGCTGCAGTATTTGATCAATTTCCTTGGACCAAGCACTTGGAAGTGGGCGTGATTTTACGAAAACGTCGGTACAAGTAATGTCGGCGAAGACTACCGCCAGTGTGCATGATTTTACTAAATTGAGTTTTTCTTAACTATCAAAGTGTGATTCTTGATCTGGAATCATTGGTTGAGGAATCTCTTTCTTTGCTTTCGCACCAAGCACCTTGAGTTCCTCAGTTCGCTGAATCAAATTACCACGACCTAAAAGCAGACGCTTTTGGGCCTTAGAGAGTGATTCCGTGCCCCTAGCAAGATGTTTCGATACTTCATCAAGCGACTCAACATATAGCGCGAATTGATCATATAACTTTCCAGCCCGCTCAGCAATGACAAGCGCATTCTGATTTTGATCAGCATACCGCCAGATGTTTTTGATAGTACGTAATGTTGCCATTAGAGTAGTAGGACTTACTAAAATAATGCCACGATCATAGGCATCTGTCATTAATTCTGGTCCTTGGTCGAGCGCCAGTAAAAATGCTCCCTCAATCGGTACGAAAATAAGAACAAAATCTAAGCTATTGACGCCATCTAAGGTTTCATATTTTTTTTCACTCAAAACCCGGATATGAGCCTTCATCGATGCAAGATGTTTCTTCAAAAATATCGATTTTTGATGATTACTTTCGCTGTTATGGTATGCCTCGTAAGCAACTAAGCTTATCTTAGAGTCGATTATTATGTCTCGTCCCTCTGGTAAATGAATAATAACATCGGGGGCTCTTCGACGGCCTTCCTCATCCGTTTTGTTCGCCTGAGTTGTATATTCACGCCCTTTAGTTAAACCGGAGTCCTCTAAAAGTTTTTCAAGAATGAACTCACCCCAATTTCCTTGGACTTTGTTATCGCCGCGGAGCGCACTGGCCAGTGTAAGGGCGTCTGACGAAACTTGCTGAGTCTGTTTTTGTAACTCACTTATTTTACCCACGAGAATATTTCGATCAGCCGACTCCTTATCGTATGAGGACTCCACTTGTTTTCGGAAATCTCCAATATCTCGCCTAAGCGGTGTCAGCGTGTCCTCTATTGTAGATTTACTCTTTATCACAAATTCTTTTTGTTTTTCATCAAAGATTCGATTAGCTAAATTCTCAAACTCAGCAGCAATTTGATTTCTATTTGTTGTCAAAAAAGCAATTTGTGCCTTGTGATTTTCGTCATTAGTGGCAGATTTTTGCGCCAAAGCCGCACATCTCTCTGTTAACGTTTCTTTTTCAGAATTAACTTTTTCCAGTAAAGCAGTAGTCTTAGCTTCCACCTCTCGTGATACAAGAATTTGTCCCTCCAGACGAGCAACACGTGATCTCATTATCACTGCAACTGTCACTCCTCCAATAATGAGACTGATCAACATTACTAAAAAAAATTGCGGGAAATAAGAAACTTGTATAGCAGATTCCATAGATATATCTTAACCAGTAAGACCAAATAAATATTTATTCTTTACCAACTTCAAAACCTTTCAACCGTGATTAATTATGACTAACCCTCCACATCTACCACCATTAATCGATATTAGCCTGTTTTACTCAGCAATAACCAAGGGTACCACCATTCTTGTCCCTAATCAGCGATTAGTCGACAGTATTAATCAAGCTTGGAGCCTTATACAAGAGCACCAAGTATGGGAAACTCCTCAAATTTTTACCTTGGAAACTTGGCTGAAAATGTGTTGGGAGCGTCTACAAGATATGACTCACTCAGAGGTAACAGAACTATCTGCAATGTCAGATGAACACTATAGATATTTGTGGTACAAAGCAATCCAAAAGCACGATCCAGAACTTGCTGCTAACTATAAAGACTTAGCGAAAGATACGGAAAAAAATATTGAAACATGGCTGCTCGATGCCATAGGATTTAAAAATGAAAGTTATGGATCAATTCGCTTCTCTAGGTGGAGAAGAACCTATCATGAGCTGCTAAAAAAGAACAAAATCGTCACGCAAGGCCAAATCTGGATGATCATAATGAAAAGTTTTAAACAAGGTGATTTGCCTCAATTAACCTCAATTGCTTTATATGGATTCCAAACAGTCAGTCCATTAGAATTTCAGACTATCAGCGCGGCTACCCAAGAACTTTCCTCAATTGATCAATCTCTCTCTGCAATTAACATTGTACGCTCCGCTAGATCCTCACGAAATTCAGGGCTCAGTTTCACCGCACAAAGTAAAAAATTACATCTGCCTAGAGCAAGGAGGGTACGCTGCTCGGATGAGAGCAATGAAGTAATATTATCTGCTGTATGGGCCGCCGAGGAGTTAAAGATAAATAAAAATCAACGAATCGCTATCGTTGTATCAGATCTAGATAACCGTTTAGAAGAAATCTATCGGGTTATCAATAAGATATTTATAGCCAGAGGTGTGAAATCAAATGTAAATTTCTCCGCAGGCACGCCACTAATAAGCACTCCAATAGTTTCCGCAGCGATAGATTTGCTGAACATAGCGGGAGAAGAAAAATCTTTAAGCCTATGGCTAAAAATCATTCACTCTCCATTCAGCGCATTCAGCCAACTGGAATCTAATTTGAAAATAAAATTAGAAAACAAATTATCAGAATTAAGACAATTTAAAATACCCACACGGAAGTTTTTGTACCTCTTTAACAGCTTAGAAAGCAAAGGGCACGAGTTACATCTCAACCTTGCTAATGTGCTTGAAAAAAATGAGAAACAAAAAAATGCGAATTTAGAAATGAATTTTTCAAACTGGACATTTTTTTTTACTGACGTGCTCAGGAGTTTTGGCTGGCCTGGTGACAGGTCTCTTTCAAGTATTGAATATCAGCAAAGGAAACAACTTTTTATCACTTTGGAGACATTTTCTAAATTTGATAATCTAAATGTAAAGACCAATTTCAGTGAGGCTAAGACAACATTTGAATCTATATTATCAAATCATATTTTTCATCCCCAATCACCTGATGCACCCCTACATATACTTGGGTTGCTTGAGGCATCTGGTCTTAAATTTAATTCAATATGGGTGCTCGGCTTGGAGAGCAGGGTCTTCCCGAGACCCACGATAGTAAACCCCTTGCTCCCACCAACTTATCAGCGAAGACATGGACTTCCTGGGAGCCTGCCGGAAGTCGAGTATGCTATCTCACGATGCCTAATCGAAAACTATCATAGCAACTGTAATTCTTTGTTCCTGAGTTATCCGGAAACATCAGGTGATGAAACACTAAGAGAATGCTCCCTCCTTGAGGAGGTCATTAGAGTCGAAGCGGCTCAAATAAACCGTATTAATGAGCAAGCGGTAACTGTCATACAAGAAAGCTATGAGGATCGCTGTGAAACTTATACACAGGTAAATATTCCTCTCAGTGCCTCAGAAATGCGCGTGTCTGGGGGCACAGCAGTCCTAAGGGATCAATCTGTGTGTCCTATCAATGCCTTTATCATTCACAGACTTAATATTACTTATCCCATAGATCCGATCCAGGGACTTGATAATGCGCAACGTGGAATATTGATCCACGAAACGATGTCGAAGATTTGGAATACACTAAAATCCTCGATTGCTCTTTTAAGAAAGACTGACCAAGAGCTAAATCTCCTTATTGATAAGACAATAACAGCCACTTTTTTAAGGCATATTAGTCTATTTGAGTCTCTGAGAAGTAAAAATCTTTTTGCTCTAGAAAAAAATAGAGTCAAAAAACTCATTAAAAATTGGCTAGAACTAGAAACGCAACGAAATCCCTTTGAGGTGATCCATATTGAGAAAAAAACTAAGATTAAGCTAGGAGCATTATCTTTTTGTCTTGCAATTGACAGAATTGACCAGATAGGACAAAAGTTATTTGTGATCGATTATAAAACAGGAACACTATCGCCAGCACGTTGGAATGACGAGCGTTTATTAGACCCACAATTACCCGCTTATGTACTATCGGTGGAGCCTCATGCTGATGGCGTGGCATATGCGCAATTAAATGCAGATGACCTTAGATGGATAGGTCAGAGTGCTATTGATTTAGACATGCAATTGGAGGAGATCAACGATTGGTCAGGCCAATTGGCGAACTGGAAAGAAAAATTAATGAATCTCGCCAATGAATTCGAGGCAGGTGATATTTCTTTTGTTGTTCACGATAAAAATCGATTTAAGCATCAGGAATTCCTTTTTCCGGTTAACCGTTGGCCCGAACTTTTTTTGATCACTGAATGAGATGGACATTATCAACCAAATGCAACTTGAAGATAAAGATGACTGTAATGCTCGTATTAGAGCTCTCGATTCGATGTCAGGGTGTATTGTATCTGCGCCCGCAGGATCAGGTAAAACTGGTCTTCTGACGCAGAGATTTTTGCGCCTTCTAAACTATGTGAACAATCCTGAGGAAATATTGTGCATCACTTTTACAAGAAAAGCTGCTTCGGAGATGTCGAATAGAATTTACCACGCCTTAAAACGAGCAGAAAATCCTGAGCCACCAGAAAAAGATCACGAGAGACTCACCTGGAGCTTAGCAACTGATGCTCTCAAAAAAAGTAAAAAAATGAATTGGCAACTCACGCAGTTACCAGAAAGGCTAAGAATTCAAACAATTGATGGATTCACTAGAAACATATCAAACCAGTTCTGTCTCGAAACCACTCTCAGATCATCATTTGAGCCGTGCGAGCACCCCGACCCATTGTATCGACTCGCAGCCCGTAACCTTTTGGACAAATTAGATGATGTTAGCGAAACAAGCAATCAGTTAAAGATACTTATTTCCCACCTTGGAAATAATTTTGCTCTGTGCGAGAAGCATCTGAGTCACTTATTGCAATCGAGGGAGCAATGGCTACCTCTGATATTTCAAGCCTCCAGACGAAGGAACTATTTTCAACAAGTGCTGAATAAAATAGTTTATGAGAGTTTATCTGATCTAAAGGATCTCCTTAAACCTATTACCGTCGATCTTTTAAACGTAACAAAAACCTCGGCTGTTTATTTATCGGGCAAGCCAAACTGCCTAATACAAAAGCTAGAAAACCTAGCTTGCCTACCAAATCAGGACACTGATGATCTACCACAATGGAAAATTTTAATTTCACAATTTTTAACTACACAAAATAAGTTAAGGTCTATCCTGCGAGAATCAGACGGATTTCCACACGGCAAAAGTGCACATAAAGCTCGCATGCTTAAACTACTTGCTTGGTTACGGGCACGCCCATCTATTGTCGATATAATGATATATGTCGTAAATCTTCCGACCGAACGAATCGAAGAAACAGAAAAAAAAATTTTAGATGCCCTGATTTTCCTTTTGCCCAGACTAGTAGCTGAGTTAAACGTGATCTTTCAAGAAAAAAAGCAGTGTGATTATCCATTAATTACCCTATCCGCCTTAGAAGCTGTATCAACTTTTTCACAGTCGGATGCCGTATCTGATGTTACATTACGATTAGACTATCAGCTAAAGCATATACTAGTTGACGAATTTCAAGATACTTCAGCGTCGCAAATTCGTCTTATTGAATCGCTCCTGTCTGGTTGGGAGGTAGGAGATGGGAGAAGTCTTTTTGCAGTCGGTGATGCAATGCAATCAATTTATAGCTTTAGGCATGCGAATGTGAGACTTTTCATGAAAGCTCAGCAGTTTCCCATTGGCCCTGTGAAATGTGAAACCATCAGTCTGCATACTAACTTCCGTTCGTATCCCTCGATAGTTAACTGGGTAAACAAACATTTTGATAACTCCCAAGAGACTGCGCGGAACAAAGATCAGGTGATATTTACAGCATCTTCTGCGAATAAAATTTCCGAAGTTAACACCGGAGTAGAGTTCGTTGGACATGACGGAACTCAATTCGATAAATTTGAAGCGGAGCGCATTGCAAAAATTTGTGTGGACATTCGAGATAACCAAGAGCCTCAAACAGTTGCAATCTTGGTTAGAAACCGGACACATCTCACGCATATAATTCCAGAACTGAAGCGAGTGGGTATCAACTGGAAGGCGACGGATATCTATCCTTTAAGAAGGAAAATGGTTGTGGTAGACCTACTATCTATTACCAGAGCTATTTTATCACCAACCGACAAGGTGGCCTGGTTTGGAATCTTAAGGGCTCCCTTCTGTGGCTTTGAACTGAGAGATTTACTCACGATATCAACATTTAATTCTAATAATCCAACTCAATTTGAGCTCACGCTCGTCGAGAAAATGACTAAAATGCATGCAGAGTCTAAAGCACAAGGAGTGACAAAATTAACTCCAGATGGTCAAATTATTCTTGAACGAGTAGCACCAATATTGACGTCTATATGGGACAATCGGATGAGAGGGAGACTTTGTGATGCGGTTGAAAAATGTTGGTTAAAATTAGGAGGGGACAAAACGCTGTCTAACGAAAGTGATTTTTCGGATGCGGAGCGTTATTTAAAATTGCTCGCCAATCACGAAGTTGATGGATCAATTCAGAATTGGGAATCATTTCAAAGTGCGGTAGATCTTCTATATTCAGCCCCACAGAACTCGGCAAGCCACAAAGATCGTGTTACACAATTCAACATAATGACTATTCATAAGTCCAAGGGATTAGAGTTCGATCAAGTATTGATACCCGGTTTATCCCGAGCAGGAATTGGCTCAGATAAATCGTTATTGCAATGGCGAGAGCATATTCATTCCTCTGGAGAGGTTGATCTTTTATTTTCAGCGATCGGTGCGCATGATGAACCTGATAGTGAGTTATTTAAATTTTTAAAATTTGAGTCTCGAAGAGATGTGTTGGCAGAGAACAAAAGACTCCTTTACGTTGCTTGTACTCGTGCAATTAAAAAGCTATTTCTATTTGCAGAAATTAAGCTAGGCAGCAAAACGACTCTCAAAAATCCCGCACCGACCTCCCTCTTAAACTGTATTTGGCACTCAATCGCAGAAGAAATTAAACAAGATAAAATTGTACTCGAGACAAATTTAAAAGTAACAAAAGATATTTCTCCCACCAAAAATCATCAAAAACTACGACGTTTGCCACCAAATTTTGAGTTTAAAAATGAAACCAGATTTGGTATAGACAACAGAATTAAAAGTCAAGGCGACAGTTTGGATACATCCCATGTTGAGGTTGCATATTCAGATGCTCGATCAGCCCGTGCGCGTGCACTTGGGACAGTATTACACAAGACAATTAAACAAATCTCGTTAGAGGGAATATCTGCGTGGACAACTACTAGGATTAAAGATCACAAGGTCGTTATGCATAGTCGCCTCAAAGAAATTGGGTTTCTTGCAACAGTTGAAGAACTCAATGAGCTTGAATTGGCAATTTCTAAGACGTTAAATAACCCAGATGGTCGTTGGATTTTGGGATCGCATAACAGCACTCAGGTTGAGTATTCTATAAACTATAAATTAAGGCAAAATGGACAGCTCCACAGGTCAACAATTGATCTGACTTTTGTCGAAAATGGATACAGATGGATTATTGACTACAAATACTATCAACAACGAGAGAAGGAGACAAAAGCTTCTTTTTATGAGCGAGTAAAAAGTGAAAACGCACCGCAGCTTTTGCACTACGGAAAACTTTTTGAAAAAATGAGTGAACTCCCGATCAAGTGCGCAATATATTTACTTGGAACACCAAAGTTGCTTGAGATTCCTTATCATTAATTTTTTTAGCGTGAATTTAACGTTACAATAGCTTAACCATCAGTAATTTTTTACACACAAGGGTTTAAAATGATATCTAGGCCAGTTGATAATGTGCATATCGAGTCACATGAAAATCTTATTACACCTCAAGAGCTCAAATCTCAGCTACCAATAACAGCATCAGCTCGCAAAACTGTAGAACATAGTCGAAAACAGATTGAAGATATTTTAGATCACAAAGATAAGCGAATTTTGGTAGTTGTCGGTCCATGTTCGATCCATAATGTCGAATCCGCTCTTGAGTACGCAAGAAAACTCAAATTACTGTCCGCTGAACTATCAGATTGTATGCTATTTGTAATGAGAGTATATTTCGAAAAACCAAGAACTACCGTCGGATGGAAGGGTTTGATTAACGATCCCTACATGGATGATTCCTTCAAAATAGCCGATGGACTAAAATTAGGGCGGCAATTGCTGCTGGATATATTAGAACTTGGCTTGCCGACTGCCACAGAGGCATTAGATCCAATATCACCTCAATATATCCAGGATTTGATAAGCTGGTCCGCAATTGGGGCGCGGACAACTGAATCACAAACGCATAGGGAGATGGCTTCTGGACTGTCTTCTTCAGTTGGTTTTAAAAATGGCACTGACGGTAGTCTCAGTTCGGCTATAAATGCTCTTCAGTCTGTCGCAAAAAAACACCGGTTTCTAGGTATCAACAGTGCTGGCGAAGTTGCGGTAGTTACAACACGTGGTAACCGCGCTGCCCACATAGTTCTGCGCGGTGGAAATGGAAAACCAAATTACGACGCTATGAGCATTTCAAACTGTGAGAAGCAACTTGAAATAGCTAATCTGTCGACCAATATCATGGTTGACTGTAGCCATGCGAATTCCAATAAAGATCACACGCTACAGCCACGAGTCATTGAAAACATAGCTGAACAAATCGCAGACGGTAATCGATCTATTATTGGTCTAATGATAGAAAGTAATTTAGAAGCTGGAAATCAGAAAATGACACCCAGCGGGAAAAACCTCCAATATGGTGTATCAGTTACAGATGCTTGTATTAGTTGGAACAAAACACAGGAAACCTTGGCAGTTATGGCGGAAAGAATTCGTGGTGCACTAGCGAACCGGTAGTGACTAAGTATAATTTATAACTAAAGATAAAAATAAAAGCGTGTTTACTCCCTTTTTTCGATTTATTGAGAGAGACTATGATTAAAGTCTTGTTGTTACTAGGCGTTATTCTCGTATTCTGGTACTGGCGAAGATTTTTTCATAAGTTACCGTCGGAGAAGCGGAACTCGTTCCTATGGAAGAGTGTATTTTTAGTGGTTTTTTCAGGATCTGTGGCTCTTGTGGCAATGGGAAGGCTCCATTGGATAGGAGCGGGTCTTGCCGCCCTATTACCCGTGGCAAAGGTAGTTTTTTCAATGGGTCTTAGAGCACTGCCTTTTTTACAAATGTTCAGAAGATTTAGATCATCGCCATCTCATATTCGAACTGAATACATTAACGCTGAAATAAATTTTTTTACAAAAATGATGGATGGAGAAGTTTTATTAGGCGACTACCGCGGAAGAAAACTAAGTACGTTAACCAGTGATGAGCTCAACGGGCTATCCGAGTGGCTAAAGTTACAGGATCAAGAGTCCTATTTCCTATTACATACTTATGTGATAAGGATGAGGAAAGGTACTCACCATGAAAATTACTCTCAAAATCACGCAAATAATTCTTTTTCGAAAATGTCCAAAAAGGACGCACTTCAGATTCTTGGGCTTGATGAAGGCACAAGTAATGATGAAATTATAAAGTCACACAAGCGTCTTATACAGCGTCTTCATCCAGATCGCGGGGGAAGTGACTACCTTGCAGCCAAGATAAATGCAGCAAAGGACAGACTCCTTGGCTAGCCTAAGTCCATAAAAAAATATCTTTAACTCATTCGCCATGTGTTTTGTTTCGCGATGAAGTGTTATTGGTAGTGAAACCATTAAAATAGAGTCCGAATAGAGTACGAAAGCTTTTTTACAAAAAAAATTAGCTAACCATGGGTCTCCGGCGCACATGATGCTGCAAAAATCATTAACTGCACGAATGCCTATAAAATGTGCCAATTTCGGGTTTTTTTCTTATATACCGAATAAACCGAATCTCATGTCGCCACTTTGGGAGGACAATTGGTCCTACCAGCTAAGCCGTTATCTGATATGTGCTTAAAATTTCCTCTAAATAATTTCTTATAAACGACCTTCTAAAGATCGGAAAATACTTTATACACATACACAAGCTTGACTTTACAACGTTATGTCATTTAGTCACCTTCCTTTGAGACTGCCATTGTTTGCTGTACAAACTAATTCGGCGCGCTGTTCTCTTGTAGGCTCAATACGTAATTTTCTATCAAACATAAAAATTCTGTTTTATCCTGTTTTATGCTATGAGCAACTAGACTCTAAAACAGTGGTATACATAAATTTTTGATAGATGCTTTTAAAGCATTTACTTGCGTTTATTAATAAGCTCCAAAGGGCTCTTAGGCAGCCCCCCATGATATGGTTTTTTTAAAAACTAATTTATCACGGGGCGTAGGTAAAAAAGTCTGATATTTCCACCTTGAATAACTATAAAGGGCTTAAAGCCGTTAAATTATTACAGATAAATCTGTTGAACCTCCAAGAAAAATTATGAATAACGCTATAAAACTGGTGAAAAGATTTTGTACACATCCAATTTGTCTATCAAACGATCCGAATCGTCTTTGCAGACACGCGAACTTATTAAAAGTCATGTAAACTACGGATGCATGTGCTTAAGCGAAAGAAAAACTCAATATTTGGACACCTAGTTGATTTTCTAGTAGTTGAGCTTGAGTCCTAAAAAAGGAAATGTTATGCATACAAAAGCATCTACTCTCGATTTAGCCATGGAGCTAATCGCAAAGCCATCCATAACGCCAAATGATTTAGGTTGTCAGGATTTACTAATAGAACGGTTGCAAAAGATCGGATTTATCATCTATCGGTTGCCCTTTGATAATGTGACAAATTTTTGGGCCACAAGAGGGGACGAGGGACCGATGATTTGTTTTGCGGGACACACAGATGTCGTCCCCCCTGGTAGTGATGAATTATGGGAGTCACCGCCCTTTGTGCCAGAAATAAGAAATGGATATTTGTATGGTAGGGGCGCTGCGGATATGAAAAGCTCACTGGCTGCAATGGTTGTCGCAGTAGAGGTATTTGTCAGAGAAAATCCCCTCCACAATGGCCGAATTGCATTTTTAGTAACTAGCGACGAAGAAGGAATCGCCGAATCTGGTACTAAATTAGTAGTGGAATGGCTAAGAGAGCAGAATATAATTCCGGACTGGTGTATTGTGGGCGAGCCGACAAGTACTAATGTATTTGGAGATATTATAAAACACGGACGCCGAGGCTCTCTAAATGCAGTGTTTAAAGCTTTTGGCGTTCAAGGGCATATTGCTTATCCAGAACATGCAGTAAATCCGATCCATACATGCCTGCCTGCACTACACGAACTTACCCAAGAAATTTGGGATGAGGGTTGCGCAAATTTTCAACCTACATCTCTTCAAATTTCAAATCTTCACTCGGGTGATGGCATCACAAATGTTATACCAGCGATGTGTGAAGCGCATCTCAATTTTAGGTACTCCACCAAGCTCCATGCGGACGAAATTAAATATCGAACTTGCACTATTTTAGATAAACATAACATCGATTACGCTATTGATTGGAGGCTTAGTGGTGAACCCTTTTTGACGGTAGCAAAGACGCTAGTTAGTAATTTGAAAGCAGCTATCTTTGAAATCACAGGGCACAGTGCTGAATTGTCTACAACTGGAGGTACTTCTGATGGCCGTTTTATTGCCACCCTAACATCAGAGGTCATTGAATTTGGACCCATTAATGCGAGTATCCATCAGGCCAACGAGCATATCGCAGTGGGAGATTTAGAAAGGTTAACCGAAATCTACAGAACTTTACTGTTAAAAATGATTTCATAAATCTTCATGTCCCAAGCTCAGGACTAACACTTTGGCGGTAATTTGCGGTTAATGTAGATGTCATATCGCGTTGATTTTCCTTTCAAGACAACATTTGGCTTTTGACTTGTTAAGCCTGGGGACTTGTTGGAGCGCTTTACAACTGTGCGATATTTGGCATGTCGCATAGCTTTCTCGAGAAGCTTACCAGCATCGCTATCCGCTCCAACCAAATTTTGCAGCGCATGCATTTCCTTTTTTGCTTTAGCCACCTTAGTAGGCAATTCAAACATAGGATCCAGATATATTACATCGAACTCATTTTCGGATGCCAGTTTTGCGAAATAGTCATGAGCATCAATCTTATGTAGTTTTAAGCGCTTTATAATATGTGCAAGATCTAAATTATCTGAGGTCATTTCACTAGCGCGAGCCAATCCATCACAGAGTAGCTCATAGACTATTGGATTACGCTCTAGCATTAAAATTTTGCATCCGAGAGAAGCTAATATAAATGAATCAGTACCCAGACCCGCAGTTAGATCCAATACTTTAGGCTTACACTCGTTGGTAACCCCCACAGCCTTGGCCAAAGCCTGCCCGTTTCCACCTCCATATTTTCTACGATATAGAATTTTTTTTGAGTCAAAATCACAAAAAATGGGCCCTTGTTTGAACGCATTATGACATCTTAGAGAGAGGCCCAAAGTACCGCAATGAAGATAATATTTACTAACGTGTTGTGCATCACTCTTGATCGTCATATCTGACTCCTCAGAAACTAACGGGAGTTTGAGATGAATAGCGGTGTTTGATGCTTTTTCTCTAAATATTTGGTGCTCATACATCACATAACTGACCATCTCTCGTGCGCTTCTACTAAACAAAAGCTCATCCATATAGCGTTACCGATATCTTTGGACTATCAAAACGTAATGTTGTTGAAGACCGCCATACCAACACAACATACTCTCCAGTGAGAGCAATAAATATAAATAATTTAACTAGCACATAAAAAATTTTAAAACATAAAAGCGCCAAAATGGTGCGCCGAGTTACTCACATTAACTGTGCATAACTTTGTTGATAAAGGCTCTTGTATTTCATCCAAGCCTATATAAATCAACACCTTTAGCAGATTGGTTAATTATTAAGCACTTTAAAATTTCTAATTAAATCAATGGTTTAAGTTAATTCAAACAAATAATCAAGGACTTATAATAACTTTGTGAAACATCTGTAAGAAAACTTTAGTATCTGTGGAAAAATAACCCTTATCAAAAAAAAATGAAAATTATCATTAAAATTTATTGCCGAAATATCTTTTTCATGTTAGCCGTACCTCGTCATCAATGGATTTCTTTACGAAACCAACAAATAATTACTGCTCAAATAATTTCGATCCAGTCAGAGCCATATTCATAATTTGCGTAATGCACCTTACTAAGAATTCCAGACTGTTTCTTAACTAAATTTTCCAAAGCCTCTTGGCAATTATTTCGATCACTCATATGGCCAAAAAGAACATGTTGTAACCGAGTTTGATCAATTTTACTGACGAAATCGATAGCTTGCCTATTACTAAGATGCCCCCATCTACCAGAGATACGAGCTTTTAAAAAAGAGGGATACATTCCCTCAGCTAGCATCAACTCATCATGATTTGCCTCCAAAAGAAGTGCGTCCAAGCCCCCATAATGCTCAAAAATATGTGGCGTTAAATGACCCAGATCTGTTAACACTCCGAACTTTAAGGAGTTAGCCTCAAATACATATTGCAACGGCTCTAGAGCATCATGGGGTACGGTAATACCCAAAATTCTAAAATCACCAACGATAAATGGGACCTCTGGATTTACTATATTCACGAATTCTAGAGACTCATCATACACAGCACGATAAGTTCCCGCACTGAGATATATGGGAATTTTATATTTTTTACAAAGTGCCCGTACACCGCTCCAGTGATCGTCATGTTCATGAGTGACTAGTATTGCATCAATGTCTTGGGGCTTTATGTTGAGTCGCTCTAAACGATCAATGGTTTGCTTTAAAGAAAACCCGCAGTCAACTAACAAAGAAGTCGAATGAGTGGACACAACTGTACAATTTCCCTTGCTACTACTTCCGATAGAAGCAAATTTCATAATTAATGATTACAACTTAAGATAAATTACTGCGTAAAACCGCAAGCAAACGAGTGGCATCTGAAACATCTAAATAACTTCCATCTAAATTTGTAATCGACACATGCACCTTATTATCAAGCTGCTTGATAATTACCTTATAACTAAGTTTTGGTTTGGAATCTTTGGAATTAAAATTAAACCATTTACTCAAAAAGCTATCATTCACCAAACTCTCTGTTTTGTAATCTACAAGAAAGAACCCCTCGCTTCTATTTTTATCTAAAACAGAAAATCCTCCTCTGGAAAGCGAATAATTCACTGAAGCCCAGCTTCTTTCATATGACAATATGATTTCTATGAAGGGCTGGTCAACATCAACAAACACCTGATTAACCCTTGGCTCTCCACCGATATTTTGAGCTAAAAGCGAAACCTGAGAAAAATCTGAGACGGCAGCAAGGTCATTCGCGACTAATTCCAAAAATTCTTTCCCTTTGTCATCACTGTCAGAAGCAAGCGGCCAAGGAAATGAAGAGTCTGCACCAAACTCCTCTTGATCATGAAGGGTGGATACCTCTGAGCTATTCACACCGATACCTGGCACCACAAAAATTCTGAACCGATGGAGTTTATCTTCATCTGATTTCAAATTAATCCAAGCCGTGTCGATCATTCCATTAGCCGCATCTACTCTGTGGCTTGGAATCCCATTTCTACTCAGAAGACCCCGTACCCGTGGCCAGATTTCACTAGGAGGTAGATTCACCAGAATCCAACGCCTGTCCTCAAAACTTTGTATCTTAACAACTTGTTCAAAAGTATTTACTGAAGCAGGATTTGGACGCGGAACTTCGTAATCAAAAGGAATTAATTTATTATGGTCATCGCCAGGAATAATAAAAATATCCTCAATCAAGTCATAATTAAGCCCATCTGGAACAGTTATTAAAGCGGTTTCCTCCTCCAATAAATAATCATTTGAGCGATCTCTGATTCCCAGCCACTCACACCCTAAGGCTAAAAAAATAGGAGCTAAAATCAGCATACTAATTTTTTTTTGCATTCTAACAAATGACCTCTTAATTTTTTTAGGTTGATGTTTTTTGCGTAATATTGGCCCGTCGCATAGCCAATTGAACACGCTCATGAAATTCAAGGGAAAGACACGTTAGAGGTAGACGTAGCGTATTTTCAATCATTCCCATTTTTGACAAAACCCATTTCACAGGAATAGGATTCGACTCAACAAAAAGCGTATCATGCAACTCTCTCATTGAGGAATCAATTTCATGCGCTCTATTCTCATCTCCAGCAAGCGCAAAATCACACATCAATGCCATAGATTTTGGTACTACATTTGCCGTCACAGATATATTGCCATCGCCGCCAAGCGACATTAACCTTCTAGCGGTGGGATCATCGCCGGAATATACGGCAAAATCTCGAGGCCTATTGGCTATTATATTTGCTGCCCTCTCCATATCTCCACTTGCTTCTTTAATCCCCACTACACGGCTTAAATCAGCTAAACGTAACACCGTGTCTACATCAATATTACACGCTGTCCTACTAGGAACGTTGTATAAAATTTGTTTAATATCAACGCTTTCCGCTATTATTCTAAAGTGTTGATATAATCCCTCCTGCGTTGGTTTATTGTAATAAGGAGTCACCAGCAAGCATGCGTCCGCACCAGCATCCTTTGCCGCGGCTGTGAGCTCTAAAGCTTCGTTAGTGGAATTAGCTCCCGTGCCAGCAACTATTGGAATCCGCCCATCCGAGGCAGAAACAACAAATTGGATTATTTTCTGATGCTCTGCTACATTTAAAGTCGATGACTCCCCTGTGGTACCGACCGCCACGATTGCGTTTGTTCCCTCCGAAACATGCCAATCAACTAAATTTTTCAGGGCTTCCCAATCAACTTTACAGGACTGCCGACAAAATGGCGTGACCAATGCAACGATACTACCTCTTATCATCTCAGACTCCGAAAACTACTTTGTAATTTTAGCCGCACTTCTTGTACCTTACACAAAAAAATACGCTTTATTATAAAACCACGTGAACTTAAACACATTAAAAATAGAAATTTGAATCTCCCGCTGGTCGATTTTTAAATCTACGATGCACCCAAAGGTATTGCTCCGGTTGAATAAGAATAAGATTTTCAATAATACCATTAATCAGCTTGGCGTCCTCTAAATCATCACCGATGGGAAAATTTTCAATCGGTGGATAAAAAATTACTTTGTATCCGCTGCTATTCGGCATGCGTATGTGTGAAAACGGAACTACCCTAGCATTACCACCTTTAGAGAATCTTGCAGTTGTATCCACTGTTGCCGCTGGGATGTTAAAAAACGGAGCGAATAGTCCACTACCGAGCCCATAATCTTGGTCAGGACCAAACCATAATGCCCGCCCACTTTTTAATCCTCGCAGGCAGGCCCGAACATTACGACGCTCAAATAGTCGGGTAGTTTTGTTTGCCTTACTAGTTCGCCCCTTGGCCTGAATATAGTCAAATACAGGATTACTATGTGCACGATACATACCATCAAGCTTGTTACATATGGATGTAGCCGCAACAGCGCCAATCTCAAGTGTCGTATAGTGTATGCCCAAGAGCACTGTTCCCTTACCGTCGTCTCGATTTAGATAATGTGTTCCCTCGAATTTTATTAGTCTTGCGAATCGTTTTTCTGACCACCACCATGCAATACCAATCTCAAATACGGCCTTTCCCATACTGACAAAATTATCTCGTAATAACTTTTTTTTTCGCAAATCATCCCAAGAAGGGAAGCAAAGATCTATGTTGCGCTTTGCAATTCTTTTACGATCGGTATCAAATCGAAACGCAATAGCACCAAGAAGATTTCCAAGGTACATCAAAATTGGATATGGTAATTGGGTAGCAAGCCACCAAATCGAGAACATGATCCAAACAATCCAGTGCCGCGGATGTGCAAGATGCCAAGGAAAGGAATCTACTTGCAGTTTCATGTCAAGGATTTTCTTTTATACTGGAGGTTCTCATTACATTGTGAATATCAATTCTTAATTAATTTTTCTATCGGAACCTGAATCTCAACACTTTGATTATAGTCTACTCCCTTGAAATTAAATCCAAATAGCTTCAAGAATTCGTCTCTGTAGCCAGGCAAATCTGCCAAATCGTCCAAGTTTTCATCTTCGGCTATCCTCCAAGACCGAGACACCGCATTTTGTATCTGAGGCTGCATTTCAAAGTTATCTACTCGAAACCGCCCCGAATTATCGATCCTCGGTGAATCTGTGTATAGACACTCTTTAAACAATCGATAAATCTGTTCAATGCAACCCTCATGCGTTCCATTAAGCTTCATTTCGCGGAATAAAATCGATAGGTAGAGGGGCATTATGGGAATAGCAGAACTAGCCTGCGTAACAACAGCTTTTAACACTGACACTCTCGCGTCTCCCCCGATAGCTTGTAATCTTTTTCTGATAGCAATTGCTTTGAGGTCGAGGTCCCGTTTTGCCTCACCGATAGTTCCATGCCAGTAAATGTCCCACGTTATTTTTTCTCCAATATAAGTGAAAGCAGTGGTTTTGATTCCAGTTGCTAACACATTAGCTTCTTGGAGAGCTTGCATCCAAAGCATCCAGTCTTCTCCACCCATCACAGAAACCGTGTCACTGATTTCTTTGTCATTAGCGGCTAAAATTCGAGCTTTCTGCAGTTTTCCTTTTTGCACATCAAGCCCTAATGTGCACACGTCTTTTCCAATCGGCTTTAAAACAGACTGGTGAATGAGACCTGTAACTGGATGCTCGCGACGAGGGGCAGCTAGACTATAGACCACAAGATCAACTTGCCCTAAATCAGACCTAATTACCTCAATAGTGCGCTCTTTAATGGCTTTAGAAAATGCATCACCGTTTATACTTTTTGCATAAACACCCGAGATAGTAGCCTGACGATGAAATTCTGCTGAGTTATACCAACCGGCAGATGCGGTTTTTTTTTCAGTTCCGGCTTTCTCAAAAAAGACACCAAGTGTAGCAGCGCTTGCTCCAAACGCCGAAAAAATTCGCGCGGCCAACCCATAACCAGTAGAGGCGCCGATAATCAACACACGTTTAGGAGCATCAATTTCCGGTTTGGATTTTATATAAGCTTTTTGTTCCTGCACATTCCTCGCGCAGCCAGCTGGGTGGCTAGTAACACACAGAAAACCGCGCACCTTAGGTTCAACTATCATTGATATCAATGCTCCAAAAAATTGACGAAAACCAAATTTCACTTCCCAATATTATCCTATGAAAGTACTTTATACCTACAATATGACCTATTTTCATCATAAAAAGATTTTTTCTCGAATAGCAGGAGTGAAATTTTTGATAGAGTATCAATTAAAATTGGCTTTCTGAGTGCCCTTCTCCGTATGCTTTAGGAAACATCACTTTGAGGTTTTACTCAAGAACTGTAACTACACCAAGATAATGTATGACCCTAAAAAAGAAATTAAATTCATCTAAAAACCTTACGAACCCATTTATTAAAAGGGAATTTATCGATGCTCTAAGCGAAAGCAACAGTGCTTGCGCAGAAACGGGTTGGGACCCACTTCATATCAAAATAAATCATGGAAACGCTGGAGCCTTCCTTCCGTTATATCTTAAAACTCATTCTATGGGAGAATACGTCTTTGACCGTGTTTGGGCAAACGCTTATCACCGAAACGGCTTCGAATATTATCCAAAACTCGTTACGGCTATTCCTTTCACTCCATCTATGGGTCCAAGAATTGTAGGTTCAGATGAATTGACGCAAATAGATTATGTCGAACTAGTAAGTAAAATTACTGAAATCGCCGCCAATCTGCATTCGTCAAGTTGGCACCTTTTATTTGGCAATGACAATGTTGTTAACTCTTTCAAAAGTCCTGATCTCCTCACCCGTAAGGGTATTCAGTATCACTGGTACAACCGAGATTATATTGATTTTGATGATTTCTTAAATAGCCTTACCTCAAAAAAGCGGAAAATGATAAGAAAAGAGAGGGAAAGTATTTCACGCCAAGAAATATCCGTTTCTATCCTCACAGGAAAAAAAATAGATACATCAATTTGGGATCTCTTTTATCGGTTATATGAAAGAACTTACGCTAAACGCAATGGAACCAAGGGGTATTTAACCAAGGAGTTTTTTAGTTTAGTCAGTAGTTTAATGTCTGACCAGCTCATGATGGCAGTGGCAATCCAACACGAGGAACCGATAGCATGTGCTCTATATTTTTACGATAGTGAATGCCTATACGGCAGATATTGGGGAAGCATAAGCGAATATGATCACTTGCATTTCGAGCTTTGCTATTATGCGGGTATTGAATTCGCAATCACGAATAAATTACTTCGATTTGACGCAGGGGCCCAGGGTGAACACAAACTCATAAGAGGATTTGAACCGGTAGAGACACACTCGCTCCATTGGATCAGACATCCGGAGTTTCGAGTTGCCATTGGTAGCTTTCTTGAGCAAGAAGAAGCATATATTATTGAACACTTAGAACGGGCAAGGCAGTTGCTTCCGTACAAGGCAAAGTAGACTTACCAAATCCCCTCATTTGCCATCGATTTCCAAGGCTCGGTGGCTGGAAGAGCATCGCCGCGTTGTAAAAGCTCAATAGAGATATTTTCAGGAGATCTTACAAATGCCATTCTCCCATCACGAGGTGGCCGGTTGATCGTAACTCCATGGTTTATCAAACGTTCACAGCTAGAGTAAATATCGTCAACCTCAAATGCCAGGTGCCCAAAGTTGCGCCCCCCATCAAAACTCTCCGGATCCCAATTATGAGTCAACTCTAAGAGGGGCGCGCGTAACTCCGTAGCACTCTTAAAATCTCTAGAAGCCGCCAGAAAAATTAAAGTAAAGCGTCCTGATGGGTAATCACTACGAGAATACTCTACCATCCCAAGAGCATCACAGTAGAAGGCTAATGCTCGCTCTATGTTTTTCACCCTAACCATAGTGTGTAAGTAACGCAACTAGCTTTCCGCCCAATTAATTTAAACCATAATTAAAACATGGCCAGCTGGCGAATGTCAGACAGAAGACTTATGATGTCACCCATAAATCTTCCGGCATCTGCCCCATTCACAATTCTGTGATCATAAGACAGAGATAACGGTAAGAGGAGTCTCGGTTGAAATTCATTTCCGCTCCAGAGAGGCTTTATTGCGGCCTTTGAAACTCCAAGGATCGCCACCTCGGGTACATTTACAATTGGTGTAAAGTAATTACCCCCCAGTGTTCCCAAACTTGAAATTGTAAAACAACCTCCTTGCATGTCGACAACAGTTAGTTTCCCTTGACGAGCTTTTTCTGCTGTCCTAAGGACTTCTTCAGCAAGCTCCCAAATACCTTTTTTATCAACATCTTTTACAACAGGAACAACCAAGCCTCGTTGAGTATCGACGGCTATGCCAATGTTAATATACTTTCGTTGAAGGTATTCATTGGATTTTAATTCCAGGGATCGATTAAATTTGGAATTAACTCTTAAAGCAATCGCCACAGATTTTATTATAAAAGCAAGAGGCGTGATCTTAGTGCTCTTAGCTCTTGCCTCATCACTGAGCGATTTCCGAAATGACTCGAGCTCGGTTATATCAGCATCATCAAAATGGGTAACGTGCGGGATAGTTGACCAGCTGTGCTGCATATTGCGGGCAGTGAGTATCTCTACCTTACTTAATTTGACCCGCTCTACGGGCCCAAATGACTCAAAATCTACCTCTGGTTGTGGCGTCACATTATCACTGAAGGAGGATGAAACCCGTGGAGCACTAATATGTTGAGCCACATAACTGTTTAGGTCCTCTCGTGTGATACGTCCCCTAGGCCCCGAACCAGCAACATTTGTCAAATCTACTCCGAGCTCTCGTGCTGCAAGTCGGATAGAGGGTCCGGCATAGACATCGCTGGAGCTATATTCCAGCGCACTGACTACGGCCTCTGCTTCGGTCTGAGCTCCTCTTGCAACAGTTACATTTTTGTCAGTGCCAGAGTTAGGCATCAATTCATTTGGGGAATCTAATAATGGCTCAACTAAATTAACTGCACCGCCACCTTCATCTAACACCGAGTCCGCTTTATTTGACTTCAGACGCACCACAGGATCCCCTGTGCTCAGCTTATCTGACTCAAACGCGAGAAGCTCAATGACAGTGCCCGAAACGCTGGCAGGCACCTCCATGGATGCCTTGTCAGACTCTAATGTCACTAGAGTATCTCCTTCACAGACTCTGTCCCCGACAGAAACCGATACCTCTACCACCTCTAAGGCCTCAGAGCTTCCTGTGTCTGGAACAGAGGCAATAACAACTTCATTAGAAACGTCACGCCCGTTGGAATCTGTCTTGACGTCATTTTGGTGATTTTGACAAACAGTTTTAGCGTTCGATTTTACATCACTCAGAATGATCTTTCCTTTAGGGTCGGAGGAGTCCCCAACGCTGTCGACCTCAATCTCGGCAATTGGGGCGCCGACCGTCACACTGTCACCTTCCTTAACGAGATAGCGGGATAAAACCCCCTCCGCAGTTGATGGAACATCCATACTCGCCTTATCAGATTCCAATACTAATATAGACTCGTCCAGCTCCACCCGTGCCCCTGGAGAAACAGCTAGCTCGATCACCTCAACGCTATCAACACCACCAAGATCAGGAACTACGATAACTTCGACCGCCACGACACCACCTAAATTTTTGCAAACACTTAATTAGATTTTTCAATATAGCAAAGTAAACTGACAATTGAAGCTGATTTATATTGCGAGTGGATTACATTTTTCTGGATCTATTCCTAGCGAGGTAATTGCCTCTGATACAACATCCGCATCCAACTTACCTTGGTCTGAGAGCGCTTTCAATGCAGTAACCACAATAAAATTTCTATCCACTTCAAAAAAGTATCTGAGCGACTCTCTGCTGTCGCTGCGACCGAAGCCATCAGTTCCCAATACATAGAGTGGCGAATGAATGAATGCTCTCAACTGTTCTCCATAATTTTTCATGTAATCTGTGGCAATAACCACCGGGCCATCACTATCAAGGAGCGCCTGCTCAACGAAAGAAACCTTGGGTTCATTTGTGGGATGGAGCAAATTCCATCTACGCACACTTTGTCCCTCACGCACCAATTGGTTTATGCTCGTTAAGCTCCATACATCAGAGTTTACATTATACCTCTGCAATAGTATTTCTTGAGCACAAAGAACCTCATTAAGTATCGTACCAGAACCCATAAGCTGTACCTTTAAATCTACTTCAGTCGATCTTTTTACTCGGTACATTCCCTTGATAATCCCTTCTTTGACATCAACTGGCATCGCAGGCTGGTGATAGTTTTCATTCATTGTGGTTATATAATAAAAGCAATTTTCACGCAGCTGAAACATTGTCTCCAAACCATTCTGTATTATCACCGCAAGTTCATAGCTGTATGTTGCGTCATAACTTCTGCAGTTAGGTAACGTATTCGCCAAAATATGGCTATGCCCATCCTGATGTTGTAATCCTTCTCCGTTTAATGTTGTTCGCCCCGCAGTTGCACCGATTAGAAACCCTCTAGCTTGACTATCTCCAGATGCCCACGCTAAATCACCAATTCGTTGAAAACCAAACATCGAATAAAATATATAGAAGGGAATCATTGGTAATGAATTTGTACTGTAGGAAGTCGAAAGGGCTAACCACGCCGACATGGCTCCAGCTTCATTTATCCCCTCTTCAAGAATTACACCCTTTTTATCTTCCTTATAATACATGATTTGTTCACGATCATGTGGCGTATACTTTTGACCTGCCGAGCTGTATATTCCAAGCTGACGGAACATTCCTTCCATCCCAAAAGTTCTCGCCTCATCAGGAACTATAGGTACCACAAATTTTCCTATGTTTGCATCTTTAACCAAAGCAGATAACACCCTCACAAACGCCATAGTTGTTGAAATAGCCCTTTCGCCGCTACTTTCAATCTGCTTCTTAAAAGCATCTAGTTCAGGAACATTCATAGCCGGAAATGCTGCAAGCCGATTGGGTATTGTGCCGCCCAATTTTCTGCGCTGTTGTTCCATGTAAATCATCTCTGGGCTATCATCAGGAGGGCGATAGTATGGGACGCTATTTAGTGCGTCATCACTAATTGGAAGACCAAAACGATCTCTGAAGGACTTAAGCGCTTTTATATCTAATTTTTTAACCGAATGAGTATCATTAGCAGCCTCGCCAGCGCCACCTAATCCATAACCTTTTACCGTATGGGCCAATATCACTGAGGGCTTCCCTCTAAATTGAGAGGCCGCATGGTAAGCCGCAAAAACCTTGTAAGGGTCATGTCCTCCTCTATTTAATCCCATGATTTGATCATCAGTCATATCAGCGACCAGCTCTAAAAGTTCCGGATATTTTCCGAAGAAATGCTCTCTGGTATAGGCACCGCCATTAAATTTGTAATTTTGTAGCTCTCCGTCATATACCTCATTCATACGCTGCAATAGTAGCCCACTCTTATCTCTATCTAGAAGTACATCCCAATGTCGGCCCCAAACCACTTTAATAACGTTCCACCCCGCCCCTCGAAACACTCCCTCCAATTCTTGGATAATCTTTCCATTACCTCGAACAGGACCGTCCAATCTTTGAAGATTACAATTTACTACAAAGATTAAATTTTCTAGTTGTTCCCGACCTGCAAGTGATATTGCGCCCAGAGTCTCTGGCTCGTCACATTCTCCATCACCCAAAAAGGCCCATACTTTTCTATCTTTTCGGGGCAGAAGCCCCCGCGCAGACAAATATCTCATCACGTGCGCCTGATAAATAGCCTGAATTGGTCCAAGACCCATTGACACAGTAGGAAACTGCCAATAATCTGGCATGAGCCAGGGATGTGGGTAAGAAGAAAGGCCATTACCGTCGACTTCTCTTCGGAAATTATCTAATTGCTCCGCTGATATTCTCCTTTCAAGAAATGAACGAGCATAAATTCCAGGAGCGCTGTGCCCCTGATAAAAAATAAGGTCTCCCAACTGCTCCTCAGTTGAAGCACGAAAAAAGTGGTTGAAGCCGATTTCATAAAGCGTAGCAGCCGAGGCGAAACTCGCAATATGCCCGCCTATACCTGGAGATCTCTCATTTGCACGCATGACCATAGCCAAAGCATTCCAGCGAATCAGCGAGCGAATTTTTCGCTCCATGAAAAGGTCGCCAGGCAATGGTTTTTCATCTTTAGGAGAAATAGTATTGCAGAAATTAGTAGTAGAGACACTTGGTACCGGAACAGATTGTGTTTGAGCATGAGCGCGGAGTTTTTCTAAGATAAACGCTGCTCTCTCGCTCCCGGAAAAACGATTTACTGAATCGAACGCGTCAAGCCACTCTTGAGTTTCTAATGGATCAAAGTCTTCAGGCATGGGATTCCGCACTCCAGAGGCGATTCTTTAAAGCCTAGTCCGATATTTTTAATAAACTTGCAACTATGAATATGTACTGAAACTACAGCAGAGCAGGTCACTCTTCGTATGTCGATTGTACTTCGATCAGTACTGCCGTTTCAATAGCTAGAAAGTCGATATAAAACAATTCGTTAAAATTAAAATCTCGACTTGTAGAATATTTACACCTTTTTGAGCAGTTCCAACTCACCTTTCCACAAACAATGTCGAATACCTGTGGAACCACTGTAACAAAATGGGTAGTTTAATCTTGGACAACTATATTTGATTCTGATATTGGCCATGCCTTGTATACTGCATTAACCAGGGTAGCTAAAGGTATAGCAAAAAAAACTCCCCAAAACCCCCAAATACCCCCAAAAATTAAAACGGCAGATATTATTGCAACCGGATGCAAGTTAACAACCTCAGAAAATAGAAGGGGAACTAATAGATTTCCGTCCAAAAATTGTATAACCAAATATACAGTGAGTAGCCAGAGGAATTCGGAACCCCAACCCCACTGCGCATACCCAACCATGAGAACCGGTATCGTAACCAAAGTAGCTCCTATATATGGTACTAGCACAGAAAGACCAACAAGCATCGCAAGTAACGCAGCATATTTGAGATCTAAATATACGAAAGCTATTAAAGAAGTGAACCCAACGAGTATTATTTCAATAAATTTTCCACGGATGTAATTTGAACATTGCGATTCCATTTCAAACCAAATTGAATTCAACACGGGACGTTTGGAGGGCAAGAGCTCTGAAACAAATGAAACAAGCAAGTCTTTGTCCTTTAGCATAAAAAAGACTAACAAAGGAACCAGGATTAAATAAATAGCAATTGAAAGGAGCCCAGGAAAACTACTTATGGATAAACTGAAAAGTTGCTCAGCGATTTCACCTAATTCTTCTGTGACACGTAAGCCAATAGCATTAAACTGATCTGCCGTGACGTAGTCTGCATATTTTTCAGGAACACTCGCGACAATATCTTGTATGTTGGCCAAAATAATGGGAGTTTCGCCAACCAACACTTTCATTTGACGTCCGACCACGGGTATGAATCCAATAATCAGTGAAAGCATGCCAACGATGAATATTATGTAAGACAAACTCATAGCCACAGATCGAGAGACACCCAAACTACATATTTTGTTCACCATTCCTTGTAGAAGAAAAGCAATTATTATAGATACCAACAATGGACCAAGCACACCACCAAAAGTCATCAAAATAAGCACCGAGGTGACAAGAATAATACTAAGCAGCACCGCCTCACTGGTGCCGAAGTATTTATCTAGCCAATTTAATACCGTCTCTCTAATCATCAAAATTTGCTCACGTTTGAATAAAGCACTATTCTCCTGCCATCTAATATACCCAAAAGTTGTGACAAGTTTACTATTTTTCTTGTTAAAAAAAGTCCAGCAGAAGAAATGTATAAGATTATGGATATAAGTGCAAAATACAACAGTGAAACAAGTACATGAGCTCGTCTAAGAAAAGATTTTGCTGGAGAATAGCCCTCTACGTGTGCTACACGATATTTTACACTGTCCAAAGTGTGAATGCAGAGATCAACCTTCCAGTATTGGGGGACACTAGCTCCTCAATCGTCTCCCCCCAGCAAGAATACCTTATCGGGCGAAGCTGGCTGAAGGCCTTCCGCTCCAGAGTTCCCGAGTATAATGACCCCCTTGTAACAGAGTATCTTGAAAATTTACTTCTAAATCTTGCGACTTATAGTGAACTAAAAGACACACAACTGGAACTTATTATAATTGACAATCAAACCATGAATGCTTTCGCTGTCCCAGGCGGGGTAATCGGGGTTCATATCGGAATTTTTAATTATGCTAAGTCTGAGGATCAACTGGCCTCTGTCCTCGCACATGAACTTGCGCATCTAAGCCAGAGACATTTTGCGAGAGGCATCGAAGAAAGACGAAAAAATGCCTCTCTGGGTATGGGCGGCTTACTTGCTGGTTTAATTATTGCCGCAACAGGTAATTCGGATGCAGGAACCGCATTAATCTCCGCATCACAGGCCGCCTCCCTTGAGAATAGGTTAAGGTACAGTCGCAGCAATGAGAAGGAGGCAGACAGAATCGGTTTTCAGACTATCCAAAATTCTGGCAGAGACCCGAGAGCAGTGGGCCAGATGTTTGAACAGATGCTTGCGGCTAAAAGACACGCCGGCAATCAGCCACCAGAATTCTTGCTCACTCACCCGATCACTGAAAAACGCATATCCGATGCAAAAAATCGTATGCTACGGCTCCCAAAAAAGTATTATCCATTAAGCGAGACCTATAATTTTATTCGTGTCAGAACAATGACACAAAATATCAGTAGCCCTAGGGAAAAGATTAAACATTTCCGTCATCAGCTTCAAAACACGTATTTTAATCTGGATCCAATAAAATATGGTCTCACTTTGGCCTTGATCCAAAATAGGGATTATTTGGAGGCGAGGAAAATAATTAATGAACTCATCACTAAGGAACCTGATCAATTTATTTTCAAATATACTAGCATAGAGTTAGACATTGCCGCTCAACATCTCCATAAAGCCAAACAAAAGATTAGGGAGTTATTAAAAATTCGTCCTAAAAGCTTTCCTTTGAGATTTCTTAATTCAATGGTTCTTTGGAAAGATAAACGTTATGAAAAAGCTATAAAAATCTTGAAAGATTTATCTCGAGAGCGTCCCTATGATCCAAATTTATGGTTTCAGCTTGCCGAAGTTAGCGGCTTGGCAGGTGACATCTCGGGGGTGCACCTTGCCCGTGCAGAATACTTTATACTAGTGGGCGCTTTCAAGAGAGCGGAACATCAGCTCTCGATTGCAGCGAAACTTCTAAAAGAAGATTTTAAACAAAACGCCATGATACAGCAACGACTACAAGATTTGGTAGTAATTGCGAAGAGAGTCTCTAGCCTGTGAATAATTACTTTTAGCCAAATAGTAGACTATTGCCTGTCACTTTTTGAAATCTAACATTCTGTTAAGCGCAACCATTGCCTTGTCAGCAATAAGGGGGTCCACGTGTACCTCATTTTTTTCAGAAGTAAGACAATCTAGCAGACCCTCCATTGTATTCATCGCCATCCAAGGACAATCCCCGCAGCTAATACAAGTAGCTCCGTTACCTGCAGTGGGAGCCATTAAGAGCTGCTTATCTGGCACAGCTTGCTGCATTTTATACAGGATTCCACGGTCTGTTGCTACTATTAGCTGAGGGTTTGGCATTTCCCGAGCGGCTGAAATTAGCTGTGAGGTGGACCCAACAAAATCTGCCAAATCGACAACTCCTTTTGGCGATTCTGGGTGAACAAGAATAGCAGCATTAGGATATATGTTAAGCATATTCAAGACTCCTTGGACCTTGAATTCCTCATGAACTACACAACTTCCATCCCAAAGAAGCATATCTGCACCCGTTTCTCTCTGAACATAGCTACCAAGATATCTATCAGGCGCCCAGAGAATTTTTTCTCCTCGAGAATCCAAGAAGTCGATCACTTCTACAGCAATCCTGGAGGTCACTACCCAATCCGCTCGAGCTTTAACAGCTGCGGAAGTATTTGCATAAACGACTACGGTTCTATCGGGATTATCGTCGCAAAATGCTTCGAATTGATTTGCTGGACAACCAATATCCAGAGAGCATGTTGCATCAGCAGAAGGCATCAAAATTCGCTTACGCGGGGAGATGATCTTGGCTGTTTCACCCATGAAAGCAACCCCAGCAATGATGAGGACCTGCGATTCTGCCCGTTGACCAAAACGCGCCATCTCGAGTGAGTCAGAAACAATTCCCCCAGTTTCCTCAGCAAGTGATTGAATAGCGGGATTAGTGTAATAATGAGCAATTAGACTTACGTTTTTATCCTCTAGCAAATCTCTGAGCTGCTTCAAAGTTTCTGCTTCATCAGACTTTGGGTTTTCTGATCGAATGGGGATCTTGTTCAAGTACCGTCGCACCTGTTCTCGAGGACTTGCATTTTTCAATAATTTTTCGGAATCAAGGGCCATAGTCGACTCCCACGTATCCGTCCAAACCCGCCTGGGCTATGTTCATTTTCATTTTGTGAATTGTATAGTTTTCGACTTAGTATACTCGTGATGGGATACTATAGCGTAGAAAGTATATATACAAATGCACTGACAACGATAATTAGCACCACTACCGCTGCAATAGCGTCGACGCGGCTGTCGTCTGTATCCCTGACATCACTGGATTTTGATTCATGTTCTGCCATTGCACTTTTTCTCTTCTGATCAGATTGTGTATACTAGCAATCAAGATTACTAGTGTCGCGCCGATTTGACCAAAACTTACACCCGTAATGTACTTGAAAGCGAACACGTTTAGATCAGTGTCTTTCAAAAATTCAGCTATCACTTTGTATTAAAGATATTCGACCGCACTTTTAGTGATCCTTTGTTAATTTATACTTTAGTGAAATAAGGTTCGAGAAATAAGTATTGATGCATGAAAGTCTAAATCAACTGTTCTTTTTTATCTTTAGCGGTGCCGCGATACTCGCAACCCTTGCACTCTTTGGTCGCCAACCACTTATCATCGCGTACATACTGCTCGGAGTTTTAATCGGGCCTTACTCGCTTCAATGGGTAACCGATATCGAGACTATATCTTCAATTTCTGAAATCGGAATAATCTTCCTTTTATTTCTCTTGGGTCTTGATATGCAGCCAAAAGCACTTGTTAAAGTGTTACGCCAAGCTACTCAATCGACAATAATCAGCTCAATTCTTTTTGGCATTACCGGATATTCTTTGGGACATATTTTTGGTTTCTCACGACTGGAGAACCTAATTATTGGAGTTTCAATGATCTTTTCAAGTACGATCATTGGAATAAAACTACTACCCACCACGGTGCTTCACCACAAGCATTCTGGAGAGTTAATGGTGGGAATGTTGCTAATGCAAGACTTTCTGGCGATTATTGTGTTGCTTCTATTAATGTCTGGCAATGTAAATGTAAGAGAGCTTACGCTTACCTTTTTAGCCTTGCCCCTGCTAATTTTTGGAGCATTTGCAATTGTTCGCTTTTTACTGCTACCTCTATTCACAAGGTTTGAGCAAATCGGCGAGTATATTTTTCTGATCGCAATAGGGTGGTGCCTGGGAACCTCTGAAGCTGCCGCTCAATTTGGTTTATCGAGAGAAATAGGAGCATTTATCGCCGGTATCTCCATCGCCACATGCCCCCTCTCAAAACATATTGCTCTTAGCCTAAAACCCTTGCGCGACTTCTTTTTGGTTTTGTTTTTTTTCTCTCTGGGAAGCGGATTCAACATAAACCTAATTCCGAAAATAGGTTTAGCGGTTTTATTTTTTACTTGCATCGTGCTCGCAATCAAGCCACTGACCTATTTCTATCTTTTACGATCCCAGAGCGAATCTCCATCTTTGGCTTGGGATATTGGGTTTAGATTAGGTCAAAACAGTGAATTTTCATTATTAATCGCCTACATGGCGTTTAATAACAATCTTATTGGAACCGAAGCATCGCACCTCATTCAAGCAGTGGCGATCATGACCTTCGTCTTCTCGAGTTATATTGTAGTATTAAAATTTCCGACCCCGATCGCCACAGATGAGAGACTCCGGCGAGACTGAGTTATTCTGTGCTCATTCACTGCAGGGTACGCGAATTGCCAGTTAGTCTTTGCCACCATTTTACAAAAAGAGCATCAATTGCGCTTTCCGCAGATACACAAAGTCGCTCCATTATTGTTTTATTGAGGATATATCTGACATCAAGAACATCAGCTTTTTCCATTACTGAGACTATATACTCATCACTCGTTTTCAAATCGTCGACTAACCCCAATTCTAGGGCCCTACTTCCATACCAAACTTCACCAGTGGCGATTTGGTCAATGTCAATCCCCTCTCGCCGCTCACTAACATACTGTTTGAAAAGTTGATGTGTTTCCTCAAGCTCGTTAACAAATTTTTCTCTCCCTTTCTCAGTATTTTCTCCAAACAGCGTTAACGTGCGCTTATATTCTCCCGCTGTCAGTAATTCAAAATCAATCTTATTGTGTTTTAACACACGATTAAAATTCGGTAATTGGGCAACCACTCCAATCGAGCCCAAGACAGCAAACGGAGCTGCTATAATGTAATCACCTACGCACGCCATCATGTAACCCCCGCTAGCCGCGACTTTATCCACACTAACGGTAATGGGAATATTTCTCTTACGCAGTCTATCCAATTGACTGGCCGCTAATCCGTAGCTATGCACCATCCCTCCCGCACTTTCTAAACGAAGTAATACCTCATCCGCATTAGTGGCAGTTGTGAGCACTGCAGTTATCTCCTCTCTTAAATTAGCGACAGCAGATGCATTAATATTACCCTCAAAGCTCAACACATAGACGCGTTTTCGTGTGGCATAATCTGAAGAAAGATGACCTTTTGCTACTTTTTTTTCTTCTTTTCTCTCACGCTTTTTTTTATCCAGAAGATTCTTTTCCTTTATTTTTTTCTCTGCATCATTTAACACCGCCAAATGCATTACATTGCTGGTGTTCTCATACTGATCGTTAAGTCGAATGACCATGAGCTCTCCCTTGGCGGATCTCTCTGTCTTATGACGGAGTGACGAAATCAATGCAACCACGAGCAAAAGTATTGCGACAAAGGTGGCTAACTTGGCAAAAAATAACCCATAATCGTATACAAATTCCAAAGCTGTCTCCTGTTGTTTTTAGCCCAAATGCGACTTAAATGATATTACCCACTTTTTCTGTTCGCTGTGCCCTTGGCATTAGTCAGAAATCTCTCGATTAACAGTCCCGAAAGTACTGAAGGAGGCGGAACCGAGGGGGGCATATTATCACAGTGCCACCATCGTGCCTCACTTATTTCTTTTCCGTCCACAGTGATGATTTCTGAGGTCGCCTCTGCCATAAAACCCAACATTAACTGACTAGGAAAAGGCCAAGTCTGACTGCCAACATATACTGGCTTTCTAACATGGATTCCAACCTCTTCGTACACCTCTCGGTGTATAGCATCTTCAGCACTTTCACCGACCTCAATAAAACCAGCAACCGCGCTGAAAAGACCATCCGCCCAGTTTAGTTGCCGCGCCAACAGGCAATAATCGCCCTTGGTCACAACAACAATGACACATGGAGAAATTCTAGGATAATAAGGTTTTGAGCACCTGATGCAGGCCACAGTGTTTTCATGACCCTGAATTTCGGTTGGATTACCACACACACCACAGTATATGTGGCTTTTTTTCCACTCTAGAAGCTGGACCGCCCGACAAACTATCGCAAATTGTACTTCATCTATTGATATGAGTAATGTTCTTAAATTAATCGTAGAGTACCCATCCAAAAAACATACATCCCTTTCTAGCTCCCAAACCTCACAATCAAAGTCTCCCCAAGCACCGAGAAATATGGTTGAAATACAGAAACTCTTTACTAACTCAAGGTCATCATCTGATAAAATAACCTCATGCTTCCTAGCCAGAATCGAACGATTAACGACACCAATGACTACTTTTTCAGCACCCTTTCGTTCTGCGAAGGTTATTTTGAAACGGTCATTTATTGGCTTTTTTAACAAAATAAAGCTCCGAGAATAAAAACATTTGTTGGTACCTTGCAAATTAAAATATCAATAGATACAGTTTAGGCTGTTTGAACTGCTATTTCCTGTACAAAAATACAAAGTATTCAAGGTAAAGAAATGAACTCCTCTCTCTCATCTGCGTTTGCCCATAATTTTTTAGGCCACTCCCCTGAATGGTATCAAAAAGCAATAATCGGTTTTCTATTAATAAACCCCATTGCGTTATACCTTTTGGGCCCTTTTGTCACAGGGTGGCTTTTAATCGGCGAGTTTATATTTACTCTTGCCATGGCATTAAAATGCTATCCGCTTCAGCCAGGTGGGCTTCTGGCAATTGAAGCAATAGTCCTCGGGCTGGCGTCCCCCGACAGCGTCTATAAGGAAGCAGTCTCAAATTTCCAAGTAATCCTGCTCTTAATGTTTATGGTAGCAGGAATATACTTTATGAGGGATATGTTGCTGTTCGTATTTACAAAGATTTTACTTACGATCAAGTCAAAAATTTTCTTGTCACTTCTTTTTAGTTTTGCCGGTGCCTTTCTCTCCGCATTCCTTGATGCCCTTACAGTCACGGCAGTTCTAATTTCCGTCGCAGTAGGCTTTTACAGCGTATATCATCGTGTTGCCAGTGGCAAAGGCATTAATTCCTCTGACCACGACCACACCGATGATGAACAAGTGCTTGCTAAAAACCGAGAGACGCTAGAGCAATTTAGCGCGTTTTTGAGAAGTTTAATAATGCACGGTGCAGTGGGCACCGCCTTGGGCGGAGTTTGTACGGTGGTGGGTGAACCACAAAACCTTTTGATTGCTGAGAAGGCTGGGTGGGATTTTATGACATTTTTCTGGATTATGTCTCCAGTAACAATGCCTGTTTTGGTTTGCGGTTTAATAACATGCGTGGTAATTGAAAAAATCGGTATTTTGGGATATGGCGCACAACTGCCGCAAGAAGTTAGGTTAGTACTGCAAAACTTTAACGCGCAGGACCAAGCAAACCGTACCCAAAAAGATATTGCTGCACTTATAGTTCAATTCATAGTTGCTGTCATACTGGTATTTTCTTTGGCATTTCATATTGCTCCTGTGGGGCTTATTGGACTGATGATTATTGTTCTCCTTACTGCATTTAATGGTGTCATAGATGAGCATAAGATTGGCCATGCATTTGAGGAAGCACTTCCATTTACCGCGCTCCTAGTTGTATTTTTCGCGATCGTCGCGGTCATTCATGAGCAACATCTTTTTTCACCGGTAATATCAGTTGTTCTTTCGATGGATGAGAGTATTCAGCCAGGCATGTTTTTCTTGGCAAATGGGATTTTATCTATGATAAGTGATAACGTGTTTGTAGCTACGGTTTATATCAACGAGGTGAGGGCCGTGCTTGATTCTGGAGGAATAACTAGAGAACATTTCGACAAGCTCACCGTCGCAATAAACACTGGAACTAATCTTCCAAGTGTCGCAACTCCAAACGGGCAGGCTGCATTCTTGTTTTTGTTAACGTCGGCGCTAGCTCCATTAATACAACTCTCATATATGAGAATGGTCGTAATGGCACTGCCCTACACTATAGTTCTCACGGCAGTGGGATTTACAGCAGTATTTTATCTTATCTAAACAAATGACAGCGTGAACTAATCTTGCCTTGCATAACAACTTTAGAAGTTCTGATTCACGAACACACTGGCTACTGGAATTAGCGAGATAGTTCCTCCATTCCACGTTCGAGTCCATCTAATGTTAAAGGATACATTCTATCTTCAACTAAACCGCGTACCATGGATATTGACGGCGTATAACTCCAGTAACATTCCTCTACGGGGTTAATCCATATGAGTTTATTAAATGAACTTACAACTCTTTGCATCCATACCCTCCCGGACTCTTCATTTTGATACTCAACACTGCCACCGGGACTGCTTATCTCATAAGGAGCCATGGAAGCATCTCCTACAAAGATTACTTTATAATCAGAAGCGTACTTGTTCAAAACATCATGCGTCTTTATTTGTTGATCTCTTCGCCTTCGATTTTCCTTCCAAACATAATCATATAGACAATTATGAAAATAAAAGTATTCCATGTGTTTAAATTCGGTCTTTGCAGCGGAAAACAGTTCCTCACAGAGCGTCACAAAGGGATCCATTGACCCCCCAATATCAAAAAAAATAAGAACTTTGACTGAATTACGTCGTTCAGGGACCATCTTCAAATCGAGCAATCCGGCGTTTCGAGCGGTGCTTCGAATGGTGTCTCCTAGGTCCAAAAAGTCAGCTGCTCCCTCACGGGCAAATTTTCGTAGCCTCCGCAGTGCAATCTTAATATTTCTGGTACCAATCTCTACAGAATCGTCTAAATCCCGATACTGGCGCTCATCCCAAACCTTTACTGCACTACCTGATCCCCCGGGCCCTCCAATACGAATCCCCTCAGGATTATATCCTCCATGTCCGAATGGCGAAGTCCCGCCAGTCCCAATCCATTTGCTACCCCCTTGGTGCCGTTCTGACTGCTCTTCTAAACGTTTTTTAAATTCATCTATAAGCTTTTCTAGACCCCCGAGACTCTCAATTTTAGCTTTCTCTTCGTCTGTAAAGTGTTTTTCAAATTTTTTTCTCAACCATTCCTCGGGAATAATAAGTTCTAAGATCTGATCTATATTTTGCAAATTCTTAAAATAAGCCCCAAAAACTTTGTCAAAACGGTCAAAATATCGTTCATCCTTCACCATACAAAGCCTTGCGAGTAGGTAAAAGTCATCGGTCGATCCCATCGAGAGATTTTTATCCATTGCATTAATCAGATCTAAATACTCTTTAATTGAGACTGGTATCCCAGAGCGCTTTACTAAATTGAAAAAATTGATGAGCATAATTTATATCATCTCATCTCTCGCCTTGTCATAAATGCCAATCTTTCTAATAGATGCACATCTTGTTCATTTTTCAAAAGAGCACCATAAAGTGGCGGTATTGCTTTCGTTGGATCTCGATTTGTTAGAATATCCTCTGGGATATCGTCAGACATAACAAGTTTTAACCAGTCAACAAGCTCTGAGGTAGAAGGCTTCTTTTTCAGACCAGGCACTTTTCTTATATCAAAAAATATTTCAAGCGCCGTATCGACAAGTGTCTTTTTTATATTGGGAAAATGTACGTCGACAATCCGTTTCATTGTGGACCTGTCAGGAAAATTTATAAAATGAAAAAAGCATCGCCTCAGAAAAGCATCGGGCAATTCTTTTTCATTATTGCTGGTAATAATCACAATGGGCCTTTTTAATGCCCGGATCGTCTGCCCAGTCTCATAAACATAGAATTCCATTCTATCCAGCTCTAATAGTAGGTCATTCGGGAACTCTATATCTGCCTTGTCTATTTCGTCAATCAATAAAACAACTTGCTCTTCCGACGTAAACGCTTCCCAAAGCTTTCCTTTGTCAATATAGTTAGCGATATCACGCACCTTTTCGTCTCCAAGCTGTGAGTCTCGCAACCTTGAGACAGCATCATACTCATATAGTCCCTGTTGTGCTTTGGTTGTTGATTTTATGTGCCACGATAGCATTTCCTTCCCTAAAGCCTTTGACACCTCTTCTGCAAGCATTGTCTTTCCAGTTCCCGGCTCCCCCTTTATTAGTAAAGGGCGTTCAAGGCTAACCGCGGCATTTACCGCAAGTTGAAGTTCTTCCGTAGCAACATAGTTTTCTGTACCAGTGAATTTCATATTCTTTAATTTCCATACTTTAATTCAGCATTATAATAAAATTTTTTTAGCACTTAAATGAGAAGTCGATCAACTACAACTGCTTACCCTGCACAAAAGCTTTTAAGAAAAATCCAGCAATTTACATATTTGATCGACGACGTTTATCTGAGGAAAATGCAGGTCGCACTCTGACTGGAGGCGGTCTTTTCATTTTGCCCCACAAAAATCTTGCCGAGCCATAAAAAGTTAAACTTATTAATACCATCGCTAAAATTGGAGCAAGGCCTCTTTGAAACCCTGACTCTAGTAATAAACCTTCATATAAACTCACAAAAAAAGCGGGAGCCAAATGAAAATCATCGTAATATGCAGTGACTGGAGTCATAAAAAATACAATAGCGACAAGCAAGATACTCTGTCGCAGAGCTGGACTCCTAAACCCGCTTACCATATACCAGACGCAGAATAGCAAACAAAGCACACCGAATGAATAAGAAACCCATCCCCAGAAATAATTTTCGGCTGAGTACACTGCTAATCCACCCAACGAATAATGTGATCTTCCAAATCGTAGTCTTTAACCCACTGCTCAGAAATAACTCTGCCCTTTATAGAGGCACCACTTGAATGAATAATATACTCAGAACCACTGATGAGATGATGCCAACTCGGCAGGTCCATACCATTCGCAACCAACTTATATGAACAACTAGATGGCAGCCAGCTTAACTCCATTATATTTCCAGCATCTAGTTTAACGCAGTCCCTCACTTTACTGCGATTATTATAATCAGAACACTGACATGTTGTCTGATCCATAAATTTGCAAGCCACATCCGTAAAATAAATTTGCTCAGTACCTAAATCTTCAAGTTTTACTAAACAGCACTTGCCACAACGATCACAAAGTAGCTCCCACTCAGTTTCTGTCATCTCGTCTAGACATTTTTTTTGCCAAAATCTCTCCTCACACATACCGCTAGCCATTTAAGCAAATCCCTTAAGCCTCAGACAATGTTATTAACTATTTGAGAAAAACCCAGAAATTATAGGCTTTACGATATCTACTCGCCAACCCTTTAATAATCGGGGTGGCCATCTTATATTGCCACTTGATGCACTCCTTACAATAACTTCCAGTTCTTTCTTTGATACTAATATCTCAACCGGAATTTCTCGTAATTCTCCAAAATCAGTGAGACACTGGTGAATTCTCTTTACAAGGGTATTACCAGAGTTATTTAAAAGGCTTGGTATCGATGCAACCTCCGGATCGTCATAACTTTTTTGAATTTCGGAGATCACATTGTTACCAAAAACTCGAATTTCTCTTGGATTCAGATCTTCAATTGCAAATAAATCGGAGTAACTTTTTGGAAGACTAGCCGCAAGCTTGAACAATATTGCATCAGATATGATACGCTGCCGCGGCATGTTCTTGGCTCTCGCCGTTTTCTCCCGCCAACAACTGAGACGCTTTAACACAGTCAACGACCTTGAGTCTAAACGATGTTTACCTTTTAAGCGCTCAAAATAAAACTCTATACTGTCACGCGCTTCAACGTTCTCGAGCGTTATGCTAATTTCGTCCTCAAACCACGACCAGCGCCCATAAGCACTTAACTTAAAACAAAGTAGTTTATATAGTCGCTCTAGATGTGCAACATCATCTTCCGCATATTTTATTTGCTCCTCTGAAAGAGGCCTAGCCAACCAATTAGAACGAGTGACCGATTTGGTCAGCTTTATACCTGTCAAGGATTCTAGGAGTCCCGCATAACTAATTGAATATCCGATATTTACTAAGCTCGCTGCGATTTGTGTATCAAAAATCTTCTTTGGATGAATCTGAGCGGTGTATCTCAAAACCTCAAGGTCTTCAGCACATGCATGCATGATTAGTGTACATTCTGGATTTTCGAATAGTCGCTTCAGCGGCGTTAAATCATCGATATTCGGCGTATCGATCAGCCAGCAGTGCTCACCGTTATAAATTTGTACAAGCGCCAACTGCGGGTAAAAGGTATGCGACCTTATAAACTCAGTGTCAAGACACAATGTTTTATTGTCAGCTAATCTCTGCGTACAATTTTTCAACGAACTGTAATTATCTATCCAAAAAACCATTCTAGATAATTTTACGACGATCTAAGGCAAGACTTAAAGTTCCGCCATCCACATACTCTAATTCTCCACCCATAGGCACACCATAAGCAATTCTCGATACCTTCTTTCCTAAGACCCGAGACTTGTCAGCGATAAATTGAGCCGTTGTTTCCCCCTCAAGGGTCAAATTTGTTGCTAGGATCACCTCTTTAAGATCATGATCATGAAGTTGTTTAAAGAGCTCGTCAAAACCGAGCTCCTCTGGTCCAATACCATCGATTGGAGAGAGATGTCCGTGAAGGACGAAATATGTCCCGAAAAAGCAGTTTGCCTGCTCAATCGCCAAAAGATCAGCTGGCGTCTCAACAACGCACAACAAACCTCTCTTTGATCGCTCGCTTCTGCAGACAGCGCATAACCGGTCCTCTGTTAAATTTCTGCAGCGGATGCATCTATCAATCTTTTCGATTGACTCAGCAAGAACCTTTACCAATCGTCTTGCCGATATTTTGTCCCTCTCAATCAGAAACAAAGCCATCCGCTGCGCCGACTTCTTTCCTACTCCGGGTAGGCAACATAAACTTTGTATAAGTTGACTAAAAAGTGGGCTCTGCATCGGTTTTTATAATTCCAAGATTTTTAAAAAGGCATTTTAAATCCAGGCGGCAAGTGCATCCCTCCCGCTAACCTAGACAGTGAATCACTTTGACCATTCTCGGCTTTCTGAACAGCATCATTTATAGCAGCCGTTAGTAGATCTTCTAATATAGATTTATCCTCCATCATCAGTTCAGAATCTAACTCCACCTTACGAGTATCAAAACGACCCGTCATAGTAACTTTAACCAAGCCTCCCCCGGATTCACCCACAACCTCTCTTTCGGATGCTTCTTCTTGAATGAGAGTCATTTTTTTCTGCATTTCTTTAGCCTGTCGAAGTAGTTCTTCCATATTCATTTTATTGGACCTCCTTGGGAACAACACTATTTATATCAATGCAACCGTCAAACAACTGCTTAAATTTTTTAATCTGGGCATCTTCATTCAATGCAACAATTACACGATTTTTGTTGGCCTCAAAACTACGAGAGGCCTGTACCCTAGGAGTATCTGTTTCAAGTATTCCAACATCTATCGAAACTTGGAGAGTCTTTCCAAAATAATCACTCAACACTCGAGCCAGTGCCAACTCATGCCTTTGAGAAAGTAAGTTGGCATAACATGAATCTAGCATAAAGAATAACTTGTCATTCTCTAACCTTGAGAACACACAATTATTGACTATTTCACCGAGTGCCCCTCCGACATTAAGCTGCTCAGAAAGTGACGACCAGTGTTGAACTTCGAATTTATCAAGAAGTGTAACGTCAATTTTCTCTTGAGGGTTGATCTCCAATGATAAATCTGGGTATGTTTTTTTATTATCTTGAACTGCCTTTGACTCATTAACAGTTATCTGACTGGATAATCGAGAATTCTTCGAGGAGTTATAATTTCCATCATTTTTAATTATAATTTCATTTCCAGCACGTTTTTGTCCGTCAAATGAGTACTGTTTTTTATGTTGATTTTCACCTAATCCATCCTCCGGCCGAAAGGCAAGCGCCCTGAGCATAATCATCTCAAAGCCTATTTTAGGATCTGGAGCCATTTGGAGATCATTACGCCCTAGTAAACATATTTGATAAAAAAGTTGGGTGTCCTCCTTGCTGATTTGTTTGGCTAAATTCTCAATTATTTGATCATCGCTATCACCTTTACGGCTCTCTGGTACGATTTGACAAATTGAAATCTGATGTAGCAGGCTCAACATATCTCCTAGAGCACAGTCATAATTTGGGGCATGCTCCGCCATTTTGTCTATATGTTTGAGTAATTCTTTGCCATTTCTCCCAGCCAAAGCTGAACAAATATCAATAGTGAAGTTTTTAGTAATAGACCCTAACATAACACTGACAAAATCATCAATAACGCGACCATCACCATAACCGACGGCTTGATCGGTTAATGTAAGCGCATCACGCATACTCCCATTGGCTGCCCGCGCCAACCTTCCAACCGCTTCATTTTCAAATGGAATTTTTTCATCTGTCAGGATTAGCTTAAGATGTTCACATATCTTATCTACAGCAAGATTTTTTAAATTAAATTGCAGACATCTCGACAAAATTGTGATGGGGAGCTTCTTGGGATCAGTAGTTGCTAGTAAAAACTTTACGTGAGATGGAGGCTCCTCTAAAGTCTTCAGAAGAGCATTGAAACTTTTTTCAGATAGCATATGCGCTTCATCAATTAAATAAATTGTAAAACGAGACTTGCTAGGGGCGAAGTGTACTCTATCAAGCAAATCTCTGGTGTCTTCAACCTTTGTTTTAGATGCGGCATCAACCTCAATAAAATCAATACTCCTACCCTCATCCATTTCTGAGCAGGACGAACAAATACCGCACGGCGTAGAGCTAATTCCAGTTTCGCAATTAAGACACTTAGACAATACTCTGGCGATGGTTGTCTTACCAACGCCACGCGTTCCTGCGAATAAATAGGCGTGATGCAAACGATTATTATTAAGTGAATTACTCAAAACACGCAACACATGCTCTTGACCAGCCATTTCCGAAAAATTTCTTGGTCGCCATTTTCTTGCAAGCACCTGATAGCTCATTAAAATTCTCCGAACATGTGTGTAAATATCATCAAAACCAAAGGAGTAATACCGAGAAAGCGCAAACCCAAAGAAGCAGCGGTGATCAAATTAAACATTATGACCTGCAGAACAACTGGAGGTGGCCCCCGAAAGCCTAATCTCGGCACAGTGCTTTTCCACTACCGTTGCTCCCTTCCGGGCCTGGCGGGATTTGCAGTAAGCACTTGCAAGGGGACCTCCAGGAGCCACCAATACACACTTAATTATCAATAGTTTTTTAATGTGTTGCAACCAACCATTACTTTCTCAAAGTTCTCGGCAATCGATTCGTTTGAACTAAGGTTCTATGTGTAATTGTAGCCCAAAAAGATCTCTCCAAGCCAAACTAAGTTTAACGCTAGCTTCTTCTTTGACTATCCAGCAACCAAATCTGAGTTTAATCACGATTGATAGACAATGGTTTTATTTTGACATCCTATGTGAACGCCCGGAACTACAACCACTCGGTTCCCCTATGAAATCCACAATTTCAACCTTTAAACTCAAGACCGGCATTAAAAATACCAATCGTCTGTGGTTTTCCTAAATCCATTGCTAACTGCTTCGCACTTTTAATATCATCATTGCGAAGGCGCTCCAAATTATGTAAATACTCTTCATCAATATCTCCAGTGATGTAATTTCCATCGAATACTGAGCATTCGAACCGACATATGTCCGGGTTTCCCTCTGATGCAGCCGCAACAAGGTCCTCTAAATCTTGATAAATGAGCCAATCTGCTCCTATGGCTTCGCATACCGCGTCGTCTGTACGACCATGAGCAATAAGCTCTGAGGCCACTGGCATGTCGATACCATAAACGTTGGGAAAGCGAACACCCGGCGCCGCTGAAGCTATATAAACTTTGTTGGCTCCGGCATCTCTCGCCATTTGAATGATTTCTCTCGACGTAGTACCACGAACGATCGAATCATCCACTAAAAGAACATTTTTATCTGTAAATTCCAAACGAACTGCATTTAGTTTTTGTCTTACCGACTTTTTACGCTCTTTCTGTCCCGGCATTATGAAAGTTCGACCAATATAACGATTCTTCATGTACCCCTCACGGAGCTTCACACCCAACCGCTCTGCCAATGCTTGAGCGGAAACGCGACTGGTATCGGGGATAGGAATAACAACATCAATATCATGATCGGGCCATGTCTTTAAAATTTTGTCTGCCAACCGTTCACCCATTCTGAGCCTACATTTATAAACTGAAATGTTGTCCATCATAGAATCCGGACGTGCGAAATATACATGCTCAAAAATACATGGTGAAAGAATCGCATTATCTGAGCACTGTCTGAGGTGCAGATTTCCCGTTTTATCAATGAATAGGGCTTCGCCTGGTTTGAGATCATTCACAAAATCAAAGCCTAAGCTGTCTAGAGCAACACTCTCTGAAACAACTGCATACTCAGTTCCTTTGGAGCTTTTCCTTCGCCCGTAACATAAGGGCCTAATACCAAAGCGATCCCGAAAAGCAAATAATCCTTGATTGGCTATTAAACCCACCACTGCAAATGCACCCCTACAACGAGCATGAACATGCTCAACTGAACTAAAAATATCGCCACTATCAGGGAGCAATTTCCCCCTTACTTGCAGCTCATGCGCAAACACATTGAGCAATATTTCCGTGTCGGAATCAGTATTCAAATGGCGCAGATTCATTCCCTTGATGTCACGCCGCAAATTGTCAGCGTTAGTTAGATTGCCATTATGAGCAATACATATACCATAGGGCGAATTGACATAGAGTGGTTGGGCCAATGCTGGGCCGCTACTCCCAGCTGTCGGATACCGCACGTGTCCTATCCCCAAGTTTCCTACCAACTGCATCATATCTCGTCGGTGAAAGACATCTCTCGCGAGACCGTCGGACTTACACTGATAAAATTGACCATTTTTTTCCGTTACTATTCCTGCGGCATCTTGTCCTCTGTGTTGCAAAACGGTGAGCGCGTCATATAGCAACAAATTAACATCGTCTACTCCGAAAATCCCGATAACTCCGCACATCTATTTGCTCCAGGAGGACAAATACTTCGATAGGTCAAGAAAAGTAGCTACACCCCACTGCTCGAATTCTTGAAACACCGGAATAAGTGCTGAAGAGCGCCACCAGTCCTCTTGAGTAACCGGCAGAAAAATTGGAAGAACAATCACAAGTGCTAGGATAATCAATGCACCCTTACAAAAACCAAAACCAAATCCAAGTAATGAATCAGTACCTCCCAACCCTATATTTATGACTAGTTTTTTTACTAAAGAACTCAGCAACGAGCCAATAATCAAAGTGATAATAAACACCGAGACGTTTGAGATGCCGGACCTAATCGTTGGAAGTGGCACAATATTTACCAGAAACTCAGCTACTATTTCGTTAAAAGACATGGTTACCATAAAAGCACAGATCCAAGTAATCAGGGAGAGCGCTTCGACGACAAAACCTCTAAACACGCTTATCATTGACGTAAACAAGATGATAAAAATAATAGCATAATCCAAGGCAACAAATGTCATCAGCATAGTCCTTTATAAGGGAAACTCACGTGCATATCGGTAAAGCCTTGACTCTACTCCCAAACTATCGTCAACCATCGATTTTTTTTTCTCTGCAAGCTGGAAGTCAAGTATTGGTCCAACATAAATGAAGTATGAGCCACTGTCATATTCCTTCTGAATAAATGCTTTTTCACCTAATTTTTTTAATTCATCAATTATATTTTTAGCCGCATCTTTAGCCTTGACGTTCTTTACTAAAAGAAACCAGAGGTTTGGCGTAATGCCGTCATCCGCCTGTAGTGTAACCCCTCCCATTTCCTCAATTAGGTGTAGATGTTCACTAGTAAATAATTCCTTTGCCTGTGTGGTTAGATCAGAATAAGAGAATTCATCAAATATCTCATTCTGATACTTCTCTAATCTTAAGTCTGGGGGAATATCTGGTTTAGAGTCTAAATCCGGCATGACTGACAAGTTATCAACTAATTTCCATAATCCGAAAAGTAACGTTGTGATAAATATGAACCTAATCATATTCCGTTTTCGATACATTTTACCTTTCCTGCAAAACAGATATAGTCTTTAGGACACTAGCAACCACATAAAAAGAACCAAAAACTACTATGGTATCGCCTAAACCACATTTTCCGTAGGCTGCGAGAAACGCGCTCTCTAACGAGGAGAAACAGGCTGATCTTAACCCTCGGACTTTAAGATCACTCACCAACTTTTGGGCATCTGTGGCTCTTGAGGAATTATGAATTTTTGCAACATGCCACGAGTAAACAATTTTTGAGAGTGGAGCAATGATTCCCATCCAGTCTTTGTCTGCAAGCACTGATGCAACTGCATGAATATTACCGCTGAGTAAGGACAAGCGCTTCGCTAACAACGTCGCTGCGGCCGGATTATGAGCAATATCTAAAATTACAGCAACATCTCCAACCGAGATATGCTGAAAACGACCTGTGAGCTCTACCTTGGATAAAGCTAGTCTACATTTTTTTGAATCAAGAGATAGGCCTCCCGCAAGGAGAGATTGGACCGCAATTGCCTTATTTTCTGCTGACACAGAGTCGCCACGTAATCCTGAAACAGAAAAGTTTTTGCTGCCCGACAAAAATTTTGCCGTAAAGCTATCGTTTTCCAAAGAAATATCAAATTCAATACCTAACCTGTAAAGAACTGCTCCGGTTGGTATTAGAAGCTCATCTAGCCCGCTAGAGCTCCTCTCTCCCCAAATAAGTGGCTTCTCAGTGCGGGTGATTCCTAGCTTTTCAACTGCGATATCCGCCTTAGTTGATCCCAGCCAGTATTGATGATCCAATGCGATGCTTGTAATAACAGCAACATCCGGTGATACGATATTCACTGCATCTAAACGCCCCCCCAAGCCTACTTCCAAAAGACGAACTTGCACCGCTAAAGTCTCGAAAATCCATAATGCCGCCAACGTGGAGTATTCAAAATATGTTAACGCTGTTGACATGCATTCGCTTTCAATAAATTCAAAGGCTTCAACAATAATTGCATCACTAACAGGAGCTCCTGAAACACGGATACGCTCGTTATAATCGAATAGATGCGGTGATGTATAAGTACCCACAAGATAACCATGTGATTGTAAAATCGACTCCATTGCCATGACGCAAGATCCTTTACCATTAGTACCTGCAATAGAAAAAGTTAACGCAGAGTCTGATTCTCGGGCGCTATTAGCTAGGAGTTTGTTATTTACCCTATTCCACACAGTGGCAACACGCTGCAGGGATAAATCTATTTCTCTTGTATGCATACTTTGGAGTTTTATGAGCCAATGCTCAAGAGAAGTGCTTCTATGATCCATAAATCTCAGACTTATGTAACAATTTAGCTAAGAGATTTGCAATGCGAGAGCGCATATGCGTGCGCTCCACAATCATATCAATATGGCCATTAGATAATAAGAATTCACTCCGTTGGAACCCAGGAGGTAATTTTTGTCGAATTGTTTGCTCAATGATATTGGGACCCGCAAAACCCGCTCGAGCACCTGGTTCGGCAACGTTAACGTCACCTAGCATGGCAAGGCTGGCTGACACACCGCCATAAACAGGATCTGTCATTATCGAAATATATGGATTTCCCGAGATCCGCAAACGTTCCAAAACAGCACTTGTCTTTGCCATCTGCATTAATGAAATCAGCGCTTCTTGCATGCGAGCTCCACCAGTTGCAGAGAAACAGATCAGTGGGAAATTATTTTTTAGTGCCATTTTTACCGCTAACGTAAACTTTTCTCCCACCGCTGCGCCCATGGAGCCACCATGAAAAGCAAATTCAAAAGCACATACAATTACATCAATATTTTTAAGTTTACCCTCCATTGCAACCAGTGCATCTTTTTCGCCGGTGACTTTTTGGGCCTCAACAATCCGATCCTTGTATCTTTTTACATCCTTAAACTTTAGAAGATCAGTAGTTTCTATGTCTGCTCCGATCTCCTTTCTTGCGTCAGCATCAAGAAAAATATCCATTCGTCGTCGAGCACCAATCCTCATATGATGACCACACTTTAGACACACATCCAGATTTTTTTCTAATTCAGGGCGATAAAGTGGAGCATTACATTTTGGGCACTTTTTCCATAAGCCTTCAGGAACAGTGCTATTGCGACTCGTAAAAATTGGACCCCGTGGCCGCATTCGACTCAACCAGTTCATAATTAGTCCCACTCAATGACAAGGGTATAGTTTAGCATGCAATACTAAATAATTATGCTAAGTAATTTTAACTATCTCATCGCTTAGCTTTTTCGATAAACAGCTTTAACAAATGAGGATCTTTTATACCGGGGGAAGTTTCGACACCACCACTCACATCAACCATATCAGGTTGCACCATTGTAATAGCTTGCTGCACATTATCACAGGTAAGTCCTCCCGCAATAGTTAGAGGAAAATCCCGCTGTCGAGGTAATCTCGACCAATCAAATGTAATTCCGGTCCCGCCGTATAATTTATTATCCCATGAGTCAAACAAAAAGCCTCCTGTTGCGTCATAATTTTTAATTGCAGATATTACGTTCAAGCCTATTTGCATCCGGATAGCTCGAATAAATGGAAAGTTAAACTGATTACAGAACTCAGGAGATTCGTCACCATGGAATTGAATGAAATTTGGATTCAAATACTCAATAATCCTATTTATATAATTTGAGGAAGCATTTACGACTAAAACAATGGACATAACTCCTGGATTGACCGTTGATATAATATCTTTTGCGAGTTGAACCTTTACATGCCGCATACTCGATTCATGTAAAACAACTCCAATCGCATCAGCACCAAAAATCTGCGCCTGCTCAGCCTGTAGCGGAGTGGTAATACCACAAATCTTTACTTTTACGCCCATTATGATGTGTACATTAGCAATTAATAGACTGGTACACCCAATCGCGCATTGAGAAAGATGGGTCCAGCGCGAAATACAGGAAGACCGAAAATCGTTGGATAGTCAACACCGACCAAAAAGAGTCCGTTCGGCGCCGCAGTTGCGGCTGCCTGCGAGCGATCTCCACCTTCTATAAGCTGAGAAATCCAATTTGCAGACCGTTTGCCAAAACCCACTTCCAACAAAGCTCCCATTATGTTTCTGACCATGTGAAGTAAAAAAGCATTTGCTTTAATTTCGAAAACAAGCAAATCATCATAATCAAATATGTTAGCTGATATAACTCGTCGATAAGTTGATTGAGATTGGCATGCTGAGCCACGAAAACAGGAAAAGTCACGTTCACCTAAGATGTAGTGGCAGGATTTTGCCATTGACCTAATATCAAGCTCGCCTCTGACCCAAGTAACAAAATTAGCTAGTATTGCGGGTCTAGTGGGCGTATTAGCAATAACGTAGCGATAAGTTCTAGATAGAGCACTAAATCGAGAATGAAATTTAGAGGATACCTGGCCTGCCCATCTTATATTCACATTGTCTGGAAGTTTGCTATTACCGCCTCTGATCCAATTTTGATTTGATCGAACCGCCTGTGAATCAAAATGTATCACTTGGTAGTCACCATGCACACCTTTATCTGTTCTCCCCGCCGATGACACAGAGACCGGTTCTCCCGCCACATAGCTCAAAGCACGTTCAAGCTCCGCCTGAACCGTATGACTATGCTTTTGTCGTTGGAAACCGCAATACCCGCTGCCATCATAACTGACAATAGCTGCATATCTTTTAATGTCACTGGGAATAGTTGCTTCCTCAAATACTCGAACATTTTGCCTCCAATGACGGTCAGACACAGGTCAATACGTCCTACAACTTTTCAAGCATCAACTTTGCTCTTTCCTGATATTCGTCTTTTTGACTTATGATATCTTTAAGCAAATCAGTCGCTGCGGCCTTATTATTGTCTACAATATACGCCTCCACGATAGCAAATTTAACCTGTACGCTATCTATGTTAACTAATCCCAGATTAGTCTTTTCGTGGACATCTGTATGGCCGACTAATTTTGATTGAATTTCAAGAAAGTTCTCTAAATCCTCCAATTCTTCTACTAAATCAGTAGAATCATCCTCAGGCTCTACTGTTCTCAGAGAAACGTCATTTTCAGACGCTTCTTGCTCATCATATAACTGCAATAAACCCAAATCTTCCGGATTCACAAGAGGAGGTGGTTCTTGACTTTTCAGATTCTCACTCTCAAACAGCGTTGTATCCGATATTGAGGAGGCTTCATCTAAAATATCTTTAGAAGATTTTTCATCCTTTGGTGATAAATTTTTGTTTGGAATATGGCCCTCAAAAAGGTGATCAAAATCATCAGAATCAAGAGAAATATCGACTAGTTTTTCTTGACTGGTCAGGGCTGATGTAGTTACGTCACTATTTTTGGACGATTCATGAATTTTGTCTCCTTTATGCTGATTGTTATTGGGGCTATGGAGACCAGAAGAAGTTTGAATGGAGTCATCCAGATCACTCGGTAATTTTTTAACAGCTGCCTCCCTCGCACTTCCTACTGTCGGTCTGAGCCGCTCAAATAGTCTACCAAATACGTTAGTTTTTTTTGTTACAGGTGACACCGAAGCTTCGTCTTCCTTGTCTGGGTAAGAACCGGCTTGGGCCTTGTTTTTAGTGAAATCCTCAAGAGTATCATCAGTTGCCGGTGACATACTGATGTCACCCATCTCGTTTGTTACCAACTTAACATTTGATGAAACATTTACCAGAGAATCATCAAGAGATTCCAGAGTATCTATATTGTCTTCAGGAATGTCTACTCTAGTAGAGACAGCGTTAAGATCGTCATATGATCCTCGTCTGTTATCTTTCGCCGCAGATTTATTAACCTCTACACGATTTTCAAAATCATCCTCCGTATCCTCATACTCGTCCTCATTTCCTGAGTCTTCATACTCTCCCTTATCCTCCAAGTCCTCGTGCTCTTCATCGTACTGTGAGGCTTCATACTCCTCGTCATCTTTTAAGTCTCCATACTCTTCATCATCCTCCAAGTCTTCATACTCTTCCTCATTTCCTGAGTCTTCATACTCTCCCTTATCCTCCAAGTCCTCGTGCTCTCCATCGCACTCTGAGGCTTGATACTCCTCGTCGTCTTTTAAGTCTTCATACTCTTCATCATCCTCCAAGTCTTCATACTCGTCCTCATTTCCTGAGTCTTCGTAGTCCTCATCGTCCGTCAAGTCCTCATACTCTTCCTCATCCTCAAAGTCTTCATACTCTTCCTCATCCTCTAAGCCATCATACTCTTCCTCATCCTC
>CENJ01019427.1_pt1 | contig 58484 bp, 124 predicted proteins | sample 356161 | NCBI WGS metagenome assembly CENJ01 (sample SAMEA2619531, study PRJEB7988) | marine metagenome | biome: marine biome (ENVO:00000447); feature: surface water layer (ENVO:00002042); material: "saline water (ENVO:00002010), including plankton (ENVO:xxxxxxxx)" | depth 5 m
AATTGAGAGTCGAATAGCCGATTCGATAAATGCTACCCCGTCTTACCGAGGATGTGGCACTATGTGCCTATAAGGCTTTGCACTGCACTCTCAAAAATTAAACTATTAAAGAACAAAAATACTGAGGCTATTTTAATGAGTCGCCTCTTCTCAACATAACTATACTACTAATATAACAAACAACATACTACAATTAAATATATAAAATGTCAACTACTTTTTTTACGAATCTTTGCATTTTGATCATCTACGATCTTAGCTAAACGCTTTAACTCGACAACAACTTCTTGTTTTGCAGTGTTGTTTGCTTTTGGACTCTTCAACACCTCAACCATAATTGGAATGAGTGCTGACCATGTGGGTGTTATATCTATTGTTTCCATGATGCTATAGTAAGAAATAAGTTAGGTGGTGTCAACAACTAATTATCTAAAACATCATATAGTTTAGTAACTCCCCAGCCCAAAAGGATTAAGAAAGCTGACATTCCAACAAGGTTTATAGTTATAATCATTAATTCATTCATAATTTTTTCGGTTAATAAGTAAGATTGATATAAGTATTGTTACAATTATTGCCTCAATCATTTAATTGATTTAATTCTTTTAAGAGTTTTCTTATGTTAAACCAACTAGTTTCGGGAAGGAATAAATTCGCGTTGCACTCGCTGGTGGTAGACCTATATAGATCATCTGCAAATTCTTCAAGCTTTGCCAATTTAATCGTCATAATTTCTTTGTTAGTTAATTGGTTATACAACTCATCATTAGTTGCAAACATACTAACTTTTTTATTTAGTGGTTTTATTAAGTCCATTATGCCTTGGCTCTTTGTAATCTAATAGCCCTTTCGGCTTGAATTTGTTTTAAGCGGAGATCGGCTTCTCTTTGTTGTGCCATTATCCCTTCTGTCGCTTCATTATATCCTAGAAACCTGGCTGTGAATGCGAAGGGGTCTCCGCCTTTTACTTTACTCATTACTGCCGTTGCTCTTGCACATTTTGCTATGTTACCCATAATTTATCTCCTTGGTTTATTGTTAATCATTGCATAATCATAGTTTGTATCAGCGCCCCTGTCAACATAAAAACAATCGGGGCAGTAATCTTTTCTCCATATAGGGTTGTCACGAAAACAAGTGGGACAAATTTTACCACCAATTATATCGCTCTCCATCTTAGATGAAACACAACCACTAAACAATAAACAAATTATTAATAAAAATTTCATTCTTAATTATTTTGAATCAACATGATTAATATAATATTGATTATCGAATAAGCCCTTTATTTGTTTACCATTATTTGTAATGTTATTGATCTTATTTTTTTGATTAATTAAAGCGCCTTCTAATGATTTGGTCATTTCTGCATCCCCCTTGTATTTATTTATTTCGGCTTGAAGGAATACTATTTTATCTAGCGCTTCGTTTATTTGCCTTTGTGGGTTTTTGGAGGGTTTATTTTCACCACCTGAATCTTCTTTTATATTATTATTTGGGCGGGGTCGTTTAGGCTTAAAGTCTTCTACATTATTATGTTTTGCTTTATGCCCCTCTTTTATTTGATCAAAATTTTTATTGTAGTTATTTTGGTCTTTATCTTGGAACATTATTTGAATCATTTTAAAAAACACCTCTTTGGGCATTATGTTTTGTGATCCTAGAATGGTCATCATTTCTGTGTAGTGAAGGTAAGCTTTATTTATTTGTCTGTTTTGCATTATTAATAGATTAAGTTATTCGCACCTAGATGTCAATACCAATGTGTACTTATTTGTATGAAAGAAGAATATAAACATTTCTCAGAGTGGACTCCTTTAAAAAAGAAATCAACCGAAGGGTCAAGGTATGATGTAAGGCAAGAAGTTTTATCTTATTTGGATAGATTCTTTTCTAATTTTATTTTGCATAGGGATTTTCCTGTTAAACAAAAGTTGGCAAGAAAACATTGGGTCGATACATTCTACGAAGAACTCACGCAAGAAGATCGTGAAGAAATTTTTAAGCAATTAAAGCGAGACAAGTCTAAATAACATGATCTAATACTTATTTATTTTCGTTCTAATTATATGAGCAAATATATTGACGAAGATATTATAGATCACCTTCCCGACTTTACAGACTGAATAACTAAACATTATTTATTTGTCAATTATTAATTATTATTTGATTCAAAATCTTTTATAATTAAAGGGGGCAATAACAATATTAAATTATTCGGCTCACCCTTTATTGAAATCATATCTACTATTGCTCTAAGTTCTGTATCCTTGTTTATTTGAGGCGAAGGTTTTCCTGTTTGATCTGTCCAAAGAACATCCTCGACTTCGTATCCATCATCAAATATTTGGTTAAATCCATTCCTAAACCAATTCTCAAGATGCTCAACGCTCTGTACTTCGATACTCAATGCGCCCCAAAATTATTGTTTATTTATTTAAACTTAATTAAAATGCCCAAAATAGTTTATTATACTTAAAAAAAAGTTAAATTATTCGGGGCTATTTGTATTAATTTTTATTTGATTTATTTGGTTCACTATATGTCGGGAAGCCAAATTTATTGTATTTAATTTTTTGTTTAATTATTTCGGCATTATCAATTTCTAAATCTTTTTTATTTGATTTGATTCTGTTTGTACCGATTTTTCCGTAAATAAAATAAAACAATTTAACAAAATATTTTATAAAATTAAGTCTGCCAACCCACATTTTCACCAATTCACACATAATCTATTATTAATTCATTGTATATTGTTCTATCTATATATTGTATTATAGCTTATTGTATATGTCAATGATGTATTAATGAATAAAAGGGGTCTTAGGCTTTTATGTGATTACCCAAGTGGTGATGAAAGTTAACCACAGGAAACGACATTGGACAATGAAATCCAACGAAAAAAACTGCGCCACAATACCATAAATTAAACATAAATTTTTTATTATAAAATTACAAATCTGTTTTTACCTTGCCATTGATTGTTTCATATTCGTCTAATAGCAGAAATAAATCTTTTAATTGCTTTTGATTTCTTACTATTGAATTCTCCATATAAACTTTTAATCTTTTTGGATCGGATTGTAAGTCTTGAATTCTTTTGCCAACTTTCTGAGAAGCATCTTTAAACTTAATTGCTTCATCAATAATTTTTTGATTTAGGTCAGTTGCCATTTATTTGTAAGTCGCTAAAGATTTTGTTACTATTATCTTCAACTTGAAATCCAAGTTTTTCAACTAAAAAACCGATTTCCTTACAACGAACAGAATTATTACGACAAATTTTTAAGTCAGCAATGTTTTTGATTGTTGGCTTTATGCCCAATTCAAATTTCTTTTGAACATAATTCTTGATTGCTAAATCAATCATGTCTTGACTATCTGATTTAGTTTTGTCTACATTTTGCCCCGAACCTTCATCTCCATCAAAAGCAGGGTCGTCATATCCTTCGGGAAGAATAACTTCGGGTTCGTCATCTGCATCACCGAAATCATAGTCATCATCTGAATCATCTCCGCAACCATTTATGATTGGCTCTTCATCAGAGTCAACGAACAAAGATTGTGGGGTGCTTTCTTGCTCGAAATCAGAATCATCTTCATCGACATAATCATCTTCGTCATAATCTTCATCATAATCAACTTCAAGATCAGCATCATTTGATCCGTAGATTGGTTTATTAGCTTCATAGACAGGTTTATCGAGTTCTTTTCTTGTGTCAGTTATATCTGAAACAACACGATACTTAGAAACACGAAGTTTTTGGAAGTCGCAATCAGTTGGAACTGAAACTGCATCTTCGGGATCAAACTCTACGATAAGCAAACGACCATCTTCTCCTGCCCAATTATTCGCATAATCATATGAGCCAATGTGAAGACCAAAAGAACAATGATGATCTTTGTTATCGTCTACGCACCTACGAGCAACTTCAATCGTTTCTCCAACTCCGTTGAAAATTTGATGGCGCTCATTGGTTTGACCTTGCAAAACAATAGTGTCGGCATTGCCTGTATTAGACCAAAAATCTGATTGAACACCTTTGTATCCCAAAATCTTACCTTCGGGAGTGTTTGGCAAAGACTTATAACTCATAAAAGAATAAAGTTCATTTACAGAGTTTGCGGATGGATTGCTTTGCAACCTAGTAATAAAGTTAACAAGAGGAGCAGAATCTTTCATTCCTGCACGAAGCATTTCAAGCAACTTGTCAACTACAACACCATGCAAACGATGACCCTTATAGTAAACAACTTCGTCTTTGACTTCGACATCTCCTTGAACGAAATCTTCAACTGCTTTGGCAATGTCTAGCAAATCTCCTAGATCATCATATCGAGCTTCCAAGATTGCGCTCTTTGCAACATTGAAGTTAACATGATCTTTGCGCAAGGTATAAGGTTTACCTTCCCAAAAGATGGTGAGAGAATTTTCGTTAATTATATATGGTACTTTATTCATGATATTTTTTGATTTTAACTTTCAGTAATTTGAACTATGTTTAATACTCTAGTGGATTTTAAATGTTATGTCAATAGTTTTTTTTAAAAAGATTAAGAAGGGAGAGAGGATAAACGACAACCTCTCCCCCTTCAATAGCATACAACAACAAAGTTTAGCCACAAAGCTCACACATGGTGATGTAATCTTCGATCATGGTTACAGATTCAATGTGAGTAAACGCATCGTTTCTCCAATCAGAATAATGAGAACCGACAAGTGAAATCATTGGGTATTTCTCATGGCAAGCAATCATCTTGCTTTTATAATCGGCAAAAGAAATCTTTTGAGTTAAGTTGGATTCAACCCAAGTCTTGTCGCACTCCAATAAATAATTTACATAAATAAGAAGATTAGAATTACGATCTCCATAACTCTTATATAACTTTAAACATTCTACGAACAAGCTATCTTGAAGGTCTTTGAAGTTTAAACCATTAGCGATAAAAATTTTGTACAAGTGTTGGTAAAACTCTCTATCGAAACTATCGTAGTCTTTATCTTTGCTAATTAAAGTGGCGGTATAAATACGATTTGCTTCGTCAATATTATCGAGCAATAATTTTTTAGCAATTAACTTGTAAAAGTCCTTGAAGTCTATCCATAAGTCTTTATCTAACTTTTTAATGTCAATCTTGCGAACACCAAACAAAGCATATTTGGGTGCATCCTTTTTAATTGAGTCATTAATTTTCTTCATTCTTGAGCGCATTGCATCAAGCTCAGAACTGAAACCATCAAGAGGATAATCAATTTTGTAATTCTTGATTGGAACATAAATCAATTTTCCATCAAAGTTACCATCAACTTCAGAACCATCTTCGATTTCATTAATTTTTGAGGAAGCATTTTCCCAATAGTCGGCATTGCGATAGCGACTACTTTTGTCAAGTTTCATGCTGAACAATGCAATGTCTGCTCGACTTCCGTTAGACTTACGCACTCCACTTCTGTTGGGTTTTTGTTTTTCCACATTATCAGAATATCTGATATGATCATCTGAAATGCGATTAAATTCCCATTGAGTCCAAATAACATTTTCTGCTGAACTTGTCGTTGCTCTCACGACATAAACTACTTGAAGGTCAGTATCTTCAGTCATAAGAGTGCGAACCCTCAAGTTATTGCCATGAGCAGATTCTAAATTTTGAATCATAAATAAGCAATTATCTTGACATAGCAATCTGTTTACTTTGCACGATTTAACCTTAAATCCATCTCTTGCATCTGTATCGTGATCTCTAGTAAATTCTGTAATAATTAAATCATCGCACATATCATGTGGACGAGAAAAAGCAGGACTATCAATTTGAATTCCATTCCATGAGAAAGCATTGTTGAAAATATCCTTACAATGATATGGCATGGTATTGATTATCTTAGCATAATTTCTTTTAGCCAAGAATAAGTCATCTGAATCGGCAAGTTTTTCTTGTGCAATTATTTGGATTTCATCTACAACTTTGTTAAGATACTTGCACAATACTCTTTGTGTTGACTCATTGTATTCTAGCATCTCACGACTATGGTGCAACTTTACAGAACCAAGAGGTAATCGCAAATGAAAATTTGTTGCTTGCAAGATCGAATCGACAATTCTTTTCTTTTTATCGTCTTTAAAAAACTTATCAGTTACAATAGAGTCTGAATTTAGTGGGTAAGAAACTCTACCCATAAGAATTTTAGGGCGATTTTGACCTCTGTTGTAATAATTGTAACGATTTTCTTCTTCAGTAAAAAACCATGAACCATCTTTTGCTTCGATTGAAATTTCGGGTGCAGAAATAAAACCTTCTTCAACACCTACAAAATTAGGCATATCTTTCTTTGAAAAGAATTTGAAGAAATTTTGAGCGATGTTTCTAAAGTTGTCACGATCAGATTCGGAAACTGCAACTTCAATGCAAAGACCTGTTGGTTCGTTGGTTGGTTCGGGGTCACCAATTCTTGCAATCTTTGTATCGTCATCTTCATTAACGAAAACATTGTAAGTGGTTTTGTTTCCACCATAATAAGAAACGCAAGTAAAACTATCTCCGTAAGAAAGTGGAGCAAACTTACCGATACCAAAAGCACCGATATAATTGTTTGATTGTCTTTTGGTTGACTTACCATACTTGGAATAAAGACCAAAAATATCTTCTTCACTTAATCCACCACCGAAGTCACGAACAGAAAAGTTTGGACTCATACTTGATGGTAATTTTACTTCAATTCTTTTAGTGGAGTTAGCTTCGGCATTGGCATCCAATGCGTTTGCGCTAATCTCTCTAACAACTGCAAGTGCAGGATTGGAATAGTTGTTTCTAAGAAGAGATGCAACATAGCGCATATCTTCGGCATCAATCGTGCAGTTGACTTGCTCAAAGTCATGTGATTGAACTACTTGTTTCGTTTTATCTTCGGTAATAATCATTTTCGTTTTTTGTTTTGTTGTTGATAATCAAATTATGATTCAGATCATAGAAAATTTTTGTTTGTCTGTCAACACTTTTTTTTTAATTTGTCGTAACTATCCCAATCATAGTTGTTTATGAAGTCTAAACATTCTTTCATGCAAGCGATTTCTAATATATAAACTTGCTCGTCTTCTTGATTGGTGATCGAAAGGTTTTTATTCTCTTCGATTTTTTGTTTAATTAAATTAATAATATCTTTCATCTGTTTTGTCTAATAATATTTATAAAATAAACTAATGTGAAAATTAAAAATTTTTTAATTGAGCAATAGTTTATTTATCTAAATTTCTTTTACTTTCTTGAGCTTTACGCACTTTTTGTGTGACCTTGACATTTGGCATATCTATATGCTCTACCAAAGGTTGTGCGCCTGTGTGCGATGTTTTCTTGGAAACCATATGAAGTTTATGGCTTTGTTCTTTAGTTGTTACTCCTTTTTTTGTTGCTTTTTTACTCATTATTTGCTACCCCCATTTATATTTTCTAATTTATTGTATCCTACTTCTCTAAGTTTACTTGCTTTAATTTCTTCTTCAATTAAATTGTGAATGTTAGTTGTGTCTTCTATTGCGGTATGAAAATACAAATCAATAAGATCAGCAATTTGATCTACACATGAGTACAAGCGATATTGATCTCCACCATTTTGTGGAACTTTAAACTTAATTTCTTCTGTTATATAATTCATTAATACTCTTCCTCATTTTCTATGTAATTATATCCGCTTTGATCTAGCAAATCGGTGAATTGCAAAAACTTTCTATAATCATCGATAGAAAAAAGTCTTGGATTTGAATCTGCTCCTGCTGAATAATGAGCTTCATACCATCTCTTGCCCTCTGATGAACAATGTCTAACTATATACCTTTTGTCGTTTTTCATACCCATACATTAAGTCATTAAGATAACCCTGTCAAGGATAATTCTTCACTTTCTGAATCTTGAAATTCCCCTACAACTAAATCCATGCAATCTGATAAAGGCGCGTCATCGTCAACTTTACCGATTGAGATAGTAATTTTTTCATCATAGTCAGTATCGTTATTTGGTAAAAAATGTAATTTAATTCTACCATCCGTAATTTCTTCAATGTCTTGGTTAGTTAAGCCAAGATTTATATTATACTCTTTCATCTGATAGTATTACCTTTATTTCTTTGTTTTTAATTTTCTTAATAATAAAAAGTTGACCAAGTAGATCATGTAAGTCTTCTGTTGTCAAGACTATTTCTTTTATTTCTTCAGATTCGTTGACTAAATTCATTTAAATAAATTCCTTCGCTAATTAATTCGTCTTCGGTAAATTCCATAGGGTCTTCCCATTCTTCATCATCAAGAAAGTAAGTGCCTGTGAAACTATCGTACCAAAATTTTTCTTCAGTAGTTTCGTCTTCGTATATGTGGTTGATATTCATGTGTCGGTATTTTTTGTTTTTATAAACATATTGTTATTAATATGTAGATACGATAAACATTTATAATTATTCTGTCAATACTAAATCTCCACTTTCCCACATATTCCAATGAGATTCGTAAGCGTGATCCCAATTATCATACTCTCCATTTGCTACGGAAATTGTTGCCTCTCTTTGGATTAATTCGTCATCAATTTCTTCCCAATTAAAATCGAGAGACATTTGATCTTTGTGGTAAACTATTTCTTCTATTTGGTTTTTCATAGTTTTTCGTATTTGTCAATCAAATTTTCTAAATATGATTCAGAAAAATGCTCGAAATTTTTTGTATATTTATATGCACCATCTAAATAAGTTGCTCCACCATTTCCATCGTTCCATATTTCGATACCCTCGATGTTGGTTTTGCATTGATAACCAAGACCTCTATTTGTCTCAAAATATCTCACATTTGTTACTTCCATTATGCAATCTCCAATCGGTAGTATCCATTCTCTATTTGCTCTACTTCGGTTAAAGATTCAAGACCCAAGTATTGCTCATAAACCTCACGAATGTAATCTAAAGGTTTGCCAACATAAAATGTAGGCTTGTATTGTTCACTAGGATCATCAAAACATTGCTTATCTATTTTAATAATCTCATCTAGCATTACTTGTGGCTCAACATTCCAAATTTTTTTTACTTTCATAGTTCTAAATTTGCAGTTATTGTTACATCTAATACTCCATGATTAACTGCACTTTCAACACAATAGCCTGTGCTGACTAGCTTGTCAATGATAGAATGTCTATGATTCCAAATATCTTTATCCCATCCACGATAATCGCAAGTAGAGAAACTCGATGAGCCTTTTTCAGCTACTTGTTCTTTATGATAAGCAATGTTTTTATTTAATTTTTCTTTTAATTCATTCATTGTATGTATTCTCTTTCTCTTAGGTTTTCTTCAAAATCTTTATTGAATTCGTTTAGCCAATTAGGATTAGTCGCAACTTCTGCCATAATCTCCCAAGGGTCAACCATCCATCCATCGGGAAAAAAATCTTTAAGGTCAACATCATAATAAAATTTTATTTGATCTGTCAAGGACATATCTTTTGTCCACTCTTCGTATGTTGGTAAATTTTGCATGATATATCAAGCTGAATTATAATTTATTAATTAAAAATTAGTATTTATATAGTTAAACAATTATTTTGCATCTTTTATAATGCTTTTGCTTGTGTTCTGCCCCCTGCATCCAATACATTGCGAAGGCAACTTGATTGCCCTGCTCTTGCGGTAACTTTCTTAGCATGGTCAAATGCGCTAGGATCAGCAAATTGTTGCATGACCATAGTTGACTTGTCAAGATAAACATTAAGACCTTTGCGAGGAATCGAGTTTGCTATCTTCTCTGCGTTAGAGATTGATTGTTTAATACTATCTAAAAATGCTTCTGTTGTATTCATGGAAGTCATGTTAGGATTATTTTATTAGCTTGTCAACACTTTTTATTTATTAGCAATAACTTCTAGTGATCTAGCGATGTCTCTTATAGATACTCGCAGTTCGGAAACTTCGTTAGTCATTTCATCAAGAACTGATCTGATGTCATCAAGCGCAAGAACAACATCATTATTTGAGAGATTGTGGATTTCTTCTTTAACTTCTTCTAAGCCATCACGAATATAATCTCCTAAATGTTCGATTGCTTCAATTTCTTGTGTGGCAATTGGTTTCATATTTTATTCTAAAATTCCTATTATTATAAAAAGCATTAATAATGCAGTAACGCATATTTGATAATCAGTCATTCTACCACCAACTATTATAATAAACTTTTTTTCCTTCATTAATTGCTTTGCGAGCATCTTCAATGAATTCTAGATCAGTTTGCTTATAATAATAATCTCCTGCTTTTGGCTTATTACCATCATCATCTTCCCAATCAAAAGAATCGTCACCGAAAAAGAATCCACCTGTTTCGGGTAGAACTTTTTGATTTACATCTGCCTCTAGTTGGTCTAAGTCTTCTAAAGTAAGCTCAACAGGGATGCAGTTAAATCTATCGATGTCTACATCACCTAAATCACCTTCAAATGGTTTGCCTTTATCTTCCCAAAGGTCTTCCATCCAACCATGCAAGCGATTATGCTTGCGCCAATTAGCAATTTGTTCTTCTTCTCCGCTAGAATCTTTTGCGTATGCGTACATATCTAATCCCATAATATTTTATCCTTTTTTATTTATAATTTATTTTAAAACCAAGATCAGTTAAGCATAGTAAATCAACCCTGTCAAGGCTTTTTTTGCGAGTCAATAAATTAATATTCTCAGCGTGATTAGAGGTCACAATCCACAAAGAATCTTTGCGATTTTTATATTTCTTTTCTTTTACTTCAATTATATTGTCCATAACCTAGTCTCTCTAAATTATAATCGAGATTAATTTTTTGTCTTTTTATAATATTTAATATTTGAGTTTTTCTTTTTTCATTGGAGAATTTATATTCTTTCATTAAGTCTTTGTGCCATTCGTCAAAAGATTCTAAAACCACTTGTGGCATAACAGAGGAATCTACTCTGTCTGCTCTGTTCCATATATAATGTCCTTTTTTCATTTTAATATATCATTTAATAGTTCTTGTATTGAGAGATCACTTGCTTTTGCTTTATCGCCTTTATATAAAGTGACTCCACATTTTGGGCAAGAATATCTAGCGTTTTTTCTTAATCTGTGTCTTTTATAAGTTGTTCCACAACAAGTGTCAACATATTTATGATGATCATTTGGCTTATTTAATTTATTCTTACCGCATCTTTCGGGTCTTGCCCCTATCTCCTTGCAAATAGATTTCCATATCTTGCCATGTCCACGACCTGCGCTTCCATAACGATGATAAGCTAAAGCATGAGCAATTTCATGCAAGATAGTGTCCATAACTTCTGCTTTGTCATTAAGCTCGACATACCACTTGGATAAGTAAATCTTTTTCTTATTGTAACTACAAGTTCCAAGCGCAACTTTTTTATTATGCCAATTAAATCTCCAACCATTTTGGAGTAAGTTATGTTTATGTAAATAAACAAGGGCTAAAGCAGATGCGGTTTCTTTTTTCATGCCCTAATGGTAGGGCAAAATTTAAACCTTGTCAACAATAAATTTTTGTAATTCTTGGTTTTCTAAATTTAATTCTCTTTCAATTTCTTTGGCAATATTTTTACCAACAGATATTTCGTGATCTTTTGATAAAGTATCTAATAGCTCAATTAAATTTTTTCCTGTTTTAATTCTATTCTCTTCTCCTACTAGGAATAAATTGTCAGCAGTTACAAGCATGAGGTCATCTATTTTAATGATGATATGGTTGATTGCATCTGTGCTACCTCTTAGTCCTAATTTTATTTTCATATTTTAATTATTTATTATCCATTAATAATTTTTCTACATCAAGAGAGGGATGATGTAATTCGTGATGGCAATTATGGCAAAGTAACTGACATTTTTTAGCCTCATTTAATACTTTGTTCCACTCGTAATTAGCTATATTTCTCATTTCAACATTAAATAATTTTGTATCAGAATCAACATGGTGAAAAATTAATGCGGTTAAGTTTTTTTTATAACCACATATTTCGCAACATCCACCTTTTAATTTAACTAAATTTAGCTTTCGTTTAATCCCTCTCCTTCTTTGTCTAGCATAAGATTTTTCTTTCATATTTTAAATAAGATCATCTAATTTAATGATGATATGATTGATTGCATCTGTGCTACCTCTTATTCCTAAATATATTTTCACTATTTATTTTTGCAATTAAATCTACTTTTAAACTTTCTTTTTTTTCTGAATCATCCCATACAATATTATTTTTGTCAAGACTAATACTAATCAACATTAATCTTCTATATATTGGATAGAAAATTAAACTTGTTATATCGTAGCGCAAAAGATGAGAAACTAAGTCTCCTAAAAAATAGAAGATTTTACTTAAATAAGTTTTCAATTATTTCTTCTATCAGTTTGTTGTTTAATTAACTCGTTTAAATTTTTTCCCCAATTAATTTGGCATTGCATTGGTTGGCTCATTTTAAAAATTCCATTTTGTAGGGCAAGTAAAAATTATAAAACAAAAAATAAGTAGCGTTAAAGCAGGAATCATTTTATAAAAAGTATCTTTGGCATAAATGTGCATACCAACTGCGCCCATCATAAGAAAAGTAGTAATTGCCATACATGGCAAAGTAAAGGGATCGTAAAGAAGTCCTATCATTAATAAAAAAGCAAAAAATGGTTTGACTACTCTCAAAATATCATAGACCCAATTTGGGAAACCAACTTCTATAACTTCTTCTCTCAAAGTAGTAGCTCCACCAACTCTAAAGTTTGTGGCTACATGAGATCGAATTAACCAAACAAATAGTATAGAAAACCCAACAATAAATTGAAGGATGTCTGACAAACTAACCTCATTCATTTATTTTTTTTAATTGGTGGAAATCTGCCCCAATCTCCCATCCCATCGTAATCTGCTTCGTCACCCAAGTGTTCAAGAATTTTTTCATTCTTAATCATGCTATCCTTGGTGACTTTATTGATTTTTCTTTTACGAGTAAAAGACCAAATGAATTTTTTAATAGTTTTTACGATCATATTTTTTAAGTTGTTTTTTGCAAGTGTCGCAGTCAATAAGTGTTTCCACGCAAAAGCAATTATTTGATAATTTATTACTAGAACAACTTATAAGGAAAAAACAAAAGAATGTCAAGGATAATTTAATAATCGTTTTCATGTACTTCTAGCTCTTGTTGTTTTTTGATTGATTCATATATTTTATATAATAAATCTTTTTGAGTGTTATATCTCTCATACTCAAAAGACCAATTTTCTTGAGAGAAATCTTTTCTTTCGGGGTAATTTATTTCTCTGTCAACATCTCTTACTGCATACAATGCCATGTTGAATCCATGCCTTGCGCCACTATTAAATTCATCATGCGCCATCTTTAATTAACTCCAATAATATTTTTTGATTATTAAATATTTTATTTGCCAAAGAGAAAATTTGATCATCACTTAAAACTGCATTATCTTCACCAATAGGTTCGTCTATTTCGTAAAGAAAGTTTTGTATTTGTGTTTCTGTGATCATTATTTATTCTTCTCATTTTCATCTAATAGAGCATCTAAAAGATGAATGATACCCCAACCTATTTCGCTATCTAATTCAGGGCGAAAGTTTTTTTTCAAAAGAGAGTCTTTATTGTCATGCCATAAAATTGACAACAAATGGTTTCTTTGTTCTTCTAGTAACTTGTAATCTATATTCATTAGTCAGAATCTATACTAGTAATTATTAAAAGAAAAAGCAATACTAAAACGCATCCTGCTATAATATTTATAGCATAGAATACATCGGGCAAACTCTCTAATAAATTATTCACTCTTTATGTTTGTGGGGTCATGTTGTTCGCTTACATCTTTTTGAATACGAAGCATGATACCATCTGCATAACCAAGTAAATTAAAACTCGCTTGCGATACTGATGCTCCTTGATCTAAGTCATCAAGAATCAATTCAGCGGAACTGATTATTTGATGTAGATACTCTTCTTCTTTACTAATTCTTCCTTCCATAATTTCTAAGTCGTGATTTGATGTAATAATTTTTTCGTCATTGTGTACGATGCACCAAGCGTTTAATTTTTTGTCAAAAAAATAATGGCATTATGCAACCATTAATTCTGAATAGTCATACTCTCCATTTTTGACAGGAACAAGAACTTCGACAAGAAAGTTTTTAACCGCCTCTGTTATTTGAATTAATTCTTGGAACTCATCGAATAACATAGAGTTAGAATCACCTTGTCCACCATAACACATACGATAACCTTCTTCTATTGGGGCTACGCTACCATTTTGTTTTCTAACCCAATTATTGGTTTGTGGACATCTTACATATTCCCAAGGAGCATGATAAGAATTTAAATAAACTAATACATCAAGTCTTCCAACATTATTTCCAACACTATCTTTTCGATGGGTATAATCAATAAAATCAATGTTAGCAGATGGAAATTCGCTATTCATATCTTTGAGTTGAACCATAACACCTTTAAGGTTTTCACTACCATGATAAGTTTTGCCTTGATAGCCTGTTTGCACTTTCCCTTTTGTTAATTGGCACATTTTGTGATTACGATCACCTTTGCTAGTCCAAGACAAAACATTTTCTTCGGGCATTAACTTTTTAATAAGTCGATTACTTTTGAAAATAACTTGGCTAGGATTCCATGTCTTCCAATTAACTCTTTGTGTTTCAAAATAATTTTTCATAATAATTTTTGTTTATTGATTTAACGATAGACATATAATTGCATGATCAGCAGTCCTTGTCAAGAGAAAAGTTTGAGAAATGATGTCCATGCTCTTCGTAAAATGATTGAACTAACTCTATTGCAGACATAACCGATTGACTATGAGGATTTTCTCCTAAATCGCCAATAGCGGATGTCTCTGCTTCTTCTAAAACTAATTGTATTGCTTGTTCTAAATTCATTTATTTGTATCCCAATTTTTTAATTCTCCAAAAATTTCTTCCCATTCTTCTCTTATTTCAATGTCGGGAATATTATCTAATCCTTCAAACCCATCTATTATATATTGAATCATTTGACTGACGCTAATATTCATTGCTTCTTGTTCTGCAAGATCATATCGCATTTCATCAATAGTGGGGTTGCCTTCTCTTAGCTCTCTTTGTGTAGTTCTCATATTTTAATCTTCTTCACTTGTTGCTACTACCAATAGCTTGACATCTTTACCATCACCTGTCAACCCAAAAAGATCAAGACAGGATTGAAAGAGCGCTCCATCTTCGGGGGCAATACTGACCCATGCACAATTTTGACCATCATCGGATGTGTAGACATCCCAATTATATTCAAGCAATCTAGCTTTCTGATATTTAGTTAATTTCATATTTGTTTTTATTTATTCTTTCCAATGTGGATAATCGGATTCTAGTCTTTCATATAGTCTTTGGATTGTCAAGCGAGTTTTTTCTTTATCTGACTCTTTTAAATAATTAAGATGTTTTGGGTAATTTAAATAATTAAGCCCTTCTTCAAGGGCTTTTATTTGATCAATAATATCTTTTATTTCTTCAGCTTGTTGCTGAATTTTATTTAAAACAGAGAAGTTCATGTTACATAATCAGCACACGCTATCGTCTTAATTATCTCTTCGGGTTCTTCTTCGTTTTCATGGTAACAAGTCCAATAGAAATCAGAGCAATCTTTTAGCATACCATTGGTGCATATTTCTTGAATGATTGGTCTAGGAGCATCCCATGCCGTATCAAAATGATAGTTAATACAATTATCACTTTCTTCTGAAACTTCTGCTCTTACCGAATTCCATTTAGTTCCCCAATTATATACCGACCAATGATACCAATTATTATCCCCAAATTTTTTTCGCTCTTGATCGCCAAGATTCCCTTTAGCGTGAAATTTTTCAGAATGTTCGGGCATGGGTATTACTTTATTAAAATCAAAAACATTCTTATCGCTAAATAACTTTGCTTTGATTTCTTCTAATTTATTTTTTGGCGCTTCAAAGCCTACTATATTGTGAGTCCAATTTGGCATAATATTTTATTGTTGATCGTGAAGATGATTAGTCCAATCGACTTCATCCGCTCTAATTTTCCATGCAATTTCTCCATTAGTAGGGTCAGCATATTCAATATTAAAATCGCAATCGTCAAGAGTCTTGTATGGATCATACTCTCTTACTATTTGCTCTGCTTCATCTCGGTTTTCAGCTTCAACATAAAAGCAGTTGATTATTTTTATTCCAACGCAGTATTCTCTCTTCTTACTCATTATCTTTTATTTTATTTAGCTTTTCTTGATAAGCTTTTTCTTGAGGGTCTTGGTTAAACATTTTTTCTTGGAATTCTTTAGCTTCATAACCCTTTTTAAAGGCATCCATAAAGGGGCTTGAGTCTCGTAAATGACCTTGTCTGTTATTATCTATTTCTGCTTGAGTAAACCATTTATATTCTGTATTAAATAATTCATCTACATTGCATGGGTGATACCCCATGCTAACAAGCAAACTCTTAAATATGTCTGCCATGCTTTCGACATCCATATCATCATCGACTTCAACACTATAAGTTTTATTGTAATTATTTATTGTTATTTTCACTTTTTAGACCAATTAATTTGTTGATAGTTTTTCTTGAATTTGTCGGAAATATTTCTAGGGGAATCACCTTTGCCATTTTGAGTAGATGTTTTTGGCTTGGGTTGTTTAGTTTTCTTCTTTTGGCTCTCCTTCATTATTAAATAATTCTTCTAAGGTTACAGATTCTTCCTTATCGTCATTAGTCAAAGGATAAAACTCTATTGTCTTATAGTCAAGTATTTTATTTTTGTATTTTTTTGCATCGCCCAACATCATCTCCAAAGATTCTATCAATTCTTCGGGAGTATCAGCTATCACTTCGGGTTCTTCTGTATGCGCAGATATTTTACCTTCATCATTATATATAACTTCATAAAGACCATAGTGGTCTTTTAAGCCCATGCCTTTGTCGCTATTGTAATGCATTATTCTGTAATTCCACATGATCTTTGATGCCAAAACGACAAGTAAACATTATGTTATATATATGATGCCAAGCCTTTTCGTAATAAACATTACCATCTTGAGATAAAGTTGGTTTTTCAAAAGCATCATTACAATTTTGCTCGATATGATTAATTAATATTTTTAAATCTTTTTCGATTGAGTTAAGTTTATTAAGCAAATATGTTTGCTCGATATTATTCATGGGTCATTAACTTTTGCCTATATTCTTCTGCTAGATCAGAACCCCATTCATCAACTGATTCATCAGATAAATCGCAAGCAATTTCTATATTAGTAATATTGTGCCATGCTTCTTCAGCAAAGACACTACCATCTTTATTGCGACTTGGTCTTTTAAATCTTTTATTGCAATTATTTTTAATGTGCCTATCTATAATTTCTATGTCATCGGCAATGCAAGACAAGCGATGTTTAAGTTGAAGGTTTTCTAAGAGTAATCTTTCTAGATTGTCTTTATGCACTTCTCTCTCTGCAAGAGTAAGTTTTACTGAATCTTCGTAAGTTGGGCAATCGTCTCCTATAATTTTTTTCATGCTTTTACAATAGATGTTTCGACTACTGATGTCAAGAGTTTTTTAATCGAGTCTTAATCTTTTTTCCATCAACACTAATCTCTCCTCTAATAAATGCGCCAAAATCATCATTATTTAAATGAGAGGTATCGGGTGGAACAACACCAAATTCTCCACCTATGCCCAATAGTTTTGCTCTGTCATTGAGTCTCTTGTTCATTTGCTCTTTTAATTGGAACATTTTTTCTACAAGGTCTTCAATAAGAGGATACCCTGCCAACTCGAAAAGACGAGTGTCTAATCCACTTTCGACTTCAAACAAACTATCTATTTTTTGTGCTTCTTCTATTTTATTCATTTTCTTTTATTTTTTCTTTTACCGCTTGTTCGCAAAGCTCATTAAATGTAATATTTTTTTCATGTGCGAACTGCATATACTTTAGCAATTCTTCGTTGTCAAAGTCAAGCTCAATCGTTTCGTATTTTACTTTTTTAATAATAAATGCTTCGTCTTGTGAGATAAACTTCAAGTCATCACCAACTTCCCATCCTAATCTTTTTAATAGATCATCGGGTAAACGAAAATATAACTCACCATCAAAACTTTCTTTAACTTCTAATTCTGAAACTTTCATTTTAATTCCATCGAATCTTCTTCAGATTCTTTTTCTCTCTCTTCTGCGAAACTAACTTCAGCATTTTGTTTCCATGCTTTACTTATTTCCCAATCGGCTTCCATTTCATCAAAAGCCCTGCTAACTGCATCATCTTGGGATTCCGAATCAATAAAATAAGTGCGATAAGTTGTGCTTGCTATTTCTATTTCAAATGTTTTCATTTTTCTTACTCTCCATTAATTGTTTTGCTTCCATTAAAGCATCACAAAACTCTTCGATCTTGTCAACAGGAATTTGAAAATATTTATTATGACTTCTTCCTTGGCTTGTGATTGCAGTACAACCAACATGAACATTAAAGTCGTATGCTCTAACTTCAAGACCACTTAGACCACTACAATCTTTCGAGCTAGACCAAAATGTTTGCTTTGACATTTCTTCTCTAGTCTTGCCTTTAGACCAAACTATTTCTTTTTCTATTAAATTATTCATCGCTTTTAATATTTTTCCAAAATAAATTTTGAGTTTCTTCAATGAAATTCTCAATAATTAAATCAAGGTTGTATGTTTTATTTCCATACTTGTCAACTTTAAAATCAGCTTTGACTGATATGGTATCAGCGTCTTGTTCTTCTAGTGCTTCAGTATTCATTCTTCGTACATAAAAATAGGGGTGTATTCGCCAACATAAGCGCCCTCAACATTAAAAGAGAAATATTCACCCGCATCTTCATAACTCATGCCATCACGCTCAACAAAAATATCAATGATATTACCAACAGAGTAAATAACTCTGCCTTTTGTATCGTATCCCATAATTGCATCATCAAGCCCATCTGCAAGCAATGCTTCGGGATTGTATTCAGCAATAGCTTCTTTTAGTTCCTCAAATCGCTTTTCGCGATCTTCTCTTAGCTCTTCTATTATATCTTTTTCTTTTTTCATATCTTCTAAAGTTGTAGCCCTTAAATCTTTTAATTCCTCGATTAGTGGTAGTCCTTGTGAGTTTAAACAAATCATCTGATGTAAACGAGGTTAAAATAATATAATAGTAATGTCAACAGAAAAATGATCCAAATCTAATTAAACATCGTTATTTATATCATGCTTACGGAAAAAGACTGCTTTAAAATAATAAGATTTATGCTTACCACTATTATTACTATGGCAAGCACAGGTCTTGGGTTTGTATTTAATTATCTTCCTTACTGAAGGTTTTTAATACCCAAAGAGTGAAGTGTTTTAGATCATAGTGGTATCTAAATTTATTTCCATACGCACTCCAATAATTTAAATTTTCAATTAGAAAGCTAAGTTTAGAGTGCAAAAGTTTAAATTCTTTTAAGCTAAGATCACATTCGGATATAGCTTTAGAAACAAGGCTAGAAGCTTTTCTTATATTTTTATAATGCTCATCATAAGTCATTAGTTGGAACATCTGATGGGCAAATTATTTCTTCTATCAATTCGGAAACATAAGGTCTAAGAGCTATTTCTAATTTTTCAGCTATCATCATTTGAGCAGATTCCGATTGCAAGTTTATTTGGCAAGAGCCTGTACTACCGCAAGCAATTTCGTCTAAAGTTTTTAATATAATTTCTTTCATTTTATTCTTCTCCTAATAAACATTCTTTAAGACTGGCATAAATGCAATAACACAATATAAAAATTGCACAAACACTATCCCAAGCCCACTTTAATAGTTTCATTTATTGTAAGCGTACAAAGGGTCTTTTGTGTTAATGTTAATTTGCTTGAGGGGTTTTGTATATGGAGTTGTTGTTTTTGAAATTTTCTTTCTGCACTCTACATTTGATTTATATAACTCTTTCTGATACCTTAGTTCGGTTTCTGCTCCTTGTAGAGTAGTAATAGCTTTGTTTTCAGTCATCTTGCCATCAAGTACCAATTTGACACAAATTTTAACTTCTCTTGCAGTAAGTCGATAAGGAAAGCTTCTGCAAAGAAACTTATAAAACTTGCCACTTATTTTTCCGTGCTTTAATTTTTTATGCAAGAATCTTCTGTAATTGCAATTTTTAGTATTATGTAATGTTTTCATTATTTACTAGTAAGTTTAGTTCCTTTTTTTAAATCAAACAGAGATAAGTAAAGGTGATCTTCTTGATAATCATGCAAGTAAGACTTTGCGTCTTCTAAAGAGTCAGTTGTATAAATAGCTTCATTCTTCAAATCGTTTATTTGTCTAATTTGATAACGATAATCTACGACCCTAACCCTATAAGAATGACCACCATTTTTATTGTAGGTAACTGCATATTTTTGCGCTTCTAATTCTGTATCAAAAATGGGGTTAATGCAAGGATCACTACTCCAATGTGGATCATATGCTTGGTAATAAGTTTTACTAGCGCAGTTAGAAAACAAAAAAGTAATTAAACAAATGAATGTGGTTTTAATCATTGAGAGCAATAAAAACATAAAATAGCAAGTATGTCAATATTAATTTATTCCTAAATAATAATATTTTTCTTTTATGTATTCTCTAGTTTGTTTTGATAGCTGACCTTTAAGAGCAAGTTGTTTTATGTTATATCTATATTCTGTTATTTTTTCAATATCATTGTTTTCTCTTGCTATAAACATTTTTTCCTCTATTTGAAATAATCTCATGTCATCAACTTGGTCAAAAGTCGAAGGGTGATATGTATAATCAAATGAATCAAATATTTCTTGAAAATAATGCTTTTGTTTGCCAACGATCCACAAACTAATCCAAAGAAAAAGCATGGCGCTTACTCCAAAGATTGATAAGAGTGTAGAAAGAGTATCTGTGGATGTACTTGCGAAAAAGCCTAGCCCAAGAGGAAAGCCTAAAATAAAACCCCACATCCAAATTAAATATAATCCTATATCTTTTCTTGTGTATTTGGTGGGCTTAGTTCCTAAATGCACATCATAAAAAGATTTATCTTTTCCTTGTTTATGGTCGGTATATATTTTGCCTGTCAGAATTTGTTCTTTAAAATTATTTTTTTTTCTTTTCTTCACCCCAAAACCCACAAACACATGGTTTATTATTTTTTTGATCTGCTCCTTCTCGAAAACCTTTTTCGTAAGATTGGTTTGCATTTTTACTTAAAATTTTATCAAATTTTTTAGCAAGGTATTCTTGTGCGTCAGAATAACCTTGGTCGTAACCTTTTTGGTAGTTGATATGCTCTGTGATTTGTTCTGTCACTTGTTAATATTTAACTTTTATACCGCCTTGAAAATAATTTGGTTCTTTTTTAAGTTCTTCGGGAATTTCTAGCCTTTCAACATCAACATATTCTTGAAAGAAAAATTCAAACGCTTCTGTATCATTGTTTTCTTGCGCCAATCTTATTTGTTCAAGATATTCTAATTCTAGCATTTTGTTCTTTTTATCTTCAGCTAGTAAATCATCTATTTCTTTTTGAATATTACTTGGTTCAGAAAGGCTTTGATTTAAATCAGAAGAAATCGCTTCGATATTCTTGGTTTGATTGCAACTTATAAAGAATAAGAAGAGAAATAAAACAATATAGTTAGTCATACTTTATTATATGTAAATTTGTGATTAGTTCCAATCAAAATCTGCTGATATTGCAAAAGCCAATCTGTCTTTCCAAGGATTTCCATATTGATCTTTTTGACTAGGGTCGGTAATCTTAATAATCATGTTGTAACCCGACATATTATCTAATTGCTCTCCATTTTCGGGAGAATATTCTTCATCTATGTTTAAGGTATCACTATCCCCAATCCAAGCATCTTCTTGATAGTCAAGAAATCTAATAGGAACAGCGATGTCGGGGTCTTCTTCTAGTAAATCTTCTCTTATTGTTAAGTGGCTATTTTTTGCGCTCATTTCCAATCTTTCTTTAATACATATTTTTTGTTAGCATGATTCATTACGAAAGCTCGATTTTTTGTTTGAGCTTCGTATTCTGTTAATGTGGCAGAACTGATAAAAGCATAAGATGGTTTTGCGCTAGTGTCAATTAAAATGTATTTATGTTCGGGTGTATTGTCAATACGCATATTCTTTTTTCTCCATTAATTCTTTTATTTGATCTCTAGCTTCATACCAAAGTTCATCTCTGTCTTCTTTAAGTCTAGCCATACTATAATCATGCCATACCTCGCATATCTTGTCAATATTTTTATCATCGGGTTTTACATTATAATGATTCCAATTTTTTTCTCCATCAATTATTTCTTGCTCAATCCATTCAGCAGGATAACCTTCGGGGAAATACATTAAATTATTATCTTCGGCAAATTTTCTAGCAAAAGAAACAAAGCTATCTTCCCTCTTGTGAGATTCATATAGGTCTGCATCTTGATACCAAGAATCATAAACACTAATCTCAAATTGAAAAGTGTCTTTGATCGCAACATATTCTTGCTGAAACTTTGGTCGATTATCGTCACCATGCTCTAATATGTCAACACTATGAGCTTCGCCATACCATTTCATGTGAGTAGTCACTCGACTAGCATAGATAATCTTTTGAAACTCTCTAAGGAGTTGTTGGTTAGACTTGCTAGTCTTTTGCGTTCTTCTAAAACTTACTGATAAACCTTCTCCGCTCATAATCCCCATATAGTAGGGGAATAATTTATTCTTGTCAAGGTTTTATTTTACGAAAGTATCAATTAAAAAAATGAATAACAAAAAGCAAGTAAAGAAGTATATTAAAATATCCGAATCCATATATAAATTTACACTTTTAATTCTCAAATATTACTTCTTTGTTTCCGTTTTTATTATAGTTGAATAAATAATGTTCTCTGTCTGTATCTATTGAATGATACTTATTTTCTTCACTTGGTGGATTAACTGCATAGCAAGCAACATCCCAAGACCATTTAATAGAATCATAGTATTCAAACTGACCTGTTTCGACATTGATTTCACCTAAATCATCTCCGCAATGAATATTGTAATCTACATAATTACCATCTCCTAGATCATAACTATTCCAATAATCAAAGTTATCTCCTTCGGTTTCAACTTCGGGATTAAGCTCAACTTTTTTGATGTGTTCTAAAGCTAAATCAATAATTGCTACCACAACTTCTTTGGGAGCTTTCCAAGTTTCTATTGTATCAATCATTTGAGTCATTACTTTTTAATGTGCCGTCATCATAGAGGCTTTTGGTTATAGGATCAAGGTTATTTTCAATATTTTTATTTGAAATAGTTCCGTTTTTAATTAATTCTTCAAAAACTTCCCACATTTTTTGATACCTAGCATTATGTAAGGCTTTTGCGCCAATCAACATATTACCCATCTCATCTTCTGTTGGGCGAACTTTGGCATCCATATAAGAGTGAAGAATGGCATCTATATCGTCACCCATACCATGCAAGGCACTCATTGCGTCTTCTAAGTCAAATCTATCCATGGTATTTAACTATGCATACTTTTATGGGGCTGTCAACAAAAATATCATTTATCATTGCGGAAATTATTCCCCAGTTACCCCCTGCAAGACCACATGAAATCCCCCAAGGCAAACCAAGGACAGGTGGTGGTGAGCCATCATATTCATGTTTACTTATTTTCATCTCGAAAAGGTCTTGCTCTACCCTTTTTAATGCTTGCCAAAATTTTTCATAATCAACTTCTCTGCCTGTGCCAATAGTTGCTTGCGTATACATATTGTAAATATATTTGCGGTTACCTATATCAGCCTTTGAGAATTTACCAAGCGTCACTCCGTAATTAGAATTAAATGCTTTCCAGTCTGCTTCATAAGCTTTGGGATAGCGATCTTTTATTTGCTTTGCTATACCTGCTCCCATGATATTTCTAGTATTGCAAGAATGTGCAATAACATTAATATGGTTTGGGAAATCGAGGAGATCGCCTTCTATTAAATCAATCATGCCGAAATATTAAAGAATAAAAACCTTGTTGTCAAGAAAATTTCCAATGTTGCAAATCTTTTTTAATGTCGCTGATAACAACCATAGTAATTACATCTTTTCTTCCGTAGCGTTGGTAGTATCTATACATGGCTTCTCTGCTATATTGCACAAATTTTTTATTAGTAATCTTGCTCTTCATCCAAGAAACCAAGTCTTTTCTTTTGCAAATTAAAAAATAATCTTTTTGCTCAAAGGCTATATAATCTGCCTTACCTAATAGAGAACCCTTTTCTCCACGCACATTTCTTAATTCTAACCAAGTGATATTGTAGTCTAACTTATTATCTGATCTACTTTTTTTTCTAGCGCCCTTGACATCAATTAATGAAACTTTATTCGTTTTTGGGTTGGTTATTTTCCAATCCCAATGCTCATGCATATCTTGATTTTTGGTCGAGTGAATGACTTTAAGATTTTTTGAAAGACATATTTCTTCAAATCTTTTTTCAGCTTTGTCGTACATTTAAATAAAGCTTAAAGCGATTGACTTCTCAAGAGTTTTATCGCTTTATCTTTACCTTTTACTTCGCACTCCCAAATCGCTTCTTGATCGGGGTCTATTGCAATGTGGGGTGGTCTATTACCCAATGCATAGTATTGAGCATGAGATCGAGGCTTGTCGGGCTTACCTTCACTCCAATGAAAAACAGGAGTAAGAAAGGTATTATCACCCTCTCCTTGATTAACCCATGTATAAGCGCAACGCTCTGCTTGAAATATAAGATTACGATCTTCAGATGGGTTACAAAAATCATGCAAATTATCATAACAAACAGGGATGTTAGCCCCGAATGTTTCAAATAAATATTCACTGAGTTTAATGCAATTATCTACATTAAAGAAGCCTTTGTCTTCGTTCTCGATAGTTAGTCGAGTATAAACACCTTTATCACACATAGAAAGATTACGAAAAAATCTAGTAGCAACCAATTCTAAACTTTCATCCATCCTTGGGGTGTAATTAATGTGGATATTCATTGGCGCAGTATGATCTTGTGGTAGACCAAGTTTGTCAAGAATACTAGCTTGAAAGTTGAGTTCTTTTACGCTTTTTTCTACCGCATCTTTATTGGTTGAAGCAAGAACATTAAATTGATCGGGGTGAGAACCCATGCTAATATTAAATTTTCTAGCAATCTCTCCAATAAAATTTAGATGATTATCAAGACCTTTATAATTTGGTAAATCAGTATATTTAATATCTAAAGAGGGGTCAGTAACCAATGGGAAAAGCGCTGAACTTACTCGGTAATGACCAATATTTTGTTGACTGCAATGCTTTACAAGATATTGCATAACCCTTAGATTATGCATAATTCTCTCAGAAAGCTCTTTGACTGCAAAAGTTTTGCCATGTTCTTTTTTGAGGTCTAGGAATCTTTTCCTAGTCATCTTTTGAAAAGAATATTTTTTCTTGTCAATCTCTTTTAGCATTTCGCTTTGGCAGGTTAGTCCGTAAATCATGTTTGCTACAATAGCAAAGCAGACAAACTATGTCAAGACTTATTTGTCTTTACGGAATAAATTAATCAAACCAACAAATATGTACTCGCCCAAATAATAAAAGAAAGCAAAGAACATTAAAATATAATCAGAGAATTTATACTTTAATTTATTTGGCATTTTTTGAGTGAATTCCTATATGGCAAAATGTACCACTTATTACACTAAGATTAGAAATTATTCCCATAGAATAATCATCAAAAGAATAAGAGCCAATAAAGTCAGCGCCCAATTATTATTTATAAAATATTTTATTATACTTGAATTATAGAGTTATAAACTTGACGACCTTGCATGGTAATTTTTCTTTGACCATCAATCTCAATCAAGTTTTTATTTAACAAATATAATTCGTGATCTCTTTGTAAGCAAGTTTTGCTTAACCCTAATCTAGCAGAAAGACCTGTCAAGGTAGTAGAGCCAATTTGCTTTAAAACCTCAAGAACTTGTTTTTCTGTATTCGTTAAGCCCATTGGTAATATACCTATTTGTTCGCTCAAGTCTCTGAAATCAGAGGAACTGAATGTGTTTTGATCTTTTGAGCCACAATAAAGTTCAATCTCTTTAGCTCTTTTCACCGCGCTTCTCGCGTTACCTCTAATAGTTGAAGCAACTTCTGTAGCGCAATCACCTTGTAATTCTATTTCGGGTAAACAAGCTTGAACTATTTCGGCTAATTCGGATTGCGAATAAGCATCAAAATCAATGGTTGTCAAGCGATCTTTTAATGGTGGAAAAATCTTATCCGTTTCAGTTGTGGCAAAAATAAAAGTTTGATTCCTAAAATTAAATTCAAAACTCATTCCGTTCCACTCAAAATTTTTCTTTGAATTAGATTCTGTATTAAATATTGTCAAGAAAGCCATTGTTAAATCTTTTGGCAAAGCATGGCACTCATCAAAAAGAATAGTTATTTCATTGTCCATGATTAATGGCAAAAATATTTGTTCAAAGAATTGCTCGTTATTCTTAATGGTGGAGCAATTCAATTCTAAGAATGGGCGCTTGTCGCCCTCTTGATTAGATAAATTTTTGGCAAAGGCTTTTGCGAATTCAGTTTTACCCAAACCTTTTGCCCCCGATAATAACAAAAAGGGAGCTTGAGAGGTTTTCTCAAAAGCTTTTATATAAAAGGATAATTTCTTTTTTACGGAATCTTGACCAATAAGACCATTGAAGTAATTCATAATTATAAGTGTGTTAGTGAATATTCAATAATAGGTTGCTCAGTAGGAGTAACTACCTTTGGTGAAGCCTCTTTTGTGACTTCATCTTCACTATTTGAAATCTTGTTATACCATTTCCTGCAAACAAGAACCTTGCTTTTGCGCCCAACCCAATCGCCTAATTCGTCATAAGGGATTAAGATGTATGGGCTATGTCCTTTGGGTCTACCTCTTTTCATATGAGGCAAACATAGAATAATTTATTCAAGCTGTCAACTTAAAAAATCTTCAACATCTGAATAGTATATTTTAGTTTCTTCTAAGAGGCTAACTATCAAATTCTTTAGGGAATACAGAGTTTCTTTGCTGATCTCCATGCCTTTTGGGAAAGTTTTAGAATCATGGATATTAATTAATTCGTTTATAGAATCTAATTGTTTTGAATAGCAGTTGTTGAGTATAGTGATGTCTTTAAGCATTTTCCGTTTCAACGATGGTAAATTTTTTTCAGAACCAAAGCCTTTTTCTTTAAAAGATTGAATTTTTAACATATTTGCGTAATGTTTTTCTTCGAGCTTAGACCCCTCAAAAGAATGAAATTCAAAAGTTTCCCAAATTAAATCGAAATTACTCATTTGTTTATTATCATATACTAATTATTAAAAATCAACTTTATTATGAGTGTACTATTTAGGATGAAAGAAAGTATTATGCACTATTTGGTGCTTAAGATTTTGGAAGATAAAAATTTTGAGCATGCTAATGGAAGAAGAATGTTAGACGCTTGGATGAAAGCTAAAGATTTATTTGAAAGCATGTCGCAAGAGGAGAGGAATGAGATGGAAAAAAAAATTACAAGAAAATTGTTATAAAAACTTATAAAGAATATAAAGCTCATTAACCCCTAAATACCTAGATAAATAAGCGCAAAATTCAGCGACTTTTTTAGGCTCCCATTTTTCTTCATTGATGATATTTCCAACTTCAAGATATCTATGTTCGCACCATAAATCACAAAGAAAGATGAATTCATTATTGTTCATAAAGAATCTCTTGTTTTTACTATCTCTTCAAAATATCCTGCGCTCCAATAGCTGTAATAATCAGTTTTCTGTTCTAATTTTTTAGAAAACTTTTTAGTTTCATCTAATTTCTGAATTAATAAAATAGCATATTCATTGTTATTTGTTTGCACCCCGTTTATTTTATTTATTTGGTCTGGGTGATCCCAAATCAACCAAAGATTTTTACTCGTTGCAAAATATTGATATTCTTCGCAGAAATCGCATAGCCATTTTTTATTATATTTTTTAGGATCACCATAAATAACAGAAAGCATTGGGTGATCTAAACTTCTAAATATTTTTGAGGCATCGCTTCTGAAATTATTTGACTCTATGAAGTTTGTTTTTTTTAAAAAAGCGTTGGCATATGGGCATATGGCATGACCTCCAATTTCGTCTCTCTTTTTAGTTATATGATTAATGTAATCTTGAATCATTTTCTTAAAGATTTTACCTTGTATATAATTAATATAACCATGATGCCACTACATAAATTACTAAAACAAACAGCCCAAGAGTTTTTTAGAAACCCATAAACGAACCATATTAGCAACGCAGTAGAAATGATAAAAAGAGTTTTTAAATCTACACCTTCGTGCAGTTTTTTATTCCAAACAGTATTTAATTGAGGCAACCAAGCAAACAAACCTATTATGCCCGCTAAAAACCCAATAGATTCTACGAATAAATTATTCATTATTTCTTAAAAACATGCTCATCATCATAATCTTTGCATTTTTCTAAATCACTTAATAATTTAATATCGGAGTCTCTTTTGCAAAGTTCTTTGTATTTTTTCTTATTTGAAGACCAAAGCTCCCCGTTCCAAAATTCAAAACCTTTGTAGTCAGCTTTATATCGGCAAGCGTTTTCATATCCTAGACCAATATACATGTGAGTTTTATTGTTTTCTGTGCAGTAATCTATCTCTGCTAAATTGGCATATTTGCCCAAATAAAGTTTCGGTTCTTCGTAATCCCAAGCGAATTGAACAGAATAAACACTAGCAGTCCCAACATCTCTCAAGAAAGTAAAAGCTACAGGTTTATCGAGGTAATAATATATTAAAAAATGTTTTCTTTCGGGTTCACTTATAATTACTTTGTCCAAATCCCAATATTTGAAATCTTTGTAATTCAAATACTTAGAAAAAATAACTCTGAGTGAATCCATATCCACATCTTTGCAATTAAATATTTTAGTACTTATTTCGGAGCATCGGTTTCTTAATTGACGCGTTTTAGCGTTGTCACAAAATTTTGACAAGTCAATCCTTGTTTGCCTAGCTTGATACCAATGAGATTTGGAAATTCCGTATTCAGAATCTCTTTTGATAACATAATCGTCTGGAAGCCAGCCTTCATCTAAAGCTTGATCTTCTTCTTCCAGTGAAACTTCCGCCATACAATCGAAGAATAAATAGTCATAAGCAGTGATTGCTCCAGTATAATGTTTAAAGTAAACCTTCATCTGCCATGATCCAGCCCTTGGTATTTTCTAAGTCTCTATTGTGGGTAGTGCATCCCACCCTCTTGCCTCCAAGGCTTTTAAGTTCATCAATAATTAATAAATGATCAAAATCCTTACAACTATATACATCAAGTTGAACATAGTTTGGTTGGGTTTTTTCCCAAGAATGAAGCGCTATATGGCTAGTAGTTATTAAACAAAAAGCGCTTAAGCCTTCGTTACCCTCTAGATCGCATCTGCAAGCCTTTGGAGGGTATAAAATTTCCATATTTATAAGCTTAACAATATTATTTATCCAATCGCAAGCAAAAGACTCTTTGAGGAATGGAGTTTTTTCAAAAGTAGCGTTAAATAAGACATGTTTATGTTGAAGTTGATCTGCTTTCATGCAGATATGTACACATGTTATTTATTTGAATCACGCCATTTCAGAATATCTTCGCATAGTTTATATAATTCAGTCAAACTTAAGTCTCCTTTTGCATAGTTAGCGGATGGAGTGCATAGCGCCAAATTATCTAAATCATTAGTACCTCCTTTTGAAGCTGGTATTATGTGGTCAAAATTATAAGTGCTTGTTTTATTTAAATCAATGCGCTTACCAGTAAGATAACATCTTGGGTCGGATCCAATTTTTTTAATTACGTCTTCGTAAGTATAATTTTGAGATATATTATTTACTTTGGTATGACTCCTACTTTTTATTTTACGTCTTTTAAAAGTTTTTACTTTGCCACGAAAAACTTTTCTTGAAACACGTGACTTGAAGCTGTTAATTTTTTGGCAAATTTTTGATTTTTTTGTTTTTCTTTTATTATTGTTAGAGATTCTTTTCTTTTCGGAGCCATCTCCACAATGGTAAGAAATAGTTGACTTTGAGCAACCAAGTTCATTCGCTATTTCATTATAACTCTTGCCTTGCGATCTTAATAACAAAATATTTTCTTTAACTTTATTGTTGTTTTGCTTGCGAGGCATGGTTTATTTGTCTTTATATCTTTTTATCCCCCACCAAACTCTTCTAATTAAAGATTTTAATTTTTTAACTTCGCCCCAGTCTCCAGAAAGTTTTTTTTCTGAAATTTCTTTTTCGGTAGCTCTATATTTACCGCTGACATGTTTGCGTTTATTGTAATCTAAAATCCACCAAGGTTTATTGCATTTCCTCATTTTCGAGCCAAAATTCGTGCATATCTTTCAGACTCATATACTCCATTTTCCAGAGCTGATGGCAGGTTTTATCAGAACCATTCCAATTGCGAACTCTTTGATAGAGAAAGAAGTCATCGATATCGTTGTTATTATTAAGATAATATATATTACACGAAGTATTAAGACTTGACTTAAGAAAAGATTGAATGATTAGCAAGGGTTTTGTAGCCATTATCCCGCCAACTATTCTTTTATAATAAAGCATAGAAAAACTGGGGTTTTTTGTCATTTTTATTTCGTCAAGAGAAGCTGTTTCTTTATCGACCCCAGTAATCAAAAAACTTTGAACAAAAAATTCATGAAACACTGAAATTTTTTCAGCAAACAAATTATCTGCGTCGAAATATATGTGACGATGAATCACTTGCCATAAATTGTAGCATGCCCTTCGGAAACCATTAACTGATTTATGCTGACATAGTTTTCTTCAACCCCCAGATTATCTTCTATATAAAATATTTCGCCTAAGACTCTTCCATATTTGTCTAAATTTTGACTTGATAAATATATTCGTTTGGAGTTGCAGATTTTTGTTAAGAAATCTTTCGAATCAATACCTAGTTGTTTTTCTTTTTCTCTAGAAGTTGAGTCTTTTATTTTGCTTTGAAGTCTTGTTTCTGGAGCGTCTATACCAAGCAATCTTATGCGACGTCTTATGGAGACGCTAAAACCTAAATCTATATTTGAGTCTATAGTGTCGCCATCAATAACTCTTATATTAGATAAAGAATAAAAAAATAAAGATTTATTCATGTTTTTTTCTTTTAAGTTTTTGTAGGATTTTTTTTTGCTTCAACAACTCTGAAGATAATAAATTTATTTTTTTATAAACCTTATTTATTTTTGATTTATTTGTTGGACTCATTTTCTAATATTGACTTCAAGGATCTTATGCTTCTTAATTTAATCGCGTGATAATTCATGGAAGATATATCCATTAAGTACATAATTTCACTTTTAGATTTGCCATCTAAACTGTGAAGCATAAAGTACCTTTGTCTTCTAGGCAGAGTTTGAACTTTTTCCCGCATAAATAAATCCCTTTCTTTTTTTAACTCTGATTTTAAAGCTTGATTAAGTGGGCATAATTCATCAGAGAGAAAAAAGGAATGACAGATAGAATCATAAGAAGCATTTTCTTTAGATCTTTTATTTTTTGAAAGAAAAGCCATTATTTGAAAACGGCATATTGAAAATGCCCAGCCGTAAAAACTTTTACTTTCGTTGTAAGTAGATTTTTTTTTAGATAAAATTACAAAAACATTTTGAGCTACATCTGCAGCATCACTTTTGTTGAATATTCTCGAGCAGCAAAAGTTTAAAATAGGCTTACGGATTAAGGATATTTTTTTAAAATAATCAATTTCTGAATCTATTAAATCCTTGTTTCCCATGTTAGTCAATAGTGTCTATAGTGACATCTAGGCTATTATTTTTATTCTTATTTACGATCAATTGTATGCTATTTTTATTTTTTATATATAATGTATCGTAAACAATATCAATAAGGTCAGAAATATTCACTTGTTCATGCAAAGACCCAGGGTAATTTTTTTCTTTTTCGTAAACTATGTCTAAAATTTGCTGTAATTTTTCAACTAAATCTTTACTTTTTTTATTATTTGAATCGTAGTCTTTTCTGAAAGCTATCATGGTAATATTATTCTATCTTCGTCTTCTTCAAGCTCTTTGTTATTCCAATATTGGTGGTCATATTTGCTATATTTAACATCATCAAAAAGAAATAAAGATTCTTTTTTAATCTTGGGCTCTATATAGGTTTTATTAATATATCCAATGGCTATGCCGTCAGGGACTCTACCTCTGCCATCTTTATACTCAAAGCATTCGTCTACATCGTGTTCGGAATAGATTATTTGATCAGAAAAATTTAACATTTTAAGTGTAAATAATTTTATGAAAAAGGGTGTTATAAAACAAAAAGTAACGGCTGATTATATACTTGATTTGTATGACAAAGCTAAGAAAATTAAAAGCCGAAAAACAAAAGCCGCAATGATGAAAAATATTAAAGTTTTGAGTCAAAATTTAGGAAAATACTTGGTTAGACCTGTTGATTGAGAATATCACTTTCATCTTCCCATTTGTCTGAATATATATTTTTCTTTTCTATAGACAAAGTTTGACAGGAATAACTTTTTTTATTCATGCTGAAATCGTGAAACGATAAAGCTTGTTGGGCAGTCAAAGCTTGATAATAATGATAGCTATTCATTGCTGCGTGATCAGACCCTATATTATATTTAATTCTATATAAATTAAGAGGTTCACTCTGGTACTTCTTCGTAGTCATCTTCAACCTTCCAGTAAATGTCTTTAAATAAAATAAAGTCTATAGAATTACCGACTTCAACTTCGTAACCAACAGGGGTTCCCTCTGGCACTGATACATCATCTTCTTCCCAAAAAAATTCTTCTACATCGCTTGCGTATACTAAATCTGTACTTTTCATATATATATTATAACTAAATTTTAAAAAAAATAAATATTTTAATGCATCAACGTAGTGTTTGTAACAATAAAAAATGGATTAAGCAAGTTCTCTTTATTATAAGTCAACGGCTCCAAGATGTCAGCTACAAAAACGTCAGCACCGCTTTCTTCAGCTATGATTTGAGGAGCACAAGTATCCCACTCCATTGTTGGGCCAAAGCGAGGGTAAACATCAGCTTTACCTTCAGCTAACATACAGAACTTGAGAGAGCTTCCTACATTAAGAAGTTCAACTTTGAAGGAATCAGAAAGATTATCTATGAAATTTTTAGTTTCATCGTTCATGTGAGACTTTGAAGCAACTACATTTAAAGTATTTGAGTCAGGATCAATAGCATTACAAAAAATTCTTTCACTGTTTTTAAATGCACCCCTACCTTCTATCGCATAATATTGATCACCTAAAGCAGGACATCCAACATAACCAAAAATAGGGGAGTCACCTTTGCACAAAGCTATATTAATACAGAAATCGCTACCCCCTTTTATAAATTCCTTAGTACCGTCTATGGGGTCAATGAGCCAATAATACCCCCAATTCTTACGATCTTCATAGGAGACTTCTTTGTCTTCTTCTGAAATGTAATTTTGAACATCAGAGTTTTCTGATAAAAAAGCTCTAATTCTTTTATTGGAATGTAAGTCAGCCCTACTCAGGGGGCTATCATCTTTTTTGGTTTGAACATCTAAGCTGGATTTATCGAGCTGAATTTCTAATACTTCTTGCCCCAATTCTTTACCAAAGGCTAATAGTTTATCTATGAATGTTTTATTTATTTGCATTATTTCTCTTTCAATCCTGTTAAGCTTGAGGAGCTTCTTATCTTATCCCCTAAGCCATCAATCATTTCAATATTATATTTTTCCATAACTTTTGATTCAGGTATTTCACCGACGCTGCGGTCTCCACCATTGGCGAATATATCGGGCCTTAAGCGTTCCAAAGAAGCGCATACGCTTCTATCCTTATCTACGGCAAGGAAAACTTCATCAACTATCCCTAAGGCTTTTACGATCTCAACGCGATCTTCTTCAGCCATAAAAGATTTGCCTTTTTTAAGCTCGCATTGGTAGTCATTATTTACGATTACTATCAAATAATCACCAAGCTCTTTAGCTAGACGAAGATATTCTAAATGCCCCACGTGAATGGGATCAAAATAACCACTAACTGCGACCTTCTTCATCTTCAACATCTTCTGTCCACTCGTAAGGTGGGTAGTTAACATCAGCGATTTTGTGCTCTTTTGGTCTGTCGTAATCGTCTTCTAGTCTGACGATATCATCTTCACCAAAATAAGTTCCAGTTTGAACTTCTATCAATACCATATCTTCAGTCGAGCTTGGATTCGCCATCCTGTGCTTATCACCAAGACCTATAAGGGCTGTTTCTCCAGATTTATAATCCTTATCTACATCATTTTGCGTAACCTTAGCGATGCCTTTAACTACAGTCCAAGCTTCTTGGCGATAATGGTGATACTGATAGCTGAGCCTTTGTTCAGGCTTAACTACTATGCGTTTTACTTTACAGTAATCTGTGTCAAGGAGCACCTCATAATGCCCCCAAGGTCTTATTGAGTCGTCTTTATTCATAAATAGATGATTCTAAAAAATTTACTTGATTGGGGTCTTCTTGATCTTCAACTTCAAGAGTTTCGGCTTTGTTAACCTTTTTAACTCTAAGCCAATTGCGTTGAGCCATGCGAACAACGAAACGCATAAACGCAAAAGCATAAACTTTGTTTAATTCAACAACCCCTCCGTCTTCGCCATCTATTATGAGAAATTTTTTAGTCTCTTCGTCATATTCGAAGGTTGCATTTTTTAATTCTTTAGTGATTTTCATAACAATCACTAAGGCTACCATAATATAGCAGCTAGGTCAAGGATAAATTTACTTTTTTAAACCCAAATTTCAAATAAAGATTTATCGCTATATTTCTATCGCTCCAAGTATGAAGATAAACTTTTTTATAATCTAATTTTTTGAAACGTAAAATGCATTCATGCATTAAACTATTTCCCACCCCAAAGCCTTGAAAATCAGGAACTACGGCAACCCAATGAACTCTTCCTAGGTCACCTTTAAGCCAGCTAGCACAAGCGCCTATAATATTTCCTGTAAATTTATTTGCAGCAAAAAATAACCTATCTGGAACAAGCTCCAAATTCCCTCCAAATTGTTTGGTAAAAAATTTTTTTTCTGATTTATCTAGTGAATCGTCGCTTGCAAACTGTATTTTTTCCCATACTCCAACGTGGTTTTTAGAGAAATCAAAATTTACAATATCAATATTTGAATTTAGGTTTAAAGGGCTTGAGCGAATAAAGGGGTAAACTGCCTCCATTCTTATTTTAGTAGGACCTGTCATCTCCTGATATATATTCGCCCCCATGCTCTATAATATCTTTATCTCCGTGATAAGAAAAGTTAGAAGTATGAGTAGAATAGGGGTTTACGTAAAATTGGTCGTAGGTTTCTATCCGTTCAGAGAGTCTGGTCGTCATCTTTTCATACATTAGACGCATAGCATCGCCTTTGGGTAAAAGCTGCACTATAGCCTTATTCATCTCTAAAATTTTAGATAAATTTTCTTTCGAAGGTCTTTCTGGGGAACTCATTTTGTTGTTTATAATATATTTATACACGTTTGTCAAAGCTATAATTAAAGTTTTCTATATCTTCTGCGTATTTAGATTCAACTAATTTTTTGTAACGATTATTATAATAGTCAGAATAATGAGAATGTTTGGATCGATTGAGGTGTTGAATTTTGCAGTTTTTAATTTTTAGATGATCAAGTACAACTCGGATGTCTTTATTAAAATTTTCTAATTTGCCTATGAAATTCATTTTGTTGAGGGGCATAAGGTGGGTTTGCAAACGGTGATGAGGAATGCAGCTCTCTAAATCGGAATAAATTATTCGATCCAGGAAAGATTCAAAAGATAAACCAATAAATTGTTTATAGTAAGGAACCTTGTTTATGGTTTTTTTATGATTTACTATTTTCTCTGAATATAATGAAACTAGCCTATCCCAAGGGTTTCTTACGAAGGCAAACTTAAAATATAGATCAAGGTCGGGGTGATATGTATTTAGCCGCTCTATAGAATTTTTAAATAAAACTTTTTTGTAGGGCAATGAGCTAGTTTCTGTATGAGAGCGCAGTATTTTAGAAGTTGTAGAAGACCCAGACTTGTAGATTTTGTAAAAAACATATTGTTCTTGGTCAGAAACTAAAGACAAATATTTATAGCTCATTCCCCGAATTTATAATTAAAATACTCAATATCTTTTGAGCAATTACTAGCAACGATAGAGCGGGTTTCGTCATTATAGTATTCGGTGTAGTGTTTGTGTTTTGTGGCATTTTTGTGTGGCAGTTCTTGTTTTGTAATTCCAATTTGGTCACAGATTGTATTAAAGTCCTCTTGTAAACTTCTACCTGAACCCAAAAAATCTACTGCAATATTGTCTTTTTTATCACTCACCCAATTTAATTGTGAATCTGGATTTCGTTTTGTAATAAATTCATAAAATGATAATGCTGAAATTCTTTTTGCCCACTCAAAATCTTTTTTTGCCATTCTTTTTGCATAGAAATATTGTGATACTCTTCTTTCCCAGGGGTTTCTCATAAACGAGAATTTAAAATAATCATTGATGTTTAAATTTTTTTTACTTAAATAAATTTTAATATCTTTCAGAGTACCGTGTTGATTTAATTCATGTGAATTGCCCTGGTTTACGGCTACTTTGAACACTTCCGCTATACTTGGGTCTAATTGATTAAAACTACCTTTATCAGGAGAGTTTTTTGGATACAAATTGTTTATCAAGCTATAACAAATCGTACTTCCTGCGCATTTTGGAATATGAATAAAGATGAACTTATGCTTGTGCGATATGATCATAATAATCCTGTTTTTAAAAGTCCATAATTTAACTCATGGGCTAATTTCATTCTTAATCCAAAAGTTTTTTCATCTTGAGCTTCTTCTAACAATAAATGCACATTGTCTTTCAAGAAATCTTTAGAGTAAGAACCCCAAGGGCAATTAATAAGTATATCTGAAACAACACCCCAGGAAGCTCTTTTAATAAACCAAGATTGACAAACTCTTTCTGGTGGAACAATATGAGAAAGCATGGAAAATGGATTGTATATAACTTTTTCTTTTTTGATTATATTTCTGAATAAATTATTCTCTTCGGCGCCAAGAAGGCTAGATGTCCCGCCTTTTCTCCCCAAAGATTCATCAAAAAAACCATAGTTTTCAAAAACAGATTTTTTAAAACAAATATTTGCTCCAGCTAGCCAATTAAAGCCATCTCCAAAAATTTTTTTATCATTACCAAAGTCAACCATGGACAAAAAGCCTAAATAATCATCGCTAAGCCAAGCAGGGCGATCAACAAATCTCCAGTCGGGAATAACTTTCCCTCCGAATGCAGCAAGAGTTTCATCTAGATAAAAACAATTTATTGACTCTTCTATAAAGTTTGCAGGCAAAACTGTATCATCGTCTATAAAATGTATTAGATCTGTGCGACAGTTTTTAATGCATTCATTTCTGGCTCCAGATAAACCGTTTGTTTCCTTGTTTAAATAAACAAAACCAAACGTATTGCAGATATCAATACATTCGTTTTTATCGGTAGAGTTTTTGTGTGGAGTGTTGTCTAAAACTAAAATTTCATAAAAAAACCTTTGGCAAGATTGGTTTAGTAAAGAACGCAAACAGATGGACAAAATTTTATAATTGTCGTAGGTACATATTGCTATAGTGATTTTAGGATTCATTTTCCCAATATTTGAATTGTTTAGAATTTAAAAAAGAATTTAATTCTTCTTCGCTCTTGTTCCACCAAGGCGCATCTTTCAAATTCATAACATCAGAGCTGACTTCTTGACTATGCAAATTAATTCTAGGCATTATTTTAATCCTCAATCTTTTTGAAGCGTTTATTTTAGGGTGAGCGCAATAGCCTACAAGTTTATCGACAGCACAGGTTATGGAGTTTTTTTTATCCCATAATTGGTGCGGTTCATCTTTAAAAATATCAAACTTCTTTGGGTTTTCGCCTTGAAACCAGCCTTTTGGTTTTATATGGATGATATTATTAAAATAAGAGTTATCATGGGTAGCATTAACAAGTATTTCGGCACCTTTTTTTGTCAGCACATAAGATTCTAAACCGTCAAAATTTCCACAATATTCTCTTAATTCGTTTGAGCAACGCTTACCTAACTGAAAAAAATCATAATTATCAATATTAAATTGATTATTTTTAGACAAGTAATCGGAAACGTCCTGAGTCTCGGCATCGTCTTCCATAATCATACAAAGTTCGATATCTTCTTCAATCATCTTTTTCCATATAGAATAGTGGCTTAAATAAATTCCTACAGCTCCAGGCGCTTGAGAAAAATAAAGGTCACTAGCTAAGCCCATTAAGTTTAGATTAAAACCATAATCTTTATATACGTGAAAATTTGGCCTAGAATCTATAGCTGAAAACCTCTCTATATCTCCAATTTTTTTAAATTCTTCATATCTATGCAGCCTGTCTTCAAGATTTATTACAAAAAATTTATCTATACTCTTTTGATTTTCCCACCATTTGAAATCTTTGGAATCAATGAATGCACTTGTTTCATTCTCAGTCATCAGCCAGTAGGGTTTGACATTTTCAGTTTTTAAATCTGAATTTAATTTTGATAAACCTATACGCCGATCAAAATTAATTATTAAACGATTTCTAAATGAAATAGATTCGAATGAACAAAAACCTATAAATCTATCAACTGCTGCGCAAATAGAATTAGGTTCGCACCAATTTTGAGAACCTTCTTGTATATAGCAAGAATATTTTGAATAATTATAACCAGCTCTACTTGGCGGTAAGGAGCGAAATAATCCTTGGAAGCAAGAATGGTTATTTGTTAAATTAATAAGTTTTTTTGCGCCTTTTAATGTTAGAATATAACTTTCGGTACCATTAAAAAATTGAGGATTTTTAGGGCTACGTTTATTCAGTTGTATTAAGTCGTAGTGTTTTGAGTACGAAGGGTTTGATTTTAAAAAATAATCTACATCGCAAGCATTAGCATCGTCTTCTAAAATTAAAGAAGTCTGTATTTTTTTTTTGACTATCTTTTGCCAAAGCAAATAGTGACTTAAATAGCATCCTATTGCACCAGAAAATTGAGAAAAATAAATTTCTTGATTTAAACCGACTGGGAAAAGTTTTAAATTAAAGTCTTTATTTATAAATTGATTTGTTCTTGAGTCAACAGCCTCAAATCTTTCGACTTTATCATGTATAATTTCAAAACTAGACCACTTATCTTTGCGGTCATTAAGATTTATAACGAATATTTTATTGATATCCACGTAAGTGGATTACACTTTTACTTGCGACTTGTTTTATTTAGTACAGACCTTATCCCCCATTCATACTTGTTTTTGCAAGCTATAAAATAAAGAACGCCAAGCGCGAAAATAACAATCAGTGAGTCCATTTTGTTATACTTTCTTTAATTATATCAAAAGCGACATCTTTGCTGTGCCATTGATAAACTTTTACTTTTTCGCCACTAAGAGATAAATCTTTATAATGAGAAAAGAAATTTTTAGCAATTTGAAGAAAGCTTGGCTCTAAGCTTTTGAGGTTATAATATTTTTTTGAGTAATGCGTTGGTACACCAATTATTTTATAATCTTTGGCGCCTTCATCATCCATATCTAAGACACCTAAAACTTTTGTATTGACAACCGTGGCTCTTTTTATGGGTTCAGGGCTAACAACCAATATATCTAAAGGGTCTCCATCATCACATAGGGTATTTGGTATAAAACCATAACTAGCAGGATAAACCATAGCGGAAGTTAAACACCTGTCATATTCAAATACTCCTAGGTCGCCGTTATATTCATATTTATTTTTTGACCCTTCTTCAATTTCAATAACAGATCTAACTGTTTTTGGGCTTTGAGGGTGGGTGGGTAAGTTATACATGTTCATAGATTTAATGATACTTTAAATTGGACAATTTTATACATAAAAAAAGCCAACCAATTTGAATCTTTTATTTTTATAGCTTTTTCTACTTTTAAGGATAAAAGCTGACTGCATGAAAACAAATCTAAAGGCAAAAGTGTATCTTCCATTTCTTCCAAAACACAAATGTCAATTTTTTCTTCTTTGTCGTAAAATTGAGTGACATACAGCTTGTGCTCGCTTAAATATTCAATATCTAAGGAGCATAAAGATAAATATAGTCTATGAAAAAACATGTCTTTAGACATTATTTCTTCATTTTCATAAATGTCTGTAGGGTAAAATTCTTTTTGTATGCAATTAAATATTGATTTATAAGAGTTTGATTTTAAATATTCTAATACGGTCATAATGGAAGCTTGTGAACAGGGCTGTAATTATTTTGTTCGTTGGCTTCCAGCATATGAATATAGCGGATTTGATGATTGATTAAGGCTTGCTGTTTGGTTATAGCTTCGCCTTGAATTAATATAGTTTCTTTTGCGTAATTCAATTCAGAGCTATTTTTATAAACTAGAAAACACAATAAAAATATTGCGCCGCATAAAAATAATTCAGTTATTGAAAGCCTCATGCATAAATGTACACATTAAGCTTTGTTTTGAGCGCTGATTTTATTCCTACCGATATATTTTAAAAATTTGTGATGCTTGTTCTTGCATAGATATGCGCAAATTTGCTTAGCACTCATGCGGCTACTGAGTTTTAATTCTAAATCGTGAACAGTGAATTTTTTAGGATTGTTTACCACTAAACTTAGAATTTTATCTAAATCTGATTTATTTGAGGAACGTTCAGCAACCCTTTCCTTTCCAAAAAGATATCTTACTGATTCGTGACCTTCTTTTATTTTTTGACCGTCATTTGCATCGCCAAGTAAATCTATTTTTACATGACTCTTAATGGCGTCGAATATATCGATCATTGCTGCGGATATTGCTTGATGAGTAACATTTGTTAAGTCTGCTATAACATTGAATTTATGACCCGAAACAACAAGCTCTAATAGATTTTTTTGATGAGGATTTAAAAATTCACTGTACAATAGAATCCACTTCATAATGTTGCTAAACTTTTTCGAAGTGTTAAATTTCTGAAAAAAAGGGTCTTCAGACCCAATAGTTTGAGAAACATATTCAAATAATGAAATTTCTCCTTCGTCTTCTGTAGAAACAACCCCATCCTTTCTTAAGGTGAGATATTTTTTATCTTTTAAACTAACCCCATCAGCAGTCCAAGAAACAAAATTTCTAGCAAAAGCATAAGCAACCTTTTTAAAGGTAGATTGGCAATCCATAACAGAACTTTCCCCATAAATAAGGGAATCTTTTTTCTTCAAGATACCAATATTTATTTCAGAAATAATTTCTTCAGCACTGAGGGGATGCCTGTCTAACCTATATTTACCGACAATTTTAGCAAAGTCTGATTGATATTCAGACAGCCACTCGTTAAACAAATCCTCTTTAGTTGAATTCATAATATTTTATGCACTTATTTAAAAAACCATGAGATATTCCTAAAGATTCTTTCATGAACTTTTTAGTTTTATTAGACATTATGTATCCTTCTATAGCGGGTTGTAATTTTAGGATGCGAGATAGAGTTTTCTCTTCTCTAGCTTTTTTTAAAAGCAACCTGTGTTCATCTTTTATTTCATGAGAAACTGGATAATCTTTTTCCCAGTTAATTTCTATAAATTTCTTGTTAAGTAAACTTTTTAACTCTTTTATGCTTATTCCAAGATTTTCGGCAACTTTTGATCGAACATTGTTGTGGAGCTTGAATAGTATGATTACTTTTTCTAGAAGTCCGTCTCGATCTTTTTTTGGCCAAGGTTGCCAAGAGCCATCGTATAACATGTGAGCTTTTTCTTCTCTTGTATAATTTTTTTTATTAGGAAATCTTCTTGCGTCTTCTCCTTTTTGGAAGCGGTTTTTAGGAGAAGATTGACTATTAAATCTATTTGTATAACCAGAGGGTCTTGGATGGTTATACTTAAATAGAATGTCAAGCTCATTAGGAAATGAACATTTTTTGATACAGTCCCAATCTTTTAAATTTAAAAGCTTAGTATTTATTTCTGAATTTTTACGGAACATGTAAGCAGAAATAGATTTTACTTTAGTTTTGGGTTGATCAAATTTTATTTTCAATGACAGAATTTTTTTCGCAAAGTCAGCTGATCTAGCTTTTATTACGCATTTAAAATCTTTTTCTGATCCGTCTACGTACTTCTCTGTGAAATGTAAACACCAATACTGATCAAAAGAAAAAATTTTGCTACGTAACTTTACTTGAATTGATTTTTTTTTTCGGCCTCGATTGCTTTTCATTGCGAAATATTAAAACATATTTAACTGTACATGTCAATAGGATAATCTACTTCCACTTGCAGTAATTAGGATTTTCGGCTCTTTTTCTACGCATATAGTTTCTCTTTTGCTCTTTTCTTTTTTCAGAATTTTCTGAATCATATTTTTTTTGAGCTTTAGAAAGAGATTGTTTGCCTTTCTCTGTCTTAAAGTATTTTTTCTGTGAAGAACCTTTCATATATAGTCCACTATAAGCTAGTGTGCTCGCGGAAATTTTTTTTGATAATAGGCTTTATATACTTTATGCAAGAATCAATATTTTCTTCAAGAGTAGGCCACATAACATGAAAATCTACAAGAGGTTTAATTAAAGCAGACTGAACGTGTTCTTCTTCATTGGCAGGGCCAAATCCGTCTCTTGTAATTTGAAATATGTAACCTCCCAATGATTTTACCCATTCGGCTTCATTTTTAAACCTAACATCAGTTATAAAAACAAAATTTTTAGATGAATCCGAAATATTTTCTTGTATTAATTTTTCAACTTTTTTAACCCAGCAATTTGGGTCTTTTTTTCTTCTTAGATGTGTTCCATATGTCACTAAAAAGGGTCTTATAAATTCTTTGTCAACCAAATCTTCTGTAAAAGAAGAAATGCCAACATTATCTTTTAGGAAATAATCGCATTCATCCTTAAGCGCATCTGCAAAAGCATATCTTGTGCAATTAGCTTTGTCTAAAATTTTAGAACTATAGTTGTAAAAAGTATCTTTTCCTGATCTAGCAAAACCAGTAATTCCTATAATCTTAGTCTTCATCGTCTTCAAAATCCATTTCTATTTCGCTGTCATTGGCTTCTAGTAGCTCTTTTATTTTTTCTTGAAGGGCTCCTACCATAACATATGTATTAATATCAAATTCGTCTATATACCTATGAATCAAATCATCTAGATCGAAACGAAAAGCATCTGTTTGCTCATCATAATCTCTTGGCCCCCCAATATAAAGATCTTCGTCGCTCATATTCTTTATGATAATATATAGTCCACTATATTTCAACTAAGTTCGTGGAAAATTTTTAAAAAAAAGGGGAGAAGCTAAAATAACTCCTCCCCTTAAATGTCAAAACTTAAACAGGTTTACTTCTTTTCGTTTTGCTTCATAAGCAAACCGACAATCAATACCAAAGTAATAAGTCCAGCAAGACTTGACTCTGGGCCGACGAAACCATTGACAATTTCTTGGAGATTGCTAATGACATTCATTCCAGCTTTTTCACCGAAAACTACTGAAGCTAGTACAAGTAATCCAATGATTGAGGTTAGTAGAGTAAAAAGACCGCCGATTGCGCTTTTTAAGGTTTCTGTGATTTTATCCATAATTTTTAGTTTGTTGGGGGTTTAAATTAGAAGTTGAAACTTAATGAAGTGCCAACGACGAACTCTTCATCTGTGTTTTCTGGGTCAACATAGTCAACCGAAAAACCTAAAGCAGATGATTCTGAGAGATCGTAAGAGACGGAAGCTCCTAGAACATAATAGTCTAAATCAGAAACTTCACTAAGTTCTGTATTACCAGCTAAGGCATCAAGTTGAACAGAACCAATAGGGCTGTCTACAGAATAAGAAACTCCACCCTCTACAGTGTAAATGGACTCGTCTAAGTCACGATAAACAGAGAGCTTAGGCGAGAAAGCCTTGTCTAAGCTAAAAGACATCTCAACTTCAGATAATGAAGAACCTGGAACATCTTCAAAATGATTAAATCCAACATAAACAGAGAGAAGATCAGCAAAAGATTTGCTAGCTCCAAAGCCCATATGGTAACTATCATTTCCAGAAGAAACAGCTTGATTAGAGCATGCGTGAGCGCTCAAGCTTGCTAATTCAGTAGAATGCGAGAGCATTACGGAAGTTTTTACAGATTCTTCTGCTTTTTGAGATCCTCTGTAAAAGAAATCGGATGCATATCCAATACTCGCAGAGTTACTCGCAGAAGCGACGTTAAAAGAAAGCCCTAGGGCGGTCAACAGTGATACGATTTTATTTTTCATATTTAGTTTGTGGGTTAAATTATTCTAATTTCTTTCCAAGCTACTTGTTTATTGTAGACTTGGTCTCTGATTGATCTTTGTTTTGAGTTTAGTTGGCTTTTGCCGCTTTTTATTTCAATAAAGGTGATTTCTTTACTTCCAAAAGAAATGTAGTCGATAGGTCTTCCGAGGAAAATGCAATGTTCTGGGTTAAAGTTGAACTGGTCTAAGAAAGGAGCTAGTGTTTCGGCTATGTTACCAAGCCTGACTTCGCTACTTTTCTTTTGTGAAACGATTTTTCTTTTTTCCTCTGATAATTCACTGAGTTGTTCTTCGAGGGATTTGACATTTTTTAAGGAACTTGATTCTAGATCTCTATAATTTGAGGTTAAGTTTAAGTAAGATGAATCTAGTTTTGCATTGTTTTCTTTTAAAGTAATAACTTGGTTTTGCAGTAATTCAAGTTTTTTTTCAAATTCTGTTTTGGTTTTTTGTTCTCTCTCTAGTATTTTCTCTAAATCAATAGAGCTGTTTTTATTTACACGAGAAAAATAAAAATAGGCAAAAAAAGCCAAACTCGCTAGTAATAACGAGGGTAAAACTAAATCTAACAAAACTACTTTTTAGTGATCGATACTATTCTATCGTGTCGAAAAGAACGAATTTGTTTTCGGGCAAAACAATAAGCTCTAAAACCTGCGTTATCTCTTTTTTCATTTTTGTTACTAAATGAGTTGTAAAGATTGATATCTCCCACCATATAAGTTTTCGTTTTTCCATCTTGGCATTTGTAAACAATATAATACTTGTGGAGATTATTTCTTACGCGATTAGAAAAACTATTTAGTTTATTTATCAAAGTCTTAATCATCTTTTTGGTTATCTAGGTCAATACCCTTTGATTCACAATAAGCTAAGCTATATCCAGCCTTGAAATTAAATTTTTCAATAAAAACACACATCCCTAAGATAATTATTGATTTCCAAACCTCTAATCCAGAATTATAAAATAAAAAACACGATATAATTATATATGGGCAGAATTTATTTGCACAATAGTTTAATAAGTTATTGTCCACTGCTACCAAACCCTCCTGTATTTCTAGAAGTTAAAGACAAATCCTCTGATTGAACTAAATTTACTTTAGGCAATTTAAGGAAAACAATTTGGCCGACTTTATCTCCGATTTGATAAGCGGTGTTGCTGTCATCCATAGAAAACCTTAATTTAATTTCACCTCTATAGCCGCTATCAATAACGCCCACAGAATTTCTAAGAAAATGCTTGGTATTAGATATACTAGATCTAGGAAAAACTAAACCAACATATCCGCTAGGAATTTCAAAAGATAAACCAGTACAGACTTCGATAAAGACACCTACGCCTTCAGATGGATAAGTTATTGCCGTAGCTTTTAAATCAAAACCCGCATCTCCAGTGTTCGCTGTTTCTGGGGGTGAAGCTAATGAATTAAGCAATTTATATTTTACGTTCATTATCTGACTTTTTCTGGAATAGAAGTATAAACTATAGCCACTTTTGATTTTGGATCAAAATTGTTAACCATATTTATTAATATATCAGCTCGCTCTTCGGCTTCCCATTTTACTTTATAATTGTGGGGCTCAACCCTACGATTATCTCTCGTTACGACATAGAATGAATCTTTGCCTTTGATAATATTTTTTCTAATGATTCTCATTAATGTAGAGATAATATAAAATATAAGAAATAAAGTCAAGCTTTTTTTTTGCCCATTTTCAATTTTTGAATGTACTTATATATGAGTGATGAAAGTTAAACGCAAGATACTTATTATGGGTTTGCCTGGTTCAGGCAAAACAACTCTAGCTGAAAAGTTAGTAGCTAAATTAAACGCAGTTTGGTTCAATGCAGATGCAGTGAGGCAAGAAATACACAAAGACCTGGGATTCTCAGCAGAAGATCGTACAGAGCATGCCAGAAGAATGGGAAAGCTTTCAGACTGGGCTGCTTTAGGAGGAGGATATGTTATATCTGACTTTTGTTGCCCGACTGAAGAAACTAGAGAGGCTTTTAATCCAGATTTTGTAATTTGGGTAGACAGAATAAAAGAAGGAAGATACGAAGATACCAATAAGCTTTTTGAAGACCCGACAAAAGATAAAAGATGGGATGAGCATGACCTGATATTAAGAGAAGGCACCCCAGAAGAATGGTGTGAAACCGCATTAGAAAATATTTTTGAAACAGAAAAATGGGACAATCAAGCTCCTACAGCTCTTCTTATAGGCAGGTATCAGCCTTTTCATGTAGGGCATAAGACTTTGGTTGCAGAATCAGTTAAGCGCACAGGTCAATGCTGTATAGCATTAAGAGATGTCGCTGGCATAGATGAAAGCAACCCGTATGATTTTGAAAAAGTAAAAGCCGAAATTTATGCCGCATGCGTTGAATTTGGAGATAAAATTAAAGTTGTTGAACTTCCAAATATTACCGATGTATTTTATGGAAGAGGTGTTGGTTATAATATTGAACAACTTGAATTAAGTAAAGAGCTTCAATCTGTATCAGCCACGAAAATTAGGGCTGGAGAGATAGGTCAAGACGGAAAACCTACAGGAAAAAGACCTGAATAAATTATTATGAACGAAGAGTTATATTTGATGTTGAAAACATCTGCAGAAGCAGATTACGCAAAAGGAAGATTAACCCTTAAACTTCTTGGCGAAAAAGAAACTGGTATTGGCGGGCACTCTGCTGAAGATTTTTATACAGACGCAGAAAAAGCCTTGGCGCTCATGAAAGACGCCAAGGACAGGTTGGAAATGCTGAAAGATATAAAAGACGGAGTTTAAAGCCTATAGCTTTTTCCGTCAAAGGTTTTGATCATTGGATCGCCGCAACCACCAGGACCTATAGTATCATATTCGTAAACAGGAACAATCATAAATTCCCGATTACTGTCAGAAGAGTCTAAGCCATTAATTGTAAAAGTCACATTTGACTCGTCTGCTGTAAACGCTACTGTTCCATCAAAATCAGGCTCGACATCAATTTCATCATTAGCAAGGAGTTCAACCAAGTGAAATCCAGTCATTTTTAATCCACAGTGAACATTTGGATCATAGCCAGGAGGAGTAATGTACGCAAAGTATCTAAAGCTGTATAAAACATTTAGGAAAGAATATCGAAGATAGGAGGCTTACCGTTTGAAACTTTAAAAGGGCGACCACTTGGAGAATATGTAATTTTTTCGATACTAAGCCCCATGGCATAAGCTATTGTAGCATTGATTGACTCTATATCTACGCCATCTTCTTCGACATAGTGAGCTCTTTCGTCTGACTTTCCATGGACGTAGCCTTCTTTAATCCCTCCTCCAGCAAAGAAAACACTAAAAGAAGAAGGGTGGTGATCTCTACCAACCCGACCAGCTTTAATTTCTGGAGTTCTACCAAATTCACTGGCAACAACAACCATTGTGTCATCAAGAAGACCTCTAAGAGACAAATCTTCTAGTAAGGAACTTAGTCCATCGTCTAAAACTGTAGCCCTGGTTTCAAGATTTCCAAAAACATCATTGTGCATATCCCAGCCGCCGTAAACAACCTCCGCAAAGCGAACTTTATTTTCAATAAGGCGACGAGCTAAAAGACATCCTTGCCCGAAATTGTTTTGACCGTACTTTCCTCTTAATGCTTCTGGCTCTTTTGTAAGATCAAATGATTCCAAATCTTTACTCTTCATTAAGCTTATAGCATCGTCATATAAATCCGAATAAGCCCTGACTCTTTTTTGAGGAAAATCTTGTGAAAAATCTTTGTTAAAGTCAGAAGCTACTTGAAGCCTTTTTTCATACATACTATCATTAATGTATCCCGACTTTTTTACGTTTTGAATGCCAGCGCTTGGATCGCCTAAAGGAAGAGGGCCATGCTTGCTTTCAAAATATCCAGCGCCGATAATTCCGCTTCCTCCATTGATTTTAACATTATCGGGAAGATTTTGGTTTAATTTTCCGCAAAGTTTGCTTACCCAACTCCCCATGCTTGGGTGAATAATTGTGCCTCTTTTCTGGTAGCTAGTATGCAATAAATAATTAGCTTGTTCGTGGGCTCCTTGATTGCTGTTAACGGATCTAACGAGTGAAGCTAAATGCATTTGTTGAGCCGTTTTCGGTAACCAGTGACCTATTTGTATACCATCTGCAGATGTATTAATAGCAGTAGTTTCTCCCATGACTTCTTTGTTTTCTGGCTTTGGGTCAAAGGTATCAAGGTGAGTCATTCCTCCAGCCATATTTAAAAATATAACATGCCTTGCAGTGGGTACGTTAACAGTTTTCGCAATCAATTGATCACCGTAAATAAGAGCGCTTACTCCCAGATATGCTTTAGCGATTTGTTGCGCAAAATCTCTTCTTGATATTTCTTCGTTCATTATGTTAATATTACACTATTTGATAAAAATAAATTCATGGCTGTTTAGCAAAATCCAAGACACATGTTTAAATCCATTTTCTTCGTCAATAAAACCTTTGACTGCGGAATACTCTCTAGATGTTGCTTTTCTGCCCAAAATAGAAAGAAAAACGCTTTCTATTTGTTTTGTTTTTACTTTTTCTGATTGGATTTGTTTTATAAAGTCAGCGTCTTTTTTATTTAATATATTATTCTCTACAAAACCATTTAATAAATTAAGAACTTGAGTCGTGTTTGGCTCCGAATTACTGTTGTCTATTTGTTCCTTATCGCTTCCTCCGAATTGCCTGATAAGATGACCTCCTGGGGCTGGAAAAGATAAATAACTACTACGAATAAGATTACGATCTGAAAACTTTTTACCGACGTAAGAATTTTCGTTGATTAATTTATATAAATTTCTTTCTCCTGGATTAGCGTCGGATAGCATTTTAAAATCATTATAGATAGAGGTTCCGTTCATCTCTTTATACCTATTAAACATAACAGAATAATCTGGTTGATTGCCAGTATAAGCTCTTTCGGCTGAATCTATATCATTATAAACTAATGTAACTAAAGAATCCCAGAGCTGTTCACCTGACATCCTTCTTAAGATGGGGCCTTCAAAGTTATATTCTTCTAGAGATTTGTAGTCTTCTTTTTTACAAGCTCTCTGAAACAACTTGGTGTTTAAAAGTATTCTTTGATACTCTCTTAAATCATAATTAACACTAACTAAAATTCTTTCTAAATATTTCATTAGAGGTTCGTTACTGGCTAATGTATCGTCCATCATAGTATCAATTGGTTCTATAAGCCCTGCTCCGAAAATATTTTTCCAGATACGATTAGCTATCATTGTTGTAAACCTTGGGTTGTCTTTGCTGCTAATCCAGTCAGCGAAAACTTTGCGGCTTTGAGGTTTTTTCTTATCAGCAGTAACAGGCTTAGGAGTGAAGATAGCTTTTGCATACACGGTATCCCCTGGATTGCCATCATCTTCGGCAAAATCTACTGGGAGTTTTATTTGTCCAGTGCCATTATTATCAAGACCAAAAATTAAAGAATCTCTAACTTGGTTGCGCCAATTATTAAAAAGTCCAGCTCTTGAGTCTGCGTCATCATTAATAGCTTTGCTTAAAACACCTATTTCTCTACCCTCTTTATTTAATCTGACATTACCTATGCCAGAAGTAAAAGCAGTCATTTCATAGAATTCTTTCTGACTCCACTTGTCAAATGGGTGATTATGACACATAGCACATTCGAGCCTAGTCCCTAGAAATATTCTGATTGTATGAGAAAGATTATCTGGTTGCATACCTCTATCTCGGAGGTAATAACTTATTGCGGCGCCCTGTTTATTTTCATAAAGTTTGCCTGTACTTCCAACTAGATCTCTTACAATTTTATCATATGGCGAATGCTCCTCTATCGCTTGCCTTAACCATTTTCTATAAGCAATACCTACGTTAATGTTTGTACCGTTAACTCTATCTTTAATTCTTAGCATATCGCTCCACCAATTAATTTGATGGTTTACGTATCCGTTTGAATTTAAAAGTTTTTGTATTAATTTATCTCTTTTATTTTTATCTCTATCGGAAGTAAAATCAGTGATTTCAGAGTGAGTTGGTATTCTTCCTATAGTTGTAAGGTAAAGTCTTCTGACATAGGTATATTCGTCAATCTCTTTTGTTTTTTGAAGCCTTTTATTTCTTAAATTAGCTTCTATCAAAGTATCTATATACCCAGAATATTTTTTTAATGTTCTTTCGTCAAGAGGAGTGGGCAAGGTTGGTATAGAGCTGTACCTATTTTCAGCGTGATAAAGCTCTAATTGTTTTCGGGAGTCTTCGGTTAGCAAATCTACTTTAAAGCGAAATTGTTGAAGATCTTTTGCTCTTTGAAACAACAAATGAGTTGAGTTAGCTTCTAATATATTACCCTCTATATTTTTTCCATTGTTAAAATAGATAACTGACCCCAAACAAGGAGATAAACAAATAAAAAATAGGGAAAAAATTTTCATAATTTATTAAGAACAATATAAATTACACAATTTTTATAAAATGGTGGAGGTGGCGGGAGTTGAACCCGCGTCCTAATATCTTCAAAAATACACGTCTACAAGCTTATCTAGTTTCCATTTAAGTATTAGATACTAGCATCGGACTACTAATTTCAATTATTTACAGTTTATGAAATAAGTAAACTTTTTCTGTTTTACAGATTGATGACCTCTTATCTCACTTATCTGCGTCAGAAAGTAAGAGGTGACAGGCGTTAAGCTGCCAAAGCAAGCTTTTCAGACTTAAATCCGAAAGCTTTGAAACGTGACGTTTTGCCATGTAACATTTTGCGTCTTTTTGAGGAGCCAGACGCACTCCTGCTTGCAGTGTATGAATCCAATGCCAGTCGAATCCAGTACACCCCCATAAAATATTAAAGAACTATGTGTAGTTTACACTAAAATGTTAATCAGTAGAATTTGATGGAGAGATATTTTGCCTAGCTGCTTCGTATAAAGCGTTATAATTATTTGTGACTTTTTCGTATCTTCCACGAGTAAGCTTTCTAAGTTCAGCTTCAGAAATTCTGCTAGCCTCATCTTCGTCAAACAATTTTAATATAGCTATGTCTCTATCAGTAACATCAACTTCCCATTTGATTTGATAGCCAAAATCAGGTATTGGTGAAGAAAGTTCGGCAGCATGAGACCTTGGATTTGTAGGATCTTTGGACTCAGTCCATGTAAAGACAGGGACAACACCCTGCCAAGTCTCATGAAACGCCCCTATATTGATTTGCTGCTCCACAGTAGAAGTATCAATCATTGAAGGATTTAAAGTATCGTAGAGATTATTATAAGCCAAGGGAAATCCAAAGTCATGCTCTTCAAAACAATAAACATGTAGATATTTAAATAAATTAAAAGCGCTCCAAGACCCACTGTCAGCATTTTTTAATACTAAACGTTTCTGCGAAGAAGCAGATAGCTTTTTGAAGTTTTCGTAAAATTGATCTGCAAAATTACAATAAGTATCGTGGTCATCTTTTTCTGGCTGAGAATTTAAATGCAAACTAATCGGGGCAGAGAGATTTTCTGGCATCCCAATTGCGTCCAAAAACCAAGAATAGAAGTCTATTTCCTTTACTGATTTTTCTACAAGATCTTCATCGTCATCTATCAACTTACAAAATTTATCAGGTTGGAATGATACGGATACCCCTTTAGTAATCGAAGACCTACCTATTTCTCTTATTGATTCCATTACGGATTCGTTGTCTGGCAAATCTTTAATTTCGATACCTAAACTTGGGTCAGAAAGAATACCAAAAATAGAAGTATTTAACCTGTAATGATCAATACCACTAGCCCTACAAAAATCGATAATTTTAACCGTTAATTTTAAGTTGTGAATTATTTCTTTTTGAAGCTTTTCTAGAGCTACTTCATCACCTTGTTGAGAAGCAAGTTCAGTGTATGCTTTGCGACTAATTCCTACGAAACGATTGTTAGCGTCTTCTTCTTGTAGGATTTTTGATATGCAGACTAATCCGTACTTTGTATTCATTAAATCATGTCTTCTTCTGCGTCAAAAGATTCTTCTTTTGGCTCACTGGAAGTGGCTGCTGAGTCTTGATCTTTTTGTTTATACATTCTGAAATCAGGAGCTTTTTCATTTTCTGACTTATACTTGTTCTTGAAGAGAATAACTTTTTCTCCATTAACTTTACCAGTAAGATACTTTTCTTGTGTCTTTTGGTTTACGTTAAGCCATAAGGCTCCAATTTCTCTATCAGTCCATTCGGTATTTTTTGTATCAGGCATAATATTATTATAACTTTATATTTAAAATTTTCTAACTTCTCCTCCTCTTGTTATAAGAAGAATAGAGCAGATGATTGTTAAAACTATTACTGTTATTGAGTCCATTATCTATATTCCTTTCTTAGTAATCTCCATCTATCTGAGTCTATTGGTTTAATTCCATTATCTATAGCGTACAACATTTCAATAACTTCGTCAAGCGAATTATAAATATACTTGTGAGGAAGCATGCCAAGCATCCAAAGGGGAGTTTTCGCTTTACCTCCCTCCATGCTTATAAAAATAGGTTTTTTCATGCGTACTGCGGTAACTATCTCTTCAGCAGAACCCCAAGAAGCTACATCTGGAACAAGATGAGCGATAATAAAATCACTTCGATCAACTAAATTAAGATCATAAGCTCTAACTGTTTTCATTTTGTCAGTAACTCTATCGTATTGCTTAGTTTTCATCCAAGTCTCCATATCCTTCCTTGAGGCTTCATCCTCAGCAACATCTTTAATAAAAGGTTTTTTGTATGGATCAAAACAGGTTATAGATAACGAGCTTAATTTTTCTGTAACTTCTTCTCGCCAATCTCTGCCGCTGAGATATTGCATATGTCCTACTAAGTAGGTTTTTGTTTTGTACAATATGTTTGACATAAATAAGACTATAGCAAAAGCAGAAGCCTATGTCAAGAAAATATTATAAACTTTTTATTTTTCCTTTTAGAGAATTTCCTGAAGATACTTCGTAAGTATAATCTCCTGAATCAAGATGTAGAGATAAGCATTGCGCGGTAGGCTCTGTTCCTTTATCCATAGAATCTAATGATACAACAATATCTTCTTTTGAATTTTTAATAAAAAAATCACTTTTTGATTTATTTAATAAAAGCAAAAATTTTTCCGAGTCTACAACAATTTCTGGAGGAATGCTTTTGTTATTAAATACAACTTCTCCGTCTTTTGAATTATTTATATATAATCTTATTGATTTATCTGCAAAAAAAAGAGTTGATTTGTTATAATCTGATTCAGATAGGGGTTGATTATTTTCAATATTTTCCATTATAAGCTCCATTCTTTATTAATTGCTCCAATATAAGCAGCAGGCAGCTCTGAAGAGCTTTTGTAAAAATTTATACTAGTAACACGAGGAAAAGAAGCAAATCCGTCGTTTGTCAGCAAGAAAGCTTCAGTACCAGATCCAGAATCAAAATCTACCCCAGGAAGTTTTACAACATCAGAATTTACAGATATACTAGAAAATTGACTGCACACAGCAAAAGGAACTTGGGCTCCATTTGTATCCCAATTCGCTTGAGTCCTGCTAGAGTCAACGGTTGTTGGGCCTGTAGAATCACTAGCAGACATACTCTTGCTTCCTGTATAATAGGGATTTTCAATAGGTATTGGCTGACTAAGTTTAGCGCCAGAGGTAGTGCTGTTTTGTATTCTTCCAGAAGTAAAAGTGATATCATTATGGGCAAATAGCCAGACTTGACCACAATTAACAAAAGAAGTTTGATCAACACCCATAATTGCGCCACAAATTATGTCTGTGCCAAAAAATAAACTGGAACGCCTAAGGACTCCACCAGTCACGCCAGTATTGGGTTGGTAGGCACCCCAATATTCGTTAGCTAATAAAACGGTTGATTTATTAGTAATTTGAAACAACCTTACAAGCCTAACTCTTCGGGCATTTGTCTGGGTTGGAGTATAAAGAGCCATACCGTGCCTCTCATAATTGGCACCGTAAGGATTAGGAATGGTGGCTAATCTGCCACTATCAAAGACCCTAAAACTAGTACCTTCTATAAATTCGTGCATATGCTCGACTATGTGGACTGTTCTGCCAGAGGAGTCTAATGGGCCGCCGCTTGAGGGCCTATAATTGTTGCCAAGCGCAACAAAATCCATATTATTTATTGATAAATATTCGCCACCAATCCTAGACCAACGCCAATAACCAGCACTTCTATTACCTCCATCTTCACCTACCGCGTTATGACCTATGAAAATGAAACTATAAAATGATAGAGCGCCTCCTTGATTACCCGTCCAAGTCGTGAAAAAACTACTATGCCCATTAGATACAGGGGGAAGAACTCTAAATATAGCCCTAGATGATGAAGTGAGGCCACCGAAAGAAGTATCAAGATGAGCGTTGCTGTATTGACTGGAATTAAGTTCTCTATTAGCATCCCAAACGCTATTCGTGGTTGGAGTACCATCTGTAGTAGCCATTTGGGCACTTTGGCCTTCCATGGTGTTTGCGTTAATTTTTACGAAGTGTTGTTCGCCGTTTGCGACAGAAAAAGCTCCATGACAATTATGGCAAGTAACTCTATGAAACTTAGTTTTGTCTATAAAAGCGCCGCTTGTATGAGGAGTATGGCATCTGTAGTATTCTCCGTCATACCCATTGGAGCCGTCTTGCTGATTTGCTGGGTTTTTATTAAGCACAGTCATGCCCTTAGTAAAACCATAACCAGCGCCTGGCCACATGTAACCCTGGTTTGTACTAGTATTGATATGTGGGGTCGTGTTCATATCCTGTTCGTATGCCCAAGCATTATAATCCATAAAGGTGCAATCGCCTATGCGAGACATACTAATCAGGCCAGATTCATTTGTTATGTCGCCCATTAACAAAATCGTTACATTGGCTCCAGCAGGACAATTTTGAACTGCCCAATGTTGAGCGAAAGATACGTTGCTAAACCATGTATCAGTAGTTTTGCCAAGAGGAGTTATTAAGGATGGCGAATTAGCTGGATAGCCTTCTCTAGGCGCCATACGCCAATAAAAATCTACGGTTTTTTTTGATGCGAGATCGTTATTTATGCCTGCAGCTTCAGTGACAAATAAGAAAAAATCTAAAGCAAGCTTGCTTTTTGCAATAGATAATCTTTTACTGCAGACTTGATTTCCAGTTGCAGCGTCGGCCACGCAAGAAGTAATAACTTCTAAACCAGAATCGGGCTGAACAAAATCGTCTAAGTTAGCAGCTGTAACAGGGTCAGCACTAACAAAATTGCCGTTAGCGTCTGTAATAAGCTGTGGTTCGTTATCGCCTGCTGCGACTTGTTCTTCTGCAAGCTTGACGTTATAAGCTCCGATTAAATCTCGTATTGTTATTTTTTTTGTCCCATTTATGCCGCTAGCACTACCGTCAGAAACAACCAAATGATCAGTACTTATATCGAGTGTGCTAATGTCAAAATCAGTTAACTCACGTATTTTTTTGAAAGCCATAATAAATAATTAGTTAAGAAACGACGATATTGCCTACCATAGAACTGTGTACGGTGCATTGATATTGATACACGCCTGAATTAGTTGGAGTCCATGTAACTCGTGAAGTACCCTGCCCAGAAGGCTCAGGATTATTTACTGTATTTCCGTAGCCGTCATTTTGATGTCTAATATTTAGTGGGTGAGCAGCAGCAACTAAATTGTTGAGTATAATAGTATCTCCAACATTAATATTAATAGGGTTATCATATGCAGACCCACCCAGAGTAGTATTAGCATCATCACCGCTTAAAATATACCCGACACCAATATCTCCTGCTACATTAATAATGTAAGAAGAAGTGGGTGCGGGAGGAGAAGCGGGGGGTTGTGCTACAGCTGTAAAGATAGCTATTAACTCTGCATCTCCTCCGTTGACTGTAAATGTAGCAGTTGCAGCGTCATCTGCATTATCTAATGATCCTGGTCCAGAAACTATCTCCCACCGTGCAAATTCAAAACCAGAATTTAATGGGCTTTGAAACACTGCCCAAGCAATACCGAGTTCGATAACAGTTCCGTCGGGATACGGAGTTCGAGTTGGGTTCGGGTAAGTCGTATCAGAATTTCCATCATGAGAAATACTTATAGTGTAATCAGAAGGAACCGTGGGAGAAGAAGGAACCGTAGGAGAAGAAGGAACCGTAGGAGAAGAAGGAACCGTAGGAGAAGAAGCGGCAACATTTACTGTATAACCTCCAGTAGGAACGGTATATGTTTCTCCAGTATCAGGATTAACCAACTGCTCCAAAGCCTGAGTTACGGTGGCTCCTTGAGGAGGAGGAGTAATCCAGCTAGGTAATGGGCCTTGTTTTTGATACCAATAATAAGTATTCCCAAAAGTTCCGTGAAAAAAGTCTTTACCTTCAGTACCTCCATCAGGCATATAATAAGTGACGCCATCTATTTCATGAGCATGGGCAGTAGATAAACTAGAGGCATTTTTAGCCTCGTCTTCTGTAAAATATAGCGGATAGAAACCATTAATATCAAAAGCTAAATCCCCCTCTTTTTTGCCGCTTTCAATTAGTGGGTAATTAAAGCTCCAGTTTCCGTCTTTATATACTCCAAGAGTTGAAGCAACTGTATTATAATAATAACCCCCTTCGACTGGGTTAGATGGAAAAAAACTTACTTTACTAACTACTTTCATGTCTTATTTATATATTACACCAAATATTAATTTATTGTTAAAGATTTTATTTTATAAGAACCTATTGGAGTATAGCTCTCTAATTCTTCTGGTGTTGGGTTAATGACTGAAGTTGTTTTTTGTAAGGTGATACTCATTGTTCTGTTAGGTCCATATCCATAAACAGAAGCAGGAGGTAAAGTGAGATTTGCAGAAACTTCCCAAGCATAGGTATCTGGAGATATTAAATTATTCCTAAAGACAAGGTTACTGTTAGAATCACTAGTCCATTCTGAAGTTGACATTGGTTGATCAAACTCTGGGCCAACAGGAGAATCAATATTATATTTACCTTCTAAATTTTGAACAGCTAGCATATGATAATTGTTACTGCTAGAAAATAATCCTTGAGTAAAAACGTCGGGAGTTAATTCAGCTACAGTTTCGTCTACGACAAAATTACTATTCAAAAAATTAAAATTTAAAAAACCGTTGTTTAAACAAATATTTTCAGAAACAAAAGGTATATCAATTAAAGCTTCATCAACATCAGTAGACAGCATAAATTTCTGTAAATTTTTCAAAGTCAACGGAGCGACACTCTCAAGATCTAAATATTCTGAATCAGAAGTTTTATATATGCTAAGAGCGTAAGATACTGTTCCGTCACAGAAGGGTACTATTACAGAAGTGTTTTCGGGAAAACTTGTGCTACTGTTTAATGCTTCGTTTGAATTAAGTCTTACCTGAATACCTTCTATGTTTGAGTCTATGTCTTCATTACTGTTTATAGATCCTTCAGGATAATTGATTATAATTTCTGAATCTGTAATTGTCGTTATTCTTGGGTCATCGCTTCCTTCTTCGGCAACTTGTACGTCAATTCCGTTTTCACTTAAATCTTTATATGAATCTGAGCAACCATTATTAACGGTATATTCACCTATAATAAAATGTTGAGAGTCTACACGGACAGCAGTTTTATCAAGGTAAGCTATTTGCCTGTAAGCAAAAATCGATGCATGCGGAGTTGTTCTAAATTCAACACTGTTTCCATCATCCCATAGGGCTCCTTCACTGTCATATACATAATATCCAAACCATTCTGTGTCAGAGTCTGTATAATCATTTGGGATGTCTACTTTGTATTGAGAAACTAAATCAACCGAAAAATTTGTTAAATTAGTAGTCCAATCAGAAGAAGAAACTTTTGCAGGGTTAGTTGGTGCAACTCCTGCCCCGCCGTAAGCGAGAAAATCATTTAAATCAGAGGTTTTTGAAAGAGCTAAAGCCCATTCGGTACCTGTCCAAAAAAAGAATGTTTTGCTTTGATTATCAGAATAAACAAACCCCCAAAAAGGA
>CENJ01091038.1_pt1 | contig 58379 bp, 49 predicted proteins | sample 356161 | NCBI WGS metagenome assembly CENJ01 (sample SAMEA2619531, study PRJEB7988) | marine metagenome | biome: marine biome (ENVO:00000447); feature: surface water layer (ENVO:00002042); material: "saline water (ENVO:00002010), including plankton (ENVO:xxxxxxxx)" | depth 5 m
TGCCGGAAGACGAGCGCAAGAAAGTCATCGATGTTGAAACCATCGAAGCCGTTGTTGCGAAAATGGCGCGTATTCCGTCCAAGCAGGTTACCAAGTCTGATGCCGAAGCGCTTAAAGGTCTTGAGAATGATCTGAAGCGTGTTGTCTTTGGTCAGGAAACTGCGATCACGGCGCTCTCATCTGCGATCAAACTGTCGCGTGCGGGTCTTCGTGAGCCGAACAAGCCGATTGGTTGTTACCTCTTCTCCGGCCCTACAGGTGTTGGTAAGACAGAAGTTGCCAAACAGCTGGCGTCCCTCATGGGCGTAGAGCTGCTCCGCTTCGACATGTCGGAGTATATGGAACGCCATACGGTGTCCCGTCTCATCGGCGCGCCTCCAGGCTATGTCGGCTATGATCAGGGCGGCCTTCTGACAGATGGCGTTGACCAGCATCCACACTGCGTGCTGCTGCTCGACGAGATCGAGAAAGCACACCCTGAGCTGTTCAACATCCTGCTGCAGGTGATGGATAACGGCACGCTGACCGACTCTAACGGTAAGAAGATCGACTTCCGCAATGTCATTCTGATCATGACAACGAATGCGGGCGCATCTGAGGCCGCCAAGAACTCAATCGGTTTTGGTCGTGGCAAGAAAGAAGGCGAAGACGAAGAAGCAATCAAAAAGCTCTTCACGCCTGAATTCCGCAACCGTCTGGACGCGAATATTCCGTTCGCGGGTCTCTCACAGCCGATCATCGAGCGTGTGGTCGAGAAGTTCGTTCTTCAGCTTGAAGCTCAGCTGTCTGATCGCAACGTGACGATCGAAATGACAGATGCCGCGAAGTCCTGGCTCGGCAATAAAGGCTTTGATGCCGATTACGGTGCGCGTCCGCTGTCGCGTGTCATTCAGGAGCACCTCAAAAAGCCTATGGCCGAGGAGCTGCTGTTCGGTGACCTCAAATATGGCGGCGCTGTGAAAGTCGATCTGGATAAGGATGGCGATGACGGCAAAGGTGAACTGACCTTTGAATTCTTCCCGGCTCCGAAGCCAGAGCCACAGGAAGAATTGAGCCAGTCAGAGGATGATGGCGATGCGCCGGATTCCGATGAAAAGGCCCCTGTGAACTAGGTCTGCACCTAAAAGAAAATCTTTAAAACCCGGCGAGAGATCGCCGGGTTTTCTGCATCTGGCGCGCCGTTAATCAATGGTTAGCGATATGTTAATCTTGAATCGCCAATTTTCACCGGTGAACAGCCCCTGAATCATAATCAGGGCATCTAAGGGAAAATGCGGTGAGTGGCCTGACATTAGTGTCTTCGAACAATATGACGGGGTGGGGGCAGTCTCAGGCTGACTACCAGTATCGTCATGCCGTTCAGGCAGACGCTTATGAGATGCTCGACCTCATCGAAAACCGGTTTGCTTATGCGGAGCGTTTCCCGAGCGGGCTGACGCCGGTACGCGCCGAGTTGCAGCATTTGATCCCGTCTCTTCAGGGGCGAAATGATCTGATTGCGTTCAGCCAGAGCGCCTTTCACGCGCTGTATGACCATCATTCCATCACCTCTACCGGCCTGCTTGACGATTATGCGCTGGTGCCAAGTTTTGCCGATCTCTGGGTCGAGAAAACGGTCAATGGCTATCAAATTATGGATGTTCGCCGCGGATCACCTGCTATGCAGGTTGGCATCCGTCCTGGTGCAATCATCACCTCTCTTGAGGGTAAGCCGATAGATCAGGCAGTCGCCGATTTTATCGGGCTTTATCCGTATGCGCTGAATGATGAGCGTCGCAGTTATGCTGCGCGGGTCATGGCCGCAGGCCGCAAAGGCTGGCTGCGCCGGATTGGCCTTTATCATGACGGTCTTGAGTGGACCGTAGAGTTGCCAACACTTTATCACGCACGACTTCGCCGCGACACAAACCTTCTCAGCGTGAGCAGCGTATCGCATCTTGGCCGACGTTACGGCGTCATCCGTTTCAATGACAGTCTTGGCTATAACGAAACCGTGCAGGCCTTTGACTATGCGCTGAACACGCTGCCGAATGTGAACGGGCTTGTGCTCGACCTGCGCGATACAGCGAGCGGCGGTACGGCGCTTGTTGCGCGTGGCATCCTGTCCCGCTTTATCTCGGCTCAGACGATGTATCAGCGCCATGAACTACCGAGCGATCAGCGAGACTTCGGCGTGAGACGTTGCTGGTCTGAGGAAGTCGAGCCACGTGGCTGGACGTTCAACGCGCCTGTGGCAGTGTTGTCCGGTCGCTGGACGGCAAGCATGGGCGAAGGATTAACCGTTGGCTTTGACGCGATTGGCGCAGCGACATTCGGCACGGATATGGCGCGCCTTCTGGGCGGCATCACCGATCACACGCTGAAAGAAACCGGCGTGAAAGTGAAACTGACCACTGAGAAGCTGTTCCATGTGGACGGCACGCCGCGTGAATTCTTCCGTCCGCGCTGCTATTTCAATTTTGCAGACGCGCGGGATGATTTTGGCCGCGACGGCCCAATGGATGCCGCGCTCGATTATCTGAGCCAGCACTAGCATCTTCCAGAATCAAAAAGGCCACGCAGAGCGTGGCCTTCGTGAGACTAGGTGCCTCAAATACTTGTCAGAAGACGCGGTGTTTATCCACGTACCAGAGGCTGCTCCGATACGTTGATCTCACACTCAAGCATTTTTACCACCTGCAGGACCTCACTAGACATCGGATCACCTCCTTTCTGCTGTTAAAACCAGATTTGAAGGTAGGATGATTTGCGAGAAAAGCAAAATCCAAATGCAGAAAAATGCTTATTCGATGCAGCTGCTGATTTTTTCGGCAAGCGCGTTGAGTTCGGACATGTCTGCCTGTTGTCCATGGTTGTGCCCTTTAAGGCTGTCACCTTCATAGCGCGGGATGATGTGGAAGTGCAGATGGAAGACCGTCTGACCGGCTGGGGCGCCATTGAACTGGGTGACGACCATGCCGTCCGGCTCAAGCGCTTTTGAAACAGCTTTGGCCACCTTTTGAACGCGCTGCATGTAAGAGCCGAGCATATCGCCTGGCATCTCAATGAGATTGCGGGCTTCGGCGCGCTTGGGAATGACCAGCGTATGCCCTTTGGACTGAGGGAAGATGTCCATAAAGGCGAGGGCGGTGTCGTCTTCGAAAACTTTGACGCACGGGATTTCTCCGCGCAGCATTTTCGCGAAGATATTGTCTGTGTCGTATTCACCGTGAAGGCTCATTGTGTCTCTTCCCCTTTGTGTTTGAACGGCTGCCGCGCGAGGAGGTATTCATTCTCGTCAGCGACGGCATAGCGTTCCTGTTCCAGATATTGATCGACTGCGCGACGTAGTCCTTCATGTCCAATCCAGTGGACAGAGTGCGTCGTCACGGGGCCATAGCCGCGTGCGAGTTTGTGTCCGCCCTGAGCGCCAGCTTCTACGCGTTTCAGGCCGCGTTCAATGGCAAAATCGATGGCCTGATAATAGCAGACCTCGAAATGCAGGAACGGGCGCTCTTCCAGACGGCCCCAATAGCGGCCGTATAGTGTTTCAGAGCCGATGAAGTTCAGCGCGCCCGCGATCGGCTTTCCATCCTCGCAAGCGAAGATCAGAAGCGCATGTTCGCGAAGCCGGTCATGGATGAGCTCGAATGTCGCCCGGTTGAGGTATGGGAAGCCCCATTTGCGACTACCGGTATCCATGTAGAATTCGAAGAATGCATCCCAATGGTGAGGCTGGATCTCGTCACCGGTCAGCCATTCGAATGTCAGCCCTTCCTGAGCCTTTTTCCGCTCTTTGCGAAGATTTTTGCGCTTGGCGGAGGAGAGTTCTGCCAGAAACGCGTTAAAGTCCTCATAGCCACGGTTTTCAAAGTGGAATTGCTTGTCCGTGCGCTGCAGCAGGCCGAGCTCTCCAAGATCGTCGTATAAGTCCTGCTCCACGAAATTGATGTGCAGCGAGGAGAGGTCGTTATTCTGCGCGAGCTGGATAGCGCCCGACAGAAGCGCGTGTTGAAGTCCGCGCTTATCGATCTCTCCATCGCGCACGAGAAGCCGGCGTCCCGTAACTGGCGTGAACGGGACTGCGCTCAACAGTTTGGGATAATAATCACCGCCCGCACGTTCATAGGCGTCTGCCCAGGCATAATCGAAAATATACTCGCCCTGAGAATGCGCTTTGGCATAAAGCGGCATCGCCGCCGTCAGCTCGCCGTCTTCATTTTCGATGATGAGATGGAGCGGCGACCAGCCCGTTTCACGTGTTGCCGCGCCTGAGCTTTCCAGTGCTTCAAGAAATTCCCAGCTGAGAAACGGATCGAAGGGTTCGCCTGCTGGATTGGCGACAGCATTCCATGCCGCCGGATCGACAGCTGACAGGGAGGAAACGGTTTTCAGCTGCAACTCGGACATGCACCTAATCTAGGAAGTGAGATGCGCTCTGACGAGGTCTGTCGGAAGATTTTCAAAGATCGGTGCCGCATTAAGTGACCGGCAGTTTTCAAGGCCGGCTTCTTCGCGAACGGTCCAGCTTGCGAGTGGCAGATTACTGTCCTTGAAATGCGTGAGTTGAGAGATGTTGGGGCCGAGACAATCCGGCTGGATATCTTTCACAATCTCGAAAAAGCTCATGCGTCCTTCAGGCGTTTCAATGCGCCGGGGATCAGCCAGAAGACCGAGCGTTAAGTGTGACGTGATTTGTTTACAGATGCTGATCAGCGACGGGCTGAAGCTCATGATTGCCACAGGTCCCCGCGCTTCTGCCACGCACATCAGGGTTGCGGCGGCGAGGGCTGGCAAATCAGTCGTCTCGTCTGCTTTCAGCTCAACCAGCAAAGGCTGATCGCCTATGGCGGAAAGTACGTCTGATAAAATCGGAATTGTGTGGCCAGTGCCTGCCAGATGCAGCGTCTGAAGCTCGTCTGCGCTGGCGTCACCAATTTTGCCTTGTGTGCCGGTCATCCGCTCCAGCGTGAAATCGTGAAAGACCATAGGCACGCCATCACCCGACAGATGAACGTCACATTCGGCGCCGAACCCATGCTCTGACGCCTGTTTGAAAGCTTTCAGAGAGTTTTCAGGCAGATCAGCCGACCATAGCCCACGATGGGCGTAGGCAAAGGCCGGCAGATCGAACGTAAGTGGCATTATGCGATTTCGAAAATGCCGTCGACTTCAACAGCGCAGCCGAGTGGCAGGGTCGGGCAGGCGACCGCAGAGCGTGCGTGACGGCCAGCATCGCCGAGCACGTCGACCATCAGGTCTGAGCAGCCATTAATGACCTGCGGGATTTCCACGAATGAAGGTGCAGCGTTTACAAAACCACCAAGCTTCACAACGCGCTTGATGTTGGAGAGCTCGCCGACTGCAGCTTTACACTGTGCAAGCAGGTTGATGCCGCACAGGCGCGCAGCATACTGTCCGGCCGCTGTGTCCATGCCTTCCCCCAGACGGCCCGTGACGAGGCCGTTGACGCCCATGCTGACCTGACCAGACACGAAAAGCGTTTTGCCTGTGATGACGAATGGAACATAGTTCGCCACTGGCGCAGCAGGTGTGGGCAGCTGAATACCAAGCTCTACGAGTTTTTCTTCAGGGGTCATGTCAGGTGTCCTTCTGTCTGGATGTCTGGTCCGAGGTCTTCGGTGTATCAGATTGTTTCCGGCTTTGCCTGTCCGCCTGTACACGAATGCCGCGTCCAGTGGAAATGGCGTTTGAGCCGAATTTGGTCTTCGCGATGTCGGCTGCCCGTTCTGCACGCGCGCGCTTCAATGCGCCGGGGTCAATCAGGTCGGCCATATCTGCGCCTGCTGGTTCCAGATCGGAAATGCCAATTCCGATAAGCCGGAAGCGGGCACCATCAACTTCCTTGCCAAGGAGTGTCTGGCCCTGGCGGAACATGACCTGCGCAAGCTGGGTCGGCCGTGTGAGCGTCATGCGCCGTGTACGCGTTTTGAAATCACTCGTCTTCAGTTTCAGCGTCAGCACATTGCCTGCGACCCCGATTTCCTTTGAACGTAGTGCAACTTTCTCGCACAACCACCAGAGATGGTCGATCAGCAGTTCTTTGTCAGAGCAGTCTTCAAAGAAGGTTGTTTCGGCAGACACTGATTTGCGTTCCGAGCGCGGGTCTACAGGACGTTTATCAATGCCGTTGGCGCGTTCGTGTAGCCAGAGACCGGTTTCCCCGAACAGCCCGATAAGTTGTTTCAGTTCGGCCATTTGCAGGCCGCCCAGTGTCTCGTATCCCTTCTGGCTGATCTGTCTTGCGAGGGCGGGCCCGACACCATGAATGAAGTCGACCGGGCGGGGCGCCAGAAACTCACGCGCTTCTGCCTCGCCAATCATGGCAAACCCGTTCGGCTTATCGAGATCGGATGCCGATTTGGCCAGAAACTTATTGTAAGACAGGCCAATGGAAACGGTGATGCCGACATCCCGCTGAATGTTGTTCTGAAGTTCACCCAGCAGTTCGGCTGGCGCTTTGCCGTGAAGCTTTTCTGTACCGGACAGGTCCAGATAAGCCTCATCAATCGACACTTGCTGCACCAGCGGCGTCAGCGCATCCATAGCGGACCGTATCGCTCTGGAAGCGGTTTTGTATTTATCGAAATCCGGGCGCACCACCACGGCATTCGGGCAGAGCTTCAGCGCCTTGAACATGGGCATGGCAGAACGCACACCAAACAGGCGAGCCATATAGCAGCAGGTTGCAACCACACCTCGCTTGCCACCGCCCACAATAACCGGTTTTCCTTGCAGATCGGGATTGTCGCGTTTCTCGATTGAGGCGAAAAATGCATCACAATCTATGTGTGCAATTGAGAGTTCTTTTATCTCTTTATGCGCAATGTAGTGGTCTGAACTGCAGTGCGGGCACACAGAGCCCGAAGGCCGGATTTGTGAGCAATTCCGGCACAATCTGGGGGCTTGGGACGGCGTATGATGACGATCCATTGTCAGCATATTAACAGAACGGTGCGAGCTTTCAGCAAGTGTTGTAAACAAGGATTAAGACTATCCGGGTTAAATGTCCCCCTGAAAGTTCATCGGGACGATTCTCAAGGAAGATGCTGGGCTAATGTCGGTCACTGAACGCAAAAAAGTTCTTGTCGTTGAGGACAATGAGCTGAACATGAAATTGTTCTGCGACCTGCTTGGTGCGTTCGGCTATGAGGCTGTTCAGAGCCGTGATGGCCTGAAAACCCTTGAAATTGCACGTGAACACAAGCCCGCTCTCATCATTATGGATATCAATCTTCCGGAAGTGTCCGGCCTCGATCTGACACGTTGGATTAAGGATGATGACGATTTGGCTGATATTCCGGTCATGGCCGTTACGGCGTTTGCCATGCGGTCTGACGAAGAGCGCGTTCGCGAAGCTGGCTGCGAGGCTTACATGTCCAAGCCGATCCAGATGATGCCATTTCTCAATCAGGTTCAGAAACTGACCGAAAGAGAGCCCGTTCAGTGAGCGCTCGGGTCCTCGTCGTCGACGATATCTCTGCGAACAGAAAACTGCTTCAGGCTAAATTGAGCCATGAATACTTCGAGGTGATCACGGCGTCGAACGGTCAGGAAGCCATTGATATGGCACGCGAACAGCGCCCTGACATCATTCTGCTCGACGTGATGATGCCCGTCATGGATGGCTTCGAGGCCTGCCAGATACTGAAAACAGATCAGGATACCCAGCATATTCCGGTGGTTATGGTTACCGCACTGGGCGACCGCGATCACCGCCTGAAAGGTCTTCTGGCTGGCGCTGACGACTTTCTGACCAAGCCTGTAGACGACTTCGCGCTGATGTCTCGCATTCGCGCGCTGACAAAATTCAAACTTGTGATGGACGAGCTTCGCTCACGCGAAGCCAATGGCCGACGCATCGGAGTGATTGAGGGCGACGAGCCTGGCGGTCCTATCGAACCTGCACGGGTTCTGATCATCGACGATAATGAACGTCAGGCACGCCGTATCGCTATGTCCCTCAAGCAGGAACACCGCCCGATTCTGTGGTCCGAGGCGCGCAACCTCGCGGCCAAAGAAAAAGCGGGAATCGATCTGATCGTTCTGTCGCTGGCATCTGATTCTTTTGACCCGCTTCGTCTGTGTGCGCACTTCAAATCTCAGCCTGCGACGCGTGACTTGCCGGTTCTGATTGTGGCCGACTTCGAAGAAGAGGCCAAAGCGCTGCGGGCGCTGGACCTTGGCGCAAGTGATATCATCATGCGCCCGATTGATACCGAAGAGCTGTCGGCACGTGTGCGGACGCAGGTTCGCAAGAAGCGTTATCTCGACACGGTACGCCGTCGCCTCGATGAGAGCATGGAGCTCGCCATCACAGACCAGCTGACAGGCCTTTATAACCGTCGTCATATGAACAAGCAGCTGAACCAGTTTCTTCAGCGGGCAAATTCAGGTGGCGAGCCGGTGTCAGTCTTCATTGCGGACATTGATCACTTCAAGAGCGTCAATGACACTTATGGTCACGACGTTGGCGATGAGGTGCTTCGCGAGTTTGCCGAACGTATGCGTGAGAATGTGCGTCCCGCTGACATTCCCTGCCGCCAGGGCGGGGAAGAGTTCGTTGTCATCATGCCGGATACAACAGGTGATATGGCGAGCGTTGTTGCCGAGCGCCTGCGCCGTCATGTGGCGTCACAGACCTTTGCTGTCGAACGTGGCCGCAACCAACTCGATGTAACGGTCAGCCTTGGCGTCTCAACGTCTTATGGCAGCGAATGCACGATTGACGATCTGCTGAAGCGCGCGGATGAAGCGCTTTATGAAGCGAAGCAGTCCGGCCGTAATCAGGTAAAAAGCCGCGCGGCTTAAATTTTGTATTTCTCAAAAATCAGGCACAAAAAAAGCCGGCGCACAAAGCGACCGACTTTTGTTTTGTCCGTGAAGACAGATCTTACTTGATCTTACCTTCTTTGAACTCGACGTGCTTACGTACGACGGGATCATACTTACGCATCACCATTTTTTCAGTGATGTTGCGAGGGTTTTTCTTTGTGACATAGAAGAAACCCGTGCCTGCAGTAGAGTTCAGGCGGATCTTGATTGTAGCTGGCTTCGCCATGAGAGCAGACCTCAGTTAGAATTCGAAGGGCGCATAAACACCGTGTTGCCCCGGTAAGTCAAGAGGGGTTTTTCCTATATACGCTCAACAATGTGACCTTTTGCAGAATACCGCAAAAAGAGTGGGTCATGCAGCGTCTTCGGAGCCTCTAAACGGGCTTTGACTTCGTCTATCATCATCTGGGTGACGGAGGGAAGGTCGATATCGCCTGTATCTTCCAGATCAATCCAGCGCACATCTACCAATTCAGCGCCCGATGCAGCCGGACGCTCGTCAATCAGAGCTGTTTCAGCGTCTGCCATGAAGAATCGTGCATCGAATCGGCGTGGCCGGTAAGGCGGAGTAATCGCGCGACCGACAAATTCGAGATTTGTCATGCAGGGTAGCGCACCTTCAGCGATGAATGGACGCCAGTTTTTTGGGGCGCGCGCTTCATCATTGATGGACTTGCCGATGATCAGGCCGGTTTCTTCGAAGGTTTCACGAATCGCCGTCAGGCCGAACGCACGCGGCTTACGGCGCGCTTTGAACTGAAGCTTGGCTTCGACGGGTGACAACAATTCGGAAATAGCAGGCGCGCGGCTGTCTTCCGGATCAACACGTCCGCCGGGAAATACAAATTTGTCCGGCATGAAGGCATGTTTGTTCGAACGCTTGCCAACCAGAACGCGGGGCTTAGGGCCATCGCGGCGGATCAGTATGAGAGTTGCTGCGTCTTTGGGGCGTGCAGATGGCTGCGAGCGATCTACAACGTCTCCATCCTCCATTTTATCAAAGACGCCGGTTCCGTATTCTTTTTCTCGAGTGGTCATCTTCTACGTTTGCCTTTGAAGCCTCCTTTGCGGGGGCCGCCTTTCCCGGGTCGTTTATGTTGTAGCACACGTTTGTGGCGATGTTGGGAAGGTGGTTTTTCACCTTTGCGCTTCGGACGAGGCTCCGACAGCATTTCCAGTACGAGGCTGGCCGCGACAGAGTTTGCTTCTTTCAGCTTCACACGTACCGGCTGGCCAAGTTCGTAGCGACGAGCCGAGTGCTCCGCGACGAGCGCAGAGGCGCCATCATCAAAGAACCAGTACTCATCGCCCAGAGAGGCCGCAGGCACAAACCCGTCAGCCGCAGTTTCGTCAAGGCGAACGAACAGACCGAACTTCGCGACACCGGTGATGCGGCCTTCGAACTCCGCGCCGACGCGGTCCTGCAGGAAGGCTGTCAGATAGCGGTCTGACGCGTCCCGCTCTGCGGCCATGCTAGCACGCTCGCGGTCAACCAGATGGCCTGCTATCTCTTCCAGTCGCACACGCTGCTGGTCATCGAGGCCGTCAGGCCCAAGGCCATAGGCGCGGATGAGAGCGCGGTGTACAATCAGGTCTGAATAGCGACGGATCGGCGAGGTGAAATGTGCATACTTCGTCAGGTTCAGCCCGAAGTGTCCGAGGTTATCCGGTGAATAGACCGCCTGGCTCTGGCTGCGCAGAACGATTTCGGAAATCTCGTGATGGCGGTCGGTCTCACGCGCGATTGCCAGAAGGCGGTTGAAACGGGCAGGGGTGACCTTCTCGCCCATAGACCAGCTGAGATCGAGGGTTTCGAGGAAGGTCGAAAGACCGTGAATTTTCTCGTCAGATGGCTCTTCGTGAACGCGATAGATGAGTTCGTGACGCTTGGTTTCTAGAGCTTCTGCCGCGCAGACATTTGCCTGAATCATCATCTCTTCAATGAGCATGTGCGCATCAAAGCGATCTCTCACCCGCACGCCGAGAACTTCGCCGTCTGGTGACAGTTCGATCTTGCGTTCCGGAATATCGAGATCGAGCGGAGAGCGTTCTGAGCGTTTGTTCTTCAGCGCGGCATAGGCAGCCCAGAGTGGCTTCAACACCGTCTCAAGAAGCGGCGCGGCGCGGTCTGATGGCTCACCATCAATCGCCGCCTGCGCTTCTTCATAAGACAGGCCTGCCGCTGAACGCATCATGCCGCGGATCAGGCGGTGGCGGAGCTTGGTGCCTTCGGCAGAGAACACCATCTCGAAGGCAAGACAGCAGCGCAGCTCGCCTTCTTTTAGCGAGCATTCGCCGGCTGACAGCGCCTTCGGAAGCATGCTGGCCACGCGGTCCGGGAAATAGGTGGAGTTGGCGCGCCGATAGGCTTCTTTGTCCAGAATGCCGTTGAACGGGACGTAGGCAGAGACGTCCGCAATCGCGACGATAATCTTCCAGCCGCCCTTATTTTTCGGGTCGTCATCAGCTTGCGCAAAGACTGCGTCGTCATGGTCACGTGCATCCGCAGGGTCGATGGTGATGAGCGGGATTTGCGTCAGGTCTTCGCGCGGGCACTCCGCAGGTTGGGCCGCTTCAGCAGCCGCGATCACATCCGGATCGAACGTGTCCGGAATGTCGTAAGACGCCATAGCGATCAGGCTGGCCGCCTTCGGATTGTCTGCGTTTCCGAGGATTTCGACGATCTTGCCGCGCTTCGGACCATGGCCATGGTTGCGTGAGGGCTTTGGCTCTACGCGCACAAGGTCGCCATGGCGCGCATCCATCTGGTCGCCCGGAAAGATGAGGAAAGAGCGCTTGTCTTTGCGGGATGTGCTTTCGACCTGACCGCCACCATGTGCCATCTGCTCTAAGACGCCGATCATGGTGTCAGAGCGCGTTTCGATCTTTTTGATCATGCGCGCACGCCAGAGCCCGTCGCGGCCTTCTTCAATGTCGCAAAGCGCGCGATCTCGCATGCCCGGGTCCGGATCACGGCGTTTGCCACGATGGCCTGCATAGATGATTTCAGGACCGAATAGGCCATCCTGACCGACAGCCTTGCCGATCAGGTCGCCATGTTCGTCAATGCGAAGGAATTCGACAATGCCAGTTGGAGGCGGCACATCCGAGCGCGCGAATGCACGGCGCCCGACGCGTGAGATTACGCCCTCGGCCTCCAGCTCCTGAAGAATCTTCCGGAGCTCGCGCCGTGCTTCTCCGTTTACACGCAGACCCCTCGCAATATCTCGTTTGTTGGTTTCGCCTGGATTGGCGGCAAGATAGTCGAGTACGGTCTGTCGTGTAATTTCGGTCATTCAGATTTGGCTTTTGTCGTTTTCTTGGCCGGGGCTTTCTTTTTCGCCGGGGCCTTTTTCTTCTTAGGAGGTGATTTGGCCTTTGCGGCGATAAGTTCAACCGCCTGTTCCAGTGTCACCTCTTCGGGCTTGGAATCCTTTGGCAGTGTCGCATTGGTCTTACCATGCTTCACATAAGGACCATAGCGGCCTTCGAGAACCTGAATTGGATCGCCGTCTGTCGGGTGGGCGCCGAGATCTTTCAGGACCTTTGGCGCATTGCCACGACGTCCCGGATTGGCAAGCTTGTCAGCAATCACAGAGACCGCACGGTTGAGGCCGATTTCGAACACTTCATCAACGCTAGGCAGGTTCGCATAGGTTTTGAGGTGTTGCACGTACGGGCCGTAACGACCGATATTCGCAAGGATCGGCTCGCCGTCTTCCGGGTGTTTGCCAACTTCCCGAGGAAGAGACAAAAGCATCAGCGCTTTTTCTAGGTTCAGCTCCTCAGCGTTCCAGCCTTTTGGAATACTGCCACGCTTAGGTTTCTCACCGTCCTCCGGTTCAAGCTCTACATACGGGCCAAAACGACCTGACTTCAGGCTGACATCGCGGCCTGTTTCAGGGTCTTGTCCGAGCACATTGCCGTCCGGATTGATCGGGTTCTGAGACTCTTCAGCATCAACCGAGAAGGCACGTGTGAACTTGCACTCAGGATAGTTTGAGCAGCCCACAAACGCGCCATGACGGCCAAGCTTCAGCGACAGAAGACCATCGCCGCAGTTCGGGCATGCACGTGGGTTCGCGCCTTCTTCTGCGCCTTCGGCAGGACGGAAGACGTATGGGCCAAGCACTTCATTCAGCGCATCGAGCACTTCACTGACGCGTAGATCGGAGATTGAGCCAATCGCAGCCTGGAAATCCTTCCAGAAGTTCTGGAGGAAGTCTTTCCATTTGAGCTGGCCGTCAGAGACGAGGTCGAGTTTTTCTTCAAGATCCGCTGTGAAGTCATATTCAACATAACGGTGGAAGAAGCTTTCAAGGAAGCCTGTTACCAGACGGCCTTTGTCTTCTGGAATGAAGCGCTTCTTGTCGAGGCGGACATACTCACGTTCCTGAAGAACGGACAGAATAGACGCGTAAGTCGATGGACGACCAATGCTCAGCTCTTCCAGACGCTTGACCAGAGACGCTTCAGAGAAGCGCGGTGGCGGCTCTGTGAAGTGCTGTGAAGATTTGGCTTCAAGCAATTCAGGCGTGTCGCCCTGAGTGAGCTTTGGCAGGCGGCTATTGTCTTCATCATCGCCCGGTTCGTCGCGGCCTTCCTGATAAAGCGTCAGGAAGCCGTCGAACATGAGAACGGAGCCTGTCGCGCGAAGACCTGCATTCTTGTCGGCCGATGTGACATCGACCGTCGTACGCTCAAAACGTGCTGCTTCCATCTGGGAGGCAACAGCGCGGCGCCAGATCAGGCCATACAGCTTGCCAAGGTCGGCATCGCCGCGGAATTCGTCCGGATGCAGGCGGAAGTCAGTCGGACGGATCGCTTCGTGCGCTTCCTGAGCGTTTTTAGCTTTGGAAGAATAACGACGCGCTTTTTCAGGCAGATACTTGCCGCCATAGGTGGAGCGGATGACCTCACGGGAGCCTTGATAGGCTTCTTCGGCCATCTGCACACCGTCGGTACGCATATAGGTGATCTTGCCGTCCTCGTAGAGCTTCTGGGCAGCTTGCATGGTGCGCTTGGCGGAGAAGCCGAGGCGACGCGATGCATCCTGCTGAAGTGTCGAGGTGATGAATGGTGGCGGCGGATTACGTTTGACCGGCTTGGCTTCAACCGCATCAACGGTGAAGCCGTTGCGGCGTACAGCGTCCAGCGCAGCGTCAGCATCCGCTTTGTTCGCGAGGCTGAATTTTTTAAGCTTCTCGCCATTCAGTTCAACGAGACGCGCCTCGAAGGAAGATCCGTCAGAGGCTTTCAGGTCAGCCATGACCTGCCAGTATTCCTCCGGCTTGAACATTTCGATTTCGCGTTCACGCTCGCAGATCAGGCGCAGAGCAACGGATTGCACGCGGCCAGCGGATCGTGAGCCCGGAAGCTTGCGCCACAGGACCGGCGACAGAGAGAAGCCTACGAGATAATCGAGCGCGCGACGTGCCAGATAGGCATCGACCAGTTCCTGATCGATATCGCGCGGGTTTTTCATCGCCTCGGTCACGGCAGATTTGGTGATGGCGTTGAACACAACTCGGCTGATACCGACATCTTTCAGGACGCGGCGGTTCTTAAGCGCTTCGAGCAAGTGCCAGGAAATGGCTTCGCCTTCACGATCGGGGTCGGTCGCGAGAATGAGTTGCTCTGAGCCTTTTACGGCGTCAGCGATTTCACGAATACGCTTGGTAGACTTCGCATCAGCTTCCCAGCTCATCGCAAAGTCCTCATCCGGACGAACGGATCCGTCCTTAGATGGGAGATCGCGGATGTGGCCATAGCTGGCCAGAACCTTGAAGTCTTTTCCCAGATACTTGTTGATGGTTTTCGCCTTTGCAGGCGATTCAACGACAACGACTTTCATTTATGTAATCCAAATACCCCGTCGCGACGGAAGTTGTAAGTGTGCGCGGCGGAAGTCAACAGGCACTAACCATCTTCCATATAGGCGATTGCAGTAAGCGCTGCGAACAAAGCGAAGAGTGGAGGGGTGAAAGCAGCAATCGGCATGGAGGTCGCGCCCGCCGCCCCGAGACTGCTTGTAATCTCTGTAATGAAGTAAAGAATGATGGCCGCCAGAGCGCCCCATGCGATGAGCTGGCCTGTGCCGCCAAGCCGCGCAAGACGCAGGCAGACCAGCGCGCCAATCAAGGCCATTGCCACGTAGAGGATTGGTGACGCCAGAAGCGACTGGAAATGCATCCGGTAGCGGGACGCATCAAGGCCCGCGCGCTCTGTCTGAGCGATGAAGCCCGGCAGTCGCCAGAAGCCGACTGTTGACGGCGCGGCAAACCGGTCGAGAAGTTTTGCAGGGTCCAGATCCGTCGGGATAGACAGCGCATCGCGGTGTACAGGTGCCTGATCCGGCACTTGCTCGACCACATTAATGAGCTCCCAGAACCCGTCTTTCAGCGTCGCTGTGTCCGCAGAAATGCGGCGGCGGAACGTGAAGTCATTCGTGCCTTGTTCGCGCGTATAAATGCGCTCGAACTCAAACAGGTCGACAGAATTCAGAACAATGCCTTCTGTGCCGGTGGTGTCGGCATGGATAACGATCTGATCGGTTTCGCTACCCTGACGCAGCCAGACGCCATTGCGCTCTGCGGCAATGCCTTCAACCGGTGCGCCGGTCAGGCTCGCACGCGTTGTCTCAAAACGCTCGTTCAGATGCGCCCCGACAGGGTTCAGAACGAAGACAGCAAACAGGCCGAGGAGCAGCGCCAGAACCGCCATTGGCGTCAGGAAGCGCCAGGCTGACAGGCCAGCGGCGCGCATGGCTGGAAGCTCGGTCAGACGTGACAGGCGGGAATAGGCGATGATCGCGCCCACCAGAATGATGAATGGCATTGTGTGCTCTGTAAGCATTGGTAGCTTCATCAAAGAGAGCGAGATCGCCGTAAGGACAGAAATGTCTGCATCGCCGCCTACGGTACGAAGTTGCTCCACAACGTCGACCAGAAGAATAGCGGCGAGAATGACGCCCAGTGTCATGAGGACAGCAGCCACGCACTGGCGGAAAACGTAAAACTGGAGGCGATTAAACAACATGGTTATGTAGCCTCCGCATTCTGGGTGTCATCGGATTTTTTGAACTTTCGGGTCAGTGCGGGTATTCCGCCGACCAGATACACGAAGGCGAGCACGCCTGTTGTTCCAAGTGGAAGCAGATACTGGACAATGTTCAATGCCGGATCACTCGCCGCGCTCGGTGGGACGGACAAAGAAAGAATGACCAGAAGCAGCGCGCCAGCAACTGAGATCGTTATGCGCTTCTGATAGCCACGCCGGCTGAAATTACCGCCGGTTACGGCCAGCACAGCGATCATCGCCATGGCGAGATTCAACAGTGGTGAAGCAATGCGCAAATGTGCTTCAGCAAGATAATTGTCCTGATCGCGGTTTTGATAGAAGTCGCCAAGATCGGGGAAGAACAACTCGTGCAGGAAACGGTCTGACGGTTTCAGAACGAGGTCTGAATCTTCTGCCATGAAGTCGGTGAGTTCGAATACGTAATCATCGAAAACCAGAACGGAGAGCTGGTCGAGTTCATCAACCTGCTGGATCTGGCCGCTGGTCATACGAATGGCTGGCTGATTCTCGATTTCGATGAAATTGCCTGTCTGCGCGATATAAATGGTTTCATTCGTCGGGTCGCGCGTATCCGCGATCATCATGCCGCGAAAAACGCCGCCCGATGATTCGCGCACATAGATTGTCAGCCCGTCGACCGGATAGGTGAAGGCGCCCGGACGGATGAGAGACGAGGCGAGGTCAGCGCGGGCTTCGGAAATCGTCTGACGAAGCTCACGCTGCGCCATAGGCTGGACGAACAGATTCACGCATAAATGCGCAACGGTCACCATCACGGCGAGACGCATGACAGGAGACAGAATTTGCCAGCGTGTCATGCCTGCAGCCTGCGAAACGACGATTTCATTGTCGCGGTGAATGCGGTTGAGGGCGTTCAACGCCGCCGCAAACAGGGCGATTGGGCCAAGAACCGCGATGATCTGAGGCGCACCCAGCGCGACGACGCGCAGATAGGTGAGGGCGGACTGACGATTATCCACAATAAGATCAGTCTGCGACAGGCCTTGCGCCAGCAATGCCAGCAGCGCGAGACCACCAACAATCGTAATGACGGCTTTAAGAACGCTGAAAAAGATATACTTCTGAATTCGGTTCATAATCCTACTAACGTTTGTCTCTTTTCAGCTGTCGATGCCGTTTCACGGTAAGGGCGGTTGCCGGAACACTCCAGAGGGCTTACTTCGGATTCAATTGGAGCAAAAGTATGAAGTTTGAAATCAAAGACACTTATAGTGGCGACGTCGCAATTCTGCTTACTCATGAAGCAGATTATGTCCCTGCTGAACTCGATGCCCTCGAAGCAGGCCTTGCCGGTAAGGTGAAGGCTGCAGTCGAAGCGGGTCGTTTTCGCGGTAAAGCTGGCCAGTCATTCGAATATTTTCTCTCTTCTGACGCGGGTCCGAAGAAAGTTATTCTGGTAGGTGCAGGTAAAACGGCTGAACTTACTGACGCGGAACTTGAAACATTTGGCGGCCATGCAGCCAAAGCCGTTCTGAATTCCGGCTATAAATCAGCAGATATCAAGGCGCCGAGCGCACGTGCACTCGCAGGTGCACGTCTGGCCGCTTACCGCTTCGACAAATACATGACGAAGCTCACGGACGACCAGAAGCCGTCTCTGGAAACCATCACACTGGTAACCGACAACGTATCAGCTGCAGAAGCTGAATGGGTTGGTCTCGCCGCAGCTGTCGCTGGCACCGAAATGGCGCGCGACCTGATGAACGAGCCGCCGAACGTCCTTCACCCGGAGAGCTATGCCGATCGCATTCGCGAGATGGAAGAGCTCGGCATCAAGGTCACTGTTCTCGGCGAAGAAGAAATGACCAAGCTCGGCATGAACGCGCTTCTCGGTGTCGGTCAGGGTTCTGTCCGCGAATCGAAAATGGCGATCATGGAGTGGAAAGGCGGCGGCGACGAAGCTCCTCTTGCACTTGTTGGTAAAGGCGTCTGCTTCGATACGGGCGGCATCTCTCTGAAGCCGGGCCCGAACATGCAGGACATGAAGGGCGATATGGGCGGTTCAGCGGCGGTTGTCGGCGCTATGAAAACCATCGCTCTTCGTAAGGCAAAAGCAAACGTTGTTGGTCTTGTTGGCCTCGTTGAGAACATGCCAGACGGCAATGCAAGCCGTCCGGGCGACATCGTGACATCTATGTCCGGCCAGACGATTGAGAACCAGAACACAGACGCTGAAGGCCGTCTCGTTCTGTGTGACGTGCTCTGGTACGCGCAAGAGAACTATAAGCCACGCGCAATCATCGACCTGGCAACGCTGACAGGCGCGATCATCGTATCGCTCGGTCACGACAATGCCGGCCTGTTCTCGAACAATGACGATCTGTCGTCTCAGCTGACAGCTGCGGGTCTGGCAGAGAACGAAACCGTATGGCGTCTGCCAATGGGCTCGTCTTACGACAAGCTTCTCAAATCCCAGTTCGCTGACATGAAGAACATTGGCGGTCCGGCTGCTGGTTCGATCACTGCGGCGCAGTTCCTGAAGCGTTTCATCCAGAATGATACGCCATGGGCACATATCGACATTGCAGGCGTCGCCTGGAAAAGCGTCGATAAAGCACCAACAGATCCGTCCTGGGCTAGTGGCTTCGGCCCGCGTCTCCTCGACCGTCTGATCAAAGACAATTACGAGACCGCTTAATCTGATGGCGTGCGAGTGGTGGTTTTATCATCTCGAGCGGCCACCGCTTGCAGGGGCGCTCGCGCCCCTTCTCGAGAAGTGTCTGGAACGGGACTGGCGTGTGCTGGTCTCGTCTCCGGATGTTTCCGCACTGTCCCAGCTCGATAAAGACCTCTGGCGCTGGAAGGATGACAGCTTTCTGCCGCATGGGCCGGAGGGTGAGCATTCTAGCCGTCAGCCGGTTCTGCTCTCGACATCGCTTGAAAATGCAAACGACGCCAAAATCTTGGTTCTGATGAACGGTCAGGATGTGGAAACGCCTGATCAGCCCTATCAGCGGATCATGGTTGTCTTCCAAAGCGACGACCAGCATGCGCTTCAGACCGCACGCGGACAGTTTAAAGCAGCACGCAATGCAGGGCTGAACGTCAAATACTACCAGCTCTCTGAGACCGGCAGCTGGATCGACAAGACGCGATAAAAACCGCCGTCATCGAAAAGTTACACACAAACTGTTGGCAGTGCGCATTTACGCAGCTATAGCGGCGCCAGAATATCAAGACCGCGATCAACGCGGTGGATAACAAGGATTTTTCCGATGGCTCTCGAACGTACTTTTTCTATCATCAAGCCAGACGCAACTGAGCGTAACCTCACTGGTAAAGTAAACTCTATGATCGAGGCTGCTGGCCTGCGCATCATCGGCCAGCGTCGTATTCAGATGACTGAAGAGCAAGCTAAGCGTTTTTACGAAGTCCACGCTGAGCGCCCATTCTATGGCGAACTCGTTGAATTCATGACATCTGGCCCGGTTGTTGTTCAGGTTCTCGAAGGCGAGAACGCTGTTGCCGCTTACCGCGAAGTTATGGGCGCAACGAACCCGGCAGAAGCTGCTGAAGGCACAATCCGTAAGGAAGTTGCTAAATCTATCGGCGAGAACTCTGTCCACGGTTCTGACAGCGCTGAGAACGCTGCGATCGAAATCGCTCAGTTCTTCTCACTGGCTGACATCGCAGGCTAAGCCCAGCGCAAAGCACATCTTACAGGGCCCGCACTCACAGGAGTTGCGGGCTTTGTTGTGTTTTAAGCCTTGTTTTCGACACGTCTCTGGCCGACATAAAGCACATGGCGATCCTGAACCTGCGAAATATCCTGTCTCTTGCGGCCGGCGTCTCTGCGTCTGCCGTGGCTGTGCGTAATGCGCTCGGCAAAGAAGTTGATAAACGCACGGACAAGATGATTGCCCGCGCTGTCGAAGAAGCTCGCGAAGAGCTGCGCGTACAGGCTCATACGCTATTTTCTGACGGGTTCCGCCAGTTCCTGATCACGACGGGCGCAAAAGCATTGCTTGTGCTGATTGTGGCGGTGCTTTTCTTGTCAGGGATATTGCCGTCAAACTGGTCTGCCGCCGTCCTGGCTTTGCTCTTTGTCAGCTTTTTCACCTTCGACACCGTCCGTTCGTTTCCGACGCTGAAATTCCTGCGCCGCGAGTTCAAGAAATTTGGCTGGCGGCCCAAGCTTATCCTCTCTGAGACGGTCTCAGCGCAGGTGTTCGAGAAAGTCCTTGAACGCGCCACAGACCAGCCTGTCGACAGCACGGAAAGCGTGCTCATGCTGCTTGCAGGCCGTAAGCGCGATGAAGTGGTTGAGAAGGTTGCCCGCGCTGTCGCTGATATTGCGTCGACCTCCAGCTGGGACGACGTGAAGCCGCTGGTGACGCGCTTTGCCGCCCGCTTTGCGCTGTTATTCGTATTGTACTCTGCGCTCGTCTGGAGCGTGATCTGGCTCATTCGCCATCATTTCGCGACGACGTGATTTTTTGCTCGGTGCTGATGCTTGGAAGGCTCAGCGCCACAAGCCGTCGCTTTGCTGTCAGCGGTTTAGACCGCGACTGCGGTTCGGGCGATAGCCTGCCCTGCCGGAGACGCTACGCGTCGTGAGGCATCATTAAATAACGAGAGCGAATATAAGCAGCCCTGAGCGCGCTCTATGTGAACCTGCGGTTCACGAGAGCAATTAGAAAGAGGCGGCCCATTGAGACCGCCTTTCTCCTATCTAGCTTTCAATGCTTTGCCAGAAGTCTCTGATCTCGGCGCGCGGGTCATATTCCACGCTCATCTGCGTATCAAAGATCATGGTTGCCCGCTCCGGTGAGGTATATTCCGGCCAGTCCGGAACCTCATCATTGTTCGGGTTGCCGGTCGCAGCAAACGCTGCCCAGCTCGATGCGATACGGTCTGCCATCATAAGGCTTTCCGCGCTCGCACCCGTCAGGCCGCCACGCACTGAATGCAGGCTGAGACCGACATCAATGCCGTGAACCGCGCCATAACGGCCACCAAATGCCGGGCTCGGCCAATTCCAGAGATAGGTCCAGACAGGTGCGCCCCCCGCTGAAGCTTTCAGTTCCGCCTGACGGAATGCAGACCGGCGGAATGACAGGTCGGTATCAATGCGCGCCTGAATCAGGTGAGGCGAGGCATTCGGATCTTCCGCGCGATACATGGCGACGGCGTCTTCTGCGTGATCGCCTGCGCGGCGGCGGGCATAGGCCATAAGGCCTTCATCGCTCAGACCGAAGTTCGGCATACGGTAGGTGCGCTCGTCCAGCGCCGTCGAGATCACCATCGGTACATTGTGAGAGACCGCAGGGGCGTCCGGATCAAACGGGTGGCGGACAATCGCTTCACCATCAATCACAGGCGCGAATGAGGTCGGCGCTTCTCCAAGCGCGCGGTCTGCGGCTTCCAGCTGTGCTTGTGCCTCCAGAATGCGCGTGAACGGCAGTTCCTGCAGGCGGTGAAGCTCATTCGTCGGGATTTCCAGCTCGCCTAGCAGGCGCTCTGCTGCGGCTGTGCCGTCATCTGCATTGCGAGAGCGCAGAGATGAGCCGGACATCACACCCGCGCGATGGATCAGCCCTTCCGCGCCGGGCATGGCGAGAAGCGTGCTTGTCTTCGCTCCACCGCCAGATTGTCCGTAAACCAGAACGCGGTCCGGATCGCCGCCAAACTGGGCGACGTTTTCCCTCACCCAGGCGAGGGCCGCCACAATGTCCATCATGCCGACCGCGCCAGAGCGTGCAAACCGGTCGTCAAACTCGGCCAAATGCGCGAAACCGAACGCGCCGAGACGGTGGTTCACGGCAATCACGACGCTATCGGCATAGCGGGCCATTTCTTCACCATCCATGCCGAACGAATTGCCCGATCCGCCATAATAGCCGCCGCCATGGATGACGAAGATCACCGGCTTTTTCGCATTGGCATCGAGGGTCGGTGTCCAGAGGTTTACCGCAAGGCAGTCCTCGCCGAGGCCTGACGGGTGTCGGTCAAAGACGATTAGGTCGCCATATGCAAAAGCGCGGCCGTTAGGCATTTGCGGGGCGGCATGGCTGAAATAGAGCGCATCTTTCACGCCAGCCCATGGCTCTACTGGCTGAGGCGGCATGAAGCGGTTTGTGCCAGATGTCGGTGCGCCGTAGCGGATGCCTTTGAAGCTGGAAATGCCCGCAGCGTGCGCGCCGCGCAGACGCCCCTGCGCCGTTTCGACAACAGGGAAAAGTGCGCTGTCGGCAAAGCCGCGTCCTGGCAGAGTGAGTAAGCCGGTGACAGCGGCTGTGCCTGCCATGAAGAAGCGGCGGCCCGGATTAAATGGTTTCATTGTTACCTGCCGAACGTCTGAATGCGTTTAGACTTATGTGTAGTGGAGTATCGTGACCTGCGCAATTGGTGAGTGCGTCGAGGTGTGATTTTTTGGAAGTCAGTTTCGTATGGTGGAAAATTGGGAGTGGTATGTAATACAAAGTAGAATTACGTTCTGTCTCTCGTCGGCGATGGTCGGGCCTGTGAGGGATCGCGAAGGATAGCGATGAAACTTTCAGCGAAACTTATAGCGATTTTAGCGCTCTGGATGTTTTTGGGCGTCACCATGTCTTCCCAATCCTGTGCATCACCACTGGATTCTTACTTTTCAGATAATCGGGTTACTGTGGTGACCTATGCTCAGGTGGGAGACGAATATGTGCTGACAGATGATCAGGAGGCGTTGCTTTCGACGCTGTCCCTCTTGAATTTGTGGGATAGAGCTTCAGCAAATTTGGTTGCTCCGAGGCACGGTCCCTTTCAGTCGATTTCGGCACGATATGTCGGTTTTATAATTGGCAACCGATCAGTTTCCGCTACTCCTGTCCGGGCCGACAGATATTTCTATTGCCGTTATGGTCAACCATTTTCAGGTTATGGGAGCGTGTACGTCGATTTTGAAACCAAAGAGATCGTTGGTGGAATTTTGATCATTTCATCCGATCAGGTGGCGCTCAATACAAATATGAGTTTGGATGATTTCGGGATCGAGTTCAGTGTCACAGCTCAAACGGAGTTGTGTCTTATGTCGCGCGATGGATTATCTCCCTAAGCGAGTAGAGCGCATCAAGGGCGATGCCCGGATGCTCGAGAATGACCCATTCAAATATCTGAAGCATCCTGCAACGCCTTGTCATGCAACTCGTGGCGTCATTTCTCTGGTGCATTCGCTGCGCTTAATGCACCCTACGGCGGAACGGCGTTCCGCTTGCTATCATTGATGATAGTGGGCTCTTAAGAACATGGGGAATAAATTAATGTCTGAATTGTCTGCGTTGATAGATGCCGCGCAAGACGCTTATACGCAGGCTCGACATGAGCGCGGAAAGATTTGGGGCAAGTCGGCCCCCAATTCGGCAGATACATTTGCTGCAGATTTAGTGTATATGATATACGATGTGGAGTCGTCGTGTCGTGCAATGAAACTGCGCTTTGATCGAGGCACAGAATTAACAGCTGAATTTCGAAAGAACTATTTGAGCTTCTTCAGGTATTACGAGGACAATGACTTTTTGGCGGCACGGTCGGAACTTCAAGAAACGTGGCCGGGCATCTATAGTTATGCGCTTGCTGTGCAGAAGCTCGACCTGTTTTTGAGAGATTTGCTCGGTGAATAACCCATTCGTTTGGCATCGGTTGTTATTTCTGAAAAACAATTCGGTGCTCTGCAGACACGGGACCTGATCGCGGGAAACGGCATATTTCGGATCCCGGATCAGCAGTGCATCATTGTCATGCTGCACAGCATCTGGGATGACAGTGCCCCTTACGGCTAAAGACCCAAAAACTAATCCAACTCCACCATTCTCCACCCTAAACTTGGGGCATGACCCCCGCGCCATCATCTGTTTCTGACTATTCATCGCTGACCATCGGCCAGCTGATCGGGCTGAACCTTGCGCGGCTTTATGCCTGGTGCATGCGGCTTCAGGCGTCTGGCGAAACACGCGTGCCGCGTGATCTCGCGCGGATGGTGATCTCAACTGATGCGATGGTGCATGCCTATGTGCGTATGCTGGCCTCGAACCAGCTGGAACGGGCTGGTTTTACCTTTGCGGCGAATGCGATGCGTAGGCCGGTCTGGCAACGGGTGGGCAGTCTTGGGTGCTTTCCCCCACCTTCGGTACGCGTAGAGCGCGCTCAGAGCTGTGACCTCAACTCATTGGCCGAGCTGTCTGAGCGGCTTCAGACAACTATCGAGAACTTTGAACGCGCAGAAGCACTGGCAAGCCATCTGGCCCGTCTGATCATCTGCGCGCTGACTTATCTCGTGCCTGCAGAACGCACGTCCCATGCGTTTTATAAGCCTACGGAACCAGCATTTCCGTCTTGTCAGCACATTACGATATCCCAAGAGCCATGGCCGCCTCCGGACCGCGCAGCGTATTCCCGTTTACTCGCTATCTGACTTCAATCTTTCAAATTAAAACTCATGCGCGGCAGGGAATCCCTTGCGGCGATACAGGTGTATCTGATTGCGCGAAAATCCCTCAACGCCGCAGATACCCGCGCAGGCGGGTATCCAAACTTAGATGAGACAAAAAGCACGCAATCGGCAGCGCGGTGCGCCGATTGCTTCACAGCGTCCGGTGCGCGTTGAGACATAATTTTGTGGGCCCGAATCCATACAGCGGCAGACCTGGCGTCGGGCTCTGCCCGCCTGCCGGAGCCGCTGCGCGGCGTGAGGCGTATCAAGCACGATTTTAATTTTCCTACGCTCGGATCGCAGCCTTGAGCGCGATCCATCGCGAAGCAACAGCGGAGCGGGGATCAAACACAATCCATTCCTAAATTCGCGCCACTGGCGCGAATGTTTTTGCGTAGCAAAATCGGAATGAATGGTGCCCGGGGGCGGATTTGAACCACCGACACGCGGATTTTCAATCCGCTGCTCTACCCCTGAGCTACCCGGGCATCTGGGGTACGCTAGTAAAGCGAGAGGGCTGTATAATTGGCTGTTGGCGTGCTGTCCATCACCTTCTGCGCTGAATTTGACATTTTTTTTGGTCGCGCAGGAAAGCGTATGTTTTGCAGGCGGTTTCTCTCTATTCCTGCGCCCACAAAGTCTCGCAGACCGCCGCTATTTCAGCAGACGTTTCGATCAGGTTCTGAGGAATGCGATAGGAAATCATCGCTGTGCCAGCGAGCGCGGAATTGGAGTCCGGATCATCCGGCCAGCGTGCACCGGCGATGCCGCCTTCTTCCAGTTCTGCCAGGTAAGCACCGAATTCATCCTCGCGCCCGTCTTTGAAGAGCGGAAGCCAGATGATGATGATGGCATTCGGCCAACGACGCAGGGCTTTAGGCGTCCACTCGATCAGGGCTTCGAGGTCGCCGAGCGTTTCATAGCTCGGGTCGATCAGAACAACCATTTGCTCTTTCGAGCGCGGGGCGAGCGAAAGCGCGCCGCGATAGCCGTCCGCTTTACGAATCTGCGCACGTGGATCATTGCCGATGTTTTTCGTCAGCGCAGTGTATTCTGTCGGGTGGAGTTCGAAGAAGGCCATGCGGTCATCCTTGCGCAGGAAGTGCGTGGCAAGGGCAGGAGAGCCCGGATAGTTCTTCAGGCCGCCTTCAGGGTTCAGGCGTTTCACTTCATCCAGATAGGGGCGCATGGAGGCGGGCAGGTTTTTGACGTCGATCAGTTGGCCGATACCGTCCGGAAACTCGGCGCCTTTCTGGGCTTCTTTCGAGTTCAGATCATACATGCCGCGTGCGGCGTGCGTCTCGACATAGAAGACTGGCTTTTTCTGTTTGGCGAGACCGGCCAGAACGGCGCTCAGAATAGCATGCTTGAGAACGTCAGCGCGGTTTCCGGCGTGATATACGTGTTGATAGCTCAGCATGGTGTTCGTCTGCCTTTTGAAAAATAAGAAGGGCCCGCCGGTGATGGCAGGCCCTTTAACATGGAAACGGCTTTAAGTTCTATTGCGCGTTTGCTGCGAGGTCTTCCTGACGGATTGCCTCGAACTCATTGCCTGCATACCAGGTTGGCCACTCATCTGATTGTGCGATGCGGCGGCCGACTTCGTAGAGCGCAGAGATATTCTGCTGCATGCCAGACAGGTCCCAGTTCGCATTATATTCGTCCTGTGGCTTGTGATAGCGAAGCGCCGTGTACTCGGCTGCGGCTGCCGTACCTGCGGGTCGTCCGCCCTCAACCATGTCGTCACCGCCATCAGCATAGAGCATTGGGATGCCGATTTTTGCGTAGCTTACATGGTCTGAGCGGTAGAAATATCCGTTCTGTGGAAGCGGGTCCGGGCGCACAACACGGCCGTCTGCCTCAAGAACGTCTGTAAGGATGTCTTCCAGCTCGGATGCGCCATAACCGACAACGACCATGTCATGTGTCGGGCCGGTTGGAAGCATGCCGTCCATATTGATGCCAGCAACAATCTGGTGGCTATCAATGACTTCGTTCTCAGCCATATAGGCCGAGCCGAGCAGGCCGGATTCTTCAAGCGTAACCGCGGCAAAGAGAACAGACCGGCGCGGGGCTTCAGCCACCATCGCTTCGGCGATATCGAGCAGGCCAGCAGAACCGGTCGCGTTGTCTACTGCTCCGTTATAGATTGTGTCTTCGCTAGCGAAGCTGAAGTTCGGGTCGTTCGGGTCAGCTGCATTGCCGAGGTGATCCCAGTGCGCTGTGAACAGAACGAATTCGTCCGGCGCTTCTGTGCCTTCAATCATGCCCAGCACGTTGCGTGATTCTGCGTACTCAACCGTCTGAACGATGCGGCCAGATGCAGTGAGGTCGCCCATATCTACGTAAGAGAAACCAGGCTCTGCAGCTGCAGCATAGAGATCATCAAAGCTAAGATCTGCTTCAGTGAAGAGGGCGCGTGCGACGTCTTCGGTAATCCAGCCTTCCATCATGGCGCGGCTTTCACCCCCGTCAGCATAAACGAGGTCTGCCTGCGCGCCTGTCCATGAGTTTGCGACAACGTCCCAACCGTAGGCAGCGGGCTCTCGCTGGTGAACGATGATGGCGGCAGTCGCGCCCTGACGGGCTGCTTCTTCGAATTTGTAAGTCCAGCGGCCATAATATGTCATGGCATTGCCGTTGAAGAGGTCAGGGTCTTGAGTGGCAAAGCCCGGATCATTCACGAGGATGATTACGGTTTTACCTTCAACATCGAGGCCTTCATAATCATTCCAGCCATATTCCGGGGCGACTGCGCCATAGCCGACGAAAACGACTTCGGAATCTTCAAATGAAATGTCCATTTCGCGCTGGCGCTTTGACCAGATCACAGCGTCAGAGCCGATCTCGAATGGTGCAGCGTCGGCAGACGAGGAAATTGTCAGGGAAGATTGCTCTTCATCGACCGTCTGGTTGACCATTTCAACGGTCTGGTACCAGGAACCGTCATTTGCCGGAACAAGGCCGATACGTTCCATCTCGGCAGCGATCCAGTCGGCAGCCGCTTCACCGGCGACGCTGCCCGGGCCGCGACCTTCGAATGTATCATCCGCCAGTGTCGCGATCCGTATACGCAGATCGTCTTCTGTGATTTCCGGAGACGTTGTCGGCAGCGGCATGAGGAGCCCGTCATCGGCTTCGACTGCGGCTGTATCTTCAACGATTGGCGCCTCTGCTTCTGGGGCGTCAGTCTCTGGTGACGGCGAGCACGCCGCCAGAATGGCCGCGAGGGCCGAACATGCAAGTAGTCGTTTCATAGAGGGCATCCTCTTTCAGAATTTTGATCAGACTTGGCACGCTGTGCCCCGATCGGCAAGTTTGTGCGCCTATTTCATCATCTTCCGGACATTGTTCGGAAGCGCGAGGGCGCCTTTGGCAATATCCATGTTGAAGTAGACCAGTTTGTCCGCGTCGACATGGTCGTATTTCGGTTCCAGCGGGTTGTCGTCACTGATCAGGCCGCCGCACCAGTCGCCAGAAATGTAGAACGGGCAAGGCATGAGGAATGGCTTGAAGTGTGTGAACAGGTCTTCCAGCCGGTGATACATGAGCGACATGCCGTTGGTATAGAAGGTCGGGCTGCCGAGCATCTGGCAAGTCACGCCGCCCGGACGGATGGCTTTCTTGATGTGGGAGTAGAACTCGTCAGTCACGAGCGGATTTGCCGTCTGTGCGCCAACGTGAGCTTCTTCGCAGACATCTGTTGAGTCGATGATGATCGCGTCGAACGCATTCTCCTGCTCAGCGAGATAAGCAGCGCCATCTCCGATCCGGATTTCGACGCGTGGGTCTTTGAGGCCAGCCGTCAGCTCGGGCAGGTATTTTTCGGACACTTCCACGACGACCGGATCAAGCTCCGCGAGTACAATGCGCTCCAGCCCCGGATATTTAGCGAGTTCTGTCACCGTGCCGCCATCGCCGCCACCAATCACCAGAACCGAGTTCGGGTTCTCAATGCATGAAAGCGTCAGGTGCACCATGTGCTCGTGATAAACATTATGCGTGTCCTCAGACAGCATGAGAACATCATCAATCAGCATCACGACGCCATGGGCATCGGTCCTGACGAGTTTGATGTCCTGCCATTCGGAGGTCTCGTGCGCGATGAGCTCGCCTTCGACGAATGAGCCGTAGGACGGAGTGTGTTTGTCTTCGAATCTGTTCTTGGTCATGGTCACTTTTTATGAGTGCACGCCTTTTGCGGCAAGACGCGTTGTGAGCAGGGCTCGCGAATTATTTGTCTTCCGGCAGCGGAATGAATTCATCCTCGTTGGGCGGCATGCCGAACGGCGTGTTTTGCCAGTTTCCGGCGATGGATGCGCGCCAGTCTTCCTTTGCCTGATCGATGCGTTCTTTGGTCGATGCCACGAAGTTCCATTCAATGTAGCGGCGTTCGGTATGCGGTGCGCCGCCAATAATGGCGATCCGTGTGTTCTCGGCCAGCTCGACGGAGCCGATGTCTCCGGCTTCGAACACAACCATTTGTCCCTCGGAAAAGGCGTGCCCCTCGAAGGTCATCGTTCCAGAGACGACATAGGCGGCTCGCTCTTCGGTTTCAGCAGGCAGAGGAAGGCCGCATGCAGTTTCTGTCTCTGCGACGACGTATAGTGTTTCGTGAGGGAACCGGACCGGCGATGTCAGCTCATAGGCTTGCCCCATGACGACGCGCACTTTGGCAGGGCCGACCATTGCTTCGGGGATGTCCGCTGCAGGATAGTGATCAAACGCCGGGTCGCATTCTTCATACGATTTTGGCAGAGCCAGCCAGGTCTGGATGCCGTGAAGACGGTGACCGTTCTTTTCCAGTTCGACGGGGGTCCGTTCGGAGTGGGCGATGCCTTTGCCTGCGGTCATTAGGTTCACTGCGCCCGGATGGACTTCGATTTCCGTGTCCAGCGTATCGCGGTGGAGCATCCCGCCTTCAAAGAGGTAGGTGACAGTGGACAGGCAGGTATGTGGGTGAGGGCGGACATCAATGCCTTTGCCTGACGCAAATTCAGCAGGGCCAATATGATCGAAGAATATAAACGGACCGACTAGTTTCTGCTTTGCGCTCGGAATGGCGCGTCGCACAGAAAATGCGCCGAGGTCATGTTCTTTCGGGCTAAGGACAAGCTTGATGGATGACATTGTATGGCCTCTGATGCGAACTATGGTTGGTATGTCAGATAGTGTGTCGGAATAGAATGTCATTGGAGCAAGGATCGAAACCAGAGTTTGATGCGTATTGTGCAGAAGTACGCGGCTGTCAGGCGTGCCTGCAGTCCAAGAATCCTCTGCCGCATGAGCCGAGACCCGTTTTTCAAATTCATCCTGACGCGACCTTGCTGATCGCGGGGCAGGCGCCTGGAAATCTGGTCAATTTGTCAGGTCGCCCGTTCACCGACCCGTCCGGTGACCGTCTGCGTGACTGGATGGGGATTAGCTCGGACATTTTCTACGATGCTTCGCGTGTCGCGATCGTTCCGATGGGCTTCTGTTTCCCGGGCTACACACCTAAAGGCGCAGATAAACCGCCGCGAAAAGAATGTGCCTTGACATGGCGTGAGCAAATGCTCACATACTTGCCGAAGATCAGAACAACGCTTCTGATTGGTGGGTATGCCCAGAAGTGGCATTTAGAGGACGGATTTAAGGGACGCGTTACGGATACGGTTGAGAACTGGCGGGCGTATGCGCCGCGTCACTTCGTGCTGCCGCATCCTTCATGGCGAAACAATGCATGGCTGAAACGACACTCATGGTTCGAAACAGATTTGCTTCCCGAGCTGCGAAGGGCGGTGCAATCGGCGCTCGCCTGAACGCTGCCCTGATTCTGATCCTCACCTCGATTTTAAGCGGCTGTGTCAGCCATCTTTATCCTGAGTTTCCTGAGGAACGTATCGCTATGCCGCATTTTGATCTGGACCGGTCGCGTTTTGTCTCATTCGATGGTGCTGAGCTGGGCCTCACGGTCTGGGGAGGTCATTTGTCTGAGCCGGAACATGTTGTTGTAGGTATTCATGGCATGAATGACTACGCGAATGCTTTTCATATGGCGGGCCCATGGTGGGCGGAGCGTGGGGTTCTGACCTACGCCTATGATCAGCGGGGATTTGGCAGGTCGCCAAACCATGGTCGCTGGCCGAACGAAGACACCATGCGGGAAGATCTGCGTACAATTGTTCGCGCTGCGCGCCAGGCACATCCTGAAGCGACGCTGACCGTTGTTGGTATCTCGATGGGCGGCGCAGTTGCGATGTCTGTTTTCGGCGCTGAGGGTGCGCCAGACATCGACCGACTGATCCTTTCGGGGCCGGGACTTCGCGGCATGGGCGCCATTCCATTTTATCAGAAAATTGCGCTGCAGCTGGCAACGCGTGTCCGTCCGAACTGGGTTGTAACGCCGCCGCGCCGGTTCGTTCGCATTGAGCCGTCGGATAATGTTGAAATGCTTGAGCGGACATGGTCGGACCCGCTTATGCAGCGAGAGAACCGGATTGATCAGGTTTACGGCGTTGCCCAACTGATGGAGACGGCACACCAGCGGGCTCAAAACCTGCCCGAGAGGACTTTGCTCCTGTACGGTGCGAAAGATTATGTGATCCCGCCGTCTGGCGTAGAACGCACGGCTCAGGTGCTGCCGTCACATGTCCGCACGGCCTATTATGAAAACGGCTATCATATGCTGATGCGGGACCTGCAAGCAGAAACGGTCTGGCAGGATCAGCTGGCCTTTATGATTGATCCGGAAGCATCGCTACCATCGGGCGCGTCTGCATTGCCCTGGATCGCCGAAAACTGATCCGAACAGAAGCCTGATGTTAACCATTGTATCATAACCAATAAGTTGATCAGATAGATTCGGGTGAGCCTGCACTTATGGTGGCTGCGCTGAAAAAATTAACCGGCGATGATCTTGCAGGGCGGTTTTCCGCCTGGTGGGATGGTCGTGAGTATGTTCCTTCCGGCGATGTTGAGTCCGAAGACTCCGAAGCTGCGCCCGTTAAAGCTGACATTCCCGAAATCGAAAAAAAGCCGACAAGCACTGATGCGTTGTCTCCTGCAGCGTCTCGCATAGCCGCGATTGAGACTGTCTGGGGGGAGGGCCGTTTCGGTCCCGGAAGCGCTGAAATCGAAGCGCGTCTGACCGACAGTCTCGGAGCGATGGAGAATGGCTCTGAAGATCAGTTTGGCGTCATCAATTCAGACCCGGCAACTGTGCGCCATATAATGGGCGTTACTGGGGGAACACCGGTCATCTCAGAGTGGCGCGTACCTTGCGCAGGGCGTTTCCGCGAAGAATTTCCTGACTTTGAGATGATGAATGGCGATCTTGATCGCCCGCCATTCCAGGCTGAATCGCTTAGATTGATGTTCAGTCAGGATGCGTTCGCTTACGCGGATCACAAGTCCGGCCTTGCTGTACGTGTGTTCCGGAGCCTTAAGCCGGGTGGCCAATGGGTTATTCTGGACACGCTGCGCGGTACGTCGACGGGGCGTCTGGCACCTGCCTTTGCCTCATCATGGAGTGAGCCTCAGCTCGTTGATAGCCACGAGATTGCGGAAATCTGCGAAGGAGCCGGTTTCGAACTCGTCAGCGACGAAGATGACCTGACCGGTGACGTCGTACATGCTGCACGGCAGTCTTTTGACCGGTTCGGGCAGGACCTGTCAGCGCGTCTGGCGGGTAAGCTGGAGCAGGTGAATAAAGTCGTTTACATGCAGGAACTCGGCTGGGAAGCTGAAAGCTGGAAGTGGCGTCAGCGGGCTCTCGCTGGCGAATTGCTGCAGGTAAAAATGTGGAAATTCAGACGTCCGGCTGAATAGCCTTCCGCATCGGCAGTTTTGGGGTTGTTTAATCCCTGTTTAGCTGTAACAGCGCAATAATAGTTCTCGCAATCGCTGAGGTAAGCCATGTTTGATCTGCCGTCATTTGATGCGCATGAAGGCGTTCACGTATTTCACGACGACAAGACCGGACTTCGTGCCGTTATTGCAATTCACTCAACGGCTCTTGGGCCTGCGGCAGGTGGATGCCGGATGTGGGACTATGTGGACAGTCAGGCGATGGTTCGCGATGCGCTGCGGCTGTCTCAGGGTATGTCTTATAAGAACGCGATGGCTGACCTGCCTCTGGGCGGCGGTAAGTCTGTGATCTGGGGCAACGCAAAGACGGATAAATCTCCAGACCTGTTTCGTGCATTCGGACGCGCGGTTGAGTTGCTTTCAGGAAATTACTGGACCGCGGAAGACGTAGGACTGACGCCGCAGGACCTGGAATATGCCCGTGAAGAAACGCGCTATGTGGCAGGCCTGACGTCTGGCGCTGCCGCAAGTGGCGATCCATCTCCCGTCACAGCTGAGGGTGCCTTTCGCGGCATTCGTGCAGCGCTGCTGGCAGACACCGGGTCTGACGAACTGGAAGGTCGTTCTGTTGCGGTTCAGGGTGTCGGTCATGTTGGTGCGAACATTGTCCGCAAACTTCGCCGTGAAGGCGCTACGGTTTATATCGCAGACATTGCTGCTGACGCAGTCTGCGACCTCGCCGCCGAAACCGGTGCAATTCCTGTAGGTGTCGATGAAATCCTGTTCCGGGAAGTTGATGTGGTGTCGCCGAACGCTCTGGGCGGCATTCTGAACTCGGACACGATCGCCAAGCTCAACTGTCGGATCGTAGCAGGTGCAGCGAATAACCAGCTTTTCGCCCCCGAGATGGGTGATGAACTGGCTGCGCGCGGCATTCTTTATGCGCCTGATTACGTGATCAATGGCGGTGGTATCATCAATGTCGCCGCAGAAATTTCCGGCAACTACGATGAAGCCTGGGTGGAAAACAAACTGTCGTCTCTGATCGATACATTGCGTGATGTTTTCGAGCGATCCCGGTCCGAAGGGCGCGCGACACACAGAATTGCAGATGAAATTGCACGATCCCGTATCGCGGCAGCGCGTAGGTAAATTCACCTATATTTCAGGTCGCTTGGGGGAGTTTTATACCTGAAATTTGGGCAAGGGCGCTAAATTGCGTAGCTGTTTACAGTTAACAGCGTCGATTTTGCTGGAATTCATGAGAGGAATGAATAAGCTTCATAAAGGCTGGGCGGAAGACCTAGGGGGGACACAATATGTCGGATGTGATTGTCCATGTATCAGTTGGTGACAATCAGACTGAAAGCAAATTCTTCGCAGCGATTGATGCGTTCGCACGCCAGCGTTTCGGCGTAAAGAACACTCACAGCGATGAAGCGCCGGATATCATGGTTAAAACGATCCATTCCGGACAGAGTATCCGGAAGGCGATAACGTTTCAGGACCGCGAAACGGCAAGCGAATTTCTGAATTTCTGGCGCAGGCAGTAAAGCCTTACACTTTGTATAGGGTGCTATACTAAAGTTCTCGTCCGGAGTGCTTCGGACGGAACGATTTAAATATTTCAATCTTTACTGATATGATTGCTCTAGTTTCTGCTGATTCGGGAGGCGGATGTGCAATCATTTGCCCGTAATACAGGCACCATGCTCGACGCATCTGATCTGCTCGATGCCATGAAGCCAAAAGTCAGACTCAATATCGTTTTGATTGAGGATGACGCACGCGATGCTTTGCTCTTTCAGGAGCAATTGAGAAGAGCGTCATTTATCACGCCCGAAGTGACTCACTTTACGAGCCTGGAAGCCTTCTTTGAGTCGAATTGTGATAGTCCGGACGTTCTGGTTCTGGATCGCTTTATCCAGCGTGTAGGGCTTACAGAAGGACGTATCCGTCATGTGAAAGCGCGATATCCCGAGACGGGGATCATCATGTATACCGGTTCTATTGCTCCGGCTCTGCGCTCTATCGCGGTGCAGGAAGGTGCGTTTGCGGTTGTTGAGAAGGGAAGCCTTTCGCTGACCGAACTCGAGCTCCTGATCATGACGACCGCGTATGTAGGTTCTAAGATCACAAACTAATTAGTTCCCGTGAAAAAGCGTCGAGACGGCAAGTATTTTCGCTATTCGTGATAGTTTGCTCTCTTCAAAGGCTTCCCTTTTGCTCAAAAATTTGATGCAAGCTGTTTGAAGATTGACGTGACCGACACAAGTCACGCATCGAGAAGAACAGAGCGCAGTCTGCAGGGAGAGCATGATGAACTTTATTGGTGAACCAACCGAAGACCAGTTGGCGATTAAAGATGCCGTGGAGCGTACTTGCTCTCAGTTCGACGATGAGTACTGGCGGGAAATAGACGAAACGGGCAACTGGCCGGAGGCTTTCACTAAGGCTATGGCCGAAGGCGGCTGGCTGGGTGTTGCTATGCCGGAAGAGGTCGGTGGTGCTGGTCTCGGCCTGACTGAGGCATCTATTGTAATGCACACAGTCGCGAGATCCGGCGCAGGCTTTTCCGGTGCATCTGCGATCCACCTCAATATTTTCGGTCCAAAGCCGCTTGAGATTTTCGGGTCTGACGAGCAGCGAAATGTGCACCTGCCGAAGATTATCTCTGGTGAGCAGAAAATGTGTTTCGCTGTAACCGAGCCGAACTCTGGCCTCGATACGTCAAACCTTGAGTCCAAAGCAGAGAAGCAGCCAAACGGCGATTATAAGCTGTACGGCCGTAAAATCTGGACGACGGGCGCACAGCGCGCGGACAAAATCCTGATCATCGCGCGTACAACGCCAAAGGATCAGTGCTCCAAGCCGTATCTTGGTCTGTCCCTGTTCTACACCGATTTTGATAAGGTGAAGGCTGGCGCGACGCCAATCCCTAAAATGGGTCGTAAAGCGGTCGAATGTAACATGCTGTTCTTCGACGGTTACGAGATTCCAAAAGAAGACCTGATCGGTGAAGAAGGGCAGGGCTTCAAATACCTGCTTCACGGTCTGAACCCGGAGCGCGTTCTGTTTGCTGTAGAAGCAATTGGCCTTGGTCAGGCTGCACTGGCGAAAGCAACTCAGTACGCAAACGAGCGCCGCGTGTTCGGCCGGGCGATCGGTCAGAATCAGGGCATTGCGCATCCACTTGCTAAATCCTGGGCGGAACTCGAAGCGGCTGAGCTGATGGCTTACAAAGCTGCTTCTAAGTTCGACCAGAAGCTGGATTGCGGCGCGGAAGCGAATGCGGCGAAATATCTGGGCGCTGAGGCTGGCTTCAAAGCGTGTGAGACGGCGGTTCTGTCTCATGGCGGGATGGGCTATGCGCGCGAGTATCACGTTGAGCGCTATATGCGCGAAGCGATGCTGGCTCGTATCGCACCGGTCAGCCGCGAGATGATCCTCAACTACATCTCCGAACGCGTGCTCGGCCTGCCGAAGAGCTACTAAACGATATTCTCCCTTCTGCCGGTTTGATTGCCGGCAGAGGGACTTATCTTCTCTGTAACGTGTGCCAGAATTCTGCACACTGAGGTTTCTTTTACCGACAATAAGATTTAAGCAGCCTGTTCACAGATTGAGCAGGAGTTCGACTTGTCGGCACAAACTCAGATTCGACGCAAAACCGTACGTGATATCGCCAAGGCAAAAGGCGGTACCCCGCTTGTCTGCCTGACGGCGTATGATGCGCCGCGAGCCGCGCTGATCGACGAGCACGTAGATGTCATTCTTGTCGGCGACAGCGTGGGCATGGTCGTTCACGGGCTCGATTCTACTGTCGGCGTGACGATGGATATGATGGTGCTGCACGGGCAGGCCGTTATGCGCGGCGCCAAGCAGGCTTTCGTCGTCGTTGATATGCCGTTCGGCTCTTATGAAGCGAGCCCTGTTCAGGCGTTTAAAAACGCGTCCCGTATTATGATGGAAACACGTTGTCAGGCTGTGAAGCTGGAGAGCGGCGTTTACGCGGGTGAGACGGTGCGTTACCTTGTTGAGCGCGGCATTCCTGTCATGGCGCATGTCGGCTTGCGTCCGCAGGCGATCAATGTTGATGGCGGCTTCAAAGCCAAAGGCCGGACCGATACAGAGCGCGAGCGTGTCATCAACGAAGCGCGCGCCGCTGAAGAAGCAGGTGCGTTCGCTGTGGTTGTAGAAGGCGTAGCTGAGGACCTGGCTGCGGAACTGACACAGGAACTTAGCATTCCGACAATCGGGATTGGTGCGAGCGCTAAATGCGACGGCCAGATTCTCGTAACAGAGGATATGCTGGGTCTGTTCGAATGGACGCCAAAGTTTGTACGCCGCTATGGAAATGTGAAGGGTGAGATATCCTCTTCGGTTGAAAAATACGCCGAAGAAGTGCGCTCCAGAGCCTTTCCGGGCGAAGCGGAAACCTATTCGCTGAAATCTTAGAAATCTTTAAAGTGAAGACGCGTTGAAGAGTGGGCAGACACCCGCTAATGTCTCGCCGCAATGTGAATTTTCCGGGGTAACCGTGTGAGTGATATTTTCGAAGAAGTCGATGAGGCGTTAGCCCAGGACAAAAGTCTTCAAATCTGGCGTGTTGTGCGCCCGTTTGTGTATGGCGGTGTTGCTGTGCTCGTTATCGGTGTCGGCGCATGGGAATTCATGAAGTGGCAGGGCGACCAGTCTCAGAATAATGAGGCAACGGCGTTCTATGCTGCCCAGACGGCGCTGGAAGCGAACGACTATGTCGCGGCTGAAGCTCTTTTCTCTGAAATTGCAAACTCTGACAGCTCATATGCGACACTTGCGGGGCATTATCTGGCGCAGGTCGAGCTTTCAGGACTTGGAGATCGTGCCGCAGCGATCGAGGCGCTGGATTCAGCCGCCGGTCAGGATGGGCCGATGGCAGATATTGCGCTGATGAAGTCAGCCTATTTGCAGGCAAACGCGCTCTCCGTTGAAGAACTTGAGACAATGCTCGCGCCAATTCTGGACTCAGATGGCATGACGCTGGTCTACCTCGCAGAAGAACTTATCGCGTCTCGCGCTTATCAGACGGGTGATCTGGCAGAGGCGCGCCGTCGTTTTGAAATGATTTCTTTCTCACTGGATGCCTCCGATGGCGTTAAGCAACGTGCACAACAGGCACTTGCTGCGCTCGATACCCTCGCACAGCTCGACGGCACTAATCAGACAAACGGGGTGACCCAATGAAGACCCAATTGAAACTTGGCGCCCTGACACTGTCGGCGCTGCTTCTGGCATCCTGTTCTACCATTGATAACTTCAACCCGTTCAGCGGCGGCGGCAATGATGACGTCGACACTGTTGATCGTGCGGGTCGTATCGCGATGGTCTCAGCGGTCACCGAGCTTGAGCCTGATCCAGCGCTCGTAGCGACGGCGATTATTCTGCCGGACGCTCTGCGTGTGGATTCATGGAGCCAGGCCGGTCGTGTGCCATCAAAGGTCACGGGGCACGTCGCGGGCGGTACGGAACTGGAAGTCGAATGGCGCTGGACGCGCGGTGAAGGCGCTGACCGTAATCACGCGCTTACCGTTCCACCTGTTGCGGCTAACGGGCGTATTTTCGTATTAGATTCACACCAGACGGTTCACGCAATCGACGCTGAGACCGGTCGGTCGCTTTGGGACGTTGAGCTTGAGTCAGACCACAGCCGTGACAGCCGTGCATTTGGTGGCGGTCTTGCCGTTGCCGGTGACAAGCTGATTGTGTCATCTGGCTTCGGTTTCGTCGCTGCGCTTGATGCTGCGACGGGTTCAGAGATCTGGCATCGTGCGACCGAGGCACCGATTACGGGTTCGCCTTCAGTGCTTGGCGATCGTATTTTCATCGTTTCCAACAACAACGAGTTCTTTGCCATGTCTCTTGAGACTGGCGAAATTCAGTGGACCGACCAGGCGATTGCGGAAACAGCTCGTGTGCTTTCGTCTCCGAGCCCCGCAGCCGTCGATGATGTTGTTGTGACGCCTTATTCCTCTGGCGAAGTCATCGCGTATCTTCCTGCCAACGGACGCCGCCTCTGGACAGACTCTCTCACGCGTGCAGGCCGGTTCACGCCGATCTCTGCGATCAACGACATTGCATCACGTCCTGTTCTGAATGCTGGCCTTGTGTATGCGAGCAGCCAGTCTGGCGTGCTTGCCGCGATTGATGGCCGTTCAGGAACACGCGTCTGGGAACTGCCATTCGGTACGACGCAGGCACCTGTGATTTCAGGCGAATTCCTCTTCGCAGTCGGCGTGAATGGTCAGCTCATTTGCGTGGAGGCGATTACAGGACGTGTTGTCTGGACAGAGCAGCTTCCAAACTTCGAAGACATGGAAGATCGTGAAGACCGCATCAGCTATGCTGGACCACTTCTGGCATCTAATCGTCTTGTAACTGTATCGTCTGACGGACGCATTTCAGCTTACTCTCCGCAGACAGGTGAACTCATTGAAGAGCAACAATTGATTCGTGTTGGTCGATTTGGCGCAGATGCGGGCTTTTTCCTTGAGCCAATTGCGTATAATGACCGCATTCTTGTTCTCGCAGATGACGGAACACTGTTCTCTATAAGGTAATAAAACCCTATGCCCCTGAAAGTGGCCATTGTCGGCCGCCCGAACGTCGGGAAATCTACGCTCTTCAATCGCCTGGCTGGACAACGCCTGGCGATTGTTGATGACCAGCCCGGTGTAACAAGGGATCGACGCGAAACGCCGGCGGAACTTGCCGGCATGAAGCTTTTGCTGATCGACACCCCGGGATTTGAAGACGTTCACGACACATCGCTTGAGGCTCGTATGCGACAGCAGACAGAGCAGGCGATCAAGGAAGCCGACGTTTCTCTGTTTATCGTTGATGCCCGTTCTGGCGTAACTCCGCTTGATGAGCGGTTTGCGGAGCTATTGCGCCGAGCTGACAAGCCGGTGGTTCTGGCCGCTAACAAATGCGAAGGCAGACAAGCTGAAGAAGGCCTGATGGAAGCGTTTGCTTTGGGCTTTGGTGAGCCGGTAGCGCTTTCAGCCGAGCATGGCGAAGGCCTCGCCGAGCTGTTCTCTGCTATCGTGCGGGAAGTGCCTGAATCCAAAGATCAGGAAGAAGAGATCGTTGAGCGTGAAGCGCCATTTGATCCTGACGCCGAGGAATTGCCTCCGCCGCCAAAGACCGCCCGCCTCATTGTAGTCGGCCGTCCGAATGCGGGTAAATCAACGCTGATCAATCAGTTGCTTCAGTCAGACCGTCTTCTGACAGGGCCTGAGGCTGGCATTACCCGCGACTCGATTGAAGTCGCGTGGGAGTATGAAGGCCGTACAATCAAGCTGGTCGATACGGCCGGTCTGCGTAAGCGCGCGAAAGTCCATGAGTCGCTTGAGAAAATGTCCACATCGGATACGATCCGATCTATCCGGTTTGCGGATATCGTTGCGCTGGTGATGGATGCACGTGACGCCTTCGAGAAGCAGGACCTTCAGATTGCTGATTTATGCGTTCGCGAAGGCCGTGGCCTCGTCATGGTGATTTCCAAATGGGATCTCGTCGAGAATCCGGACCAGTATGCAAAACATTTGCGGGAAAAAGCTGACCGTCTGCTACCGAATGCCAAAGGCGCGCCGGTTGTGTTCCTGTCAGGTCTTACAGGTAAGCGTATCGATCGGATGATGCCTGCCGTCATGCAGACATTTGATGACTGGAACGCGCGGGTCAAAACCAAAGACCTCAATGACTGGCTTCGCCATGTGGTCGAGCGTCACCCGCCACCATCTGTGCACGGCAAGCCGATCAAACCGAAATATATGAGCCAGATCAAAACGCGTCCGCCGACATTCGTGCTTATGGCGAATCGGGGCGAGAACATGCCGGAAGCCTATAAGCGCTATCTGGTGAACGGTCTGCGTGAAGCATTTGACCTGAAAGGCGTGCCGATCAGGCTTTATGTCCGCCAGGGTAAAAACCCTTACGCGGATAAAGGCTGAAAAGGGTGATTCAGGCTTAATCTCCCTCTTGCATTTGAGTTCGCATAACTTTAGAAGACGCGTTCTTAAATGTGCCGCCTTAGCTCAGTAGGTTAGAGCGCTAGATTGTGGATCTAGAGGTCCCCTGTTCGAACCAGGGAGGCGGTACCATCATCCTCCCACTTGAACTGCTGCCTGCATCCCGTTCATTCTGTGACCGGCGGCGCCTTCGTGTGCGTAAACGTCTTGAATTGTCTGAAGGTTAGCGACTAAGAACAGCCTCAGATAATATGACTGGAGAAGAAGAGTATGGCCGACCTAAGTGCGGAACGTATTGCAAATGCCGCGCTGGAGTTGGTGGATTCTGAAGGTGTGAGTGCTTTCACCCTGCGCGGGGTCGCCCGCCGTCTCAATGTCACGCCTATGGCGCTCTATCACCACGTCGCAGATAAAGAAGAACTGGCCGCGCTTGTCGTTGATGCCGTTGTTAAATCTGTTCCGCGTGATGACGGCTCGGGCGACTGGAAAGAAGACCTCTGGCTTATGTCGCGCTGGATGCGGGCCTATACACTCAAGCATCCTTCTGTTGGTCAGTTGCGTAGAGCGCACCGCGTCTGGACGCCGCTTATGCTCAGCACCACCAATGACTGGTTTGGATACTGGCGTCAGAGCGGGCTGGATGAAGAAAATACGATCAAGGCAGCTGGTGCATGCGGCCTCGCCATTTACGGTCTGATCAATGAAGAGCTGAACATTCGCAATATGACGCTGCCAAAGCCGGAATTGCTTGAGCGCATCCGTAACGTGCAGGCTGTTTTCGAACAAAAGCCGGATGTGGAGTCGATGTTTGAACTCACTGTTCGCTCGGTCATCGACGGTGTGTTTTCACGCTTGAGTGCGGAACAAAACGCCTAAGACCAAAGCCCAATGGCGTGATCGGCGCTCCGGGGACAGTATTGTCGCAAAGATAATACGGGAGGGCTCGCATGCGAGCACACATCATCACAGCTATTGGCCTGCTAATCCTAGCCATATTTGCCTATCGCGGTGCGAATGCACTTATTGAGCCGGGCTTTGGTGTATCCGAGCTATACGTGCTGGGCGGCCTGATCTTAGGTGGCTGGGTTAGTTTCTCCGGTTCAAGCGAACTCCTGGCGCGTCGGCGCGAAGCGCGCGTTTCGGTAGACTAGTCAGCAGAGAAAACTCGAAATTCTCACTTAAACTCGCGTCTGTAGAGAACTCTGCAGACGCCACATTAGTTGGTGCCGAGAAGTATTCAAAACACTCTATTTCACTCTGAAGTGTTCGACCAAAGTCCCTCTACTCAAAATGTCTGACCTATTTGATCCTTCATTACAGGCGGAAAAACCGCTGTGAATAAACTGGGGAGGTCATACCTTGTCAAACGAACCAACTAAAGTGGATGCGAAAGGGTATTGGTCGGCGACAGTCAAGCTGACGATATCGCTGCTCGTAATCTGGTTCGCCGTGTCTTATGGGGCCGGCGTTCTTTTGCGTGATGTGCTCGACAACGTTTCAATTGGCGGTGCGCCGCTGGGCTTCTGGTTTGCCCAGCAAGGCGCGATCTACGTCTTTGTCGCGCTGATTTTCTATTACTGCTTCGCGATGAACAAGATCGAACGCAAATACGGCGTGAAGGGCTAACATCATGGATTGGACAATCTTTTTCGTGGTGGCGAGCTTCGGCACCTATATCGGTATCGCGCTCTGGGCGCGCGCCGGTTCAACAAACGATTTCTATGTTGCGGGTCACGATGTGCACCCGATGATTAATGGCATGGCGACGGCGGCTGACTGGATGTCTGCGGCGTCATTCTTGTCTATGGCGGGCCTTATTGCCTCGCTTGGTTATGGTGGCTCCGTCTATCTGATGGGCTGGACAGGCGGCTACGTGCTTCTCGCACTGCTCCTCGCACCATTCCTTCGTGAGTTCGGTAAGTTTACCGTTCCGGACTTTGTGGGCGACCGTTATTATTCCACAGCGGCTCGCGTCATCGCGGTCATCTGTGCTCTGTTTGTGTCTTTCACCTACATCGCCGGTCAGATGTCAGGCGTGGGTATCGCGTTCTCGCGCTTCCTTGGCGTTGACTTCAACACCGGTATTCTTGTCGGCATGGGCATCGTCTTCGTTTACGCGGTTCTGGGCGGCATGAAGGGCGTGACCTATACGCAGGTGGCTCAATATTGCGTGCTAATTTTCGCATACACCGTGCCTGCGATCTTCATCTCCATGATGATCACCGGTAACCCGGTTCCACAGCTTGGCTTTATCTCCAACGTTCGCGGCGAAGATGTTTCCATGCTGGAAAACCTGAACCAGGTCGTCACAGAGCTTGGCTTTATCGAGTACACGAGCACGAACAAGTCATGGATCGACGTCTTCGCGATCACCGGCGCTCTCATGTTCGGTACAGCGGGTCTTCCGCACGTGATCATCCGCTTCTTCACGGTTAGCAGCGCAAGTGCTGCACGTGTATCTGCGGGCTGGGCACTCGTCTTTATTGCGCTTCTTTACACGGTTGCTCCGGCTGTTGGCGCGTTCGCTCGCTACAACATTATCGATACAGTCAACGAAACGACTTACATCGAAACGGATGATTACGCCGTAGCGGCAGAAGGCATCACCAGCGATGGCGGCACGCCGGTTCCTGAGTGGTTCAAGAACTGGGAACGTACAGGTCTGGTTGGCTTTGAAGATATGAATGGCGATGGCCTGATGCAGATCCGTGGCCCGAACGCTCCGGATGGTCTGGCGAACGAAGTCACGATCAATAACGACATCTCTGTTCTGGCGAGCCCTGAAATTGCTCAGCTGCCTGAATGGGTAATCGGCCTGATGGTTGCAGGTGGTCTCGCGGCTGCGCTGTCCACAGCGGCTGGTCTCCTCATGGTGATTTCGTCTGCGATTAGTCACGACCTCTGCCGGAGAACCCTGTTCAAAGGAATGAGTGACAAGACTGAGCTTCGTATTGCACGTGTTGCTGCAGCAGGTGCTGTAGCCGCAGCCGGTCTGATGGGGATGAATACGGCCAAACTCGCCTTTGTGGCGCAGGTGGTGGCGTTCGCCTTCGGTCTGGCCGCCGCGTCGCTCTTCCCGATCATTTTCCTCGGTATTTTCTGGAAGCGGATGAACAAGGAAGGCGCAATTGCGAGCATGGCGTTCGGCCTCATCTCAACCTTCTCCTACATCTACTATTTCAAATTCGTAGATACGGACCCGTCACACTGGTTCCTCGGTGTGTCACCTGAAGGTATCGGCTTCGTCTTCATGTTCTTCTCTGCGATCATCGGTATTGTTGTGTCTCTACTCACAGCGCCGCCGCCGCAGGAAATTCAGGACCTCGTTGAAGATATCCGTGTTCCGGGTACGCGTACGCGCCATGGTTCAGTGGATGAAGATATGGGGCCTATGGACGATCATACGCCAACTCCAGCAGAATAAGTTCCAAAGGATACGGGAATTTAAAGGGGCGGCTTTGGTCGCCCCTTTTTCGTATACGACCAGAGGAGGAGTTGCGTCACCGCACGCGCTGTCACATCCTCAGGGCAGGAGTATTTGCCCATGCCAATCTGGCTCATTCTGATTACCAGCGCGATTTATATGAGCGGCCTGTTTGTATTGGCCTGGCAGGGGGATAAGCGCGCTGACGATAAAGCATTCGCTTACAGCCCAACGCGCTATGCACTCGCGATTGCTGTATATTGCACATCCTGGACGTATTTCGGGGCCGTGGGCACCGCGGTGGAGGCCGGCTGGCAGTTCCTGCCGATCTATATCGGGCCAATTCTGGTCTTCTTTTTCCTGCCAGACACGCTGCGCCGGATTGCTGATATCTGTACGCGTGAAACGATTACGTCTCTCTCCGACTTTCTGGCTGCGCGCTATGGCAAGTCACGGGTTCTGGCAGCGTTTGCGACTTGCGCTGCCGTCGCCGGAAGCGTCCCCTACATCGCGCTGCAACTGAAATCAGTTGGCTGGAGCTTTCAGGCCTTGTCGGCAGGGCAAAGGCTTCCAGATGCCGCGCCGCCCGACGAAACAGTTCTGATCACATCGCTCGCGCTAGCTGCATTCACGGTGTTCTTTGGTGCACGTCACGCAGATACCACCAAGCATAATGTGGGCCTGATGCGGGTGCTGGCCTTTGAGGCGATCGTGAAGATCGGCGCTCTGGCTGCCGTTTGCTTTTTGGCCGTGTTTCTGCTGACGACCAATGAAGTTCCGACGGTTCAGGAGGCACCATCGCCGTTCACCGCAGAGATGAACTGGGTCCGCTTTTTCACGACCATCATGATGGCAGGCGGCGTGATCATCTGCCTGCCGAGGCAGTTCCATATCCAGTTTATTGAACGCCAGAGCAATGCTGACCTAAAGCGTGCACGCTGGATGTTTCCCGGTTATCTGGCGATTACCTGTCTGATGGTCGTGCCAATCGCACTGGCAGGTATGAGTTTCCTTCCGGCAGGCATGTCTCCGGACCTATACGTTCTGGAATTACCGATGGTCTATGCCAACGGCTTCATGCCGGTGCTGGTGTTTCTTGGTGGCTTTTCTGCCGCATCGGGCATGGTCATCGTCTCGACAATTGCGCTCTCCACCATGGTGACGAACGATCTGATCGTTCCGACACTTATGCGGTTCAATCGATTGAGCGCACTGGAGACGCGCGGCGGCGAACTCCTTCTTACGATCCGGCGTATCGTTATGCTCTGCATTTTGGCGCTGGCTTACGGGTATTATCGCGGGGCAGGTAGCGCCGATGCGCTGGCCCAGATTGGTCTTCTATCCTTCGCCGCAGCAATCCAGTTCGCACCGGCTCTGATCGGTGCGCTCCACTGGCGGTCAGGCAAGTCCTCAGGCGCGATTGCGGGCCTCTCAGTCGGAATGACATTCTGGCTGTTCACTCTGTTCCTGCCCGAGGTGATCGGCATTGAGACCATGCGGGTCTTCACGCCGGGTGGATTCGACCCTCAGGCGCTGTTTGGTGTGTCTTTCGGCGATACCATCACCCACGGCGTCATCTGGAGCCTCGGCAGCAATCTCATCGCCTATGTGATTGTTTCCATGCGCTCTGGCGAACGTCTTCGTGACCGCATTCAGGCTGCAGCGTTTGTAGACCAGCAGATCGACCCGCTCACAGTCAGCGCCAGCGTGTCGACGAGCCAGTTTACCGATGCCACGCCGAGCGGACTAAAGGCGCTGGCGGCACGTTTCCTCTCTCCTGAAGCGGTTGAGCATGCCTTCGAAAAATTCGAGGAAGAAACCGGTGTTACCTCGAGTGGCGACGATCCCGCAGACTGGCGACTTGTGCAGCGTACAGAAAAGCTTCTCGCCAGCGCACTGGGTGCAGGCTCGGCGCGTGTTGTCATGTCGTCTGCGGTTGGCGGAATGGATGTCGCACTGGGCGACCTCCTGTCCATTCTGGACCACCGCACGCAGGCCGAGCGGTTCGACAAAGGCATGCTCCATTCCATGCTGGAAAACATTCCCTCCGGCATCAGCGTTGTGGACAGTGAACAAAAGCTCGTCGCATGGAACCAGGCCTATGTAGAGTTGTTCGACTATCCGCCTGAACTACTTCAGGTGGGCATGCCGATTTCACGCCTGATCGGGCACAATCTTCAGTCTGGCTGGATTGAAGGAGATCCTGCCGAGCAGGCGCGGCGCCGTGTCGAGTATATGCGTTCAGGCACATCGCATCGCTATGAACGCGAAAGTCATGACGGTCGGTGGCTGCGGATTACGGGCAGCCCCATGCCTGGCGGCGGTTATGTCTCGATCTTCCATGACATCACCGAAGACAAGTTCCGCGAACAGGCTCTGCTCGAGGCCAATGAATCGCTCGAGGCACGCGTAGAAGAACGCACGGCTGAACTTCTGCAAATGACGGGTGATCTTGATCAGGCTCGCATGGATGCCGAAGGGGCGAATGCCTCCAAGACCCGTTTCCTCGCGGCGGCCAGTCATGACCTGTTGCAGCCATTAAACGCGGCTCGTCTGTTTCTCGCTTCAGTGGACTGCGAGCAGGAGAGCCAGACATCGGGTCTTATCAGTAAGGCTGACCGTGCGATCCAGTCAGCGGACAATCTACTCAAAGGGCTGCTCGATATCTCACGTCTAGACCACGGCAATATCACCGCGCAGCCCACAACACTGATGCTTGGTCCATTGCTCGAAGATCTGGTCGATGAGGCCACACCTATGGCGGAGAAGGCGGGTCTGAAAATCCGTATTGTGCCGACGTCTCTCAGTGTTTCAGCGGACCCTGATTTTCTTCAAAGCGTCATTCGGAACTTTCTCTCCAATGCGCGGCGATACACTAAAGAAGGCGGTGTGCTGGTTGGCGCGCGCCGACGCGGCGACATGGTGCGTATCGAGGTTTGGGATACTGGCCCGGGAATTCCGGATGCCAAGCGAGATATTCTCTTCGAAGAATTCCAGCGTCTCGATGACGTCGACAATCTGGGTATTCGCGGTGCGGGCCTCGGGCTTTCCGTTGCAAGACGGCTTGCCGGGCTTATGGGAGCGCAACTCGGGTTATCCTCTTGGGAAGGCAAGGGAAGCGTGTTTTCGGTCACTGTTCCAATGGCGGGCATGGCGCCTCGCCGGAGCCGGGTAGCAACACCGGTGAAAACCAGCAGCGCCAGTCTCGACGGCGTTCGTGTTCTTTGCGTGGATGACGAGCGTACAATCCTTGATGCGATGGCGTGGCTTCTGATGCGCTGGGGCTGCGAGGTGCAAACCGCTGGAAGCCTGCAGGAAGCACAGGCATGTGCATCGGAGATGGGGGGCTTTGATGCTCTGCTCGTCGACTATGAACTGAATAATGGTGAGACGGGCGTTGATGTCATTACGGCCCTGCGCTCAAGCCTCTCAACACCGGACAATGTCGCAATCATCACAGCGAATACCGGAGCGGAGATTGAAACTGCGGCGAGTGAGCAGGGCGTAATCCTCTTGCGTAAGCCCGTCGATTCGGAAGAGCTCAGAGCATTCCTTGAAGCGTGCCGTTTACGTCTACCGGCTTAGTCGGCTGACGTTGCCTCTTTGAAGATGAGGAGGGCCTGAGTGCGGTTATTCGCGCCGAGTTTGCGAAAGATCGCTGTCATGTGAGCTTTCACCGTGGCCTCGGAAATGCCCATCTCATAAGCGATCTGCTTGTTGAGAAGCCCGTCTGAGAGACCGTTGAGCACGCGTCGCTGTGCAGGCGTCAACGAGGCAAGGCGCGCGGCAACGGCTTCGCTTTCCGCATCTAGTCCGCCATCTTCGGAGACAGGAAACCACGTTCCGCCATCAAGTGCGGTAACAAGGGCTGCGGAAAGATCTTCTGAAGACAGGCTCTTAGGAAGATAACCTGATGCGCCGAGTGATTGGGCTCGGGCGTAAGCTCCGCCGCCTTCTGTCGCTGAAACAACATAAACTGGCGTGTCACCAACAGCTGATTTGAGCTTGACGAGACCATCAAAGCCGGTGGCGTCAGGAATGTTCAGATCGAGTAGCAACAAGTCATAGCGCGTGTCTGAAACGGCGCTCATGGCCGCGGTTATGGATGCAGCTTCTGCCGTGTCCGCGCCGTCTGGAAATGCTTTTTGAAGCGCTGCTTTCAGCGCATCGCGAAACAATGGATGATCGTCCACGATCAGCACTGCTGGTCTTGACGGCGTCATGTCCTCAATCCTCCCACCCGTTTTTCAGAGCGTTTTCTTTCAGTCTGTAGCCACAACACGACGAAAGTCGACTCGTCCTCGACCTTAGTCTTAGCACCAATTGCTAATAGAGCGGATCAGAGACTGAGCAGATACTGCCTCCTATAACGATATAAAAATCAACCCCTGGGGAGGTTAAACAATGAAGACGACTTTTAAAGCACTCATGCTTTCCGGTGTGGCGCTCGGTCTGATTGGTTCCGCGACGGCGGACGAAGCCGAGCTGGAAGCACGCATCGCCGCCTTGGAAGCTCTGGTGCAAAATCTGAGCGCCCAGCTGGATGCAGAACGGACCCAAACGGATCAGGACATTGTCCGTCTGGAAACCGCGGCTTCAGCGCCAGCCGCAGCTCCAGCTGCGCAACAAGGTGGCATGATGCTGGGTGAAACGAATGTTCGCGTGGGCGGCTATATCGACCTGGATGCGCATGTCACCAGCCTGTCCGATGGTGCGATCGGCTCATCTTCCATTGCACGTGACTTCCACATTCCAGGTGCAACGCCGATTGGGAGCAGCGGTACGACCGCAACTGATATGACGGCTCAGGCATCTCGTATCTTTATCGCAGGTGATCGGGATATTGATGGCAACAAAGTCTCTGGATATTTCGAGATGGACTTCCTTGGCTCGCTTCAGGGCAATGAGCGTGTCTCCAGCTCATTCTCTCCGCGTTTGCGTCGTGCGTATATTGACGTGAACGGCCTGCGCGTCGGTCAGGAATGGTCTACCTTCCAGAACACGTCCGCTATTCCGGAAAGCGCTAGCTTCCTCACGCTGTCAGATGGCATGGTGTTCATGCGTCAGGCGCAAATTCGCTACACGAACGGCAACTGGCAGTTTGCTCTGGAGAACGGTGATACAACGGTCACTCCAGTGGGCGGCGGCCGTATAGAGGCCGACTCCAATACTCTTCCGGATGCCGTGGTTCGCTATAACCACACCGGTGACTTCGGCAATGTGTCACTCTCCGGTCTTGCTCGTCAGCTCCGTTACGAAGCTGCGGGTATTGAAGAGCAGACAATGGGTTATGCGCTCAGCGTTGCGGGTAAGCTGAATGTTGGCGGCGGCGATGATGTACGCTTCTCTCTGACGGGCGGTGAAGGCCTCGGACGCTATATCGGCCTCAACGCGGCCAACGGTGCTGCAATCAATCCGATGACGGGTGAGCTGGAAGCGATTCCTTCATATGGCGGTCTCATTGCCTGGAGGCACCCGTTCGGTGAAACAGCCCGGCTGAACCTTGGTTATTCAGGACTATTTATCGAGAATCCGTCCTATGTTGCTTCAACTATGACACAGTCTGTCCAGTCAGTTTACGGGGCGGTCTTGTGGGACATTGCGCCAAGGGTGACAATGGGGACGGAACTACTCTTTGGGCAGCGTGAAGACGAAGCTGGAAACTCCGGCGATATTTCTCGGTTCACCTTCTCAACGAAGTACGCATTCTAGAACTTAAAACATACGGGAGTGAGGCATGGCAGACGGTAACAGCAATACAGAACAGGCGGTATTTCCTGTTCCTGCTGAGATCGCAGATGCGGCAAAGGTCGATAACGCAAAGTATCTGGAAATGTACCAGAAGAGCGTAGACGATCCGGACGCATTCTGGGGTGAAGCGGGCAAAAGGCTGGACTGGAGCAAGCCTTACTCCAAGGTGAAAGATGTCTCTTACGACCAGTCGGATCTGCATATCCGCTGGTATGAGGATGGCGAACTCAATGTCAGTTATAACTGCATTGACCGCCATCTGGAGACGCGCGGCGATCAGCCAGCCATAATCTGGGAGGGCGATGACCCGAGCGTTGCTAAGACCGTCACATACCACCAGCTTCACGAGCATGTTTGCCGCTTTGCCAATGTGCTGAAAAAGCTGGGTGTGAAGAAGGGCGATCGCGTCACGATCTACCTACCTATGATCCTTGAGGCAGCCTACGCGATGCTCGCATGTGCGCGTATCGGTGCGGTTCATTCGATCGTCTTTGGCGGGTTCTCACCTGAAGCTCTTGCGGGTCGTATCAATGACTGTGATTCCACAGTCGTTATTACCGCTGATGAGGGGCTTCGCGGTTCTAAAATCGTCCCGCTTAAAAAGAACGTAGATGCCGCGCTCAAGCACGCGCTTGGCGTCGAGAAGGTTCTTGTTGTTGAGCACACAGGTAATCAGGTCCCGATGAAAGGTGGCCGCGATGTCTGGTGGCACGAAGCGGCAGCTGGCGTGGACGAGTTCTGCGATCCTGAGCCGATGAATGCGGAAGATCCGCTGTTCATTCTGTACACGTCCGGCTCCACAGGTAAGCCTAAAGGCGTTCTGCATACCACAGGCGGTTATCTTGTCTGGGCGAGCATGACGCACGAATACGTCTTCGATTACAAAGACGGTGACGTCTATTGGTGCACGGCGGATGTGGGCTGGGTCACGGGCCACAGCTATATCATTTACGGTCCGCTCGCGAATGGTGCTCAGACGCTGATGTTTGAAGGCGTGCCGAGCTATCCGGATGCATCTCGCTTCTGGCAGGTTGTCGACAAGCACCAGGTCAACATCTTCTACACTGCGCCAACGGCTATTCGCGCGCTCATGCGCGAAGGCGAAGACTTCGTCAAAAAGACCAGCCGTAACTCGCTCCGCATTCTTGGGTCCGTTGGTGAGCCGATCAACCCTGAGGCCTGGCTCTGGTATTACAATGTTGTCGGCGAAGGCCGTTGCCCGATTGTTGATACATGGTGGCAGACGGAAACCGGCGGCATTATGATTACGCCGCTGCCGGGCGCAACAGATTTGAAACCGGGTTCCGCGACACGTCCGTTCTTTGGCATCAAGCCGATCCTTGTGGACTCTGAGGGCAAAGAGCTTGAGGGCGCTGTCGATGGCAATCTCTGCATCACGGACTCATGGCCGGGCCAGATGCGCACGGTTTATGGGGACCATGAACGTTTCTTCCAGACCTATTTCTCAACCTATCCGGGCCGCTACTTCACCGGTGATGGCGCACGTCGCGATGAAGACGGGTATTTCTGGATCACAGGCCGCGTCGACGACGTGATCAACGTCTCAGGTCACCGCATGGGAACTGCTGAAGTGGAAAGCGCGCTTGTGGCTCACGACATGGTGTCTGAGGCCGCCGTGGTTGGCTATCCGCACGATATCAAAGGGCAGGGCATCTACGCCTATGTCACGTTGATTGCGGGCGTAGAGCCGACTGAAGAAATCCGGAAGGATCTGGTGAAATGGGTCCGCACCGAGATTGGCCCTATTGCGAGCCCTGACCTCATCCAGTTTGCTCCAGGCCTGCCGAAGACGCGCTCCGGCAAAATCATGCGCCGTATTCTGCGCAAGATTGCAGAGAATGATTACGGCTCGCTGGGTGACACATCGACACTCGCAGAGCCTGAAGTCGTGCCTCAACTCATTGAGAACCGCATGAACCGATAGGTTCAGATACAGTCTCCCGTGATGCCGTCCCGAACTGCAAAGAAGGTACGGCTCCGCAACTAAAAGGGCGATGATCGTGTGATCATCGCCCCTTTTTTTAGTCTGAGATGTGCGGAAGCGGCTTAGTTGTCGCCGCCCGTTGCGCCCGCCTGACTGGAGCGCATGCGCATCATCATTTCCATAGCCGCGCCCATTTCTTCACGAGACAGAGCACCGTCGCCGTCACCATCGAACTGGCCAATCATTGGCGCTGCCATCATGCCGAACATGCCGCGATTCATTTCTTCCGGCTCGACCAGACCATCAAAGTCATCATCAAGCGCGCCGAAAAGCATGCCGCTTTCAAGCTCTTCCTGCGTTTCCGTCATCGGATCCGCTGTCGTTTCACCAACCCAACGGTATGTGAGGCGTGTGTACATCATCTCTTCGAAAGACTGGTCACCCCATGTGATGGTTGAGGTTGGATCAGGATTTGCGAAGTTGCGCTCGGAGTTGTCGTAGAAATAGTGAGCGACGAGACGGTCACCTGCATTGATCATGATCGGCTCAGAGAGGCGATAGTCGAACTGCCAGTTGAAGTCATAACGCGGCGAGTTGATCACGATTTCGGTTTCACCGGTTGTGCGGATCAATTCCATATACATGGAGCGCGCACGATAGTGAGCGTGCGGGTAAACGCCGAGAAGTTCAGCGTCCGCCGGGAACTCAACGTAAGCAACTTCCTCGTGGCGTTCCTCGCCCGGCGGAATTGTGATGGTCGGATCGACGATGACATAGCTGCGTGTGTAAAGCTCTGGCTGTTCATCATGGAAATAGAAGCCAACACGTGTGCGGTCCGTCACTTCACGACCGTTCGGCGTGTAGTGCATCTGGAAGCCGATAGCGCCGCCAGCCGGGAATGGAACACCGGAGTTATCCGGATGGATCATGGATTCTTCACCGACCGCATATGTGCCTGTAGAGAATTCCCAACGGCCGAACGTGTCTGTCGCGCCTGGAGGCGGCATTTCGGACATATATCCTGTCAGAGCGTGGTGAACTGTATCCCGTGTACCGACCTGAATTGTCGTCGCGCGCAGCCAGTTATCTTCCGTCATCGGATTGGCAACGACCGGGTACTGGTAGTCGACAACGCCGGTTGCAGGAATATCAAACGGGTCGAGTTCAAGTACGAGGTCAGGCTCGCCAAGCGGCCATTCCGGTACTTCAAATTCGACGCTTGGCAGAGGGTCTTCGCCTTCGCCGCGAGGTGTACCGTTTTCAATCCAGCGGATGACCGTCTGGTATTCTTCGGTAGAGAGCGAGCGGCTGTGTTCGACTTCGCGAATGGTTTCGTCAAACGACCAAGGCGGCATACGCTTGGTCATCATGACTTCGCGCATCATTGGCGCCCAGCCGACGACAGTTTCATAGTCGGTCATCGCCCATGGCGCGATGCCGCCAGTCGTGTGGCACTCGACGCAGTTGTCGATGAGGAGCGGCGCGACTTCGTTCGCGTATGAGATCGAAACAGGTGCTTCACGAGCCGGGAAATTGATCAGCTGACCTGACGGCTGAGACGACGCAACCGTGACGTCTTCGTCTGCGATGAGTTGATCCAGCACCGCTGCGATATTGCTCGCATCGTCAGCCACATCACCATGATAGACGAGCTTGAATCCCTCGAGTGGAGAATAGATAAACACTTCGCCTGCGCGGCTTGCGCCAATTTGCTCACCAACAAGCTGGGTACGGTCGAGCAGAACCGGGATCGTCCAGCCATTCTCTTCTACGGCTGCAGCGATGTCGTCACGCGTCGTGCCGATAGTGGAGTTCAGAGCGTAGAACGGAATATCGTGCTCGGAGTAGCGTTCAGCGAGCTCGGAGACTGTCGTCATCACGTCATCAGATGCTTCGCAACCATTGCACTGGGTTACGATGACGGATGCCGGTACGTCCGCATAGTAGAAGAGTTCGTGTGCATAGCCTGTTTCATCATTCAGACGAAAGTTGCTCGCGTACTCAGCAAGAACAACCGGAGTTGTTGATTCTACGGAGTTTTCAGCGGAAACTTCAGAAGAAGTAGACGTGCTTTGACCGCAGCTTGCTACAGAAAAGAGCGCAATAGCTGCAACACTAGTTAGGCCAGCGGACCTGATAGACCGGATCATGTTGTTCTCCCGAGGACATGTTTTTGTAGTACTTTGCTACACTGTTTGGGCGAGCTAATACCGTTTTTCCCTAGAAGAATATAGTCCAGTCTATCAAAATCCTTACTATCGCGATGTGATATTCAGCATTTTTTATACGGTGTAAGGCAAAAATATCTCACTTTGTGCTTAGTCTTCGAGCGCTCTCGCTACGTCAGCCCGATAGTTGAATCCAGCCAGAATCAAACAGATGACGCTCGCACCATTAAATAGCAGCACCCACTCAAGTGCGTGCTTCAGAGGTGCTTCGTGACCGCCAGCTGAGAACATGTCGCTGAGGAAGCCCGTCACCCAAGGGCCGCCGCTAATGCCAATCAAAGTGAGGCAGAACAGCGTGAATGCGGAAGAGAATGAGCGCATGCGCAGCTTCACCAGTTCCTGTGATGCTGTGTAGGCTATGCTCGCATAGAGCAGGCCCACAAAGTTTGGCACCACATTCCAGATATAGGCTTCCATTGGCGTTGATGCCTGCAGGAACATGAATGCAAACGGCAGAGCGACTGCTGATGTGACGGCGATGATCCATGGACGCCAGCGAAGGTCTTTGGCTGAGAGCTTGTCACAGATGAAGCCAATCACGATGGCACCGACAGAACCGACGCCACCGATCAGAAGCCCGAGAGGGATCGCAACATCCTGAGGCTGCAGGTCATAAGTGCGCTGCAAATGGCTTGATGTGAAAGCGACATAGGCGTTTGCGGAAACGCAGATGAGCAGGCAGCCGAGCAGCAGGAACATGTAGGAAGACTGGCTCATCATGAAGCGGAACGTCTCCATCATGCTTGGCGCAGGCTCGCTTGTGTCGGTGTGTCGGTTCTCGGAAATGCCGCGTTGAGGTTCTTTGACCGTAAAGCGCAAGATGATGGCAAGGAGAATGCCAGGTACACCGGCCGCGAAGAATGCGGCGCGCCAGCCAAAGTTAGCATAGACCAGAGCACCGACGATATAGCCAAGCATAATGCCGAAGCCGATACCGGTCGTGTAAATGCCAAGCGCCATTGCTCGCTCGCGCGGTGCGTACAGGTCTGAGATCATAGATGTCGCGGGAGGTGTGCCGCCGGCTTCGCCGATGCCTACGCCCATACGGGCCAGGAAGAGTTGCCAGAAGTTTTGCGTGACGCCGCAGACCGCGGTCGCACCGGACCAGACGAGTAGGGCGAGGGCGATAATGTTACGGCGGTTGGACCTGTCAGCCAGATAGGCAACCGGAATGCCGAGCGTAGCGTAGACCAGAGCAAAGCTCAGACCGGTCAGGAGACCGAGCTGTTGGTCGGATAGCTGCATCGCCGCTTTGATCGGCTCGAGCACTGTGATGATGACTTGACGGTCGAGGTGGTTGAAGGTGTAGACCATCGTCAGGACGGCCAGAACCCAGGCGCGGCCCTTTACCTTGTTGGTGACCGGTTCTGCTGTTGTTTGGATGTCAGACATTAGCTGGCTCCCTGTTCGAGAAATGGGCGGAGCGCACCCTGCACAACAGGTTCGTCCAGTAGAGGGGTGTGGCCGACGCGCGGCACGGTAACGAGTTCCGCATTGCCGTGCTTGCGGACCATTTTTCTGGCATTCTTGTCTGACAGGAGGTCAGAGATTTCGCCGCGCACCAAAAGCAGCGGGACAGGCTTCATCGCTTTGAAGAGCTTCCACATCGCCATGTTGGTGAAAATGTTAGGACGCACGTCTTTCACAGTGCGCGAGATTTCCGGATCATAGTCGAGTTCGACACGTCCATCGTCCAGCTCGCGATATGTGCGACGGGCAAACGCAATCCAGTCTTCGTGCGTATAGTCGGGGAATGCGGAACCCTGCACATCCTCGACCGCTTTGGCTGCGGCTTCCCAGTTATCTTTTTGCAGCGTGCCGCCGACATAATTCTGGATGCGATCAAGGCCTTCTTTCTGGAGGACAGGCCCGATATCGTTCAGGACGACACCTTCAATTCGGTGGGGGATCATGGTCATGAGCACCATGGACATGAGGCCGCCCATGCTTGTGCCGACGAGTTTTACGGTCTCAATTTCGAGATGATCGAGCAGAGCGATCATGTCCTGCGCATAAATCGCAGGGGAATAGTTCACCGGATTTGTATCGCGTTCGGAAAGCCCGCGTCCGCGCACATCGACTGCTATGAAACGAACATTCGTGCCGCTTTCGAGCAACGCGTTTATCATAGGTTCGAAATCTTTGTGATTGCGCGTGAGCCCGTGCATGCACAACGCCGTCACAGGGGCGTCGTCCGGGCCGTAACTCTTCGCGTACAGCTTCAGACCATCGCCCGAGCGATAGTAGATATCCAATTTTTTGCCTCCCAGAAGACCTATCAGGCATCGCCCTCTTTACGTCTTCAACAATTGTTGAAATTCTAGACTCTGAATGCGGGAGCGCAAGCTTTTTCAGGCAGAGTTTTGCCTTTGCAGGTGTAGTCCGCTAACTGAATAAAAATAATAGGGGAGCTAACGTTGGGTCATGGCGGCAGAAAACAAAAAGCAGGATAAGCGCGAAGCTATTCTGAACGCGGCGGAGAGCCTCTTCGCCAAGCATGGCTATGACGGTGTGACGCTGCGCGCCATTGCCAAAGAGGCTGGTGTGGATGTGGCGTTGGCAAATTACCACTTCGGCCCGAAGCGGGATTTGTTCGATGCGGTGCTGCTTCGTCGTGCGCAGATACTGAACAGCTGGCGTCTTGAAGCGCTGGAAGCGACCGTTCAGAACGCGGCACCGAACCCGCCGCAAGTCAAAGATATTATTCGCGCCTATTTCGAGCCGCTATTAAAGCGATCGCAGGTTCAGGAGCCTGGCTGGAAAAGCTATTATGCATTGATCGCGTACGTGAACAGCTCGCCTGAATGGGGCGGCACGCTGATGACGCAGTTCTTTGACCCGATGATCCATCGGTTTTTAGCCGTTCTGAAAACTGCGCTCCCGGGAGTTCCCGATAAAAGCATGTATTGGGGCTATCACTGCCTCTCCGGTGCGTTGACGCTGGCCTTTGCGCAGACTGGACGTATAGACCATTTGTCTGACGACCTTTGCAAGTCTGATGATCTGCCCGATGCGTGTGACTACATAGTCGACTTTGTGGCTGCAGGTTTCTCGGATATGATTGCAGCAAGTCAAAAAGAAACGGCGACGCTTTAAGCGTCGCCGTTTTTCGTTTTAGCTGTGCTTCCCGATTAGAACGAGAAGTCGAAGCCGAGAGTGACAGTGCGCGGGTCACCGTAGAAGCCTGTCAGTGTGCCTTCGAGACCGAGTGTTGGTGTTGGCGGGTTCGTCGCTTCGTTTGTGAAGTTGTAGCCAGCAACGATGTAACGCTCGTCTGTGAGGTTTTTACCCGACAGTGTCAGACCATAGCGGCCGTCTGCTGTTTCCCAGCGGATAGACGCGTCGAGTAGGGTGTAAGCTTCCTGATCGAGGTAAGCGCTTGGTGTCTCGAACTGGCTGGAGTCGCCGCGGTAAGACGCCATGACGTTAGCGAGCAGGTTACCTTCATTCATGCCGAGGTTGAACGGCGTGTCGTAAGCAAGACGCAGGCTTGCAGTCCAGTCTGGTGTGTTCTGGACAACGCGCTGGTCAGCAACGTCGTTACCGAATGCGTCGATGTATTCGTCGTAAGATGCATCGAGATAACCGAGAGACCAGCTTGCATTGAACAGGTCGCCGTCATTGATCACGTCCTGAGCGAATGTAGCATTGCCCTCAAACTCGATACCCCAGATAGTTGCCGCACCAGCGTTTGTTGTGACGCCCGTGAAGGTGTCATTGACGCCGTCATTGTCCGTATCAACGCCAATAGAGCCCGGGATCTGTACGTCGGAGTAGTCAGATGTGAAGGCTGCGACAGAGTAGTTCAGCAGGCCGCCGAACTGGCTCGCTTTGTAACCGACTTCAAAGCTGTCGACTTCTTCTGGATCGAATTGCATGAATTCGAACTGCTCCTGAGGCGATACGATACCGTCCTGATCGAGGTCAGGTGCAGCGCTTGTCTGGCCACGCGGGTCGAAACCGCCGCCTTTGAAGCCCTGTGCGTATGTGAAGTAGACATTGCTGTCGTCAGTCAGATCATAAGCGAGGGAAAGACGCGGGCTGAAGTCAGAGAAGTCCGCAGACCCATCAAAGTCTGACGTTGTCGCAATCAGGATCGGGCTGCCGCCGAAGAATTCAGAGAATCCGCCGATAAATGTGCGTCGCAGAACCTGAGACGTACGCTTGTCTTCCGTGTAACGCGCGCCGAGTGTAACTGCGAAACGATCAGTTACGTCGTATGTGAAGTCACCGAATACAGACCATGTTTCAGTGTTTACGTCACCGAATGTCTGAGCGTTCAGACCTGGCAGGCCAAGAAGCTGACCTGTTGTGTCGAGCAGTACGTCGAACACAGTCGAAGCATTTGCATCGAGATAGTAGACGCCGACGAGACCGTTGAGGCGGTCGCCTTCATAGAGAACCTGGAATTCTTCAGAGAACTGGTCGTTAGCATAGATCGCAGGCACGTCGAGGTCGCCAGCCGGAAGGCTGTCGAAGTCGATTGGTGTGATGCTCTCATCTTCGCGGTAAGCGAGGATGTTGCGAAGCGTAATGTTGTCGTTCAGGCGGAATTCAGCCGTCAGGGACGCACCCATAGCTTCAACATCCTGAGATACAACATTCAGGCCAGCACGTGTGTCATAAACGTTTCCGAGAACCGGAGCGCCGGAAAGCAGGCCTGGTGTGAGGCGGTGCCCCTGACGTGGTGCTGAATCATCTTCTGTACGGTCAGCAGAGAAACGGAGCTGGAAGTCTTCAGTAACGTCCCACTCAGCCGATACACGCGCAGACAAAACTTCTTTGTCGTAGTTTTGCTCGCCTGTGGTGAGGTTCTCACCGAAACCGTCGCGATTCAGAGAGGCAATAGCACCGCCAACACGGAACGTGTCTGAAAGTGGCATGCTGC
>CENJ01104974.1_pt1 | contig 58379 bp, 62 predicted proteins | sample 356161 | NCBI WGS metagenome assembly CENJ01 (sample SAMEA2619531, study PRJEB7988) | marine metagenome | biome: marine biome (ENVO:00000447); feature: surface water layer (ENVO:00002042); material: "saline water (ENVO:00002010), including plankton (ENVO:xxxxxxxx)" | depth 5 m
AAAGTTACTAATATCAATATCGTAGATGCTGGTGAGTTCTATCAAGAACCTCCCTTTATTCTTATTAGTGGTGGCGGTGGTATTGGTGCAAAAGCAGAAGCAACTATTTTCCAAGGACAAATCACTGGAATTAATATTGTCGATCCTGGAAAAGGATATACTTCTCCACCTAATATTATCTTTACTAAGTTAGTTCAACTTAAACGTAAAACCAGAGCACGTCAGGCACTTAATGCATCTGCGATCTATCTTACTGGACTTGTTAAAACACTTAGTTCTACAGACAGTGAGATTTATGTAGATTCTACTGATGCATATCCTGGTTCTGGTGAAATTATTGTTGATGCAGAAACTATTTCTTATACTGCTAAGAGTGAAGGTAGATTTACTGGTCTGACTAGAGGTGTAAACTTTAACTATGATCAGAGAGTTGTTCTAGATACAGGACAGAATACACCTGAAGGAGTATCTACTTACCTGTATAACGTTGGTGACCGAGTTGTTCGTCGTGTTGACAATGCAAACAACAAAGTTGCTAAGGTATACGATTGGAATCCAAATTCAAGAGAACTATTAGTCACTTTTGAAGTTGATGAACTTGCTTTTATCGATGCAGGTATTCCTTCTACTGAAGATGCTATTGTACAGTTTGACGCTGGTGTTGCTGCTAGTGCTAATAGTTCATATCAACCACATATTATCGAAACCGAAACTGGTTCAACCATTACATTATTAACTGTTCCTATCTCTACTTTACAAGATAGAAAATTCCAAGACGATGATGAAAATGAAGATCCTAATAATCCTGGAACATTCTTAGGAGATGGTATTGCAGACTTGGTAAATACAGGAACAGACTATGAAAACCAAATTAGTCTTGATGGTGGTATCTTTAGTTCCCTGTATGGTATTGAAGAGACTCAAGGTGGTCAAAACACTACTCTGTTCCAAGTTGGTGACAGTATTAAGGATGCTTCGATCCCATTCAGATATGCAACTATTATTGAAGCAGGTGGATTGAGTGACGGTGTTCAACACGTCGCAACCTTAAGTATTACTGTTGATCTTACAACAGGAAACGGTCAAAATTACAGCACGAATGAAGTTGTTACTGGTGCAATTAGTGGTGTGAGAGGTACAGTAGTTTCTTGGAGTGCTCAAACTGGTATCTTGGTAGTACAAGATGTTATTCCATTCAATACGAATAATATTAATGTTGGTATTGCTGGATATTTGTATGAGTTCTCAGAAAAGAATACTATTGTCGATTTCTTAATTCAAAATGCAGGAACTAACTACACAGGAACTCCAACGGTTGCGATTGAAAACACAGGTGATATTCAGGCAACTGCAACAGTGAATATGACAACTGCTGGAGACCAAGTTCAATCTCTTACCGTTACGAATGGTGGATATGGTATTCCTCAAACGATTGATGGAACTTACAATATTCACCCAACTGTTACTTTCACCAATGCTGGTGGCGACACTACAGGTAGTGGAGCGGTTGCACAAGCAATTCTTGGTGGTGAATTGATTAATGGTAATGCTGGTGCATCATATAGAATCAAGAAGATCGATTACCAAACAATCATCCGTTCCAAATAGACATAAATAAACAGGAGGACAATAGTCGAAGGACATGGCAGCTCTTTTAACTGATCAATTTAGGATTTTTTCATCTAAGAAATTTATTAAAGCCTTAGAGGGTCCTAATGCTACACAAAGTGATGACGATGCAGGAACAACGAGAGATCGTTTGTATCTGTTCATTGGTCGTCCCCAAACATGGGATAACGAAAACTCTCCGCCTCAAGCGGTCGATTCGTTTTCCGAATTTTCTGGTTCCTATGACGACATGATCTCTCTGAAGAGAGTCCTCGCTTCGGATACAGTTCAGGTCGTTCGTCGTATTGACTGGGTTTCTCCCGAACAAACCACTGGTGGTTTGGGTTTCACCTATGACATGTATCGTCACGATTATTCTCCTAGTAAGACTGCTGCCTCTGGTGCCACAAAACTGTATGATTCCGACTTCTATGTCGTAAACTCACAGTATCAGGTCTACAAGTGCATTTACAATGGCACTTCTCCATCTGACCCTAACGGCAAACCTTCTACTGTTGAACCTACAGGTACTTCAACATCTATTATTACTACTGGTGATGGTTATCGTTGGAAGTATATGTATACTATCCCTGTTGCATCGGTCTTGAAGTTCTTCTCCAATGACTACATGCCAGTGTTTACGAACTCTGCAGTTCAAACTAACGCTGTTTCGGGTGAAGTTGATACTGTTGTAATCAACTCTGCTGGTTCTGGTTATAACAACGGCACATATGATAACGTTGCTATCAATGGTGACGGAACAGGTGGTCGTGTTTCTGTTGTTATTGATGGTGGTAAAATTATTTCTGCTACTGTGACCTCTGGTGGCACAGGATATACTTTCGGTAAAATTAGTGTTGATGCTATCACTGGTATCGGCACAGGAACAGGTGGTCAAGTTGACGTTATCATTCCTCCTCCAGGTGGACATGGTAATGACGCAGTTGTTGAAATTGGTGCATTTCGTGTCATGATCAACGCTAAACTCTCTTATGATGAGGGTGCAGGTGACTTCCCTGTCGATAACGATTATCGTCGTATTGGTTTGATTACCAATCCCCTTAAGTTTGGAACATCGGAACTTATCTCCGACTTGACAGTTTCTGCTTCAAAAGCAGTAATTTTCTCTCCTACGTTCCAAGGTAACTATGTTCCTGATGAAATTATCACTCAAACTAGAGTTGTAGGTGGTCAAAACGTTACCGCTCGTGCTCGTGTTATTTCTTGGAATGCTACAACTAAAGTTCTGAAGTATTATCAGAACGCAGTTGATGGTATCTTCCCTGAAGTTACAGGTACTCAAAATGAGTTTGATGGTTCTAATGTTATCAGTGGCGCGACTTCTGGTGCTGCTGGACAACCCGACGTGAACTTCCCTGCTGTTCCTAACTCATCTTCCAGAACAATCAACAATACGGAATATGATTTGGGTATGAAGTTCAATAATGGTTATGCGAAACCCGAGATCAAGTCAAACAGCGGTCAGGTTGTTTATATAGATAATAGAAGATCCATTAGTCGTGCAAACGACCAAGTAGAAGACATCAAAATCGTAATCGAGTTCTAATGGCACAAAATACCAATTTAAACGTCACACCTTACTACGACGACTTCGATAAGGATAAGAATTTTTATCGAGTGCTGTTCCGTCCTGGATTTCCCATTCAGGCGAGAGAACTCACTACGATGCAGAGTATTCTGCAGAATCAAATTGAAAACATCGGTTCTGGCACATATAAAGATGGATCGATGGTTATCCCTGGTCAGGTGGGTTATGACCTGACAGTTGATGCGATTATGCTTCAGGAATCTTTCCTGGGTGCTGACGTTGAACAGTATCGTTCTCAACTTACAGGAAAAATTATTGAAGGTTTGACATCTGGCGTCAAAGCAAAAGTCTTATTCAGTATTTCTGATACAGAGTCTGATAAAGGTTATATCACACTCTATGTCAAGTACATTGAATCTGGTGGTGACTCACAGGAACAAACAACGTTCTCGAACAATGAACAGTTAGTTACCGATGTTGAGATTACATTCGGAACAACTTTGATTGAGGTTGGTTCTCCCTTCGCTCAACTTCTGCCTACAGGATCTTTACAACAAGGTTCTGTTGCATACATTCAACCTGGTGTTTATTACATCAGAGGTTTCTTTGTTGATGTTGATTATCAATATCTTCTTCTCGATCAGTATGGATCAAATCCCTCCTATCGTGTTGGTCTCGATATCCAAGAATCCATTATCACTCCCGAGGATGACCTCAGCCTCAACGATAATGCTGCTGGAACAAGTAACTATGCTGCTCCTGGTTCTCATAGATTTAGAATCACCACAAAATTAAATAAAAAATTATTAACGGATGATGCCGATAAAGACTTCATCGAACTGCTCCGTCTCAACAACTCTAAAGTAGAGCAGTTGGTTGATCGTTCGGCTCTTAGCGAACTCGAAAAGTCTTTAGCACTTAGAACTTATGAAGAGTCTGGTGATTATGTTGTAAAAGATTTTAATATTGCTGTTAGAGAGAATCTAGATGACGGCAATAATAATGGTGTATATGCTGCTGGTGATACTACTGCTCAAGATAACACTGCGTCTTCTGATAAGTATGCAGTTGAGTTTGGTCCTGGAACTGCATATGTCAGAGGTTATCGTGTAAGTACACTATCTCAGACTTTTGTTGATCTCGATAAACCGAGAGATACTGCTAATAGAGAAAATACTAATATTGCATTTAAGTTAGGTAATCTAATTAACGTAAATAACGTTTATGGATTCCCCAATACAACTGGATCTACAATTACCAATGCATATCAGACAGTTGAATTAAGAGACACATTTAGTGCTTCTGCAGGAACTGCTGCTGGCGAAAAGATTGGTCTTGCTCGTGTCATTTCTTTTGAACACAGAAGCAATCCCGATGGAACTTATGGTAATACTGATGATAACTATAAGGCAAACCTTATGGATATCCAGATGTTTACTATTCTGGATATGAATAGCAACCAAACTCTTGGTGCAGGTGTGCAAGTTGTTGGTAGAACTTCTGGTGCTAGAGGATATACTACGGAGGCATTTAGTAATGCTGGTCACATCGACCTCATTCAAGTAGAGGGATCATTCATTAAGAATGAAATGTTGACAGTAGATGGTATTAATCTGGACACTATTGACAATATTCATACATATCAGTTCTCCGACGTTCGTCAACTTGTATCTAGAGATGAGACTACTAGTGTCATTGAATTTACTAGTGACCTAATTTTAGAAGATATTCAACTCATTCAAGGTAGTACATTCACTTATGATGCTACTGGTGGTAATGAAGATATTACTGGTTTACAGTCTAACTTTGCTTTAGATCTTCGTCCTGGAGATCGTGTTTATTTCAGTTCAACAAAATATGTTGATGTTGATAAAGTAGATCCTGATGCATTAAGCACGACTGGATTTGCAAGTATCTTTGATTACGCTGCTCAAACAGTTAATGTAACACCTGGTCCAGGTGGTGCTGCTCCTAGTGCAGGAACATATACTAGTCTTCTTCGTTATCGTGCTAAGTTCTTTGACGTTGAGAATGCAAATCTTCTCAGTAAGATGCCCAAGAACTATGTTAAGAGCATCAGCGATGAGTCTATGATCGTCAGAAGAACGTTTGATACCCAAACGGTTTCTGGTGGTGGTTCTGTATCCTTAACTCTTCCTGAAAACGAACAGTTTGAAGCTATTAATGATGCAAACTTCACAATGATTGCCTTGGCTTCTACTAATGGATCTTATCCAGTAGGGTCAGAAATTCAATTAAAACCTCCTAGTGCTGGTCATGCATCTAATGTTCTTGGTTATGCAGACTTTACCTCTAGTGATAACACTACACTTCAGATTGACAACTTAACAAATATCACTTCTGTTAAGATTACAGCAACTATTGCTAAGAACGTAACAACCAGAAAGACAAAATCTGAAAACAAGATGTTTGTCCTTAAGGTTACTAATACAGTAGAAGATTTAGATAGACCCAAGTACAACCTGACTCATACCAACACATACGGCACTCGTATTGAAGATAAAGATATTTCTCTTGGTGCAGTTGATGCTTATCGACTTCATGCAGTTTATGAATCTAATGACGATAACGATCCTGTAATTCCTTCAGTAACTCTTGTAGAACCTGTTTTCTTTGCAACAGGATCTATTGTTACAGGTAAAACATCAAATGCTAGAGCAAAAGTTGTAGATTTCTCCTCAGGTAACTTAAAACTTACTGTTGTTTATGAATCTGGTCAATTCCAAGCAGGTGAAACTCTGTCTGGTTTTGATAGTAATAATACTGCAATTAACGCAATCATTAATGATAGTGAAGGATCTGTCGTTGCAGGTTCAAAAGTTATTACTGGAAACTTCTTCTTAGAAGTGAATCAAACACCATTCATCTATGATATTTCTAAGATTACTAGAAAGAAGGGTGTTGCAAAACCAATCAGAAAACTGAAAGTTGTTTTTGATTACTATACACACTCTGCTACAGGTGATTATTTTGGTGGTCAATCGTATCTGAATACAACTTACGATGATATTCCATTCTTTGGAGTTAATTTCTTAGCAGATTACCTTGACTTCCGTCCTTCCGTTAAAAACTTGTACTCTGGAACAGGTTCTGTTTCTTCACCTGCGTATGTTGGTATTAATAGTCTTGATTTTAATTCAAGAGTATTCAATACTTCAGGATCGCCAGCAGCAACTATTTTTGACGTTCCGAAATTACAGACTAACTTTAAGTGTGATTTTGACTGGTATCTACCTAGAACGGATAAACTCTTCCTCAATCCTGATGGTGAATTCCAGGTTGTTAAGGGTAAATCTGCAGAGGCTCCTGATGAACCTGATGATATTAAAGATAGTTTACTTTTAGCAGTTCTCAGTCATAAACCATATGGTTTTGATCCTGAACAGGATGTAGTAATCACTAGATCTGACCACAAGCGTTTCACCATGAAAGATATTGGTGGTCTTGAGCGTCGTCTCGATCAGGTTGAGTACTATACATCACTGAACCTTCTTGAAACTGATACTTATAATACTAAGATTCTTGATGGTGATGGAAAAGATCGCTTGAAAAACGGTTTTACTGTTGATGACTTCTCCGACCATAGTAAGTCGGATACTGGCAATGAAGATTTTAATGCTGCGTTAGATTTTGCACAAGGATGGTGTCGTGCATCTCACTATACCTCTAATGTTGGATTGGAAATTAACGCTTCTCTGTCTAATAACTATCAGCAAACTGGTCCTCTTCTGACACTTCCATACACCGAGAAGAAGATTATTGACCAACCATATGCTTCGAGAGTTGAGAACATCAACCCATTCAACGTATTTACCTATATTGGTCGTATTGATCTTACTCCTCAATCTGATGATTGGATTGATACTGAAAGATTGCCTCAGCAGGTGACGCAAATTGAAGGTGATTTCCAAGCAGTATCATCTGAAATGAATGTTGATCAGAATGGTTTTGCTCCTATTCAATGGGGTGCATGGCGCGATCAGTGGTCTTCCAGTAGAGTTGTTGGATCTAATGTTACCAGAAACTCTTTCTGGTTAGAAATGGACCGTGGTAGATCACCTGCTCCTGGTGTCTGGGGTGGTCGTGGTATGCGTCGTATTAACAGGACTGATACAATTCTTACAACAACACGTCAAACAAGAACTGGTATTCGTTCCAGAGTTATTCCTAGAATCGATCGACAGTCTCTGGGTGATAGTGTTGTATCTTCTACTACAATTCCATTCGTTCGCTCTAGAAACATTGCTTTCAAAGCGGCTCGTATGAAACCGAGAACTGCATTCTTCACTTTCTTTAGTGGAGTTAATATGGGTCAATATGTGATGCCGAAACTGATCGAACTTATTAAAGACCCTGCAGTTGATAGTAGAACTAATTCTACTCCATTCGTTATTGGTGAAACTGTCACTGGACTACTTTCTGGTGTAAGATTGAGAGTTGTTGCACCGAATGATGTATATAAGTTCAATCCATATGATGATACTGAACTTCCATCTTCTTATGCTTCAACGACTGCATTTTTGAATATTGATCTAGATTCTCTCGCAGCGCAAGTTGCAGGTCAATTCTTTGGAAACTTCTTGGTTGGTGAAGTCTTGGTGGGCGCATCTGGCGCTAAGGCAGTAGTCAAAGATCGTAGACTTCTCAGTGATAGATCTGGCAAGATGCACGGTTCTTTGTTTATTCCTCCTGCTCGTAGATTATTCCCTAGACAAGAGATTACTGTAAATGTTATCCCTGGGGTTGGCGAGCTCGGTTTTCCTAGATTTAGAACTGGAACAAACACTCTCAGATTTACAACGGATGCAAAAGACTCCCGTCTTGCTGGTGCTGTAGCATCTTCTGCTGAAGCAGAGTACGAAGCAAAGGGCACTTTGAACAGAGTTCGCGAAAATGTTCTTGCTGTTAGAAATGCTGAAGTTGTTCGTGATACTGTAAACCAGTCAAGAAACTTCAATACAATTAGAACCGAAACCCGTCAGATTGGTTGGTATGACCCTCTGGCACAGTCCTTTATTGTTGATGAACAAGGTGGTGTATTCATTACATCAGTTGATGTTTACTTTAATACTAAGGACACCAATATTCCTGTTTCTATGCAGATCAGGACCATGGAAAATGGATATCCTACTACTAAGATTCTTCCTTTTTCGGATGTAACTCTTGAACCCAATGATATTCAGTTGTCTGAAACTGCTGCTGTTGCAACTAAGTTTACTTTTAGAGCACCTGTATACATTCCTCAATCTCAGGAACATTGTTTTGTTCTTCTTTCCGACTCCAACTCTTATCAGGTTTGGGTTTCTAGAATGGGTGAGGTTGATATTACAGGAGATAGAACTATTTCTGAACAACCATATGCTGGTGTTCTGTTCAAATCTCAGAACGCATCTACTTGGACTGCTGATCAGTACGAAGATCTTAAGTTCTCTATTAATAGAGCAGAATTCGTAACTAATCAGAATAGTAGAGTTATTTTGAACAATGTTGCTCTAGCTAAGGGTAATAAGGGTGTTATTCAACTTCGTAATGATGCAATTGAAACCTTCATTCCAGAACTGCAGTTGACTCTTGATTCTACAACTGTTCCGTTTACTATTGGTGCAAGAATCAAACAGAAGATTACGCTTGCAGAAGCAACGATCGTTAATGTTCAAAACTTGACTGCGGGTGTTACTCTGACAATTAATGATATTACTGGAACATTTGCTTCCTCAAATGATCTAGTTTCTTCTAAGACAACAGGAACATTGACGGTTGCATCTACAACCAATTTTGGTGTGGGTGACAACATTACTGGTGGTACTTCTAATGCTACTGCTACAATTACTGCAGTAACAAATGCAACTACTCTTGCTTTGAATTTCGTGTCTGATGACTTCGCAAATAGCGAAAATATTACAGGTGATGGTGCTGGTGCGGGTGTTAACACTGCAGCGACTACTGCTGCTTCTTCTAATGCATTTACGCCTGCTGGAGACCAAGTTGAGTCTGGTCTTATCAATCCTGCAGAACCTAGCAGCACACCTACTTATACGACAGGTCAAAGAAAAGTCAGAATTCATCATAGCAACCATGGTATGCATGATGTCTCTAATAATGTAACTATTGCAGGTATTGAATCTGAGATTTCTAATACTGCATTGACGGCATCAATTTCTGCTAGTGATCTTACACTGTCTGTTGTTGACGCAACTGCCTTCCATACAACAATTAATGGTTTGGCAATCAGCACAACTAATCCTGGATATGCGAGAATCTTTAACAGATCTCTTGGTCTAGAAGATCAATCTGAAGTTGTATCTTATTCTGCTATTAGTAGCGATGGTAAGACTATTACTCTTGTCGAAAGAGGACTTGATGGAACAACTGCAATTTCTCATCCAGATGAAACTCCTGTTGAATGCTATAACTTAGATGGTATTCCTCTAACAGAAATTAATAAAGCACACACTGGTATCTCTAGTCCCACACTCGATACTTACGATATCTCAACTACTTCTATTGCTAGACTTGGTATTAGAGGTGGTGGTGCTAGAGGTGAGGCAACTCAGAATATTCAGTATGAGATTCTTGTTCCTCAAGTTGAAAGAATGCTTCTTCCTGGAACTGATATCACAGCAAGAGTTAAAACTATCTCTGGTACTTCTATTAATAATGGTTCTACTGTTCTTGAATCCTCTTTCTCGGACGATGGTATTTTCAAAGATATTACTCTAAGTGAAGATAATTATTTTGACACACCAAATCTGATTTGTTCTACCGTTAATGAATCGGCAGAATTGAGTGGTGCTAAATCATTCAGAATGGATTTAACATTGATTTCTGATAAAGAAAATCTCAGTCCTGTTATTGACACAGAAAGACTTTCTATCACATGTGTTTCTAACAGAATCAATAATCCTTCGGATGAAAATACTGCACTTTTGGCATCTGGTGATGAGCACGAGGCTGCGTATATCACTCGTCCTGCAAATCTAGTCAATCCATCTAAATCACTTAAGGTATACTTCTCTGGATACCGTCCTACGGGTAGCACTATCAAGGTGCTATATAGAGTGAGACCTGTTGGTGGGTCTGATAACATCGAGTCTCTTGGATATAACTTCTTTGATATTGGAGATGCAAACATTCCTGAAACTACTGAAAATCAGGTATTCAGTGAATATGAATATGAAGTATCGGGTCTGAACTTCGATCAATATCAAATTAAGGTTGTCTTCGTTTCTCCGAATCAGGCATACTCACCAATCATCAAAGATTTCAGAGCAATTGCCCTCGCTGTATAATGGATCAAGTCCCAGTACAAGATCATGAGCATTGGTATAGAGATCCCAGCACGGGATCTCTTCAATGTTCTGACACTAATACATATAAACAGTATATGCGTGCTTATGAAGCATCGCAAAGAAAGAAACATGAATTTGACACTTTACAAAATGAGGTTTCTGGTTTAAAATCTGAATTGAGTGACATCAAATCACTCTTACTAACGTTAGTCCAAGACAATTCTAGAAAACATTATGACGATTGAAAAAGTGCCTGCCGACCAGATGCTTGCTCAATTTAAAGAGCAACTTACAAAACTGGTGACTGAGAATCAGGAAATGGCAGCAAAAATTAAACAAAACGAAATTACTGCACTGAAACTGCAAGGTGCCATTGAAACTCTTGAGTATTTCAATGAGGATGAGACTGAAGAAGAAACTCCCGAAGAAACTGAAGAATGATACGCGGGGGCAAACGCCCCCCTTTTTAATGGCATAAATAACTTAGAAGCATTATCTATACGAGTTGTCGTAAAAAATGGCAAATAGAATTCAATTAAGAAGAGGTGGCGCTCAGGAATGGGCAAACGCTAACCCAACCCTGGCACAAGGTGAACTTGGAATCGAACTTGATACTGGTCGCTTTAAGATCGGTGATGGTGTTTCCGCATGGAATACGTTGAGGTATGAAAGACCTGTTGAATCCGTCACCAATACAGCGAATACACTCGTACAGAGAGATGCTGATGGTAATTTTAGTGCTGGCACAGTCACTGCAACATTAATCGGTAATGCTTCAACCGCCGCTCGTCTTGCTTCGACTCGTCAGATTCAACTTTCAGGTGACGTTCAGGCAACAGGCGTCTTTGATGGTTCTACCAACCTGAACCTGAATACAACAGTTAGTCTTGTTTCAACCTTACCTCATTATGACGGCACAGGAGATTCATCAGGAACTTATCGTTCAGTAACTGTTGATGCAAAAGGTCGTGTTACTAATGCGACTAATCCTACAACTCTTGCTGGATATGGATTGGATGGTAATGTTGAGGGTTCTTCAGCACAACCATATGACCTTGACCTTCAAGCATTAGCAAACCTTACTTCTACTGGTATTATTGCCAGAACTTCTGGTGGTGCAATGTCAACCAGAACTATTCTTGGTTCTGCTACTAGAATTGCTATTACTAATGGTAACGGTGTTGCAGGCAACCCTGTTATCGACTTAATTACAACTGCTGTAAGTGCAGCAGAATATAATACCGAATCACTCACGTCTGCTGCTGGTAGTGAGACTGTAAACGCTACTAAATTTACAGTCGATGCATACGGTAGATTAACGGATTCTAATACTGTGCCTATCGCTACTGCTACTGAGGGTAGTAAGTACGCTAGCTATAATGCAGGCACGACATATGCTCGCTATGACATCATTGCTAACGCATCGAAGGTTTACCAAGCACTTGCATCAATTAGTGCTGGTGCTGGTGCTCCTACTCATTCCAGTGGTGATACTGGATCATGGCGTTACCTCGCGGCTGAAGCAACGGAACAGAAGGGACTGGCTTCATTTGCACAGGAAGATTTCGATGTTGACAGCAACGGGCATGTCACAATCGCCGCACTAGGCGTAGATAATACACAACTACAAAATAATAGAGTCTCTTTTGCTGATGGAAATACAAAAGAAGACTTTGAACTTGATCAAGAACTTACTGCAACCTCTGGATACAGAGGATTCAATTATCTTAACTACGTCAAAGTTAATGATACGAGCGGCAATCTTCTGTTTGGGGCTAATAATACAGGGGACTCTGGCGCTGGTGAGATTGATGTCAACGTCCGTTCCTATTTTTCTGATCCTGATATTACTCTTGATGGAGCAGCTTCTCAGACATTGGATAAGTCTGGGGATGGTAACCTTACCTTCTCTCTGACACAAAATTCTGCATCTGCCAGAAACCTCAGCATCACCTCTACAAATGCTGGGTCTGGCACAAGCACTGTTACGATTAGTGCAGAAGATGTTGTTGATATTGATACTACAGATGCAAATGGCAAGGTTCATATTGAAGAATTAAGAATTCAATCAAACTATCTTGCCTCTACTGGTCAATTGAATATTGACCCTGGCGATGACCGTGCTGCTACTGGGTTGGTTCGTATCTTTGGTAACCTTCAGATTGATGGCACAACTACTACAGTTAATTCAACTGAACTGAGTGTTGATGATGTTACTATCCTTCTCGGTGGTGATACTGCTCCTGGATCTGATGACAACCTCGATCGTGGTATTGAGTTCCGTTATTATGATTCTCAAGCACGCTTAGGTTTCTATGGTTGGGATACTAACTATACTGATTTGGGTGGTCATGAAGGCGGTTATCGTTTCCTTCATGCTGCTACAAATAATTCCGAAGTCTTTACTGGTACTGATTCTGGTATTATTGCTGGTAATGTAAAACTTACAACTAATACTAACTCCACTTCTAATACAACTGGCGACTTAGTAGTTGCTGGTGGTGCTGGTATTGGTCAAGATGTAAACATTGGTGGTCTTTTGGATGTTGATGGCACATTCCGTGCTAACAGCACTTCTCGCTTTGACGATAACATCGTTCTGCAGGGTGCATCCAAGACTTTACAACTGAACAATGGTTCTGGAACTACTAAGGTCGAGTTTCAATCTACAACTGGTAACGGATCTCTCGCTGGTATTCTCGATGTAACTGGCAATTTCAACGTTAATACAAATAAGTTCAACGTTGTTGCTGCTTCTGGTAATACAACCGTTGCTGGTACTCTTGGAGTTACTAGTGATACAACTCTTACAGGTGCTCTGGATCTCAACAACACTTTGAATGTTTCTGGTGACGTTCATCTTGAAAGCACTAATGACATCACAGTTGCTAAGAATGCTGGCACTGGTGTTTGGGAGATTCAATCTAACGACTACGGTGCTTTTAGACTTGACGGTGGTTTCTACGCCGCTGGTGATGCTCTGATTGATGGAACACTACACGTCAACGGTGCTATTGAAGTTAAAGATAGTGCGACAGAGGCAGAATCGAGACTGAACTGGTTGCGTGTCAGATACAGAGGTCGTTTCGGTGACTCTTATCAGGCAACTCCTTCTTATGCATCTCATAATACTACAACTATCAGAGCACATGGTGGTGCTGGTATTGAAAGAACTCTGCACGTTGGTGGCACAGGTTCTGGCGAAGGTCTGTTTGTTGGTAAGAGAAATTCTGGCGATACCATTAAGTTCTCCGTTCTGGGTGCATCTGGTAACACCGATATTCAAGGCACACTCGATGTTGCTGGTAACTCAGAGTTCAACGGCACAGTTGATGTTGATGCAGACTTCGCTGTCAGAAACGGTACAACCGACAAATTCTTTGTTGATAATGTAACTGGTAATACAGATATTCAAGGCACTCTGGATGTTAACGGTGCAACTGAAATCACCAACACCTTAGATGTTAGCAATGCTGTTACATTCGATCAGACACTTCTGGTCCAAGGTAACTCTGAGTTTAATGGCACGGTTGATGTCGATGCTAACTTTGCAGTTAGAAGCGGTAGCACAGACAAGTTTACCGTTGCTTCTGCATCTGGTAACGTTGCAACTGACGGCACACTGGTTGTCCAAGGTCAGACAACTATCAACGATTCTCTGATTGTTGATGCTGCTAACGAGATTTTCTCGATTAGAAATGGATCTGCTGTTGAGAAGTTTGGTGTTGATGCAGACAATGGTAATACGAATATCATTGGCACACTGACTGTTGGTGATGCAACTCAGATCAATGATACTTTGGGCGTCTCTGATGTTGTTACATTTACAAGAAATACTCAGCAAACTCTGACTGGTAACTATGCTGCAGATGGTGCATTCCGTCTGACTGGTGGTGCTGGTATTGGTAAGAATCTTGCCGTTAGTGGTGATGCGAGAATCTATGGTTCTACCGAACTGACGGGTGCTTTAGATCTCAATAATTCTGCTGACATCTCTGGCGCTTTGGTAACACATGACAACGTTACCATTAACGCCGACAATAAGATGTTCAAGATTCAGACCAACAGTGCTGTTGATAAGTTCACTGTTGATACTGATAATGGCAACACAGATATTCGTGGAACCCTGGATGTTGGTGGTGACGTAACTGCCGAATCTAATTTTACTGTTACTGGAAACCTTACTGTTAATGGCACAACCACTACTGTCAATAGCACGGTCACAACTCTCGATGACCCTATTATTACTGTGGGTGGTGACACAGCACCCGCGTCTAACGATGGTAAGGATCGCGGTGTTGAATTCCGTTATTATGACGGCTCTGCTAAAATTGGCTTCTTCGGATACGACAGATCCGCCAACCAATTCGCGTTCGTAACTGATGCAACTAACAACTCTGAAGTTCTTGCTGGTACAGATGGCGCTCTTCGTGCTGGTTCTCTTAATCTTACTGGGTCTGGCACATCTCTTGATGTTGATGCCAATGCCAACATTGATGGCACCCTGACTGTTGATGGTCAGATTGTTTCTCAAGTTACATCTGGTGCAGCACTGGTCATTCCTACTACCACCAAAATTAATAATTTGAATGCTGACCTTCTGGACAGCATGACAACCGCTTCTGCTGCGACACCGACTACTGTTGTTGCTCGTGACTCTAGCGGTGACTTCTCTGCTAATCAAATCACTGCTGCTAGTGGTGTAGGTGCTGCTGCAGGTTTCTTGGGTAATGCTTCGAGTGCAGATATCCTTAAGACTGCAAGAGTTATCACCATTGATGGTGTTGTCAACGGCAATGTTTCCTTCGATGGATCTCAGGCAGTAACCATCACTACCACATATGATGATGCGGATATTACTGCACTTGCAGCACAATCTGGCACTGGTTACATGGTCAGAACTGCTGCTAACACCTATGCACATCGCACATTCTCAGTCACCGCATCTTCTGGTATTACACTAACCAATGCTGATGGTATTGCTGGTAATACTACAATCAACGTTGCATCTTCTGCAACAAACGCTGCAAATAACCTCGTCCTTCGTGACGGTAGCGGCGGTTTCTCTGCTGGTGCAGTCAGTGTAACATCGCTTACAGCAAGCGGCACTTTGGGTGTAACTGGTGTAACTACCCTCACGGGTCTTCTGAATGCCAATGGTGGCATTGCAGTTGACACAAATAACTTTACTGTAGATGGCACAACTGGTGCTGTAGATACCGCAAGCACACTAAATGTCGATGGTGCTGTAACTTTCGGTAGCACTTTAGGCGTAACGGGTGCTACAACTCTGAGCAACACTCTTGGAGTTACTGGTGCAACTACTCTATCCGATACACTTGGCGTAACTGGTGCTGCAACGCTAAGTTCCACACTTGGAGTTACTGGTGCAACTACTCTGTCCAGCACTCTGGCAGTAACTGGAACCTCCACATTCACTGGTGCAATCACTGCAAATGGTGGTGTTATTGGTGATGTAACTGGTGAAGTTTCCAGCATTGCAAATCACTCCACTACAGATCTGACTGAGGGCACAAACCTCTACTACACCAATGAGCGTGTTGATGACAGAATCGATGCACTGTTTGTTGCAAGCACTGGTATTACTAAGGTATATGATGACACAGCAGGCACCTATACGCTCTCTGTAACACAGGCAGACATTGATACTGATAATGTAACTGAAGGATCTACAAACCTCTTTACAACCGCTGCAAGGACTCGTACACACTTCACATATGGCACTGGTATTGAATTGTCTGGTGCAGGTCAATTAAGCGTCACTCAGGTAGATATCAATACTGATAATGTCACTGAAGGTAGCACTAATATCTTCTACACCGAAGCACGTTTCGATTCAAGTCTTAATGCTAAGACTACTGATGATGTAACTGAAGGTGTTGCTAATCTGTATTACACAGATGCTCGTGCTGATGCTCGTATCGCTGCTGCTGATACCGATGCATTGTCTGAAGGTTCTACAAATCTCTATTACACAGATGCTCGTGCTGAGGCATCCTTCGATACTAAGATTGCCGCTGCAACTACTGATAATCTGAGTGAAGGTTCTACTAACGTTTATTATACTGATGCTCGCGCCGAGGCATCTTTTGATACCAAGATTGCTGCTGCATCTACAACAAATCTGTCTGAAGGCAACAACCTTTATTATACAGAGGCAAGAGTTCAGACAAAACTTGACGATGCATTTGCTCAACTTCAGGCAATGCTCAACAACCTTGCAACTACTACCACTTTAACTCTGGCACTTGATGGTGATCCTACACCTGGTGCAGTTGTTACAGTTGGTGTTGATAATGGTGGTGGTGGTGGATTCACTGCTGGAACTGCTGTTGCTACCTCTGGTGGCACTGGTTCTTCTCTGACAGTTGATACCACTGTTGTTGGTGGAGTGATTACTGCTGCTGCAGTTAATGCTGGTGGTTCTGATTATCTTATTTCTGATACTGTAACAATTACCAACCCTAATGCTGGTAAGGTCCTCTCCTTCAACTTGGCGACCCTTACAGGCGGTTCTAACTATGTTACAGGGACTGCTCTGGCAACGACTGGTGGATCTGGATCTGCCTCTCTGATTGTTGATATCACAGCTTCTGCTGGTGCAATCACCAACGTCACCATCAATGATGGCGGCACTGGATATGTTGCTGGTGAAACAATTACGATTGTTCAGGCAGGCGGTTCAGGCGGTACAGTTGATATCGCGACTGTCGCTACTAATGCAACCTTGTCCATGACTGACATCACTACGATGGAAGTCGGTGCAATTGTCACTGGTGCTACTAGTGGCACAACTGGTATTATTACTGCTCTGGGAACTAACCAGATCACTGTTGATAACGTTGATGGATTCTTCAAAGTTGGAGAAGTCGTCAGTGCAAATGATGTTACAACTCTCACTATTTCCTCATTCGCTTGATAACAAATGTCAGCAACTAGACCCGCAACTAAAACCGAACTAAGAGATTATGCTCTTCGTCGTTTAGGATATCCTACGATTGACATCAACGTTGCTACTGAGCAACTAGATGATCTGATTGAAGAAGCTATTGATTACTATCAAGAGTATCACTACAACGGTAGTTACAAAGCATTCATCAAAATTGAGGTAACTGATGCAATTAAAACGGCAGCTCAAACAGGATCCGCTATCTCTGGCACTGATTGGACAGAAGGTAATGAGTATGTATCACTCCCGCCAAACGTCCTCTCTGTTAATCATGTTTATACTCAGATTGGTGCTTCTAGCATCGTTCCTGGGAATATTTTTAATATTAAATATCAAATCTTTTTGAATGATATCTATGCAATGACGCATGGACATATCCTTCATTACTTCATGACTTCTCAGTACCTTGAGACTTTGGATTTTGTTACCAACTCTCAAGCGAATCGCAGGGTCCGATTCAATGAGCATCAGAGTAGACTTTATCTTGATATGGATTGGGCAGATTTACAAGCGGGCGATTTTATTTTAGTTGAAGTTGTGATGCGTCAAGATCCTGATACATATACAGGAATGTATAACGATTCCTGGTTGAAGGACTATGTTGAAGCATTGTTTCAACAGCAATGGGGTCGCAACCTAAGTAAGTATGATGGTATTCAAATGTTGGGTGGCGTCACACTTAATGGTCGCAAAATCTTAGATGATGCGTCTAAATTTAAGCAAGACCTTGAAGAACAAGTTCGTTCTACTTACGAAATCCCTCCTATGGATCTGGTAGGCTAATATGGCATTTCAAAACTCTCCAGCACAAGATTACGTTTTTAGTAATCACTCTAGTTTATTGAACGCAAATGCTTCTTCTCAGGAGCAGAAGTTCATGGAAAACCTTGTCGTAGAATCTATTGAAATGTATGGGCAAGATATTTACTACGTTCCTCGCACGCTGGTCAACCGCGATACGGTCTTCGGAGAGGACTCTGATGGCAAATTTGAAAGCGCGAGGGCAATCAGGGCATATGTCAATAATGTTGAAGGATGGGAAGGACAAGGCGAGCTTCTTAGCAAGTTTGGAATTCGCGTCGAAGATAAGACAACGTTTATTTTCTCCCGTGAGAAGTTTAAAGCACAAGTTGACGACCTTGAAACACTTAATGCAGAAGGAAGACCAAACGAAGGAGATCTAATTTGGTTCCCTATCACAAAGCATTTGTTTGAAATTAAGTTTGTAGAAGTAGAGCGTCCCTTCTATCAACTGGGTAAGAATTTTGTTTGGGAATGTCAATGCGAACTCTTCGAGTACAGCGACGAAGAAATCAACACTGGTATTACAGAACTGGATGCTGTTGAGACTGCCTTTGCTAATGCGATTACTGTCGGTCTCGTAGCAGGTGGCACAGGAGACTTTACTGTTGGTGAAACCGTTACTGGTGGAACTTCAAATGTCACTGCCGAAGTTAAGTCTTGGGATAGTTCTACAAGAACTCTTATCGTTATTAATCGTTCGGGAACATTTACAATTCCTGAGACTCTTACTGGTGGAAGTTCTTCTGCATCCTGGACTACTGCGTCGTATAATACGATAAATAACCAAAACAGTGAATACGATCAGAATTACGATTTCGAGACTCTCGATAACGATATTATTGATTTCACCGAGACTAATCCTTTCGGTACTGTTGGATCTGCTACTGATGGAACAATCTAATGTTAGGCAATTATTCATATCACGAAATTTTTAGAAAGACTATTGTTGCATTTGGAACTTTATTCAACAATATCGAACTTCGTCGTCAAGATGAAGTAATGAAGGTGCCTCTGGCATACGGTCCTAAGCAAAAGTTCCTGGCGCGTCTCGACCAAATGTCGGACCCTACTAATAAGAGGGTTCAGATTACTCTTCCTAGAATCTCTTTTGAGATCAAAGGTATTAGTTATGATGGATCTAGAAAAGTTTCACCTACGCAAAAAATTAAAGTATCAAGTAGCAGCACTAAGAATAAGAATGTATTCATGCCTGTTCCTTATAATCTTACTTTTGAAGTAGGTGTTATCTCTAAAAATCAGGAAGATGGGTTACAAATTATTGAACAGATTCTTCCTATCTTTCAACCGCATTACAATCTATCAGTCAAATTGCTTCCTTCGATGAATGAAACGAAGGACGTTCCTATTGTTTTAAACAGTATTGACTATGAAGATAGTTATGAAGGTGACTTTGCTCAACGTAGAGCAATCATTTATACATTAGATTTTACTGTAAAAACATATCTCTACGGTCCTGTTAGTGAGTCTGCAACTATCAAGAAAGCGATTACAGACATGTATACGAGTGTAGATGTCAACAAAGCACCAAGAGAAGTTCGCTATACAGTTACACCTACTGCTCTGCAAGATAGAGATGGTGTAGTTGTAACTACGTTGACTTCTGCAACTGATACTGATGATAACCTAATCGCTGTTGCAGATGCCTCTAGTATCAGCAGATTTGATAGTATCTACATCGATACAGAACTCATTAGAGTTACTAAGATAAGTGGTAATAATCTGACAGTAGCTAGGGGTCATGAAGATAGTGTTGCAGCAGCACACGTCAATGGATCAAATGTGTACTTAGTCAATGAACTTGACGCTGCATTCCTTGATTCTGAAGATGACTTTGGTTTCGGTGAACTCAAGGCAGAGTTTACTGACATGAAGAAACGTAATCCTGTAACTGGACAAGACGAGGCAATTTAATGGGAACTTTTGATGGTCTGAATGATGCTTTTGGAACAGAACCTTCTGAACTCCAGAAGCACGTTGATAATGTAAAACCAACTTTAAAGAAGTCTGAGACAGAAGATGTCAAGCAAGACTATGAGACTAGTCGTGCTCAACTTCACAACTTAGTAATGAAAGGACAGGAGGCAGTAGATGGAATACTTGATGTGGCACGAGCGTCAGATCATCCTCGTGCTTATGAAGTTGCAGGTCAACTTATTAAAAACGTAGCAGATACTGCCGACAAACTCATTGACTTACAAAAGAAAATGAAGGAGTTAGATGCTGAAGAAAAGAAGTCTGGCCCGTCTACTGTTAATAACACGATGTTTATTGGCAGTACAGCGGACCTACAAAAAATGTTAAAGAAGCAAAAAGAGATAAATAATACAGAAGAAGTATAACCAAGTATCATGTCATCGAATGTAACCGTCCCCGTTCAGGATATGGGTAGTCTAACTGATAATAGTGACACTGCTCAAACAACTGCTGCATATACAGTGAAAACTGGATTATACAGAATTATCAATGCTGATTCGCATAGCAATCATTTTTCATGGGGTGGTGCTCCTAATGTAGCGACGGATGAGGTAGTCCATATGCCCGTCAATGGTGCTGAAGTCTTCAAACTTGCAAAACCAAAAGCAGCAAAGATTGCAGGTGCAACTGCTGCTAATCCTTGTGTATTATCTCTGGATGACACTCAGCGTCAAACTAATATTGTTGTTGGTGATTATGTAACTATCTCTGGTGCTGCTGTTTCTGGTTACAACTTCTCCCATAAAGAAGTCACTGCTGTTAACCCTGTAACTGGTGCTATTACTATTGATGCTGATGCATCTTCACTTGCTGCATTTACTGGCACTGCATTTGCTAGAAACAGCATTAAGATTCAGGCAAAGGGTGATACCAATAATGGTCTGACCATGTATATCAACGAAGTGCAAGTATCGGGTTGATATGCCAACAGTTAATCAGGAAGCAGATAGAATCGTTAAAGGGATGAAGAAAAATCATCATCGCTTTAAGGAGCTTTATGGCGACAGAGATAAGGAAGTCATGTACGCCACCGCTAATAAACTCGCACAGAAAAAACAAGTGAAACGTAAAACATGGAAGTCTGGTGATGGTTTTAAAGAAGAAAACAAAAGTGGTGATTCTTCTCTGCGTGACTGGTTTGGTAAGAGTAAGTCTTCTGATGGCAAGCCTGGTTGGGTTCAACTCGGTGGTAAATATGCAGGAAAACCCTGTGCAAAACAACCAGGACAAACAACTAAACCCAAGTGCGGTTCTTCAAAGATGAAGCGCAACCTAAATAAAGACGAAGAGGAAGCAGCATTCCGTCGCAAGAATGCTAAAGATCCCAACCCCGATCGTAAAGGTAAGGCAATTAACGTGAAAACAGAATCTACACAAATACACGAAGGCGAAAAGGATGCTTGCTATAAGAAAGTCAAGTCTCGTTATTCTGTTTGGCCAAGTGCGTACGCATCTGGTGCTCTGGTTAAGTGCCGCAAAGTTGGTGCTGCAAACTGGGGTAATAAGAGTAAGAAAGAAGAGTTTGAGGGCAATCTCACATTCTCACAATTTAATGAGAAAGCAAAAGCATGTTGGGATACTCATAAAAAAGTGGGTATGAAAATGAAAGGCGGAAAGTTGGTAAATGATTGTCGTCCTAAGAACGAGGAAGTAACCAATGAAGGAGCAGCCTGGACCAAAAAAGAAGGACAAAAAAAATCTGGAGGACTCAACGAAAAAGGACGCAAGTCTTACGAAAGAGAAAATCCAGGATCTGACCTTAAGGCACCAAGCAAGAAGGTTGGAAACAAGCGTAGGGCATCATTCTGCGCTAGAATGAAGGGTATGAGAAAAAGACAGAAACCATCTAATAACACTGGAGATGATCGTCTGTCCAAGTCCCTGAGAGCATGGAATTGTTGACAAATTGTGTCAACGTGCTACAATAAATAGGTAAAACCTTACCACGAGGATACTGCAGAAATGACTGATCCAAAAGAAGTCTCGTCTTTTTCCATGGAAAGGAAAGAGTGCGAGAAATGTGGTGCCGTTTGGTTAAACGGTCAGCATATGTGGACAGGAACTGGTCAGAAAGGTAACGAGTTGGATCTGGCTGGACTTGTTTGCAACAACATTTCAAAAGAAGATCCAGACTACAATAAATGTATAAATGCTAGTCGTGGACAGATAGGTGGACAGACCTGGGACTATCGAAGAGGGTATGTAGATGGTCAGTTAGATGCTATGATGTCAAAGTCAAAGAATCCTGACATTTAGGATTAAATAATACTTAAAAGGGAAACTTCATTGGGTAAATAGTCTTAGATGCTATTTAACTTAATGAAGTTTTTTATTGCTTTATTCGCTTCGTTATTTCTTGCCCTCCCTGCATGGGCAGTAGATGTACAAATGGGTTCCAATGGCAATCTTGTTTTTGATCCTGCAGAGGTTACTATCTCATCTGGCGAGTCTGTTCATTTTATTAATAATATGCTCCCTCCTCATAACGTTATCATTGAGGATCATCCTGAGTTAGGTCATGAAGCTCTTGCAATGATGCCTGGTGAAGAGTTCGACGTTGCATTTTCTGAAGCAGGTGACTATACTTATTGGTGTGGTCCTCACAAAGGTGCTGGTATGGTAGGTACGATTCACGTCGAATGAATCCAGACCAAAGGAGGGAATTTTACAAATCACTCAGAGAGCGGATTCACCAGTTAAGGATGGATCATCTCTTTGAGGAGCCTTGTCCCCTTTATGAACCTGAGTGGGAAGAAGACCACTATTGGGACTGTCGATTAACTTACGACTATGAAGATGGAGACTCTTAACAAATACGTCTTAGACCTTACGGTCGCAATACTCGACTTCTTATACAGAGGTCGGGACTATCAAAGGTTTTGGGTGCTTGAAGAAATTGCTCGGGCACCCTACTTTGCGTTTTTGAGTGTGTTACATTTTAGAGAAAGCATGGGACTTCGCGGTCCTGAGCATCTATTTTTGATGAAACAGCACTTCGATCAATCAGTCAATGAAACAGAACATCTGGAGTATATGGAAAGTCGGGGTGGTAATACTTATTTTATTGATCGCTTTGTCGCCAAACACCTCGTCCTTATTTATTATTGGGTTAATGTGGTATATTATTGGGTGGCTCCTCGCTCTGCATACCATCTGTCGTATGAAGTAGAAGTTCATGCTGCTACAACATACGCTAAGTATCTTGCGTATAATGGAGACGATGAAAAGATCCTTGAGATCTTAAACGATGAGTTGCAACATGCTCACGAACTACATAAAGCAATCAAACTAATCGCATGACAAAGAAATTTTTCCCCGACTTTACTCAGCAAGACTATGATAAAATCATAGAATGTGTTGAGCATCGCCAAGGACATTACATGGTCGGGGATGCCGTATATAACGAACTTGGCGCACTTGCATCAGAACTAAAACATCGCCGTCAATCGGCAAGACCATTCGCGTGTTGAATTATGAAAGTAGGAATGATTGGATTAGGTCGTATGGGCGAGGGTATGTCTCGCCGTATGATCAAAGCAGGAATTGAAGTTCATGGGTATCGTAACAATGTTAAAAAGGCTGAAGAACAATATGAGAAGGGTTATATCAGTGGATTTACCACTTCTCTGGAAAACCTTGTTCAAGTAGTACACAGTCAAGATGGAATGGTCGGTAAGGCACCTGGTGTCTTTATGATGGTTGTTCCAGCAGAAACAGTAGAGGATACACTTAATGAGTTATTACAGTTTTGTGGTGAGGGAGATATTATTATTGATCACGGCAATAGTAATTTTAAGGACTCTCGCAGACGGGCAGAAAGGCTTGCTAAACTGGGCATGTCATATATTGACTGTGGCACTAGTGGTGGTGTTTACGGTCTGGAGCGTGGATACTGTCTTATGGTTGGTGGTGCAAATTTTGCAGTATCCGCCTGCGCTCCAGTCTTTAGGGCACTTGCACCAGGTATCGGAAGTGCTGCCAGAACTAACCCTCTAGACTATGAGACATCTGCTGAGCATGGTTGGTTGCATTGCGGACCACCAGGAGCAGGTCACTTTGTAAAAATGGTCCACAACGGAGTTGAGTATGGAATCATGCAAGCATACGCAGAAGGATTTAATATCCTGCATGAAGCTAATGCTGGGGCAGCTTACGTTAAAGCGGGCGATGCTGAGGTTGCTCCGATGGAGAATCCAGAAGATTATTGCTACGATATTGACTGTGCTGAGGTGGCTGAGTTGTGGCGTCGCGGTAGCGTGGTCGGCAGTTGGTTATTGGATCTTACTGCGGATGTACTACGGGGCAATACTGAGCTTAATAAGTTCGATGGAGGAGTTTCCGATAGCGGTGAGGGTCGCTGGACTGTTCATGCCGCTGTCGATTTGGGTGTACCCACTCCTGTTATTTCTACGGCGTTGTTTGAGCGTTTTGAATCTCGTCGCTTGGGCGCATTCGCGTTCAAAATCCTTAATGGAATGAGGTATATGTTTGGGGGACACAATGTTCGCTGATGCACTCACATGGATTTCAATACCGTTTGTATTGGCCACAATATATTTCGGGTTACGAAAAGGTGAAAATTGTTACTACGACTCAGATGATTACGATGGAAACGGAACCGCTCACTAGACGCATAGTTATCTTCGGTGCTACTGGAGATCTATGTAAGAGAAAACTTATCCCAGCACTCTATGAGTTGTGGAAGAAAGAACTTCTTCCAAAAGAACTCTTGATTGTTGGTGCCTCTCGCAGAGAGCATACTAAAGAATCTTGGTTGGAACACCTTGGAGATTATCCAGAGGACTTTTGTCATTGGTTGGATTTTGTTTCTTGTGATCTTGATAATCAAGAGAGTCTGATGAAACTTCATGATGATAGTGCAGACACTACTTATTTCTTATCTGTTCCACCAGAAAGGTATGAAAATGCAATTATCAATCTTAAAGAAGCTGGGTTCTTGGATGACCCAGATCACTCCAGAGTGGTTATCGAAAAACCCTTTGGGCACGATTATAAATCTGCTGGTCATCTACAGTCTGTGGTGGAGCGACATTTACGCGAAAAACAAGTATATCGCATTGACCATTATCTTGGCAAAGATACTGTTAATAATATACTTGCTACTAGGTTTAGTAATATTCTGTTGGAACCACTTTGGAACCGTCAATATATAGAAGAAATTCAAATCTTTGCAACTGAGACAATCGGTTGTGAGGGTCGTGCTCAGTATTATGAAACTGCAGGTGCAGTTAGAGATATGCTTCAGAACCATGTTCTTCAGGTTCTTGCGCTAATTGCTATGGAAGCACCATCTCGTATGAATGCTAGGGAATTAAGACGTGAGAAGACAAAAGTCTTATCCGCCACTAGAATGTCACCGTCAATTATTTTAGGTCAATATGAATCGTATCGTTCTGAAGAGGGTGTTGATCCTAACAGTACCACTCCTACCTATTTTGCTGGCACTTTATTCGTCGATAACTGGCGTTGGCAAGGGGTTCCTTTTAACGTAATGACAGGCAAGAAGATGCCATATGGGTGCGTAGAAGTTGTCATCAAACTCAAAGCACCTCCTCTCAATTTGTATGATGGTGAAACCAATGATCGTATCGTTATGCGTTTACAACCAAATCCTCATTTAGATATTCGTATGGATATCAAATCTCCTGGATTGGGTGATGATGTTGAAGAGGCAACTTTAACACATGCATATCCTCAGGATAGAGCGATTGATGGTTATGAAAAACTTCTTTATGATGCACTCAATGGAGATCAATCTCACTTTGTTCATGCAGATGAAGTAATGGAATCTTGGCGTATTGTTGATGACCTTTTATGTGTGGGTGATCAATGTCAGATTCGCACTGTTCCTTACCTCTATCTTGGTGGTTGGGGACCTGACCATAAGATGCACCATCTAGGAATTAATTGGGATTATCCAGCATGAGAACTACCATACATGAGTATCTACTAGCATTTTGCATAGGATTCGCATGTATGTTTGTCCTTGCACAGGATGAAATTAATCGTTTCAAAGGTTGTCCTATACCAGAGTATTTTAGAGATGCACCACGTTCAACTGTTCGTTAGAGCAACTATGCAAACCCCATGGGCACTAGGTGTTATGGGGTTTTTCTTAGTATTTGTTCCCATTATTGGTATGCACCTAGTACATAAATATGGATGGGAACATTGGGAACCTTTTAGTCATCATGAATCTCCTACTCCGCCCCCTGAATGATATAAATGACCCCGTATGGAGTGTGATCTTCTCGATCATACTCCTTCTTATTGGAGTTTCATGGGTCATCAGATATATACTACTAGTTGATACTAGAGAGGCACAAGAACATGGGAGCCATGACACCCCCAAACAGGAAGAGTTGTTACAACTTCCGAGTGACCGAGATCAACAGAGTTCTTGACGGAGATACGATTGATGTCACGATCGATTTGGGATTCGATCTTTACAAGAAAGAAAGAGTCAGAGTCGCAGGAGTGGATACTCCAGAGAAACGTACCAGAGACTTGGAGGAAAAGAAACTTGGACTCGATGCAACCGTCTGGTTACAAGAAAAACTCGAAGGTGCTATTGAGGGTGATGATGATCTTGTTATTCGTACTGAACTTGTTGGCGGCGTCGGCAAATATGGCCGTCTTCTTGGTTGGCTTTACATTGGGGACGGAGACGTGTCGCTTAACGAACAAATGATTGAAGAAGGTTACGCTTGGGCATATGATGGCGGAACCAAGCAAAAGAATTTTGAAGAATTGCGAGAGATTCGTAGAACGCATGGAACACTTGTATGAGCACGACTGAACAATATCTTGGTAATCCTAATCTAAAGAAAGCGAACGTTGCTACAAACTTTACTCCTGATGAAGTTCAGGAGTATATTAAATGTTCTGAGGATCCTGTATATTTCATTCAAACGTATATCAAGATTGTCTCTCTAGACAAGGGTCTGATTCCGTTTGACATGTATGATTTCCAAGTCGATATGACTAGGAAGTTTCATGATAATAGATTTAATATTGCCAAATTACCCCGTCAGTCTGGTAAGTCTACGATTGTTACTTCATATCTTCTTTGGTATGTTTTATTCAATCAAAATGTTAATGTCGCTATCCTAGCAAACAAGGCAGCAACCTCTCGTGAAATGCTGCAACGATTACAACTGTCTTATGAAAACCTCCCCAAATGGCTCCAGCAAGGCATCCTCCAGTGGAACAGAGGTAGTCTGGAACTGGAGAATGGAAGTAAAATCATGGCTGCATCTACTAGCTCTAGTGCCGTCAGGGGTATGTCTTTTAATGTTATTTTTCTGGACGAATTCGCGTTCGTTCCGAATCATATCGCTGACCAGTTCTTTAGTTCTGTCTATCCTACTATTTCTTCTGGTAAATCAACAAAGGTTATCATCATTTCTACCCCACACGGGATGAATATGTTCTACAAGCTTTGGCATGATGCTGAAAGAAGTAAGAATGAATATATTCCAACAGAGGTTCATTGGTCTGAAGTTCCTGGTAGAGATGCGAAATGGAAAGAGCAGACTATTGCAAACACTAGTGAACAACAATTTAAAGTTGAGTTTGAATGTGAATTCTTAGGATCTGTTGATACATTGATCTCTCCTAGTAAATTGAGAGTTATGCCATATCATGATCCAATTGCACAAAATAAAGGTCTTGCAATTTATAAACGTGCTGAACCAGAGCATAATTACATTTTAACTGTTGACGTTGCGCGTGGTACTAGTCAGGATTATTCTGCATTCTGTGTTATGGACACTACGACAGTGCCATATGAAATGGTTGCTAGATATAAGAACAATGAAATCAAACCAATTGTTTTCCCTAACATCATTGTAGATGTAGCAAAGAACTATAATAATGCTTACATCTTATGTGAAGTAAATGATATTGGTGGACAGGTTGCAGATATTATTCAATTTGATTTGGAATATGAGAACTTGTTAATGGCAGCAATGCGCGGGCGTGCAGGACAGCAGTTGGGTCAAGGATTCTCTGGTAAAAAGACTCAGTTAGGTGTCAAGATGTCCACTGCAGTGAAGCAAGTAGGATGTTCCAACCTAAAAGCATTGATTGAAGAAGATAAACTAATCATCCCAGATTATGATACTATCGCAGAACTAACTACATTTATTGTTAAAGGTCAATCGTTTGCCGCAGAAGATGGATGTAATGATGACCTTGCTATGTGTCTTGTTATCTTTGCATGGATGGCAATGCAGGAATACTTCAAACAGATGCATGACAATGATGTTAGGCAGCGCATCTATGATGATCAGAGAGATGCTATTGAACAAGACATGGCTCCGTTTGGGTTTATTAGTGACGGAATGGATGATGAGTATTTTGCTGATGCACAAGGGGATGTGTGGCAAGTCGCGGAATATGGAGATAAATCCTATATGTGGGAGTTTAGGTGAAGATTGAAAAATATAAATAATCTTAGACAACCGATACTGGTATCCCCTTTAAGGAGTTATAAGACATGGCAATTGCACAAAACTCGCCTGGAGTAGTATTTCAGGAAAGAGATCTAACTACAACTTCGTCGGTCCCCTCTGCAAATGTAGGTGTTATTGTTGCACCTTTCTCTCAAGGACCTGTTGAAGAAATCGTAACTATTATTTCCGAGCGCGAACTGGTTGAGCGTTTTGGCGAACCCAACGCATACAACTATGAGTACTGGTTTACCGCTGCTCAGTTCCTTAGCTACGGCGGAACCCTGAAAGTTATTCGCGTTAATAATGCTGCACTGAAGAACGCAGTTGACACTGGAACTGCTCCTCTGATTAAGAACAGAGATGAGTATGAGTCAACTTATGAAGGTGCAGCAAACTCCTGGAACTGGGCTGCTCGTGAACCTGGTGATCTGCTTGAATCGGTTGGTATCTTTGTAACTGATGCTGGTGCAGACCACATCGCAGTTGTTCCCGCTCCTGGTTCTGGTAACGAGCATGAGTTCGTTATTGGTGAAGCACTTAGTGCAGCATCTGGTGCTGCTGGTAAAGTCTTTAAGTATTCTCTCCTTCTCGATGTTGAGAGCATCGTAGGTTCCTTTACTCCTGGCACCTCTACCACTGTCGCAATTTCTGGTTCTAACGAAGCAGTTACTGTTGTAGGATATGATGCTTCTAACAAGAAGCTTGAAATTGAACTTCCTGCTGGTGGTGTTACTGGTATTATCGCTGCTGGTCAAACTATCACTCAAGGCACTAACACTTGTGATATTGCTACTTCTGGCATTGAGCGTAGACTTTATATTGCTCTGGATAAAAATAGTATCGATTTCGCTAAAAATGATGCAGTCGCTGATACTAACTCCACTAGCATTACTATCACTTCTGTCCGCACTGAGTATAATGAGCGTGAGTATCTGCCTGGTTTGAAGTGGGTCAACGTTGGTCCTCGTCCTGGCACTTCTCAGTATACCCTTGATCAAGGTGGTCACCGTGATGAAATGCACATCATCATGATTGATGTTGATGGTAAGATCACTGGTACTCCTGGTCAACTTCTTGAGCGTTACATCAATGTTTCTAAGGCATCTGACGCTAAGACCACTACTGGTGAGGTTAACTACTATCCTACAGTAATTTTACAAAAGTCTAATTACGTCTACTGGGGTGAGCACGAGATTGATGCTAGAACTTTCGCAGCAACTGCAACTGCTTCTGATGGCACCTTCGGTCAAACCGCTGCTTCCCGTCAGTTCAACCTGTTCCAGTCTGCTGCTGGCACCACAGATTATCCTGCTGGCGCTGTAACTGTTGGTTCTAAGAACAACGCAACTTACTACTACCGTCTTGCAGGTGGTATTGACTATCCTATTTCTGGTGGTTTCTATAACATCGGCAACTCTGATATTTCCACAGCATATGACCTGATCCTCGACTCTGAAGCACAAATCATTGACTTCATCCTCACTGGTCCTTCTGGTGCTGATGATGCAGCTGCTATTGCTAAGATCAGCAACCTGATCACTATTGCAGAGTCTCGTCGCGATTGCTTGGTATTCGCGTCTCCTCGTCGTGGTAATATCGTTGGTGAAAGTAATCCTGCTACGGTTACAACTAACATCATCGCTTTCATGGATCAGATTCCTAGCTCTTCTTACATTGTTCTGGATTCTGGTTACAAGTATATCTACGACAAGTACAATGATGTTTATCGCTACATCCCTTGTAACGGTGACGTTGCTGGTCTTTGTCTGCAAACTGCAGTTCAGACCGATCCTTGGTTCTCCCCCGCTGGTTTCACCCGTGGTGTTCTGAACAACGCAATCAAACTTGGTTACACTCCTAACAAGGCTCAGCGCGATCAACTCTATTCTGCTCGTGTCAACCCAATCGTTTCTTTCCCTGGTCAGGGCATCGTTCTTTACGGTGATAAGACTGGTCTCGCACAAGCATCCGCATTCGACAGAATCAACGTCCGTCGTCTGTTCCTGACTATTGAGCGTTTCATCTCTAGTGCTGCTAAGACTCAACTCTTTGAGCAGAACGATGAAGAGCAACGCACATTCTTCAGAAACATCGTCGAACCTTATCTGCGCGATGTCCAAGGTCGTCGTGGTATCACTGACTTCCTGGTGAAATGTGATGCTTCCAACAACCCTCCTGAGGCAGTTGATCGTGGTGAGTTCCAAGCAGACATCTTTGTCAAACCCACTCGCACTATTAACTACATCAGTCTGAACTTCGTCGCTACAAGAACTGGCGTCGCATTCTCTGAGATCGCAGGATAATAGATCCGCAAAATAACACGATTTCAGACCCCCTAAAAAGGGTCTGAAATTTTTTGTTTCTATAAATAAACATAGCACCAAAGATACGGAAGTATTCTCATGTCCCAGGAAAATATCAATAGGTTTAAGTCAAAGGTTAGTCAAGGTTTCGCTAGACCTAACCTTTTTGAAGTCGTCATGGCTTTCCCCGACGCACTGAATGTTGAGAGTGATCTCAGAAAGAACTGTCAGTTCCTTGTCCGCGCTGCTCAGATTCCGTCCTTCCAGTTGGGTATCATCGAAGTTCCTTATCGCGGTCGTACTCTGAAGATCGCTGGTGACAGAACCTTTGAACCTTGGACTGTTACTGTCATGAACCCCAATGACTTCAAACTGAGAAATGCATTTGAAGATTGGGTAGACTACATCCAAGCGCCTGAAGCAAACTTCCAGACTGGCGATGGTCTTGACTATTATAAGGATCTGAGAGTTCACCAACTGTCTCGCGACGAGCGTAAAGGTAAGTCCGCATCAAGAATTCGTTCTTATAAGTTCGAGAACTGCTTCCCCAGTAATGTTTCTAGCATCGATCTGGACTATGGTAATAATGACGCAATTGAAGAATTCACTGTTGAATTCCAGGTTCAGTTCTCCAAAGCAATCAACGAAGACGGCTGATTCGTAGTCTCCTAAATAGACCAGGACCAATAATCGTATAACATAATGTCGAATCAGCTCTTCGGTTTTTCACTTGAAAGAGCAAAGAAGGTCCCCAAGGGACCTTCTTTTGTTCAAAAAGATTCCATGGATGGTTCGCAACCTATTGTAGGTGGCGGATACTATGGTTATTCCGTTGATTTTGACGGAACTATTCGTAATGAGCATGAACTAATCACCCGTTACAGGGAAATGGTTTTGCAACCCGAGTGCGATAGTGCCGTTGATGATATTGTCAACGAAACAATTTGCGGTAATTTTGATGATGTTCCTGTAGAAGTAGAACTATCAAACCTAAAGCAATCAGATAAAATTAAAAAATTAATTAGAGAAGAGTTTGAAGAGATTCTTCGTCTTCTTGATTTTGAAAATCGTTCGTATGAAATCTTCCGCCGTTGGTATGTTGACGGAAGATTATTCTACCATAAAGTAATCGATCCTCAAAATCCTCGCCAAGGTCTTACGGAACTTCGCTACATCGATCCTCGTAAGATTCGCAAGGTAACAGAATATCAGCAAAAGCGTCCTGAGGAACTGCGAGGTGTAGATCTCAATACTCAGTTGACAAGAAAGAGTGCTGAGTATTTTCTGTACAATCCAAAGGGTCTCAAGAACTCCACTAATCAGGGCATGAAAATTGCACCCGATTCGGTGACTTACTGCCATTCAGGAATTCAAGACCTGAATAAGAACATGACACTTAGTCACCTACATAAAGCAATCAAGGCAGTAAACCAACTGCGTATGATTGAGGACTCTCTGGTTATCTATCGTCTATCCAGAGCTCCTGAGCGTAGAATTTTCTACATTGATGTTGGTAATCTTCCCAAGAACAAAGCAGAACAATATCTGCGTGAGGTCATGGGACGTTATCGCAACAAACTTGTATATGATGCTAACACGGGTGAAATCAAAGACGATAAGAAATTCATGTCCATGTTGGAAGACTTCTGGCTTCCTAGACGCGAGGGAGGGCGCGGGACTGAAATTACTACCCTTCCTGGCGGGCAGAATCTCGGTGAATTGGAAGATGTCAAATACTTCCAAAAGAAGTTATACAAAGCTTTGAACGTGCCCTCATCGAGACTAGAAACTGAGACTACATTCAATATCGGTCGTGCTGCTGAAATTACTAGGGACGAAGTAAAATTCCAGAAGTTCATCGCACGTCTAAGAAAGCGTTTCAGCGAACTGTTTATGGACTTGCTGAAAACTCAACTCATTCTGAAAGGAATTGTTTCTATTGAAGAATGGGATGAAATGAAGACCCATATTCAGTTTGACTACATCGCGGATAACTATTTCACTGAACTGAAAGAAATTGAGATTCGCAATGAGCGTATGAATCAGGTTAATACTATGGATCCTTACGTCGGCAAGTACTTCAGTGTTGAGTATATGCGTCGTCAGGTTCTCAAGCAAACAGACGTTGAGATGAAAGAAATTGATGAACAAATTAAATCTGAGATGGAATCTGGTGTTATTGTTGATCCTGCAGCGGAAATGGATCCCGCTATGGCTGCTGGCGATGCCGCTTCCCCAGAAGGTCAACAACCAGAAACTGGGGTAGAACCTGGTGATGCGAGTCGCGGAGAGTTCTAAATAAACTAAATAATATTATTCGGAGTATATTATGCCAAGTGAAATTTCAAAACAAATCGTTGACCAAATTTTTGGTGGCGATAGAGCAAAGGCAATTGATTCAGTAAATGATGCATTGTCTGCTGCTGCATTTGATGCGATTCAACAGCGTAAAGTTGATTTCGCACAAAGTATGGGATTTGAATTAGATGATACTGCTCAGGATGCTGCTGATCAAATTGCAGATGAACTTCCTGACGGAACTGAAGAACCTGAAACTGTAGAAGTTGATGGTCGCAAACCCGAAGATCCTCCCGCTGATGAAGTGGAGCAACCTACTGCCGAACAAGAACCTGAGGAACAAACCGATGAGACTGATAGCTGAAGAAATTACAAACATCGATTTTCTCTGCGAAGAAAAGGATGGTAAAAGAAATTACTTCATTGAAGGTATCTTCCTGCAATCGGAAATCAAAAACCGTAATGGCAGAATGTACCCTCAGAAAACTTTAGCGCGTGAAGTTGCTAAATATGACGAGAACTACATTCAAAAAGGGCGTGCCCTTGGAGAATTAGGTCATCCCGATGGTCCATCCATCAACCTAGATCGTGTCTCACACAAGATCATTTCCCTCACAGAAGACGGAAATAACTTTGTCGGTAAGGCAAAATTACTCGACACTCCTATGGGTAAGATCGCTAAAGATCTTCTCGGAGAAGGTGTGAAACTAGGCGTTTCGTCTAGAGGCATGGGTTCTATTCGTAAAGAAGAGAACTGTAGTGTTGTTTGTGATGACTTTATGCTCGCTACTGCTGCTGATATTGTAGCAGATCCTTCTGCACCTGATGCATTTGTTGATGGAATCATGGAAGGTAAAGAGTGGGTTTGGGATAATGGCGTCTTGAAAGAATCTGCAGTAGCAGAAATCAAACAAGAAATCGATCAAGCAACCCTTATCAATCTTCAAGAGCGCAAAATTTCCGCGTTTGCAAAGTTCCTGAAGAGTTTGTAAGGTTATTAATTTATAAATAAACATAGACAACGCAAAGTACAACGGAGACCTAGAAATGTCTGAGACCCTCAACACTGTAGATAATATGGAAGAAGTGAACGAAGGCTCTAACGTCGTTACCAAGAATGCAAAGCCTGGTGAAAAAATTGACACCTCTAAAGGTGGCGCTGCTAAGGTTATTGACGTTAACACCGATTCCATGGAAGGTGCAAAGGGCACCAAGAACGCTGGTGCAAGCGCATCGGGTGCTGTAAAGCACGAAGGTTCTAAATCCCTTTCAACAAAACCTTCTGATGCATCTGCTAAGATGGAGGAAACCGATGGCGAAGAAGAAGAAACAATCACTGAAACCAAATACGACTTTAGTGAAGATGTTGACGCTCTTGTCGCTGGTGAAGACCTCTCAGAAGAATTCAGAGAGCGTGCAGTAACGATCTTTGAAGCAGCGGTCACCGCAAAAGTCAATGCTGAAACAGCTGCGTTGCAAGAGGCATTTGAATCTACTCTGACTGAAGAAGTCGAACAGATCAAAACAGAATTGGCCGAGAAAGTAGACGACTATCTCACTTATGCCGCCGAGTCCTGGATGAAGGAGAATGCTCTCCAGATCGAGCACGGCATTAAGACTGAGATGGCAGAGTCGTTCTTCTCTGGCCTCAAGTCTCTCTTTAAGGAGCACAATTTCAGTGTTCCCGAAGAGAAGTTCAACCTGCTGGATGGAATGGCAGGTGAGCTTGATGAAATGGAAGCTAAACTCAACGAGCAAATCGACACCAACGTTGCATTGAATAAGCAACTTGGTGAGTTTGTTAAAATGGAGATTGTGAACGAATGTGCCGCTGGTCTTGCAGAGACACAGAAGGAGAAGCTTGCTTCTCTGGCAGAGGGTGTTGAGTTTGAAACTGAAGAAGACTTTAGAAATAAGGTCAGTACGATTAAGGAATCATACTTCACTAGGAAGGCTGAACTTGCAGAATCTGTAAGCGACCCCACCGAAGAAGCTGCTGAACCCCTTGTCGAATCTACAGCGAGCGGCTCGATGTCGAAATACGTCGATGCATTAGCACGTTGGTCCAAATAATTAATTATCTACTTTAAACCTCGGAGACAACAATGTCCTTACAACAACTCCAGGAGAAGTGGGCACCCGTTCTGAATCACGAAGCTCTGCCCGAGATCGAAGATTCCCATAAGCGTGGCGTAGTCGCACAACTCCTTGAAAACCAAGAAAAAGCAATCACTGAAGAAGCTTCCGTTCTCAACGAAACTCTTCAAACCACTGGTTATACTGGCGCATCGACCGCTACTGGTCCTGTTGCTGGTTTTGACCCCGTTCTGATCTCCCTGATCAGACGCTCCATGCCTCAACTGATCGCTTACGATATCGCAGGCGTTCAACCGATGACTGGTCCTACTGGACTGATCTTCGCAATGCGTACTAACTATGGCGCAGAGCGTGATCCCGCAGCATCTGGCTACGATGAAGCATTCTTCAACGAGCCTAACGCTGGTTTCTCTGGTGGTGCAGGTTCTGCTTACGATCCTGGCGCATCCAGTTCTGCAAACAACGACGCTGAAGGCACTAACCCTTCACTGCTTAACGATTCCCCCGCTGGAACCTATGAGCAGACTGCAGACGCAACTGGCATGACCACTGCAACTGCTGAAGCATTAGACGACAGTGCATCTAACACTGCGTTCAGAGAGATGGGTTTCTCCATCGAGAAGGTTACTGTAACCGCTCGTGCTCGTGCGCTGAAGGCAGAATACAGCATCGAACTCGCACAAGACCTGAAGGCGATTCATGGTCTGGATGCTGAGCAAGAGCTCGCTAACATTCTCAGCACTGAGATCCTCGCAGAAATCAACCGCGAAGTTGTTAGAACCATTTACACCAACGCTGTAAAGGGTGCTCAGAACAACACTGCAACTGCAGGTATCTTCGACCTCGACGTTGACTCCAACGGTCGTTGGTCTGTTGAGAAGTTCAAGGGTCTCCTGTTCCAGATCGAAAGAGATGCTAACGCTATCGGTCAGCAAACTCGTAGAGGGAAGGGTAACATCCTGATCTGTTCTGCTGACGTTGCTTCTGCACTTGGCATGGCAGGCGTTCTGGATTACTCCCCTGCTCTGAACGGCAACAACGCTCTGACTGGCGTTGATGATACCTCCAGCACTCTGGTTGGTACTCTGAACGGTCGCATCAAGGTCTATGTTGATCCTTATTCTGCTAACGTTGCTGATAAGCACTACTACGTTGCAGGTTATAAGGGCACTTCTCCTTATGACGCAGGTCTGTTCTACTGCCCTTACGTTCCTCTCCAGCAGGTTCGTGCAATCAACCCTGACACCTTCCAGCCCAAGATCGGCTTCAAGACTCGCTACGGCATGGTCTCGAACCCCTTCGCACAAGGTCTGACTCAAGGTTCTGGTGCTCTGACTGCAAACACCAACCGTTACTACAGACGTGTTCAGGTTGCAAACCTCATGTGATATTGGTTCACATATTTCACAGAGACCCTACGGGGTCTCTTTTTTTATGTTTACATAAGATGTGTATTCTGATGTATAAAAAATAAGAGTTATTATTAGTCATACTAATTTCGTCAGAATTTGCTGACATTTGGTATAGATAGTATCAGAATTATGCGAGGTGTAAAAATGAATCCTATCCTTAACTATATTATGCCAACCGATTATGGAGAAGATCATGCACAATTTAACTTCGCGCAATCAACTGGATGAGTGGCGTCATTTTGAAAATACCATTGATGAAATGGATATGGAAATGCAAAGAATGAATGACTACTATGAATGCTTAATTGAATGCGACTCCCTAAATCAACATGAATGTAAAAAAATCTGCAAGAGATTACTTCTTTGATACAAAACCCTTATAAATAAAACTACCGTGTGAAGGAAGTGACCGAGGGGATTCGTCCCCTCTTTTTTTATGCTAAATAATTTTACTCTGTAATTACATCATGGATTATAAACCATACACACCAGAGTGGCATAGAAAGAGATGTCTAAAAGAAGCATTAGATCAATACTTAGATGATTATGTTTCTAACGAAGTAATTCGCAACGACATCTTTGATATTCTCACAGAACGATCTGATGCAGCATATGCGGATTGGAACAAAACTGAAGAATTGACATCGATGTTAGAATCTAAATAACACTGTATCTGGTGTATTCTTATGCTCTCGACTGCGTACAGACTCCGCCTGGAGTCCATCTGTAGGTGCATTGCTAACAAAGAACAAGTTCCTTTAGAAGATATGATCTGGGCAGAGAAACTTGCCAAGGCACACACTCTTGCAAGGGACTGGTTGCAGAAAGCAAGACGCCAAGCTTCTCAAGATATTGAAGAAGGTAGCACAGACGATTTTCTCAATAGGATGGGTCTTGGGGACCCCGATCCATCCAATCACAAAACGGGGTTCTCTGGAGCCGATGAAATTATAGATTGGTTTCAACGTGACAAACCTGATGACTGGAGACAACGCGACTAAATTATGAACATTCAAGATTATTACTTTGAAGACTTTATCGGAGTTTTCGATACTGACTATGATACTAGACCACTAATTGAATATTGGAAGTATCAAGACAAGTGTGGATCAACATTTCAAAGATACGGCATTTTTGGTAAACCTGAAAGAAAGGCACATCAAAGAAAAGATAGATGTCTTGCTACCGAAGATTTCATGCTCGATCATCAATGCGGGTACGAATATATGCAGCAATATAATATGATTATTGGTGCATGTTTAGAAAAATACGTCAATGAATATGAAGCTCTGATCGACTATAGATATCAGCAAGTATATCTAAATGTTCAAAGGACATTACCTGGTGAAGGATTTCATGCTTTTCACTTCGAGAAAGGATCTTTAGGTAGTAACCGTCGCATCGCGGCAACAATGATGTACCTAAATACAGTTGAAGAAGGTGGAGAAACCGAGTTTCTTTATCAACATAAAAGATTCAAACCAGTTGCAGGACAAGTTCTTATTTGGCCAGCAGGTTTCACTCATGTTCATAGAGGTCTTCCTCCATTAAAAGAGGAAAAGTATATCGCCACTTCCTGGTTAGAAAACATCAACGCATAATATGTCAAGTTGGTATAACTCTCAAATAGAAAATAGGAACTACTTGTCTCCTGTAGGATTTGTCTTTCTGCTAGAAAAAGCACGAAAGGTCTCTTTCTTATGTCAGCAAGCAGAGATTCCTACAATGTCAATCTCTGAGATTGTTGTTCCAACACCAGGTTTTGTTCAGTTGCCGCTTCCTGATGGACAAGCAACATTTGCAAATCTGGATATCCAATTTATTGTTGATGAAAACTTAGAAAATTATATGCAGATTCATAACTGGATGAGAGCAATCTCAACTCCAGATGCGTATGTAGATCGCTTCCAATGGATTGATGATAACTCTAGAGAGTCTTCTCTTGGTTCGGATACTGCACAATCGTTTATATCTGATGGAACACTTCAAGTCTTGAATAATAATAATCTCGCAAACTTTGATGTTACCTTTAGGAACATGTTTCCTGTTGCATTATCATCTCTACCATTTGATGTTACCCAAACAGATAATTCATACTTTACAGCAACTGCAACTTTTCAGTATACTAGCTATGAAATGTTGAAGGTTAACACCAATATCAGATTATGATAGAATGGAAACAGCACATCCTAGACCATTGGGTTATCACACCTAAAGAAAGAAAACTTCTAAAGGAAGGACCTAAAAGTTTAGCACAAGCATGGCACCTCCAAGCACTTAAATATCGTTATGAATCTAGAAACACTCCAGAACATGTGGAAGACTGATTCCAAACTGGATGATGACTTACATGATAATGACTCATTAGCAATTCCTCAACTCCATATGAAATACATGGAGTTTCATAATACTTACTCTCTAATGAAAAAAGATCGAGAGTTGGAAATGAAGAGGATGCTCAAAGATAAATGGATTTACTATAAAGGTAAAGCACCATCCTCTGTGTACAAAGAAATGCCATTCGATCTCAAACTGACTACTAAGGAAGAGATCAGTATGTTTATCGAAGCAGACGAAGACGTTCAAAAACTACAATACAAGATAGGATACATAGACCAGGTTCTCTTCTTTCTTGACGGTGTGCTGCGAATGATTAATAGTCGCACATACCATATCAAGAACTCTATTGAATGGAAGAGGTTTCAATCAGGTATGTAATGAACTACGGACTGTTATGGAAAGAAGTTGTCTTCAATCGTAAGGCAATGGATATTGTAAATAAAGCAACTAATGCTGAATTGACATGGCATCAGGGTAAAATACACAACAGTCTAAAAGATAATAGAAGTTCTAATGTTGCATGGATAGGAGATCAAGATCTCTTGTCCATGCTTTTGCGTATGGTGAAAAAAATAAACAGAGATGCTAGATGGAATTTAAATATTACTGGAGTAGAAGCAGTTCAATATGGAGTCTATGGTAAGGGAGACTTTTATGACTGGCATGTGGATCAACATCCAAAACCTGTCAGGGGTGTAGTAAGAAAGATTAGTATGACACTATTCCTAAACGACGACTACGAAGGTGGCGACTTTGATTTGGAGATATATAGACCAGATGCGGACCCAAGATACAAAACTTTTAAGTTGAAATCTGGGTCTGCTATTTTTTTCCAAGGGGATCAATGGCACAGGGTTCGCCCCGTCACTTCTGGATTGAGAAAGTCACTTGTAGCATGGTTTTATGGACCTCCTTATTCGTAAGAAAAATGAAGTATATCTCAAGGTTGAGGCAGAACCTGGATTAAATTATGAACTGTCAGACTTTTTCACATTCGAGATAGAGTCTGCAAAGTACATGCAAAAGACTCGTCGCTATAAAGGATGGGATGGAAAGATTCGTCTTTACTCTCCAGCGACAGGTGAAATTTATGTTGGTCTTATTGATTACCTTTTAGACTGGGCGGATAAGAAGGGATACAAATATCGAATGGAAGACTGTCCTTATTTTGGACATCCATTAGAACGAGATGATATGATCACTCCCAGGTCGGTTGTAGGGTTCGTAAAATCACTGTGCCTACCCCCGAATCTTCAGGTTCGAGATTATCAATATAAGGCGATATACGAAGCGTTACGATATAACAGACGATTGTTGTTATCCCCAACAGCATCAGGCAAGTCTCTGATGATTTACGCATTGGTTAGATTTCATACTAATGTGGATAGGAATGTTTTAATTATCGTTCCCACTACCTCTCTTGTCGAACAAATGTACAAAGACTTTGAGGAATATGGATGGATGGCGACCAAAGATTGCCACAAAATATATGCGGGGCAAGAAAAATACACGGATCATAGCGTGGTAATTACCACTTGGCAGTCTATCTACAAGGAACCGCGTAAGTGGTTTGATAGGTTTGATGTCGTCATTGGAGACGAGGCGCACCAATTCAAAGCTAAATCTCTTACTACGTTGATGTCTAAGTTGCATGAGTGTAAATACAGGATTGGTTTTACTGGAACGTTAGATGGTGCTAATGTAAATCAACTAGTATTAGAAGGATTATTTGGACGTTGCTCTCAAGTAACTAGAACTAATGAATTGATGAAACAGGGATATGTCGCAAAACTAAAAGTAAAAATTATATTGTGTAAGCACGAAGAAAAAATATTTGAGGGATATCAAGACGAGATTGGATATCTAGTCGAACATGAAGGTAGGAATAAATTCATTCGTAATTTAGCATTAGATCTCGAAGGAAATACTCTGGTCCTTTTTAACTATGTAGAACGCCATGGCATCCCTCTGTATGAACTGATAAATAGTTCCACGGACAAACCAGTTCATTTCGTTCATGGTGGTGTGGATGTAGAAGATCGCGAAGAGATTCGCAGATTAACGGAACTTTCCACAAACTCCATTATTATTGCCTCGTATGGAACTTTCTCTACAGGCATCAACATTAAAAGATTACATAATGTGATTTTTGCCAGTCCTTCTAAGTCCAGAGTGAGGAACCTTCAATCCATAGGTCGTGTTCTAAGGAAAGGGGAAAATAAATCACAAGCAACATTATATGATATTGCGGATGACATCTCTACTGATAGAGGTAATAATTACACCCTCAATCATTTGACAGAGAGAGTCAAGGTATATAACGAAGAAAAATTTCAGTATGAAATCATAGATGTAAAATTAAAAGCTTATGATTAGTTACGCAAAACACGACGAAGAATTTTACGGTATCTTCAAACTCGTCAATGGAGAGGAAGTACTTGGTAAAGCAATCCTAACTCAGGATGAAGTGGAGAGTCTTGTCTTCATTCAAGATCCTGTTTGCGTTCAGGTTGTTACCAAAGAAAATGAAGATGGTAGGATGACACGCGGTATGGGATTCACAAAGTGGATGCAGTTATCTGACGAAGACTTTTATATTATCAGAGAAAAAGATATTATTACAGTATCTTCTATGAGTAAAGAAGTTATATTCATGTATGAAAGTTTTGTATCGGATGACGACCCGCACCTAGGAAAAAAGAAACTTAAGACTGATCCCGATAACGCTCTAGGGTATGTCGGAACTATTGATCAAGCAAGAAAATTGTTTGAAAAGATCTTTAAAGATAAGCCTAGTAACTCTTGAACCCTTACATGGTTATTCTACTGAGAATTGACACTTCTGTCAAGTGTGCTATAATAAACACAAAGCAAAGACATTATGAAAACTGGTAGACAAAAGAAACAACACTACGTTGATAACCAAGAGTTTCTCGCTGAGATCATTAAGTATCGTGATCTTGTTCAACTAGCAGAAGCAAAAGGTCTACCAAAACCTCGTGTCAATAATTATATTGGTGGTTGCTTTCTAAAGATTGCAACACATTTATCATACAAACCAAATTTTATCAACTACATGTATAAGGATGACATGATTTGTGATGGAATTGAAAACTGTATTCAGTATATCGATAATTTTAATCCAGAGAAATCTAGAAATCCTTTCGCATATTTTACTCAGATTGTGTACTTTGCTTTCTTGAGACGTATTGCAAAGGAAAAACGTCAGATGGATATTAAAGAGAAGATCATCGAGAAGTCAGGCTACGACGAAGTTATGCATATTGACGGCGATTCAAAAACCGAGTATAATTATATTAAGTCTAGAATTGAATCAAATTCTAGGAATGTCCAACGCCGAGATCAACGTCGCGAATCCTGATTAATGAAAGTCCTCTTGATTACTGATCAACACTTTGGTGTTCGTAACGACAATCAGTTTTTTATAAATCATTATAAAAAGTTTTATGGTGAAATTGTAATTCCTTTTTTGAAAGCATCTGGTATCTCCACAGTCATCTGTCTTGGAGATACTTTTGATCGTCGTAGATCAATTAACTTTATGTCTCTAGATGAGGCGAAGAAGATGTGGTTTGATCCTCTAGAGGAAATGGGTGTCAAAATGCACATGCTTGTAGGAAACCATGATATCTACTACAAAAACACTTTACGAGTTAACGCCCCAGGTGAATTACTTGGACAGTACAGCAACATCACAGTCCACGATAGACCTACTACCATTGACGTTGATGGTCTTCCTATACTTCTTTTGCCTTGGATATGTGACGAAAACTACGACGAATCCTTACGATCTATTACAGAAAGTCCTGCTACTGTCGTTATGGGCCATCTTGAGTTTAACGGGTTTGAAGCACATCCTGGTCATATGATGGAAACGGGAATGGATCATTCCATTTTCAAAAAGTTTGATAAAGTGTTCAGTGGGCACTATCATATGAAGTCGAAGCGTGATAATGTAGTCTATCTTGGTAATCCATATCAACTGTATTGGAATGACTACGCATCAAAAAGAGGATTCCACGTCCTCGACACTGACACTCTCAAAACTACTTTTTACAGAAATCCCTTTACTACTTTTCATAAGTTGTATTATAATGACGGGGTTGCTATACCAGATCACCGAGAACTGGAGGGAACATTCGTCAAACTAATCGTAGAAGATAAGGGAGACTATGCTAAGTTTGATTATGCCGTGAATCAACTTCAAAGCATGGGTTTAGCAGATCTAAAAATTATTGAAGATCTCAGTCTGGACCTTGAAAACGGCAATGCTGTGGTAGAATCCGAAGATACTTTGTCTTTGTTAGATAACTACATAGATGAGATAGACCTTAAAGTTAATAAGGGCAATGTCAAATCTGTTATGCGTTCACTCTACATGGAAGCATCGGAGCTATAAATGTTTATTTTAACAGAAGAATCCACTGGCGGAGTCTTTGCTGTACAAGACAAACGGAACGAATTTAAAAGAATCGTTCAATGTTTTGAAGATAAAGATGACGCTGAAAGATATCTGGTATTATTAGAAGGTGATAACTATCCAGATCAATTAGAAATTATGGAAGTAGAACCAGAAGTCATCGCTTTTAATTGTGTAAACCATGGTTATGAATATACTGTTGTAACTCCTAACGACTTTGTGATCCCCGACATACTATGATTGTATTTGAAACTATCCGCTGGAAGAATTTTTTATCTACAGGTGACCAGTGGACAGAAATTAAACTAGACGAAACAACATCAACGTTGATCGTCGGACAGAATGGTGCTGGAAAATCGACTATGCTCGATGCACTGTGTTTTGGTCTGTTCAATAAACCATTTAGAAAAATCAACCGTGGACAGTTGGTAAACAGTATCAACGAAAAGGGTCTGAAGGTTGAAGTGTGCTTTACTATAGGTCGTGATGATTATCGGGTATTCCGAGGAGCAAAACCAAATGTCTTTGAACTTTATCGAAACAATAAACTGGTCGATCAGGACGCTGCTGCCAAAGACACGCAGAAGTACTTGGAGCAATCAGTGCTCAAACTCAATTTCAAAAGTTTCACTCAAGTCGTTATACTCGGATCATCAACTTTTGTCCCCTTCATGCAACTCCCTGCCCCTCACAGGCGAGAAGTTATTGAAGATCTACTTGACATCAACATCTTCTCAAACATGAATTCTTTGCTGAAGGATCGTATCCGAACAGCACAAGGACAGAGTAAAGATTGCGTTCATATGTTGAGTCTTGCAGAAGAGAAAGTTAATAGTCAAGAGAGACTAATTGAATCTCTCCAGCAAGTTAATAATACACGTCAGAAAGAGAAGTTAGAAAAATATACCAACAATAAGAATTTAATTGCTGAACACCAGCAAGCAAAAGTATCTAAAGAGAATGAACTTTCTGAGTTAGAATCTCAGATCAAAGACGTTACTAGTCACAAAGAACTCTTGAGTAGTTTGAGACAGTCACAGTCTGATATCAACTCGGAACTGAAATCTGCTGCCAAAGAATTAAAGTTCTTTAAATCACATGACGAGTGCCCTACTTGCTCTCAGCAGATTGAACCTGCATTTAAGAATGCTGTAATCGGTGGTCTTGAGGGTAAAGGTAAGAACCTAACTAAGCAGTTTAAGTCTATCACCACCGAGATTGCTGATGCTGTATCGATTGTAGAAAAGATGGAAGATCTTTCTACCAACTGTCATAATGTTCGATCTCAGATTAGTTCTTCTGAGAGAGAAGTTGTACGTCTAGAGATGGAGAATCTTCAACTTGATAAGGAGATGATCGAACTACAAACTAACACTCCTAACCTTGATAAGGAAAAATCATCTCTGGTTGAGTTTGAAGGTCAGTTGAAATCTACAAAAAACGACTGTAGTGAGATCAATCAAACCTTAGATGAGTATCAGGTTGTGTCATCTTTGTTGAGAGATTCTGGAATCAAAAGTCAGATTATCAAAAAATATGTGCCTGTATTCAATAATCTTATCAATAAATACCTGCATAGCATGGATTTCTTTGTCAACTTTACCCTTGATGAAGAATTTAATGAAGTTATTAAAAGTAGATTTCGTGATGAGTTCTCATATGCTTCCTTCTCTGAGGGAGAGAAGCAAAAGATCGATCTCGCTTTGCTTTTTACATGGCGCGAAGTCGCTAGGATGAAAAATAGTGTTGCCACCAATCTACTCATACTTGATGAGGTATTTGATAGTTCTCTTGATACAGAGGGCACTAATGAACTGTTTAAGATTTTGCGTAGTCTTGGGAGTGATACTAATGTCTTTGTTATTTCGCACAAAGGGGATATTCTTGTAGATAAATTTTTAAGGACAATCAAATTTGAAAAAGTCAATGACTTCTCAAAAATGTCAGACGATTCGTAAAGCGTGGCGAGTCTGGGCAAAAGCATTAGGGCAGAAAGATGGACGAAACGACAGAGAGGCTGATACTATTGCTGGCATACGCACCCTTATTTTTGTTTCTTATATGGTTACAAACATCGCTATTGTGGCTAATGCAGTAAGACATTGGGACAATCGACAAACTGTCCCCATGGTGGACCATGCCATTGACGATCGTGTTATACTTAACAAGTAATCGAAAGAAAGCATGATCAACACCGAAGTCAAAGGAACCCTCGCCAAATTGCTGGCAACCGAAAATCTGACTGTGGAACACCGCAAAGTCAGTACTGCATACTTTGATGTTGATGAACGGGTTCTGTGTCTTCCTATCTGGGAGCGTGCTTCTAGCACTGTATATGACCTCCTGGTAGGTCATGAGGTTGGTCATGCTCTCTACACCCCTCCAGAGGACTACTCAGACGCTCCTAAGGCGTTTATGAACGTCCTAGAGGATGCTCGTATCGAGCGTATGATGAAGCAGACATATCCTGGTCTTCGTCAAACTTTCTTTGAAGGTTACAAAGAATTGTGGGAAGATGATTTCTTCGGAGTCTCAGAAGATGAACTTCCCTACATCCCATTCATCGATCGTATCAACCTGTATTTCAAAGGTAATAACCTGGTTGAATTTTCTGATGAAGAGATGCCATATGTTGTACGTGTTGGACAAACTAAGACTTTCCGAGAAGTTATTGACCTTGCTGTAGAGATCTATGAGTTCTCTAAGCAGAAGCAAGAGGAAAAGGATGATGATTTCCAAACACCTCCTGAACGAGATACTGATAATAACACCACTGCAGATGATGAAGTTCAGGTAGGTAATACTGAGGATGAAGATAAAGAGTGGCCTACAGAGAGCGATCCAGAAAGTGATCATCGTAGTGATCGAGACTTTTCTGATGATGATCCCGATTTAGATACTCCTAGTTACAGTCAGGAGGAGACTGGTGGTAGCGACTTTGATGAAACTGAAAGTATCACCGACAGCGCACTTCAAGAGTCTCTGTCACGTCTTATCTCTGATGATGCTAAGGAATGGGTCTATCTAGATCTGCCTCAGTTCAATTATCGTGACTTTACTGAAGGATATGATGACATTCAAAAAGATCTGAAGAAGTGGTTTGATCGTAGTATTGACGGATTTGTTGATATTGACAACTATGATTACTTCCATAAAAATGTTGCATACGCCGTAGACAAATATACTTCCTTTAAGAAAGATGCACAGAAGTCTGTGAACTATCTTGTTAAACAGTTTGAGATGAAGAAGTCTGCTGATGAATACAAGCGTTCTGCAACTTCTAAGACAGGTGTTATTGATACAAATAAACTGTTCAAATATAAGTTGACTGATGATATCTTTAAGAAAGTTACTGTTGTGCCTGAAGGTAAGAACCATGGTTTGGTGATGTATCTGGACTGGTCTGGTTCTATGCAGTATCAATTGCTTGATACCTTAAAGCAAACTTACAACCTCATTTGGTTCTGTCGCAAGGCAAATATTCCCTTCCGTGTGTATGGATTCCAAAGTGGATTGCGTCCAGAACAAGCTCCTCCCGTTAATCATAATAGGGGTGTTGGTATTACTCTTGCTGAGGACTTCAAACTTTTTGAGTTCTTCTCTTCTCGTCAGAATCGACAGTCCCTGGATGAATCCATGCGACTAGTTTGGACTCAAGTATTTGCTTTTGCTGGTCATCGTATTCCATATTGCAACAAGTACACACTTGGCGGAACTCCTTTGGTCGAAGCGGTTCTTTGCACTCGTCAGATTGCACAAGAACTTAAAAAGGTTGAACAAGTTCAGAAGGTTACTATCATCTCTCTTACTGATGGTGAGTCTAATCCAATGATGTTTGCTCAGAAAATTGACGCTAGTAATGATTATCTTGGCAGAGAATATAAGAACACCTATCTGTGTCATCAGATCAGTAAAGTCTTTATTCTTCGTGATCCTGTTACTGGGTATTCTCGTAAAATCAATCCCTCTGCATATTACACTACTAAAGAGATTGTTTCTTTCTATAGAGAGATTACTGATTACAATTGGATTGGTATTCGTATCTGTAATAAAGGTGAACTCACACGTCTAATTCGTTACTTCGATATGCAAGTTGATGAAGATGCCATCGATAAGCAGTGGAGGAAGGATAAGTTTGCCTCTCTGAAGAATGTTGCTGGATTTACTGAGTCTTTCTATATGCCTGATAAGAATACGGGCATGGGAACTACAGAACTTAATGTCAATCAGAAGAGTGAAGTTGCTACTAAATCTGAGTTGACTCGTGCTTTCAAAAAGCATATGGGTTCTAAGATGATGAACAAGACTGTTCTGAATGCATTCATAGACCAGATCGCATAGTGGCACATGGGGTGGTCACACCCCACATACATCTGCTATAATTAATTCATACAAACAAACAATCCAATGCCTTTCGCCCCAAATCCTGTTACTACCGAAGACCTTGTTCAGTATCTCAATGAGCATGTCGGAACTGAAGTCGGATGTAAGAACATCCGTGAGGCAGCAAAGCAATTGAACGTATCTTACGCTACTGCTTGCAAACGTCTTAAATCTTATAAATCAGGTACGGGCAAGTGGAACCTGACCGCTCAAGAAATTGAGCGAGCATATGATGCTCCTTCTGCTCAACCTGCCGTCGAAATCTCTTACATCCCCGACACCGATGATTCCTACGTCCAGTTTGGTAACTTCGCTACTGTTAAAAAAATTATTCAGTCCCGTCTATTCTACCCTGCATTTATCACGGGTCTCTCGGGTAATGGTAAAACGCTCTCTGTTGAGCAAGCGTGTGCCTCAACAAAGCGAGAGTTGATTCGTGTCAACATCACCATCGAAACGGACGAAGATGATCTTATTGGCGGTTTCCGTCTCGTCAATGGCGATACTGTTTGGCACAATGGTCCTGTCATCGAAGCTCTGGAGAGGGGAGCTATTCTTCTTCTAGATGAGATCGACCTTGCCTCTAACAAGATTCTCTGTCTTCAGTCTGTCCTTGAGGGCAAGGGAGTGTTCCTCAAGAAAATTGGTAAATATGTAAAACCCGCTAAAGGATTCAATGTTATTGCAACTGCAAATACTAAAGGTAAAGGCAGCGATGACGGTCGCTTTGTTGGAACCAATGTTCTCAATGAAGCATTCCTTGAGCGTTTCCCAGTCACCTTCGAGCAAGATTATCCCGTTGCCTCTGTTGAGACAAAGATCCTTTTGAACGCTGGTGCTGACCAAGACTTTGCTGATAACCTGGTCAAGTGGGCAGGTGTGATCCGTAAAACTTTCTTCGATGGTGGGGTTGATGAAGTCATTACCACTCGTCGTCTAGTTCATATTGTTCAGGCATTCGGTATCTTTGGTAATCGCTTGAATGCAATCAAGGCATGTGTCAATCGTTTTGATGATGACACTAAGCAATCCTTCCTGGATCTTTATACAAAGGTTGACGCAGGAGAGGAAACAGAGTACAATGATGAAAATGAATCCATTTGATTATGAAATACAATGAAGAGGAGCTCCTTAAGGAGCTCCGAGACTATATCATTGGCACTTACCATCAGCACTATGCAACTGATAGTGTTCAGACGCTAGACTTGATTGATGCCTGTGGAGATGCTGAAGCATTCTGTCGGAGTAATATTCTGAAGTATGCATCTCGATATGATAAGAAGGGAACTGCTCGTCGTGACATCATCAAGATCTTACACTACGGACTTCTCCTTCTTCATTTCAGCGACAAATCTGCACCACCTACTGAAACTTATCCTCAATGACCGTAATTTCCCGCCCAACAATTGAAGTCCTTAAGAACTTTTGTTCAATCAATAAATCGATCGTTATCAAACCTGGTAATCAAGTTGCCACTCTCAGCATCAACAAAAACATTCTTGCTATTGCTGAAGTAGAAGAACAGTTTGATTCGCAGATTTCTATTTACGATCTGGGTGTATTCATTGGAGGTTTGTCTCTCTTTAACGAACCCAAGATTGATACAACTCAAACTAACTTTATCACTGTAAGTGATGAGAGGGGTAAGTCTAAGACTCGTTATTTCTACGCTGATCCTGATGTTATTGTTCAACCTCCTGAGAAAGAGATCTCTCTACCCTCTGTAGATGTTGAATTCACTCTCTCTTCTAACACACTGGCACAATTGCAGCGAGCGGCATCTGTGTATGCTCTGCCAGATCTCTGTCTGTATGGATTCAATGGATCGTTGCAACTTTGTGTGACTGACAAAAAGAATGATACCTCTAATAGTTACTCTGTTGAAGTTGGTGAGACCAACGACAATCAGTTCTGTTATTGTTTCAAAGTAGAGAATCTCAAACTTCTTCCTGGTGACTACAAAGTTTCTATCAGTAAGCAAAACGTAGCACTCTTTGAAGGTGAAAATATCAAGTACTATATCGCACTTGAACCCTCTGTTTCCTGATTTATTTTTTTATTATGAATGATTTCCTCTGGGTAGAAAAGTATCGTCCTCAGAAAGTTGAGGAGTGCATTCTACCCGAATCTGTGAAGCACACCTTCCAGAGTTTTATTGATCAGGGTGAGATTCCTAATCTCCTGCTTTCTGGAACTGCTGGTGTTGGTAAGACTACTATTGCTAAAGCACTCTGTAACGAACTAGGAGCAGATTATTATGTTATCAATGGGTCCGATGAAGGTCGATTCCTGGATACTGTACGCAATCAAGCAAAGAACTTTGCTTCTACTGTGTCTCTCACTGCTTCTGCTCGTCACAAGGTTCTTATCATCGACGAGGCAGACAATACAACACCTGATGTTCAACTTCTACTCAGGGCGTCGATTGAGGAGTTTCAAAAGAACTGTCGATTCATCTTTACTTGTAACTTCAAGAACAAGATCATCGAGCCGCTACATAGTAGGACGACTGTCGTAGAGTTCAATGTTCGTGGACAGACTAAGCAAGAGTTGGCAGGTGCTTTCTTCAATAGGTGCCAAGATATCCTCAAACGCGAGGAGGTCGCCTTCCAACCTAGAGTTGTTGCTGAAGTCGTACAGAAATACTTCCCCGACTTCCGAAGAACCCTCAATGAGTTGCAGAGATACGCGAGCACAGGGTCTATTGACACTGGTATTCTGGCGACGCTAGGTGATGCAAACATCAACACCCTGGTCGATAGTCTCAAGAACAAGAAATTCAACGATGTAAAAAAGTGGGTAACACAGAACCTTGATTCTGATCCCACATCTATCATGCGTAAACTCTATGATAATCTGTCTACTGTAATGGACGGTCCTAGTGTTGCCGCTGCTGTTCTAATTATTGCTGAGTATCAATACAAGTCTGCATTTGTTGTAGACCAAGAAATTAATCTGCTCGCTTGTCTTACTCAACTAATGCTGGAGTGCAATTTCAAATGAAAGATGTGAAACTGATTAGGATGATCACTGGAGAGGAGATCATCGCTGAAGTCCTTGATTGGAGAGATGGTGTTCTTACTATCAAGAATGCCTTGCTAGTAATTCCTCAGCAGAATCAAGTTGGGTTTGCTCCCTGGGCAACGGTAATCGATCCAGAGCATCCCGAGATTGGTCTTGATATGAAACATGTTATCTACAGTGTTGAGGTAGCACCAGCAGTTGCAGACCAGTACAATCAAATCTTTGGCAACAAAATTATTACTACTCCCGAAGAGAAGAAACTTATTCTATGACCGCTCTGAAAACTCCCCTTCGTTATCCTGGTGGGAAGTCTCGTGCTGTCAAAAAGATGGCACCCTTCTTTCCGCTCTTCAAAGACTATACTGAATATCGTGAACCATTTCTCGGTGGTGGTTCTGTAGCACTTTATATCACTCAGATGTATCCTCATCTAGATATTTGGGTGAACGATCTCTACGAACCGCTTTACAATTTCTGGCGTGAACTACAGGAGAATCCTGATGAAATTAGGTCCCAACTCATCCAACTTAAACAAAGGCACCCTGACCCCTCTTCCGCAAAATATCTTTTCAAGGAGTCTAAAGAGTATCTCGGGAATGACCCCCGACGCTGTGATGCTACGGCTCGTGCTGTCAGTTTCTATATTGTTAACAAGTGCTCTTTTTCTGGTCTCACTGAATCCTCGTCCTTTTCAAAACAGGCGTCCGATAACAACTTCTCCTTCAGGGGATTTGACAAACTGCCATACTACTCACAAGTCATCAGAAACTGGAAGATCACAAATCTTTCTTACGACGCCTTGATGACCGATGACAAAAAAACTTTTGTTTATCTAGATCCTCCGTACGATATTAAGTCAAACCTGTATGGTAAAAAAGGTGACATGCATAAAGGGTTTGACCATGACGAATTTTATTATACTTGCGATCGATATATCTGCGATCAAATGGTCTCCTATAACTCTTCTAATCTCGTTAAGTCTAGATTTATTGACTGGAAACCTCTTGAGTACGATCATACTTACACCATGCGATCCGTTGGTGAATACATGCAAGAACAACAAACCCGTAAAGAACTCCTGCTCCTAAATTATGTCGTATGATGAAAGGTATCCTCTTAAGGATTATCTAAACACCATCAATCAAACTAAACAGTATTTGATGGATGAAGATCCTGGTTGGGAAAAGAACTATCCTGCTTATGTAATTAATAAGTGTATGTCGCAACACATGGACACCATCATGTATGCGAATGAAATGAATCAGTATCAAGGTCTAGACAAGAAATTACAATATGATTTCTTTATAAATATCGTCAGACCCCGCAAGAGATTCTCTCCTTGGGGTAAGAAACAAAAGGTGAAAGATCTTGAACTTGTCAAGCAATATTATGGTTACTCAACCGAAAAAGCATTGCAGGCATTGCGGATTCTATCTCCTGAACAACTTGAAATTATCCGAGATAAATTGAATAAAGGGGGTAAGACCAGATGAGTGAACTTAACGAAGTTCAGTGGACAAAAGATGATATGGTTGAGGTGAACCTAAAGGAACCAGATGATTTCCTGAAGGTCCGTGAAACTCTTACCCGTATTGGTGTCGCGTCGAGAAAAGAAAAGAAACTTTATCAATCCTGCCATATCTTACATAAGAAGGGTCAGTATTATATCGTTCACTTCAAGGAACTATTTGCGTTGGATGGTAAGAAAGTAAATCTTTCTGAAAATGATGTTCAACGTAGAAATAGAATTGTAAAACTTCTTTCCGACTGGGGATTGGTAGAGATTGTAAAGGAGGCAGTTGTCTCTGATGCTGCTCCACTCAGTCAGATTAAAGTGATCGCCTATAAAGATAAGGGCGAATGGATTCTAGAATCCAAATATAACATTGGGAAGAAACGTCAAACAAATGAGCACTCATGAATTTGAAATCAAACCACACTGGATACAACAACCAGGATGGTTATACGCAGTCGTTCCTGACTCAGTTAAGGAAGAACTGATTAAATCCATGGAGACCCCTGGAGAGGACGCTAGAAGCACTCTCAGGGGTCATCTCAAAGAAGAGTATTCACTTCCTCTAACCGAGGAAGTTTCTCAGTTTACACGGTTCCTATCGTATCAGTACATCGAAACCTTTGGTGTGCAAGCGAATATGGGAATCCAAGAAGATTTTCAAAGAAAGGATCCTGACTTTGAGTTAGGTCAACTATGGGTTAACTATCAAAGTAAGTATGATTTTAATCCAAGTCATATTCATTCGGGAGTTTTTTCATTCGTTATCTGGGTGAAGCTCCCTTACAATTGGCAAGAAGAGAGAGAAAGATATCCAAAAGCAAATGGTAATGAGACTGCTGCATTTTATTTTACATATAGCAGTCCTATGGGAGGACTAGATGCACATTACATCAACTTAGATGCTGCATGGGAGTGGTCTATGGTGTTCTTCCCTGCCAGAATGTATCATGGTGTGAACCCATTTTATACATCTGACGAGAAACGCATATCGATCTCGGGTAATGTATACGTTGTAGACAAATCATATTCCTAAATAGAGCTGCCAGAAATGTATATAAATGCCAGAACAATTAATCGAAGAGTTAAAAGGAGAAGAACCTAAAAAGAAAAAAGGTATTCTTGGTAAACTCAAAGAGGCATCTGAAGATAAGGAAGAGCAACTAGCGATTCTTTCTACATTTGTAAGGTTAGGAATTTTGGTATGGTCTGGTGGTATTCTAACCTTAGCGTATGTAGATCTGCCTAAGGCACTTCAGTTCCCTGAACAAGATCTCGATCCAACATTCATAGCCTCCGTTTTTACTGGGGTTTTAGCTACGTTCGGAGTCCAAACTGCGAAAGGTAAGAATGGCAATGGTAATGGTGGCGGGATCAGTAAAGAAGATATGGAGAGATTGATTGCTGCAGCAAAAGAAACTGCACCTGCTCAAACAATTAGAATTGAACAGGCACCAATCAAAATCTCTACAGATGACACTTACAAACTCTAACCATGCAAAAAATTATTAACGTACTTGCAGTGCTCTCCTTCGTCGGTGTTTCAGGCATCGTCGGTGGTGGAGCATATGTTTATTTCCAAAGAGATGCACTGATTGAATCCGCTAAGGCGAAGATCACTGCAGCGGCAGCAGAGGCGCTTACAGGAGCACTTCCTGGTATTTTAGATAGCGCAGTTCCTAAGGCTATGCCTGGGGCGACAGGTCTGCCTGTTCCCGTTAAACTACCAGGACAATGAAACCCCTACACTGGTTCGCAGGTGGGCTCGGTGTCATTCTTGGCATTGGGCACATTGGCATGATTGGAATGATTGCTCGTAACAATACGTTTCCAACTATCAATCCACCTGTAGGAGAGTACTCTTCTTATAAAGCAAAGGTTGGACCTGATGGATATGAGATCGATTACAAAGGTAACGATCCTAAAACCATGGAGGTTGAAAAGTTTGTCGATAAGAAGAATGGATTCTTCGGTATCGGTGGTAAATCTGTTGTAACCTTCAAAGAAGAATATACTATGGATGGTCAACGCCACCTAGGAGGTAACGGCGAGGGAAAGTTAACCGCTGCCAAACTCGCATGTATCGAAACGGTGGGAGGTGGCAAACAGACTGGTCGTGTCGTCGGCGCTAGCATGGGTGCTGCTGCTGCTCCTGCTGTGACGGGGATACCCTTCGTAGGACCCGTTCTAGGCGGTCTGGTTGCTATCTTCGCATCTGATAAGGGTGCTGAGGTTGGTGGTGAAATTGCTACTGAATTAAGTGAGGACTGTGAGGATGGAGATACCAAAGATTAGTATTCCCCGTAGGGAGATTGGCGTTCAGCAGATCCCTAGGGTATACACTCCACAATGGTTAAAGGAAGCACCTACGGTTATTCCTCCCAATCCTCCAGTAACTAGTCAGATTGGTGTGCCTATCATCAATCTGCCTGGTTGTGTTGAAGCACATGAACAGAATAGTGGTAAAGAGAAGAGTGGTATTCTTTCTGCAGATGACCCTAAAGGTGTTAAGGTCTTCTGTGACTCTGGTGTGCCATCTTTCAATCCTATTGATTATGACAAAGATAAATTAAAGTTTCCTCCGAAGAAAACAGAACCTCCGAAGATTGCACCACCAAAACCTCCAGAGACTAAAACACCAGAGGTTCCCAAAACAGAGAAACCTGAGTGTCCTACAAAAGTGCAGAAGATTGAAGCACCTGTAGGTACGTTGACTGATGCTGGTAAGAAAAAGATTGTAGAGTATAGACTGGTCGAGAAGCAGTGTGTTGCGATCAAAGAAGATTTAAAAATACCTGATCAAATTGTCAAAGCAATTCCATCAGTAGGGCAGGTTACAACTACAGCAGGTATCACCATCATTGCAACTGCTGCAGCAACTGCAACACCATTCTTACTGAAAGTTGTTAAACCTATTGTTAAACAGATAATCAAAAAAATTAAGAAGGCACTCGGAAAAGAACCTCCTAAGTTATCTCAGAGCGAAGTTCGTGCCAATAAGTATAGAGAAAAGAAAGGGTTGCCTGAACTCAAGCAACCCAAAAAGAAGAAGTAATTATCTCTTTTTCTCTATAGGAGGACCTAAGTCCTCTGCTTTTGTAGAAACTTTTCGGGGAATCTGATGAACGTGTGGTGCAATAGCATTTTTATTTTGCACTACGATATCTTGGCACAGACGATAATAAGGACTCCATGATGCGAAGGAGATACCTTTCTGTGCCATTTCACCGCACTTGGTTAATCTTGTAAGCTCAAATTCCAATCTACGATTAGCAGTCATTTGACTACGCAATTCATTATGGTGTTGTGCAGCTTCTTTACAAAGTTGTTGTTGCTTTCTATCTAATGGCCAAGAGATAGTAGCAGAGAAACCTGCGTTCCAGTTATAGTTATCTTTCTGACCAGTTCTTATTCTTCGATGATATAATATCTCTCCTGGGCGATCGGGAATTCCATCCCCAACTGCATTTCCTTCAGCATCAAAATCACCTTCTAGATCCAGTACATTATATACAGGATCATCATAGTGAGATTCAAATGGAAACTGCCAACTATAGCTTCGTGTCACATATGGAGTCACATTAAGTGTAGGACCCTGACAACTAATGCCGTCTCCGTAAGTGTTAGTGATATATGGGCCTTGTAAAACCTGAATTGCCTGGTTGGTCACTGAGCCAGAGCTATTCGCGACTGGAGCTGCTGTTGCACTTACACCCCCTACAGTTTCCGCCAGTGTGGCAGGGGCAGTCGCAATTGATGTTAGACATAGTGCTATTGGGTAAAGATACTTGTGGTGTCTGTTACGCTTTGAATTTTTGTTGTTCTCTCTATAATTGTATGGTTCGAGAGACCTGGAGCCATGTAAGATTCTACGAACGAGAAGTTTCCTCCAGGAGTTGATTGACTCCATGTTGGTCTCGTTCCCATATTCAATCCTGTCCATGTCGAAGAAATACCATTACTATTAGTTGTTGATGCAGGAGCTCTTACGCTCTGCTGTTCTGTTCCCGAAGGGGCAATATTGCCGCCAGAAGGTTTTACCCCATGACCGCTTACAGAATATGTATATCCTGTGTTGTAGTCCATCGAGTTAATAACCTCAACCACCTCAGATGTCGTCTCTGTGTGAGTCGTCATTTGGCCCTGCTGGAAATTTGGGACCACGGGGACCGCCTGGGCAGGTGCAGCAGAAATTAAGACTACCACCGCACTTGTCGCAGTAAATATGAAGGTCTTTCCAGAAAGGATGCTCACGAGGATTCTCCTTACTTGATGAGGAGTTCACTAGAGAACTGTCCGATTGCAGATGTTCCCGCGCCGCCAGCTGTCAGTGACATTGTTCCTGACGAATCGATCGTTCCAGCTAAGGATCCAGCAGATCCAGCTGCATTACTCGTCATGATACCGAAGTTTTGAACTTCTCCAGTAGTCGCTGCGCTTGTGGGGATGGCGTCAGCTTGTGTGAACGAGGCAGTGAAAGAAAATGCTTCTCCAGCAGTTGCTTGGGTTGCTGAAATAGAACCAGGAGAATATACACCAGACGTGATACCGCCAGTAGCGATTGTATTGACAGTTGTACCGTCTGTAGTGTTTACATTATTACCTGTGATACTGTAGGAATTTCCTAATCTCGTCGCTTGTGTTGCTGCTGAATTCACTTGCAGTTGAACACTAGAAGATAGTCGATGGGTGATATCAGCGTGTGCTGGTGCTGCCATCAAGAGCATAACGAATGGTAAAATTTTACGCATTTTTCCATCGATGAGGGTGCTATTCTATATAGGGAATTTTAACTTGACATACCCTGTTCAAGATGCTACCATATGTGAGTAACGCAACGGACCCTGCCTTGGACTCCACCACACTCCCCGAAATCAACTACGATGAGGTCTACCAGTTTGATCTGACTAGTCAAGTCAAGTTCTGGAAACTGCCTCAAGAAGAAGTCTTTGAACTCTTCCGTGATGGTCGAACTGCGTCTCGTTTTCTTGAGCGCATGGTCCCTCGTCTCTTTGCTGACTTTAAGTATGTTGATGAGAAAGGTTATGATTGGTTGCGTAGGGCGATTGAAAAGGTAGAAGGTAAGTGTGTGACCAAGAATGGTTGTAAGTTCGCTCCTTCTGCTATGGTTGGATCTGGTCGTAAGATCATTCCTGAAGAAGTAAAGGAACATATTGAAGAGAATGACCTTGACTATATCCTCATGGATATTGTAGAATTCCCTTTGGTTCGTATGCGATTTGTGAAGGGTAGCGATCTGATTGCAACTCATCCTAATTGTGATATCTCCAAAGCAAAGAAGTGGCGCACCAAGTATTTCAACGTATGATTTATTTGAAAGATTGTCTAGAAGGAATGAAAGAACTGGAGGATGGAAGCATTGATGCTATCATCACTTCTCCTCCGTACAATCTCAATATTAAATATGGAAGGTATTCTGACAACAAACCTCGTCAAGAATACCTTTCTTGGTTGGTAGATATTTTTCGTGAAGCAAAACGTATTCTTGCAGATGATGGTCATCTGTTTGTCAATATGGGATATTCTAATATCGATCCTTGGATTGGTATGGAAGTAGGTCTTGCACTTCGCGAAGACTGGATTCTCCAGAATCATATCAACTGGGTCAAATCTATTCATGTAAATGGAAAGACCTCTGGACATTTCAAACCAATCAATAGTAAAAGGTTTGTATGTCCTACTTGGGAACATCTGTTTCACTTTACCAAGGATGGTAATGTTGAGATCGATCGTCTCTCTGTCGGTGTTCAATATGAGTACTATGAAGCAAACATTCGCGGCAACAACACAGCAGAAACAAAACCAAATTTACGAGACAAAGGTAACTGTTGGTT